>Ga0129315_1000580_pt1 | contig 26450 bp, 25 predicted proteins | sample Cm827metagenome_FD_94432 | JGI IMG/M metagenome (GOLD analysis project Ga0129315, IMG submission 94432) | Eastern black-and-white colobus group fecal microbial communities from Wisconsin, USA - Cm827 metagenome | ecosystem: Host-associated > Mammals > Digestive system > Large intestine > Fecal...
GAATCTGCGCCTGTTCGTCGGCGAGCAGCAGAGCAACTTCAAGCAGAGCCTCAGCTGGATGCCGGACAGCACCAAGCAGCTCGCCCTGCGCGTGAATACCGACGCGCCCGAAAAGCTGACCATGCGTCTGGATGAAAAGGCGCTGGAAACCCTCGAACGCACGGAGTTCAGCGTCATCACCCTGCTGGATAAGAGCGGCAACGCCGTCATGCAGTACAGCCTGACCGACCTGCGCAGCGTTTATGACCAGTATGGCCTGAGCGGCGACGATCAGATGGTCGTCGGCGGCGCGAACGACGACGTGATGAAGATCGTGAACGGCGAAATGAAGCCCATCGAGGAATAAAAGAAGCATATAAAACCCGCACGAATGCCGGAAAACAGCATTTGTGCGGGTTTTTCTGTGGAATGCGATTTTATGTCTAAAAATATATGTTTTCAGAACGCCGCCGTTTCAGTCGTAGAATGCTTCGCATTCTGCTCTGAAACGGCTTTTCTTTAATCTTCCGATTCAATCCTCCGGCTCTTTTTCAGCACGGGCGCGAGATACTGTCCGGTATAGCTCTTTTCGCATTGGCAGATGTCCTCCGGCGTGCCTTCGCAGACGAGCGTGCCGCCGCCGCTGCCGCCCTCAGGGCCGAGGTCGATGACGTAATCGCAGGCTTTGATCACGTCGAGGTTGTGCTCGATAATCAGCACGGAGTTGCCGCCGCGGGCGAGCTGGCGAAGCACGCGCACGAGCCGTTCGCAGTCGGCGATGTGCAGGCCGGTCGTCGGCTCATCCAGCACATAGAACGTCTTGCCGGTCGATGTGCGGGAAAGCTCGGTCGCCAGTTTGACGCGCTGTGCCTCGCCGCCGGAGAGCGTCGTGGAGGACTGCCCCAGCCGGATGTAGCCCAGACCCACGTCGTAGAGGGTTTGCAGCTTGCGCGTGATGCGCGGATAGGCGGAGAAGAAGTCCAGCGCTTCCTCGACGGTCATATTGAGCACGTCGGCGATGGATTTGCCCTTATAGAGCACTTCCAGCGTCTCGCGGTTATAGCGCTTGCCCTTGCAGACCTCGCACGGCACGTAGATATCCGCCAGAAAGTGCATCTCGATGCGCAGAATGCCGTCGCCGGAACAGGCTTCGCAGCGCCCGCCGCGCACGTTGAAGGAGAAGCGGTTTTCCTTGTAGCCGCGCGCCTTGGCTTCCGGCGTGGCGGCGAAGACCTTGCGGATCATGTCAAACAGGCCGGTGTAGGTGGCCGGGTTGCTGCGCGGGGTGCGGCCGATGGGGCTTTGATCGATGGCGATGACCTTGTCCAGCTGCTCAAGCCCGTCGATGCCGTCGCATGCGCCGGGGCGCGTGTGCGCGCGGTTGAGGTCGCGCTGGAGGGTCTTGTAGATGATTTCGTTGACGAGCGAGGATTTGCCGCTGCCGGATACGCCGGTGACGACCGCCATCACGCCCAGCGGAATGTTGACGTCGATGTTTTTCAGGTTATTGGCGCGCGCGCCGCGCACCGTCAGCCAGCCCGCGGGGGTCTTGCGGTGCAGCGGCACGGGGATGCTGCGGCGGCCGGAGAGATACGCGCCCGTGATCGATTCCGGGCAGGCCATGATTTCCTGCGCCGTGCCCTGCGCGATGAGCTGGCCGCCGTGTTCGCCCGCGCCCGGGCCGATATCCACGATTTGATCCGCGGCCAGCATGGTGTCCTCGTCATGCTCGACGACGATCAGCGTGTTGCCGATGTCGCGCAGATGCTTGAGCGTCCCGATGAGCCGCGCGTTGTCGCGCTGGTGCAGGCCGATGGACGGCTCATCCAGAATGTAGAGCACGCCGACAAGGCTGGAACCGATCTGCGTCGCCAGCCGAATGCGCTGGGCCTCGCCGCCGGAGAGCGTGCCCGCCGCGCGGGAGAGCGTCAGATAGCCCAGACCCACGTCGATGAGGAAGCGCAGACGGGCGTTGATTTCCTTGAGAATCGGCGCGGCAATCATGCCGTCCTTCTCGCCGAAGGTCAGCGAAGCGAAGAACGCCTGCGCGTCGATGACGGACAGATCGGAGGCGTCGGCGATGGATTTGCCGCCGACCGTCACCGCCAGAATCTCCGGGCGGAGGCGCTTACCGCGGCAGTCCGGGCAGGGCGTCTGGCTCATCAGACCGTCGTAATAGGCTTTGGTGGCGTCGCTCTGCGTTTCGGCGGCGCGTCGCTCCGTGGTGGGAATGACGCCTTCAAACGGCGCGGAGAAGGTGTGCGAATCGCCGTTGGGGCGCGTGTAGTGGATGTTCAGCGGCTCGCCCCCGCTGCCGTAGAGAATCACATCCAGCGCTTCTTTGGGAAGCCGGTTCAGCGGCGTATCCATCGAAAAGCCGTATTTCTCGCTCAGCGCCTGAAAGAACATGCCCGCCTGCGTGCCGGGCTCAAGGTTGCTCCATCCCATGACGTTGAAGGGGTTTTCGTTCAGGCTCTTGCCCCAGTCCGGCACAATCAGGTCGGGATCGATCTTTTGCAGCACGCCCAGCCCCGCGCACGTCGGGCACGCGCCGAACGGGCTGTTGAAGGAAAAAGAGCGCGGCGCAAGCTCTTCCATGGAGATGCCGCACTCCGGGCAGGCGAGGTTTTGGGAAAAGAGCATTTCGCTCTCGCCCGGCCCGATATCCGCGATGACGATGCCGCCGGAGAGGGAGAGCGCCGTTTCCAGCGAATCCGTCAGGCGGGCGCGGATATCTTCGCGCAGAATCAGGCGGTCTACGACGACCTCGATGTTGTGCTTTTTCTGTTTGGCCAGCGCGGGCGCTTCCGCTGCGTCGCAGATTTCCCCGTCGATCCGGACGCGGACAAAGCCCTGCTTGACCACGTTTTCCAGAATCTTGACGTGTTCGCCCTTTTTGCCGCGCACGATCGGCGCGAGCAGCTGCATGCGCGTGCGCTCCGGCAGGGCGAGCAGCCGATCAACCATCTGGTCGACCGTCTGTTTGCTGATTTCCCGTCCGCACCTGGGGCAGTGCGCCACACCGACGCGGGCATAGAGCAGGCGCAGATAGTCGTGAATTTCCGTCACCGTGCCGACTGTGGAACGCGGGTTTTTGCTCGTCGTCTTCTGGTCGATGGAGATGGCGGGGGAAAGGCCGTCGATGGAATCCACGTCCGGCTTTTCCATCTGCCCCAAAAACTGACGCGCGTAGGAGGAAAGCGATTCGACGTAGCGCCGCTGTCCCTCGGCGTAGAGCGTGTCAAACGCCAGCGACGATTTGCCGCAGCCGGAAAGGCCGGTAAACACGATGAGCTTGTTGCGCGGCAGGGTCAAATCAAATCCCTTGAGGTTGTTTTGGCGGACGCCGCGGATGACGATGTTTTCCTGCATGGTGAACTCCTTCTTGATACTGGCGCAAGGCGTCAAAGAATGCTATAATCAAAAACAGAACATGGTGTTGGAGGATGAAATATGCAAAAGCGCGGAAAGACGGCGCTCACGCTTGTCGGGTTTGCGGTGATGCTGGCGGCGCTGCTGGCGCTGATGGTGAGCATCGGCGCGGGGAAAGACGGGTTTGATATCGACGAGTTCTTTACCTATGGGTTGGCGAACTCGTATCATCAGCCCTTTTTGAGCACCCAAACCGGGTCGTGGATCAGCGGCAAGGCGTTTTCGGATTATCTCACGGCGAAAGGCCATGCGCACGAATATCTGAACGTCTATGAAAACCAGATCGCCGACGTCCATCCGCCGCTGTATTACCTGTTCATGCACGCGGTCTGTTCGGCGTTTCAAAATCCGCCGTTTACAAAGTGGACGGGCATCGGGCTGAACCTGTTCTTTTTCAGCCTGACGCAGTTTGGCCTGCTGCTGCTTTCCGCGCGCCTGCTCTCCGACGGGGAGAAGCTGGAACTTACGCCCCCGGCGCTTCTGCCGGGGCTGCTGTATGGCCTGAGCGCGGGCGCGGCTTCCGGCGTCGTATTCATCCGCATGTATGCGATGATGACGATGTGGGCGGTCTGGCTGGCGTTTGCGCTGGCTGAGCTGTTTATCCATGGCCAGACGGTCTGGCGCATGCGCGCGCTGGCTGCCGTGCTGATCGCGGGCTTTTTGACGCAGTATTATTTTGTCATTCTGGCCTGCATGCTATGCGGCGTGTATTTCTTCGCGCGGCTTGCGCGGCGCGAGTTTGAAACGGCGGGCCGCTTCGCGCTCTGGTGCTTTTTTGCGCTGGCGCTGGCGGTCGGGCTGTTCCCGTGGTGCCTGAATCACATTTTCGGGGGCTATCGCGGCCGGGGCGCTATCGAGAGCGCGGCGGGCGTTCGGCTGAACGACATGATCCGCTGGTTCAAAATCCTCTGGCGGACGCTCGACGCGCAGCAATTCGGCGGTTTTCTGCTGGCGTTGGTGCTGATTGGCGCGGCGCTGGCCTTTTGGCCGCTCAAAAAAGCGGGGCAGGGGCTGAAACGCGGCGCGGCGTTTTCCCTCTGGGCGCTTCTGGCCTGCGGCGCGTATGTGCTGGTGATCTCGGTTATTTCGCCGTATAAGGTGGATCGATACATCTTCTGCGTCTATCCGCTGGTGACGGTTGCGCTGTTCATGCTCTTTGCGCGCGGCGGTTGCCGGTTTGGTTCGCGCCGCAGTTCGGCGTGCCTGCTGGCCTGCGCGGTGCTGGCGGCCTGCGGCGCGCGCGTGAACCGCGATCAGCAGGTGCATTATCTCTATCCGGGTGACAGCGCCTATGTCGCCGCCTGCGAAGAGAACGCCGCGCTGCCGTGCATCCTGCTCGGCGCCAACGATATGACGCAGAACACGCTGGAGCTCGCGGCGTTTGAGCGCGTTTACATGCTGAATGCGGACGACGCGCAGGGCGTAGCGCCCGCATTGGAGGCGCTGGATGAAAAGCCGGACGGTTTCATCCTCTTTGAACGCTATCACGACGAAGCGAACGTGGAAACCGTTCTGCGCGAAACCGGGCTGGAAAGCGCGGAACTCCTCTTCGAGCATCAATATCACGTCTACTGGGTGCATTAAGCTTTGAGGTACTTGCCCGGTTTCCGCTGCCGCCGCCGCTTGCGCTGGGGCAGGGCGACGGTTTCCTCCGGCAGTTCTTCGGGTTTTTTGCCCTGCAATTCAAAGAGCTTGTCGCGCAGTTTGGCGGCCAGCTCGAAATCGAGGTTTGCGGCGGCTTGCAGCATCTTTTCCTCCGTGGAACAGATGAGCAGGTGCAGCTCGTCTTCGCTCAATTCCTTTACGCGCTTTACGGCGCGTTTTTTGTCGCTCTCGTCCGCCGCGTGGCCGATTTGCAGCACGTCGCGGACGGATTTCATGACCGTCTTGGGCACGATGCCGTGCGCTTCGTTGTAGGCCTGCTGAAGCTGGCGGCGGCGCTGGGTTTCAAAAATGGCCTTGTTCATGCTTTCGGTCATCACATCGGCGTACATGATCACGCGGCCGTTGGCGTTTCGCGCGGCGCGGCCGATGGTCTGAATCATGCTGACTTCGCTGCGCAGAAAGCCTTCTTTGTCCGCGTCGAGGATGGCGACGAGCGCGACTTCCGGCAAATCCAGACCTTCGCGCAGCAGGTTGATGCCCACCAGCACGTCGAACACGCCCAGCCGCAGATCGCGGATGATCTCCTGCCGTTCCATCGTCTGCACGTCGGAATGCAGATAGCGCACTTTGACGTTCATTTCGCCCAGATAGGTGGTCAGGCTCTCGGCCATCTTTTTGGTCAGCGTCGTGACCAGCACGCGATAGCCTTCGCCCGTGGTCTTGACGATCTCGGCGTAGAGATCGTCCACCTGTCCGGTGGCGGGGCGAACGTCGATTTCGGGATCGAGCAGGCCGGTCGGACGGATGATCTGCTCGACGACCTGCCCCGCGTGTTCCAGCTCGTAGGGCGCGGGCGTCGCGCTGACGCAGATGAGCTGACCGATGCGCTGCTCAAATTCCTCGAAACGCAGCGGGCGGTTGTCAAACGCGCTGGGCAGGCGGAAGCCGTAGGAGACCAGCGCTTCCTTGCGCGCGCGGTCGCCGTTGTACATCGCGCGGATCTGCGGCAGGGTGACGTGGCTTTCATCGACAAAGACGACGTAATCCTCCGGAAAGTAATCCAGCAGGGTATACGGCGCGTCGCCGGGCTTGCGGCCGTCAAAATAGCGGGAATAGTTTTCGATGCCCGTGCAGTAGCCCAGCTCACGGAGCATTTCGATGTCGTACTGCGTGCGCTGAGCGATGCGCTGGGCTTCGATCAGGTCGCCTTTTTCCTTAAATTCCCGGATGCGCACGTCGAGGTCATGTTCGATATCGCCGATGGCGCGGTCGATGGCCTCGCGCGGCGTGGCATAGTGCGTCGCGGGGTAGACGGCGACGTGTTCGAGAACCATCAGGGTGTGGCCGCTGACTACGTCGATGGCGCTGATGCGGTCGATTTCGTCCCCGAAAAATTCCACGCGGAGCGCGCTCTTGTCGTATCCGGCGGGGAAGATTTCCACCACGTCGCCGCGCACGCGGAAGGAGCCGCGCTCAAACTCGATGTCGCTTCGGTCGTATTGAATTTCGACCAACTGGCGCACCAGCTCGTCGCGCTCCATCGCCATGCCGGGGCGGAGGGAGATCATCATGCCCTCGTATTCGGAGGGATCGCCCATGGAATAGATGCACGAGACCGAAGCGACGACGATCACATCCCGCCGCTCGCGCAGCGCCGCCGTCGCGCTGTGGCGCAGACGCTCGATCTCCTCGTTGACGGCGGAATCCTTTTCGATATAGGTGTCGGTCGAGGCGATGTAGGCTTCCGGCTGATAATAATCATAGTAAGAGACGAAATACTCCACTGCGCTGTCCGGAAAAAACTCGCGGAACTCGGCGCACAGCTGCGCGGCCAGCGTCTTGTTGTGGGCGATGACCAGCGTGGGGCGCTGTACGCGCTCGATGACGGAAGCCATCGTGTAGGTTTTGCCCGAACCGGTGACACCCAGCAGCACCTGGCAGGGCATGCCGCTCTGCACGCCCTGTGTCAGCGCCTCGATGGCCTGCGGCTGATCGCCCTGCGGCTTGAACGGAGATTTGAGAACGAAGCGTCCTTCCTGCATCGTGACCTCCTGATTGGCGGGACAACGCCCATATTTGATGGGTTCTATTATACCATAGAAATAAAATGGGAACAAGTGTTCTTAAAAATTGGGAATGGAAAAAGATAGAAAAAGGCCTCGCGCCTTTCTTTTAACGCAAACCGAAGTACAACGTTAAAAGCAAGGATGCGATGGCAAGCAGAATGGAAGGCAGTTCTGTATGGCTCATGTGCATCACCTCCTCTTTCGCAACGCGAAAGCGGAGCTGCCGTGCAAGACCTCTTGACGACATGAACAGTATGGCGTATTCCTGAATGCGTGGCAAGCGTGAAGTGAACAAAACTCATGGTCAGGAAAGGTCGAAAAACTTTTTTAAAATCATCTTGCAAAAAATCGGTCTAAAAAGACGGAAAATGCAAAAAAAGCAAGTCGATTATTCAAATATGAGGTGAATTAGCGGCGGGTCAGTCGTTTGAAACGGGCGGTTTGCAGGGGAGAAAAAGCGTTGGGTTATTTGTCTTCCGAAAAGAAAAAAGGTGCAAAAAAACAAGGCCGGTGCTATAATATAGGCGTAAAGAGGAGCGGGCAAAAGACAAGCCGTTCCCAGAAAAACAAGTGATTTTTTCGATCAGAAGGAGTGCTGGATATGACTGCTGTTTTCGTGTTTGCCGCGTTGATCGTTGTGAATGCCGTGTATTGCATCTATGATGGGCGCAGCGAGGAAGCCGCACGCCAGATGGACGATTTTTACCGCGTCGAGTTTAAGAAGAATTACGGCGCGCGGGAAGACGCCCTGACCCAGAGCTGGTATTGATCTTCAAAATAGGAAACGGAAAACGGATGGCTTCGGTTGTCCGTTTTTTTGTTGTGTTTTCAAGCGTTTGCGGTTATATTTTTACGAATAAAGTTGACAAAACGACAATGAAATAAAAAGACGATTTGTCAACTTTAAAAAGCAATGATCTGCAAAAAAACGGATAAATAATCATAAAATACTGAAAAATTCAAAAATCATCTTGACAAAACTTTGTAAATGGCTATATAATGGCGTTACATTTTTGAAAATCAAATCGTAAATGCTAGGCGAAAAGCCGAATTGAAAGAATTGGGGAGGACATCGATCATGAAAAAGTTCGCTACGATTGCTTTAACACTGGCGATGGCTGCGACTGCGGCCTGTGCGAGCGCGACCACCGTGGGTATCTGCCAGCTCGTTCAGCATGAGGCGCTGGATGCCGCGACACAGGGCTTTAAGGACGCGCTGACCGAGAAAATGCCGGACGTCAAGTTCGACGAGCAGAACGCCGCGGGCGACGCGGCGACCTGTGTCACCATCACCAGCAAGTTTGCCGCCGACGGCGTGGATTTAATTCTCGCCAACGCGACCGCGCCGCTTCAGGCCGCCGTTTCCGCGACGGGCGATATCCCGATTCTCGGCACGTCCATCACCGACTACGCGACTGCGTTGGGCATGAAGGAATGGAACGGCACGACGGGCATCAACGTCTCCGGCACGAGCGATCTTGCGCCGCTGGACGGCCAGGCCGCAATGATCCAGGAGCTGTTCCCGGATGCGAAGAACGTCGGTCTGATCTACTGCTCCGCCGAAGCAAATTCCATTTATCAGATTACCGTGATTAAAGGCTACCTCGAAGAGATGGGTTACACCTGCACCGAGTTTGCTTTCACCGATTCAAACGACGTTGCTTCCGTCACGCAGTCCGCTGCGGATGCGAGCGATGTGATCTATATCCCGACGGATAACACCGCCGCCGCGTACACCGAGACGATCGCCAACGTCGTCATCCCGGCGAAGGTTCCGGTTGTCGCGGGCGAGGAAGGCATCTGCAAGGGCTGCGGCGTGGCGACGCTGACCATCAGCTACTATGACCTGGGCTACAAGACCGGCGAAATGGCGTATGACATCCTTGCCAACGGCGCGGACGTGGGCACCATGGAAGTGGCTTCCGCCCCGAACTTCACCAAGAAGTACAACGCCGCGAACGTCGAGGCGCTCGGCCTGACCATCCCGGCGGATTACGTGGCCATCGAGTAACGGACTTCAACGTCTTTCATGAGCCAAGGAAGCGGCAATGCGCTCCCTTGGCTTCATGCGTATAAGCGGAAAGAAAAAAGGAGGACAATCCGGTGGAGATTGCCAAGCTGTTTAACGCGCTCCCCAGCGCCGTTTCGCAGGGCGTGATTTGGGGCATTATGGCGATTGGCGTGTATATCACCTATCGCATTCTGGATGTGGCCGATCTGACGGTGGACGGCAGCATCGCAACGGGCGGCGCGGTGGCCGCCGTGCTGATTATCGGCGGCTGCAACGTGTGGGTCGCGATGATTGCGGCGTTTCTGGTCGGCATGCTGGCCGGGCTTGCAACGGGTCTGTTCCATACGTTCATGGGCATTCCGGCGATTCTGGCGGGCATCCTGACCCAGCTCTCGCTGTATTCCATCAATCTGCGCATTCTTGGCGGCAAGGCGAACATGGCCGTCAGCGTCAATAACTATCCGCTGATTGTCTCCGCCCGAAACGCGCGCGCAATGTCGCTTTCCAATCCGTTTATCATCCTCGCGGCGCTTGCCGTGGCGGTGATCGCGCTGCTGTATTGGTTCTTTGGCACGGAGCGCGGCTGCTCGCTGCGCGCAACGGGCGCGAACGCCAACATGGCGCGCGCACAGGGCATCAATACCAATGCCGATAAGGTGCTGGGGCTGATGCTCTCCAACGGTCTGGTGTCCTTCTCCGGCGCGCTGCTGGCGCAGTATCAGGGCTTTGTAGACGTTGGCATGGGACGCGGCGCGATCGTCATCGGTCTGGCTGCCGTGATCATCGGCGAAGTTGCGTTTTCCAAAATCTTCCATAATTTTGCGCTCAAGCTGCTGGCTGTGGTCATCGGCGCGATTTTGTATTACATCGTCATTCAGGTGGTGCTCTGGCTGGGCCTTAACACCAACGATTTGAAGATGCTTCAGGCGCTGGTTGTCGCCATGTTCCTCGCCGTGCCGTATTGGAAGAACCGCTACTTCAAGAAGAAGGGGGACGCGAACCATGGCTGAGCGCATCATGCTGAATATCAACCACATCGCCAAGACGTTTAACCCCGGCACGATCACCGAAAAGCGCGCGCTGACGGACGTGGATCTCAAGCTCAACGAAGGCGATTTCGTCACGATCATCGGCGGCAACGGCGCAGGCAAATCCACCACCCTCAACGCGGTGGCGGGCGTATTCACCGTCGATCAGGGCACGATTGAAATCGCGGGTGTGGATGTGACCCGCCTGCCGGAATACAAGCGCGCCAAGTACCTCGGTCGCGTGTTCCAAGACCCGATGACTGGCACGGCCGCGACCATGAACATTGAAGAGAATATGGCGCTGGCCATGCGCCGCGGCGAAAAGCGGACGCTGCGCTGGGGCATCTCCAACATGGAGCGCGATATGTATCGCGAACAGCTCCGCACCCTCGGCCTGGGGCTGGAGGATCGCATGAGCAGCAAGGTGGGTCTGCTCTCCGGCGGCCAGCGGCAGGCGCTGACGCTGCTGATGGCTGCGCTTCGCACGCCGAAGCTGCTGCTGCTCGACGAGCATACTGCTGCGCTCGACCCGAAAACGGCCGCAAAGGTGCTGGAACTGACCGAGAAAATTGTGGACGAACAAAAGCTTACCGCGATGATGGTCACCCATAACATGAAGGACGCCATCGCGATGGGTAACCGTCTCATCATGATGAACGCGGGGCGCATTGTCGTCGATGTGCGCGGAGAAGAAAAAAAGAAACTCACCCGCGAAGACCTGATGCAGCTGTTTGAAAAGGCCGCCGGGCAGGAGATCGAAAACGATAGAATGCTGCTGGGGTAAGAAATACGGTTTGGAAAGCTGCAAAAAGCGTATTCTGAATGAAGAAAACGACGCTCAATCATCCGTTCGTTATGGCGGATCGCTGGGCGTTGTTTTTTTGCCGCAGTTTTTCGGCGCCAAGGTGGAAGAAAAAGAAGGGATCCTTCGGAAAAACGGGTGGGGTTGCCGCTTTTGATATGTTATAATGGAGCAAAGAGCAGGAAGGGAGACGGAACGGTGAAGACGGTTTTGATTGCGGATGACGAACCGGTCATGCGCATGGATCTTTCGGATATGTTAAACGAACTGGGGTTTCAGGTGATTGGCGAAGCGACGGACGGCTTTGACGCGGTGGAGCTTTGCAGGCAGAAACACCCGGATTTGGCGCTGCTGGATGTGCGGATGCCTGTGTTTGACGGGCTTTCGGCAGCGGAAACGATTATCAAAGAGAAGCTCAGCGATTGCGTCATGCTGATTACGGCTTTTTCGGATATGGAACTCATTGAACGCGCGGCGAAGATTGGCGTTGCAGGCTATCTGGTCAAGCCGATTATGCCGAACGCGCTTCTTCCGGCAATCGAAGTTGCGGTGGCTCAGGAAAAACGCAACCGTATGCTTCAAGGTCGGCTGGATGGTGCGGAACAGAAGCTGCGGGACGAGCGAACCATTCGCAAAGCGCAGATTATTCTGATGGAAACGCAGCGCTGCTCGGAACTGGAAGCGTATCGGCAGATGCGAACCATGGCAATGAATAAGCGGACGACGGTTGCGGCGATTGCGCGGCGCATCCTTCACCAAATGGAACAGGCGGACGAGGTGGCGCAGACCAAGGAGCTGCTCATGCGGCGGGAGAAGATGTCGGAAAGCGCGGCATATCAGTATATTCGGCAAAAAGCGGAAGTGTGGAAATGCACAAATCGGGAAGCGGCTAAAAGGATTCAGACGGCGTTGGAGGGGAGGAACGCGAAACCGTGACGAAAAAATTTTCGGATTTCGGCTTTGAACGGGCGGATGAACAGAAGCTGAATCGCATTGCAGAGCAGCTTTCCCTGATGGCGGATATGAGCCGTTCGGATGTGTTTATAGACTGCGTAGATGCTTCCGGACGAATTTTTGTCGTCGCTCAAGCCAGACCTAAGGACGCGCCGAGCGTCTATGAGGGCGATATTGCAGGCGAGGAAGCGCTGGAAGAAAATGAACCGGCAGTTTTCCGTGCATTTCAGTTGGGTATTGCCGTGCGCGATGTGCGCGCAAAGACGCAGGAAAACCGGGTGGTTCGTCAGGACGTTGTTCCGATTTTGAGCGAAAAGAACCGCTGTATCGCGCTGCTGATTCGAGAACGGGATATCAGCCGGGATCTTGCGCGGGAAAGAAAGTTTCACATGCTGGAAGAAAATTATGCGGCAGAAGAGCCTTCCCTTCGTCAGGAAAGCGCGATTTCTGGAAGCGATATTTCTTTAAGAGAAAGCTATCATAGAATTAAAAACAATCTTCAGCTGCTTTCAAGCATGATGAGCATGCAGGCAAGGAGAGCCGAGACAGAAGAAACAAAGAAAATATTGCATGAAAGTATTGGAAGAATATTGTCAATAGCGTCTATTCATGATATAATATGTCAACAGAAGGCGCTTAACAGTGAGACAAGTTTGACAGATACGCTCACGCTTCTTTTAAATCAGCTGAAAAGCCTGATTCCTGAGGAAAAAAGAGTTTCGCTGAGGCTGGAAGGCGACGAAATTCTGTTGCCTTACGATGCCGTCTGTGCGTCGGCGCTTGCGGTCAATGAATTGGTTTGCAACGCTTTGGAGCATGCGTTTGACGAAAAAGAAGAAGGAAATATTGTCGTTTCCATTCATGGGGGAAGTTTGTACCATACGGTGACGGTGGCAGACGACGGATGCGGATTTGACGTGCGCAGCGTTGCGCGCGACGGTTTGGGTATGAGAATGATTGAAGCGACTGTCAAAGACAGGCTTCACGGCTCGTTTTTCGTTCGTTCAGATGAAAACGGGACGGCGGTTTCGTTTGAAATAGCCGTGGAAAAATAAACGCACAACAGGGTGCGCAGCACAAAACAGCAGCAGAGCTGAAATGTCCGACAGAGTTCGGATGTTTTGGCTCTGCTTTTTTGTGTTGGAGGAATGTGCATGGCGGATATCTTGAGCGTAGGAATTGACATCGGGACATCGACCACACAGTTGGTGTTCAGCCGTCTTAAAATGGAAAATACAACGGGCTATTTTTCCGTGCCGCGGGTCTCTATCGTCGCGAAGGAACTGGTCTACCGAAGTGAGATTTATCTGACGCCGCTGAGAACGGCAACGCTGATCGATGCGGACGGCGTTCGGAAGATTGCGGAGATGGAGTACCGAAAAGCCGGATACAGGCCGACAGACGTTGACACAGGCGCAGTCATTATCACAGGCGAGTCGGCTCGGAAGGAAAATGCGGCGCTGGTGCTTGAGAAAATGTCCGATTTTGCCGGGGAGTTTGTGGTTTCCACGGCCGGGCCGGATCTGGAATCCGTGATTGCCGGCAAAGGATCGGGGGCATTTTCGTATAGCAAAGACAATGACTGCACGGTGGTCAATCTGGATATCGGCGGCGGTACCACCAACATCGTGCTCTTTGATGGAGGCGAAACCAGGGGGCTTTGCTGTTTCGATATCGGCGGGCGTTTGATCCGCTTTGAAGAAGATGGCAGGGTCAGCAGGATCGCGCCATCAGCGGAAAAAATCATTCGAGCGGTCGGCGCACAGATTGCGGTTGGCCGGAAGGCAGAGAAACAGGAACTGAGGAAGGTGACGGACAAGATGGCCTCGCTGCTTGCGCAGGCGCTGTATCTTGAGCCGCAGGAACCTCTGCTGGAAACCGTTCGGACGAAGGAAAGCAGCGTCATGCAGCGTCCGGAACGTCCGATTCGCAGAATCTGCATGTCGGGCGGCGTAGCCGACTGCATGGAGAATGAGGAACCGGATGATTGGCGTTACGGAGATATCGGGATTCTCCTGGGGCGGTCTCTGCGAGAGGGGAAACTTCTGCGGGAAATCCAACGGATAAAGGGAACAGAAACGATTCGCGCGACCGTTGTCGGCGCAGGAAGCTATACGACGAATGTATCCGGCAGCACGATTTCGTATGTGGACGAACTGCTTCCGATGAAAAATGTTCCGGTGCTGAGGCTGAATAAAGCGGAGGAGGACGCTTGCTATCGAGGCGATTCAAACGGACTGGAAGCTAAAATACGCTGGTTTTTGGAGCAGACCGATACGGAGCGCTTTATCTTGGCCATGGAAGGTCGGAGAGATCCGCAATACGGCGAATTGAAGCGGCTGGCTGAAAGCATTGCCGGCGCATATGAACAAATTCCGGGAAAAGAGAGACCGATTCTGGTGGCGCTTCGTCAGGATACGGCAAAAGCGCTGGGCGGTCTCTTACAGGCGCAATTTGGCGGGAAACGACCCGTGCTCTGCATCGACGGCGTCGAGGTGGAAGAAGGAAACTATATGGATCTGGGCCATCCGGTTATGGGCGGCCTGGTGATTCCGGTTGTCGTAAAGACATTGCTTTTTGGGTAACGAAGGGAGCGTAACATGAAACTGTCAACGGTATTGGCGGGTAAGAGCTTCTCTTTTCGGGATATGAAAGATGTTTTGGCAAAGGCGAATGAACAGAAATCCGGCGATACGCTAGCCGGTATTGCCGCGCAGTCGGATTTGGAACGCATCGCGGCCAAAGAGGTTTTGAGCCGCCTGCTTGTTCGTGATTTGCGGGAAAACCCGGTTGTTCCTTATGAAGAGGATGAGGTTACCCGGATGAATCAGGACTCGATTGATCCGAAGGTCTATGACCATATTGCAAATTGGAGCGTGGCGGAGCTGCGGGAGTATATTCTGGGTGACAGCTGTCGGGAAGAAGATATCCGAAGACTGAGCCGCGGCATGACCAGCGAAGTGATCGCCGGCGTTTGCAAACTGATGACGAATCTCGATTTGGTCTACGCGGCCAACAAGGTGCGTGTGGAAGCCACGTGCAACACGACGGTCGGTCGTCGAGGCACGCTTTCCACAAGACTCCAGCCCAACCATCCTACGGACAACGTGGAAGGAATCACGGCCTCGCTGTTTGAGGGCCTGTCCTACGGAACGGGCGATGTGCTGATTGGTCTTAACCCCGTCAACGACACGGCGGCAAGCCTGGGCGAGGTGCTCCGGCGTTTTGACGAGATCAAGAATCGCTTTGAAATCCCGACGCAGATTTGCGTGCTGGGTCATATCACCACCCAAATGGACGCCGTTCGGGCAGGCGCGCCGACAGACCTGATTTTTCAGTCGATTGCGGGAAGCCAGAAGGGGAATACGGCGTTTGGCTTTTCTGCGGACACGGTTCGGGAGGCGCAGGCGCTCCTTCGGGAAAAAGGAACGGCCAAAGGCCCGAATGTACTCTACTTTGAAACCGGACAGGGCAGCGAACTCAGCTCTGATGCGCATTATGGCGCAGATCAGGTGGTCATGGAAGCGCGGTGCTATGGTTTTGCCAGAGAGTTCCATCCATTTATGGTCAATACCGTGGTTGGGTTCATTGGGCCGGAGTATTTGTATGACAGCCGTCAGGTGATTCGCGCGGGGCTTGAAGATCATTTCATGGCCAAGATGCACGGCTTGCCGATGGGATGCGACTGCTGCTACACCAACCACATGATGGCGGATCAAAACGACATTGAAAACCTGGCGCTCATGTTGAGCTGCTGTGGCGTGAACTACATTCTCGGCGTGCCGACGGGCGACGACATTATGCTCAACTATCAGACCAACGCCTATCACGACACGGCGGCAATCAGAGAAGTGCTGGGGCTTCGCCCCATTCGCGAATTTGAAACATGGCTGGAAAAAATGGGGATTATGGAAAACGGAAAGCTGACGAAACGCGCCGGCGATCCGACAATCTTCCTGAAATAAGGGGGGACAATTTTGGACGCGAAGCTGATGGATGCCATTGCCGACGAGATCGTTCGACGGCTCCGAATGAAGACGCCGCCGGCGGACGCGCCGATTCCGCCGCCCAGACTTGAAACAGAAGATATCACGACGGCACGGATTCGCTCGATTCCCCTGGTAGACGAACCGGAGGATCGGGAAGCGCTTGAACGGATGATGCGCAGAACGACCGCCAGAATCGGTGTCGGAAGAGCTGGAGCCAGGTTGAAAACAAGGACGATGCTGACGCTTCGAGCGGATCATGCGCAGGCCAGGGATGCCGTTTTTGCGGATGTTTCGCAAGTCGTTTTAGATGAACTGGGATTATTTACGGTCGAAACGATGTGCGGCGATAAAAACACCTACATCACGCGGCCGGATTTGGGGCGTCGGCTGTCGCCGGAGGCAGTCACAACGCTTCAGGCGCGATGCCGACATGAACCGGATGTGCAGATTTACGCGACTGACGGGCTGAGCTCGACGGCAATCGAAGCGAACCTCCCTAAAATCCTGCCGGTGCTGATGGAATCGCTGGAACGGATGGGAGTGAGCGTCGGAACGCCGTTTTTCCTGAAATATGGAAGAGTGGGTTCACAGGAACATGTGGCGGAGACGCTGGGGGCCAAAGTGGTTTGTGTGTTGATCGGCGAGCGGCCGGGTTTGGCGACGGCGGAAAGCATGAGCGCTTATATCGCTTACAATGCTTATGTGGGCATGCCGGAATCCAGGCGGACAGTGGTTTCCAACATCCATAGAAACGGAACGGCGGCGGTCGAGGCAGGCGCGTATATCGCGGATGTGATTCAGTTGATTCTCAAACAGAAGGTCAGCGGCATCGATCTGGTTAAGTGAGGAGGAGCGGTATGGTTGGCAGCCCGATCCGGACGACGGTGCTCAGTGCGCGGATCATCCCAAACGCAGATCCGGCGCTGCGTGCGGCGCTCCATGCGCCAGAAACACACCGCAGTTTGGGGATTTTTACCACGGATTGCGACGATGTTTCCTATGCCGCGCTGGATGAGGCGACCAAGAAAGCGGATGTTCGGGTCGTTTACGCCAGAAGCATGTACGCGGGCGCGGCCAATGCCAGCACGGCATTAGCCGGAGAATTTATCGGCATTCTTTCCGGGGCGGGGCCGTTGGACATTCGCAGCGGTTTGGATGCGGCGATTCGCTACGCTCAGAAAGAAGCCTGTTTTTACAGCGCGAACGATGCAGATACGGTCGTCTATTTTGCGCACACAATTTCCAGAACGGGCAGTTATTTATCTGCGTTGGCCCATGTGCCGGAAGGGACGGCGATGGCGTATCTGATTGCGCCGCCGCTGGAGGCCATGGTCGGTTTAGACAGCGCCATGAAGGCCGCGGAGGTGACAATGAATGTCTTTTATGGGCCGCCGTCTGAAACGAATTTTGCGGGCGGTCTGCTGACAGGTTCGCAGGCAGCCTGCAAAGCGGCCTGTGAAGCTTTTGCGCAGAGCGTTCGGGCGATTGCGGCAGACCCTATGACCTATTGAACGGATTTTGATCCGAAAGGACAATTCAAAAACAAAGACACAGCGAAAAGCTGGAATAAGGAGGTTTTTCTATGGATAATCAGCAGGCTTTGGGTATGGTGGAAACAAGAGGACTGGTTGGCTCCGTCGAGGCGGCCGACGCGATGGTTAAGGCGGCGAACGTGCATTTGATTGGCAAGGTGCATGTCGGCGGCGGTCTGGTGACGGTGATGGTTCGAGGCGACGTCGGTGCGGTCAAAGCGGCGACGGACGCGGGCGCGGCGGCGGCTTCCCGTGTGGGCGAGCTGGTTTCCGTGCATGTCATCCCGCGCCCGCATGAAGAGGTGGAATACATCCTGCCGACGCTGGAAACGAGCATGCGGTAAAGAAGCTGAAAAATGGCTGTGAGGGAAAGGAACAATATGGAATTCGATAAAGATTTGCAATCGATCCAGGAGGTTCGCAATCTGGTCGAAAAGGCGAAAGCGGCGCAGGCGGTTTTCGCTTCCTTCAGCCAGAAACAGGTGGATCAGGTTGTTCAGGCGGTTGCGGAAGCGGCTGAGAAAGAAGCCGTTCGGCTGGCGAAACTGGCCGCAGAGGAAACAGGGTTTGGCGTTTGGCAGGACAAGGTGCTCAAAAACCTTCTGGGCAGCCGGGGAATTTATACATATATCCGGGACATGAAGACGGTTGGCGTCATTCGTGAGGATGAAGAAAACAAAGTTTGGGAAATTGCGGTGCCGATGGGTGTTGTGGCGGCGCTGATTCCCTCCACAAACCCAACGTCCACCACGATGTATAAAACGCTGATCTGCCTGAAATCCGGAAACGCGATCATCATTAGCGCGCATCCGGGGGCGAAAAACAGTATTTTGGAGACTGCGAAGGTGCTCGTCGATGCTGCGGAGAAAGCGGGCGCCCCGACGGGACTGGTGCAGTGCATTCGGGTGCCTACACAGGAGGGAACCAGCGCGCTGCTCAGGCATCGAGACATCGGCATGATTCTGGCGACGGGCGGCGAAGCGATGGTTCGCGCGGCGTATTCTTCCGGCAATCCGGCGCTGGGTGTCGGCCCCGGAAACGGACCGTCGTTTATCGAGAAGTCGGCCGACGTGCCCAAGGCAATCAGCCATATTTTCCAGAGTAAGACATTTGATAACGGTACGATCTGCGCCAGCGAGCAGAGCATTGTCGTCGAGCGGTGCAGCCGGGAAAAGGTGATTGCGGAGGCAAAGCGGCAGGACGGCTATTTCATGTCGCCCGAAGAGAGCGAGAAGGTTGGACGGTTTATCATGCGCGCCAACGGAACGATGAATCCCAGGATTGTCGGGCGCCCGGCAGCGCATATCGCTGAGATGGCAGGCATTACCATTCCGCAGGGGACGCGCGTGCTGATTTCCGAACAGACGACGGTCGGGAAGGATAATCCATATTCCAGAGAAAAACTCTGCCCGATTTTGGCGTTCTACGTGGAAGAAAACTGGGAAGCCGCATGCAGACGCTGCATCGAAATTTTGAATAATGAGGGAATCGGCCATACGATGACGATCCACAGTGAGGACAGGGAAATCATTCGCGAATTTGCGCTCAAAAAACCGGTTTCGCGCCTGCTGGTCAACACGATAGGTTCGCTTGGCGGCGTTGGCGCGGTGACAGGGCTTGCGCCGGCGCTCACACTGGGCTGCGGCGCGGTGGGCGGCAGCGCGACGAGCGATAACATTGGCCCGATGAACCTCATCAATATCCGCCGCGTGGCGTTCGGTTTGAAGGAACTGGATGAACTGCGTAGGGAAAGCCCTGTCGAAACGGAAAGCGGCTCTGATACGGCCGCAGACTGCCGCGAAGAAAAGAAGACGGAGCCATGCGGCGTATCGCTTTCCAAAGAGGAGATTGAGGCCATTATCCGCACGGTGATGGCCCGGCTGAATCAATGAGCGGGATTTCACATCCATATTGCATTGAACTATATCAAAAAACGGAGGATTGAATCATGAGTAATGCGCTTCAGGCTTTGGGAATGATTGAAACCAGAGGACTGGTTGGCTCCATTGAGGCGGCCGACGCGATGGTCAAGGCGGCGAACGTGCATCTGATTGGCAAGGTTCATGTCGGCGGCGGACTGGTGACGGTGATGGTTCGCGGCGACGTCGGCGCGGTCAAGGCGGCGACGGACGCGGGCGCGGCGGCGGCTTCCCGTGTGGGCGAGCTGGTTTCCGTTCATGTCATCCCGCGCCCGCATGGAGAGGTGGAATTCATTCTGCCGAATCTGCCGACGGGTGAATGAGCATATGCGGCCTTAAAGGATAAACGACAGAAAGCAGAGGCGGAAACGAAATGAATCGGAAGCTGCTGACGGATATTGAACTTCGCGCAAAATGGTATCGTGAGCCGACAAAGGTGATTTACGTGCCCGACGGCGTGATGCTGACGCCGGCGGCAAGGGATTTCATTGCCGAACATGGCCTCGTGATGGAAAAAGAAAAAAAACTGCCGGAGATGACGGTGGAGAAAACCCTGCCGGATGGCGCCAAAGGACGATATGTGATTGCCGCAACCGGAAAGCGGGTGGATCAGAAGCCCGAAGAGATGACGCATCTGCACGGAAATATTCTGGTTCCCAAAACGCACCCGCGCATAGCGTTCCGCGGAAAAATCGACAGCCTGATGGCGGATTTTCTCTGCTTACAGGAAGAAGCGAATGAGGCGGGCGAAACGGAGCTGGCTCTGGCGCTTGGCAGCCTTCTGGATGCAGTCCGCAGCATATTGGCTGCAGAGGTCAAGGACGAGCCGCTGGGCGAATTGAGGATGCTGGATATGGACAGCGAAACGCTGCGTCGGATATCCCATGATCCGCTGAAAAACTTTGGGGTGCAGCACCCGATTCCATCAGCGGACATGGGGCGGCTCTGCCTGGCGCTCAATCGGCTGCGGACGCGGTCCAGAGAGGCGGAACTTGCGGCAGCGCACGCGTTTGAGCGGGAGAACGGCTTTGAAAGACAGGATATTTTGGAGGCGATGAACCGGTTGTCCAGCGCGATCTATATCCTGTTTATCCGGCAATGGGCCAACCGCCGGAAAGGAGGAACGGATGCATTATCTGAGTGAAAAAGATATTGTTGACCTCGTGACGAAGGTCATTGCCGAAAAGAATCAGGGCGCAGAGCAGGAAAATGGAATGGAAGTGCCGGTTGAAATGTCGGGGCGGCACGTCCATCTGGATCGGGCGACGATGGATATTCTTTTCGGCGAAGGCGCTGAACCGACCCCAAAAAAAGAACTCAGCCAGCCGGGACAATATCTGGCCGAAGAACGGGTGAAATTGGTTACTGAACGCGGCCAGCTTTCCGGTGTTGCGGTGCTGGGGCCTTTGCGTAGCAAAAACCAGGCGGAGCTGAGCCTGACGGATGCGCGGACGCTGGGACTGAAGGTTCCGATTCGACTTTCCGGAGACGTTCAGGGCGCGCCGGGGGTGTTGATCATCGGGCCGAAGGGCGCTGTGATGGCGAAGGAATGCTGTATTGCGGCGAAAGCGCATGTGCATATGACGCCGGAAGACGCGGAAAAGTACGGCGTTCAGGATGGCGAAAGCGTTTCCGTTCGCTTGCAGGGTGAAAGAACGATTCTTCTGGAAGATGTGGCGGTTCGGGTCAATCGGGATTATCGTCTGGCGGTACACATCGACTGCGATGAGGCAAATGCGGCAGGCGTTGGCGGCGGCTGTGTCGGCCGTCTGCTGCGGCATGGAGAATGAGTATGGATGATCGTGAAGTGGAAGAACTGGTTCGGCTGGTCATGCGGGAAGTGCTCAAAACCGAAGCGCAAAAGGCGCGGAACATCGGAAAAGCCAACACGGACGGCTATCGAAAGATGCTCGTTCTGGGCGATGAAGAAGCGGCGCTGCCCGAAAAGCTGAAAGAGAATACGGTTTGTTTCGGCCTGGAGGATTATCGGCGGAACAGAAATATTCTGCGGTATGATTTGCTGGTGATTACGCGGCTGGAAATTGGCCAGCTTGCTGATCTGGCGTTGGTCAGGCCGCACGACGAACTGACGGAGGCTGTGGTCGAAGCGGTGCTGAACGGGATCGAGACGCTTGTGTTGCCGGAAGCGATGGCGCACCGGAAATACAGCGGCCGCGGAAATGCGGAAATGTTTAAACAGCTGGAACAATACGCGCATACGCTTGAACGCTACGGGATTCGCCGCTATGAACCGATTCGTTTGAAACAGGAATTGCCGGCAAAACCGGCCCAATTCATGGCGCCGCCGCAAACGACGCCCAAGGGAAGCGGAACGCCGAACAGCGCGCGGCTGATTACGGAGACGGACGCGCAGCGGTTGATTGCGGCGGGAACGCCGGTGCGGCTGTGCAGCGGCGCGATCCTGACGCCGCTGGCAAAGGATTGTTTTGCGCGGGCAGGCGTGGAAGTCGTCTATAACTGATCGGAAGAACATCGTTCCGCCAAACGTCGGAAATCGCTGCTTTTCCGAATGAAGACGCATGAAATAGAAACGGCGATGGACAGAGCGAGACGCGGGAGGATTGAACGGTGATTATTTGCAGGGTGATCGGGCATGTCTGGGCCACCAAAAAGGAAGAGCATCTGGAAGGCCTGAAGTTTATGGTGGTTCGGGAAGAGAATACGACGAGAAAGGCGATTTATGTGGCTGCGGATGCGGTTGGAGCAGGCATTGGCGAACAGGTGCTGGTGGTATCGGGCAGCACCGCACGCGGCGTATTCGGCAATAACGTCCCGACAGATATGACGATTGTGGGCATTATCGATTCACTGGAAGTGCAGCGCGAAGAAAAGCAGGAAAAGATGAGGAAGTGAGGACATGAATCTCGTAGAACGGATTCGAGATGCGGGAATTGTCGGATGCGGAGGGGCGGGTTTTCCTACGCACGCCAAACTCAAGCCGGGTCTGGAATATTTGATTATCAACGGGGCGGAGTGCGAACCGCTGCTGCGGACAGACCGATATATCATGAAGAACAGAAGCGCGGAGATTGTGCGTGCCGTTCAGGCTGTGGCCGAAGCGTTGTCGATTCCCCGATGCGTCATCGCGGTTAAGCATCATTATGCCGAAGAAATCAGGTCGCTGCGCGCGGCGATTTCGCGGGCAGAGACGCCCATTCAGATTCATGAACTTGACAGTTTTTACCCGGCAGGAGACGAGCAGACGATTGTTTACGAAGTCACGGGGCGCGTTGTGCCGCCAGGCGGGATTCCGGCGGCAGTCGGCGCCGTGGTGGACAATGTGGCCACGATGCTGGCTGTTTCGGAAGCCATGGATGGAAAACCGTTCACCCGTAAGATTCTCACGGTGACGGGCGAAGTGAATCATCCGACGGTTGTCAATGTGCCGATTGGAACGCCTTATCAAACCTGCATTGAGCTGGCGGGCGGCGCGAAGGAAAAGGAATTTTTTGTGGTCAACGGCGGCCCGATGATGGGTCGACCGATGACGATAGAAGAGGCCGGGCACGCCGTCGTGACCAAAACGACCAGCGGAATTCTGGTTCTGCCCAGGGACGGCTATCATGCCGCGACGAGCGAAGTGGAACTCAAGAACATGCTGGCCAGGGCGCGGTCAGCCTGCATCCAGTGCAGTTTCTGCACGCAGATGTGCCCGCGGCACATGCTGGGTCATCCGATTGAACCGCATCGGATCATGCGTGCCGTGTCGGCAGGTACGTCGGTTTCGGAATTGCTGAATCACCCGATCATTCAGAATGCGCAGCTTTGCTGCGAATGCGGCATTTGCGAAGTGGTCGCGTGTCCGATGGGACTTTTTCCCAGAAAAATCAACGCAATGCTCAAGCGTGAACTGAGCGCGGCCGGCATCCGTCCACGGTTTTCCGAACAGACGTGGACGCCCAACCCCATGCGCGATTTGAGAAAAGCGCCTTCGGAAAAAGTTGCTGCGCGCTGTGGCGTGCGGCCCTACTATGATTATGCGATTGAAACGATGGTGACGGCGGATTCCCCCGTTGTTGAAATTCCGCTGAAAATGCACATCGGCGCGCCCGATACAGCCTGCGTAAGGGATGGGGAAACGGTTCAGGCGGGGCAGATCATCGCCAAGCCGCCGGAAGGCAGTTTGGGCGCGGTCATCCATGCGAGCATTTCCGGTCAAATCACTCTGCTGAAAGATAGAATCCGGATCAGGAAGGATTGAGGTGGAAAGAATGGAAACCATCGGTTTTCTGGAATTCAACAGCATTGCCAAAGGCATTGAAGCGGCGGATGCGGTCTTAAAAGCGGCGGCTGTCAGCCTGATCTTTTCCAGAGCAGGGTGTCCCGGAAAGTATTATCTGCTGTTTTACGGAGAGGTCGCTGCGGTTAAAGCGTCTATTGACGCAGGCATAACCTGCGCGGGGCAGCACGTGGTGGATTCCTGCGTCATTCCGCGCGTTCATCCGCAGGTTATTCGGGCAATCAATTTGACCAATCAGCCGGAAGAATTCCGCGCGATCGGCGTGATGGAATATTATTCCGTGACGGCGTCTGTCTATTCGGCAGATGCGGCGGTTAAGGCGGCGGATGTAGATTTGGTGGATGTTCGGCTCGGAACGGGGATCGGAGGCAAGTCCTACGTGATTCTCACCGGAGAAGTCGCGGCGGTGCAGGAGGCCGTTCAGGCGGGAATACGCACGCCCAACGCAGAAGGGATGATCGTTTCTTCCGTGGTGATTCCGAGCCCGCATCCGGAATTGCTGAGCCATCTGTATTGACGCCATGCAGGAGGAAACATGAACCAGAACGAGATTTTTAACGGAAAACAGCGGGTCATTCAGGAATTTGTTCCCGGCAAACAGATTACGCTCGCGCACATCATTGCCAACCCTAATCCGGATATCTATAAAAAACTGGGCGTAATCGGGGAACACATGGGGGCGATCGGCATTATGACCATTACGCCCAGCGAAGCCGCCATCATTGGCGCGGACGCTGCGACGAAGGCGGCGGACGTGGAAGTGGTTTTTGTGGACCGGTTTAACGGGTCGCTGGTCATCGGTGGGGACGTGGCCAGCGTGGAAGCCGGCGTGAAGCGCGTGCTGAGCGTTTTGCAGGATCTTCTGCACTTTGCATCGACGGAGATTACGAGAACATGAAAAAACTGATTTTCATTGGAAACATCGCCTGCGGCAAGACGACGCTCTGTCAGCGGCTCAACGGCATGGAGATGAGCTATAAAAAGACGCAGGCGCTGGAAGTGATTCACGAAACGATCGATACGCCGGGCGAATATCTGGAGCATCGATCTTTTCTGCGCGCATTGGTCGTGACGGCCGTTGAGGCGGATTATGCCGCGTTTGTTCAGGATGCGACGCAGGAACGATTCATGTTTTCACCGGGACAGGCGGCTTCGTTTCCTGTTCCGGTGATTGGAATTGTGACGAAAATCGATCAGGCGAGCGCAAAGCAGGTGGAGCAGGCGCATGAATTGCTGGAATTGGCCGGTGCAGAGCGGGTTTTCCATGTCAGCGCGTTCAGCGGAGAAGGAATCGATGCGCTGAAAGCGTTTATACAGGATGACGACAAGCGATAAGGTCATCCCCTTTCAGGAAAAATTTGAGTTGGAGAAAGCGCTTTTCAACCAAACGGCGAAGGACAAAGGGAAGGACGAACGTGGGAAGGGATTTTCTTTTGCCTGTCGAAAGAGAAAAATCGGGAGGTGAGTCTTGTGCCCAACGGACTCAGCGAAACGCTGGCAAAACGCTTTTTGATGAAAATTGACAAGTACACGGAATATAACGTAAATATCATCGACGTCAATGGCATTATTATTGCGGCCAGCCGGATGAAGGAGAGAATCGGAAAATTCCACGAGATGGCCTACTATATGATTCAGAACCATGTGGAATCGATGGTGATTCAGAGCGAAAACGACTACGACGGCGTTTTGCCGGGCGTCAATCTGCTTTTGCAGAGCAGCGGAAGTGTTTTGGGCGTCGTCGGTGTGACCGGAGAGGTTGAAAAGGTTCGCGAAATCGCGATGATTATCAAAATGTCGTTGGAAACGGTGATCGGTTACGAGAAACAGCAGGAAGATATTTTGTATCGCAGAAGTGTGCAGGAACAGTTTTATATCGCGCTGTTTGTTCAGGCACCGCCGTCCAAGACAACCCTTGAACTTTTGGCCAGACAGTTGCAGATCGAAGAACACTGCATCCGAATACCGGTTTTACTGTGTTTCGAGGAGATAACGCCCAAGGATGTGACCTCGCTGCGTCGAGAAATACCGATACTGAGGGAACAGGATTTGTGTTGGATATTCGACAACCATAGGGCGCTGGTCTTTTTTAAAATCGGTTCAGAAGGCGAGGATGTTCTACGGAATTGGCGAAGGATTGTATGCGCATGGCTGGAACGGTTGCAGCGGTATAAAAGATTTGATGTGGCGTATGTCGGTTCCATACAGAATCGGCTGATCTATTATGCTTCCGCTTTGAAACACTGCCGCTGGCTGGAGGAAAATGTGGTTGGCAGCAGGAATCAGGCGAATGTTTATTTTTTTTATGATTATGTGCAGGAATATGCCGCGTCGCTGGTGCCGGACATCGAGCTGCATGCAGCTTTTAACGTTTTCAGACGAATATTGGATGAACCGATGAAAGAGCTTTTTGTGCAGACGGTGTCGGCGCTGGAAAGCAATAATTATCACCTTTCGGAAAGCTCGAAACAGCTTTATCTGCACAAAAACACGATGGCATTCCGAATGAATCGGATCAAAGAACGCATGGATATCGATCCGCTGCATGAAGCGAAGGACCGAAAGATGGCGATGTGGCTTTGCCAGTATTTCGGAAATGACAAACCAACTGGATAATGAAAAGAGGGCGTTGTGCTAAAAGCACAATGTTCTTCTTTTTTATTGGGTGTTTACAATATTGAATATTTGTACAAAACAGTATAAAATAAAGCCAATTAAAATATAAAACAGACAAAATTGAATTGAAAAACAGGATAAGGTACAATAAATTGCGCAAATTGAAAAAGACATAGTTTACAAACTCTGGTAGAATGAAAGTTGCGACACAACATTCTGAAAGGAGAGTAAACTATGTCCGAGAAGATTGTACAAC
>Ga0129315_1000581_pt1 | contig 26436 bp, 15 predicted proteins | sample Cm827metagenome_FD_94432 | JGI IMG/M metagenome (GOLD analysis project Ga0129315, IMG submission 94432) | Eastern black-and-white colobus group fecal microbial communities from Wisconsin, USA - Cm827 metagenome | ecosystem: Host-associated > Mammals > Digestive system > Large intestine > Fecal...
AGCTTTTTCCACTCCGCCGTGAGCGTCATATCTTTCGTGACGGTGATGTTGACTTTTCCGTCGGCTCCGGCCGGATAGCTGTTCCCCTTCTCGTCCTTCCAGCCTGTGAAAAGATGCCCTTCCTTTGTGGGCGCTTCGAGGGTGACGGTCTTGCCCTTTTGCGCCGTTTGGCTGCCGCTTCCGCCTACGCCGCCGTTCGCGTCGATTTCGATGCGCACCAGGATTGTTTTATACGAAGCGACGAGCGACAATCCGCCTGTCAGCTCCCCGCTTACATCCACCCCTACGCCGTTTTCAGAGGGCGTATATGGCGGGTTGTCGTTATACCAGCCGTCGATTTCTATGCCGCTGTCGCGATAGGTCGCGTTCATGTTCGCGGCGTTGGGCAGTTTGATTGTAGAACTATCATTAAGCAGAAAAATATCCGCGCCTTGTCCGCCTGCCGTATTGTTGTAAATCCGGTTTGATCCGGCGGAAACATCCATCGACCCATTTTCCAACTTAATACCGCCGCCGACACCGCCGGTTGCATACGCTTCATTGCCAATAACCGTCCAGTTTGTTATTGGTTTTTCAAACGTTGTTTTGCCGACCAGCGCCACACCGCCGCCATGTGCTGCTTTGTTGTTTTCGATTCTGCCGCCGGTGATTTTGATGGTTGAATTCTTTGCATATAAACCGCCGCCATTACCTGTATCTGACGTAATACATCCGCTGATTATGCCGCCGGTGATGTTGATGGTTGATTTATTTTTTGCATACAAACCGCCGCCATCATCTACCGCCGTACATCCGCTGATTGTGCCTTTGTTGATGGTGACGGTTGAATTGTCCGCATACAAACCGCCGCCCAATACTCCCTCACATCCGCTGATTGTGCCGCCGCTGATGGTGATGGTTGAAGAATTTTCTGCATACAAACCGCCGCCCCATACTCCCTTGCATCCGCTGATTGTGCCGCCGCTGATGGTGATGGTTGAATTGTCCGCATACAAACCGCCGCCACATCCCCCCTTGCATCCGCTGATTGTGCCGCCGCTGATGGTGATGGTTGAATTGTCCGCATACAAACCGCCGCCATTTTTTATCGCTGCCGTACATTCGCTGATTGTGCCGTTGTTGATGGTGACGGTTGAATTGTCCGCATACAAACCGCCGCCCGCCTCTGCCTCACATCCGCTGATCGTGCCGCCATCCATGATAAATTTTGATTCGCCATTAACTAAGATGACGCCGTCACTATTTATCTTACAATCTTTAATCTCGCCATCGAACATATGGAATGTCGCCCCCGAATCAGCAATTACTGCGCGGCTACACTTTTTAATTACGCCGCCACGCATGTTAAAAACTGACTTCGAACCCATAATCACTATGCAGGCGTTGCCCATAAACTTCCTATTTTGCAGCGTCACATTCTCGTACATATTCGCGGTTGCCCCTTCTGATACAGTTATAAAGGCAACCCTTGTATCTCCTTCAATCGTCAGCTTTTTGTCGTAACCTTTCGCGCCCAAATTCAGGACAGTTCCTTCTCCTGTTACCGTAATTCCTGCATTCGAACCATTCATGGAAATCTTACGATCTTCGTCTTTGCTCTTGATGGTCGTGCTGCGTTTCAATGTATGGTTGCCTGTCAAGGTGATATCCGCACACAATTCGATCACGTTTTCATCATCAACGCCGGATGCGTTAATATTTTTAACCACATCGGCAAAATGAGTATCAGCCGTGACCGTATGCGTAATCGTCTCCGCCATGGCGCGCGGCGCCGCCAGCGCCAGCATACAGACCGCTATGCCCAGCGCCTTCCAAATCTTCCCGTTCATAGCTTTCTCCCTTTCCTTCGGTTCATTGTTTTCCTATATACAGCCGACAAAATAGATACAAACATCATAGCATATCGACATTCTTTTTTCAATCCGTTTTATTCGGTTCTTCGCGAATCCGAAATTCTGCAAAATTTCTGATAACGGGCGCAATGATCATCATGCAAAAAAGCGCCCTCCCGTTTTTTCGGGAAAGCGCCGCGTATTCGCTTTTACAGCATGCTCGCCAGAAACGCCTTGAGCCGTTCGGTCTTCGGCGCGCCGAGCACCTCTTCGGGATTGCCGTGTTCGCAGATTACGCCCTGATCCATAAACACCACTTCGCTGGCGACCGCGCGGGCGAAGCCCATCTCGTGGGTAACGACCAGCATCGTCAGCCCTTCCTGCGCGAGATTCTGCATGACAGAGAGCACCTCGCCGACCATCTCCGGGTCAAGCGCGCTCGTCGGCTCGTCAAAGAGGATGACTTCGGGGTCCATCGCCAGCGCGCGGGCAATGGCGACGCGCTGCTTTTGTCCGCCGGAAAGCTGGCGCGGTTTGGCATTGATATACGCGTCCATGCCGACCTTTTTGAGATACTTCATCGCGTTTTCGACGCTCTCTTCGCGGGTGCGGTGGAGCACCTTCATCTGTCCGGTGACGCAGTTATTCAGCACATCCATATTGCCGAACAGGTTGAACTGCTGAAAGACCATGCCGACTTTGGCGTGGTAGCGCGGCATGTTGACCGCGCCGGAGAGGATATCCTCGCCGTGGTAAAGGATTTGTCCCTCGTCGGGCGTTTCCAGCAGGTTGATGCAGCGCAGCAGCGTCGATTTGCCCGAACCGGAAGAGCCGATGATGCAGGTCACTTCGCCCTTATTGGCGGCAAAATCCACGCCCTTGAGCACTTCATGGTCGCCAAAAGCTTTCTTGATGCCCTTAACCTCAATCACGCGTTCCATCTCTTGACGGCCTCCTTTTCGTTTTCGACGGATACCTTGATATCCGCACGGCTGTCGCTCTGCGAACCGTGAATGACGTAGTTATCCGGGCCGTCCATCTTCTTTTCCACCGCGCGCAGAATGCGGCTGACGGTCAGCGTCAGGATGAGGTAAATCACCGCGATGATGAAATACACCTCGAAGTAGCGGTAATACGTTCCCGCGGCGCTCTTCGCCTGGAAAAACAGTTCGGAAACGGAGATGACGTTCAGCACGCTGGAATCCTTGATGTTGACGATCAACTCGTTGCCGACGGACGGGAGGATGTTGCGGATGGCCTGTGGCAGAACAACCGTCGTCATGGTCTGCCAATGGGTCATGCCGATGGCATGCGCGGCCTCAAACTGGCCCTTATCGACGGAGACGATGCCGCCGCGGATGATTTCGGCCATATACGCGCCTGTATTAATGGAGATGATGAAGACAGCCGCAAAGGTCGTATCCATGAACACGCCCGCATACTGCGCGCCGTAATAAATGACAACGGCCTGCACAATCATCGGCGTACCGCGGAACACCTGAATATAGACGTTCATCAGCATATGCACGAACCGAAGCAAGCCGCGCTTGACGATCACGCCCGCATTCGAGCCGGCCTTTTTCTTTTCCGGCAGCGCAATGGTGCGAATGATGGCCACGAGCAGGCCGAGCGCGAAGCCCAGCGCCGTGCCTGTCAGCGCGATGAGCAGGGTCATGCCCGTTCCGCGCAGGAACAGCATGCCGTATTTTTGCAGCAAAAAGGCCACCCAGCCAAAGAAAGATGTTGAAGCGTTCGGCATTTTTTTCTCCTTATATGGGGGTTACGTCGGGGCGCCGCCCCGAACCCCCGGCAGGGAACTGAGTTCCCTGCACCTTCCACTTGCCATCTGCTTCGCAGATGGTTTATTTTAATGAAGATATTTTTTTCTGTTTATCGCGCAGCGATAAACAGAGTGGGAAATCCAAGAACCTCAGGTTCTTGGCGGGGTTTGGGGCAGCGCCCCAACGGATCTCCCCCACGGTGCGCAAAAAGGCTGTCGGCCTGACCGACAGTCCTTTGCGTCAACCTCTTACTCGCTCAGCGGCTGAGCCAGCACAACCGCATCCATGATGTTGTTGCGCTCTTCAGCGGAAATACCCGCGAGAATCTCGTTGATCTGCTCCTTCAGCTCGCTGCCCTGGCGCACGCCGACGGCAATCTGCGCGTCATCCGGAGAAACGGTGAAGCCCTGACCCTCGTCGAAGGTGACATAAGTCAAATCCGGGTTCGCGGAAGTCGCGGACACCGCGCCGGGGCGGTCGGCCACATAGCCGTCAATCGCGCCGGAAGAAACGGCAACGATCATCGTCGGGAAGGTCTCCATCGCGGGCATCTTTACCACGCCCTCGATCTGGTCGATCATGTCGTAGTGGAACGTGCTCATCTGTCCGGTGATCTTCGCGCCCGCCAGATCAGCCAGGTTCTTGGCGGAAGCAAACGCGCTGTCCTTGCGGACGACGACGGTCAGCTCCGTGTCATAGTAGGAATCCGTGAAATCAATGGTCATCTTGCGCTCGGCGGTCGGGCTCATGCCGGCGATGATCACATCGATGTTGCCGGAGAGCAGCGCCGGGGTCAGGCCGTCCCACTCGGTCTTGACAATTTCAAGATCCATGCCAAGCTTATCCGCGATGATCTTCGCGATGCGCACATCGTAACCATCCGCATAACCGCCCGCCGCGATCGCCACGGCGTTTTCGCTCGCGTCGCTCTGCGTCCAGTTATACGGCGCGTAGTTGCACTCCATGCCCACGCGCAGGGTCTCGCAAACGCCCGCCGCCGCGAGCAGAACCATTGCCATCGTCATGGCCAGAACCAGCATCTTCTTCATTTTCGTATCCTCTCCGACCTCATGGAGTCTGTCAACTGGGTTTCCTTTGGAATGGGCTTATCTTACACCCATTCGGCCTTCAAGTCAACAAAATTACAATAATCCGTCTTTCATTTTGTATTTTTTACAAATCGCATGGCATCAATAGCGAAATCTATCGTCAAAAAAACGGAAGGGGCTATTTACCCCTCCCGCTGCATCACCCGCACCACATAATCCACAAATTCGCTCTCTGCGGCGGAGAGCGCCGCCCCGCGCAGAACAGCCATATTGAAATTGATGGTCAGATCAAGATCGCGCACGGGGCGCGTGACCAGCTTTTCCTCCTTCATCGTCTTGGGCGGCAGGCAGAAGGACACATAGTTCGCCTTGGCTACCAGCTCGAGAGCCTGCCCCCATGCGCCGCCATCCAACATAATCTGCGGCGCGCAGCCCGCCGCCGCGCACTGGCGTTCCAGACTGCCGATGACATGGGGTGTGCTGTTGAGCAGCACCAACCGATAGGGCGCGAAATCCGCCATGCAAAGCTCCTGTTTTCGAGCAAGCGGATGCTTTTCGGAAAGCAGCGCAACCTGCGGCGACTCGCGGTGAAAGACAACCTCCAGCGCTGGATCGTTCACCGCGCCGAAAACCAGCGCGATGGCCGATTTGCCGCTGGCCACGCGCGCATAGCATCCTTCGATCGTATCGTTGCGCGTACACAGGTTGATTTTGGGATGACCCAGCACAAACCGGGAAAGAAAATTCGCTGGGAAAAAGCTGAGCAGCCCCCACGTCATGCAAACCTCGGCCTGCGCGTCGCGGTCGCAGGCAGCTTTGTTCACCTCCGCGCGAATCGTCTCAGTCTGGCGCAGATAGGCCGGGGCCATCTGTTCCAGCGCGCGTCCGGCAGGGCTTAGGCAAACGCCCGTCCGCTGGCGCACGAAGAGCGGAGCGCCCAGCTCGTCTTCAAGCTTATCCATGCTTTTAACCAAGCCCGGCACGGAAATGAACAGTTTTTTGGCTGCGGAGGTAAAGCTTCCCGTCCGCGCGATTTCAAGAAAAAAACGAATCTGTTTCGCGTCCATACATTCTCCGCACACATCAGCGTAACCCGCTGCCTTTTAACAGACAGCGGGTTACGGTTATTGTCTTGTTTCGTCAGCAGGTTTTCACTTTCCTGCTCATTTCTCAGGAGGTCTTGTGGGAGAACGCGGTCATGAGGCCGCCGGTGATCGCCTGGCTGTCGATCGTCGCGCCGGAAATCGCATCCACGCCCATGCTCTGGGTGTCGATGATGTTCTTGGCGAACTCGGCGAACTGCTCGTCGGTCATGAACATGTTTTCCTTGCCCTCGCCGATCTTCATATCCACCAGCTTCTTATCCTTGATGGTGAAAATGACCTCGTACGGGTCATGCAGACCGGTGACAAACACGGAGTAGTCGCCATCCTCGGCCTCAGCCCACGGCGCAGCCGCTTCACCGCCCGCAGAGGACTTGAGTTCCGCGCGGCCGCCGAGCATCGTATCGATGGCGGCGCGGCCGGAGCAGATGGCCTCGTGCAGGTATGTGCCGTTCTGATACAGGTTGCAGACCAGGCTGCCCAGCTCGCCCGCGGAATACAGGCCCTCGATGGGCTGGTTGTCCCAGGTCAGCACCTGACCCTTGATGTTGCGCTTCGCGCCGCCGGAGCACGCCGGCATCGCCGGGAACTCTTCGATGGCGTAGAACGGCGCCTTCTGAATCTTGGCCATCGTGGTGATGTCGCGGCCGAAATCGGCGTCCTCGCCCGCATCGACCATCGCGTTGTAATGCTCAACCTCGGCGCGCAGCGCTTCGGGATCGCGGCCCAGCTTTTCGGCCAGCTCTTCGATGGTATCGGCCTTGACAATCCAGCCCTTTTCGATTTCGACGCTGTTGTCGTCCGACCAGTGATACGGATTGCGGCAGGTCACCGGCCAGCCGATCCACGCATTGACGATCGGCTGCGCCTTGCAGCAATCGTCGTCAAAGATCATGTGGACGGGCTGAGAGCGATGAATCGGCACATCGACATACTGGCCGTGGCTGTAATACTTCATGTGCTGGCGCTGATAGGAATCGGCCTCGTTATAGTAACGAGTGCTGTCCGCCGCGACTTCCATCCACCCGCCGTGCTTCATGTAGAACTGACGGATGAAGCAGGTCTCGTAATCCGGCACCTTGATGCCGTGGAAGTAGCCGCAGGACATGGTGTGGTTATCCATGTGCCAGAGCTGCGCGCCGATGGCCATTTCCATCTTCACGCCGTCGCCCGTGACATACGGAGAGCCCGCGTTGTAAATCGTGTCGCCGCCGTTGAAGTCGCGATACATCTGCATGTCGCCTTCATAGCCGCCGGTCGCCAGCAGAACGCCCTTTTTCGCCTTGACATAGATGACCGTGCCGTCCGGCTTCTTCACGCCGACGCCCTCGACGCGCTTGGTGATGGAATCCTGCACGAGGCAGACCACCTGATGGCTGTAATTCGGCTTCGCGCCGCGATACTCAGCCGCCGCGGCAAAACCGTTCCAGCAGCCGCCGTTTTCAAACGGAATGCCGCCGTCTTTCTTGCGGAAGTGACCCGTCGCGCCGACGAAATCCGCGCCTTCCAGCTTCGGGAATTCGACCAGCAGGGTGCCCCAGCGCAGCGCGCCACCGCCGGAATAACCGACTTCGTAGCCCACCGGCTCCAGCGCACCCTGAATCCACTCCAGGTCGGTCGCAAACTCGTTGGTCAGCCAGTTGAAATCCTCTTCCGGAATGACCTGCGGCTTGTTCAGGTTGCGCATATAGGTGCGGAAAGTCTCGATGTCGTCCTTCTGCACGAAGATGACGCACTGGCCGGATGCAATCGCCTGGCCGCCCGCGTTCTCCTCGTCGGACTTATCGTAGATCACAACGTCCACATTCGGATCGATTTCGACAGCCTCGATATACGCCGCCGTGCCCGCCATGCCGTAACCGGCGATGACGATGTCGTGTTCCTCGTCCCACTTCACATTCTGAGACGCGATCACCCAGCTGCTGGAATTTTTGTATTCCGGCTTTTCCTCTTCGGCGGCAGCGTTCATCAGTCCGCTGGCAAACAGGCCGACGCCCGCGGCGCTCATCGCCGCGCCCTTGAGGAAATCCTTACGGGAAATGTTCTTCGCCATTGTCCGTATCCTCCTTTTGAAACTCCATCCAAAGCGGAAATCCATCCTTCCGCTTTTTGATTGTGATGATTATAACACTCTCATTCGTCGTCGGTCAATCTCTTTTTTTAACGTTCCGTTTATGTCTTATAAGCTGAAAGTTTATTTATTTTATTCATTTCAATCATTTTTTATTTTTGAATTATACCATCTGCACCAATTTCAGGCCATTTCGCGCCTGAAAGCGAAAAGCGGACGCACCTGCCGTGCATCCGCTCTGAGCCAAAAGGTTATAGCCGTTTCTTCACAATTTCTTTTTTGTTCATTCAGTTCTCCGTTGCCGCAGTTTCGCCCGCAATGCGGCCAAACGTCAGCGCATCGGAGACGGCATTGCCGCCCAGTCGGTTGGAGCCGTGCAGGCCGCCGGTCGTCTCGCCCGCGGCATACAGCCCCTTGATGATTTCGCCGTCCGTGTTATACACGTGTGTTTGACCGTCGATTTTCAGACCGCCCATCGTGTGGTGCACGGACGGGGAACGCGGAGAAGCGTAGAAGGGCGCCGTTTCCACCTTCAGGTTCGGGCCGTAAATCGTCCGGCCGAAATCCGGGTCGCTCTGCGCATCCACGTAAGAATTAAATTTATTCACCGTATCCACCAGCACGGCCGGATCCATGCCCAGCTGCTCGGCAAGCTCCTCCAGCGTATCGGCGCGATAGGCCGCGCCCTGCTCCACCGCATAATTCACGACGTCGATGTCGCGCGTATTCTGCGCGGCCACGCTGTCGCTGATGCAGTAGATCACGCCGCCCTGCGCAAATGCAGCGGCAGCCAGCACATCGCGGCGCTCGTTTTCGTTGACATAGCGCTCGCCCTTCGCGTTGACATACATCGCCGTCGTCGGGCCGACCATGGCGTAGCCAGTGCTGCCGTCCACGGCGCTGGCCAGCGGATAGAGCTGAATCTGATCCAGATCAATCGCTTCCGCGCCGATGGCCTGCGCCATCCAGATGCCGTCGCCGGTGCACGCGGAAGAGCTGGTCGTCTTGATCGTTTCGGGGATATCCGAACGGATTTCGCGCACCTTGTCCAAATCGCCGCCAAAGCCGCCTGTCGCCAGAATGACGCCCTTCGCTGCGTTGACCGTCAGTTTCGTGCCGTCGCTTTTCTCTGCGCGAACGCCGATCACCGCGTTGTTTTCATCGGTCATCAGCTCCGTGCCGCGGGTCTCAAAGAGAATCTGCACACCCTTTTCTTCGGCGGCACGGTGTACCGTTTCGATATAGCCGTAGCCGACGTTCGTGTTGCCGACGACGGAATGCGAACGCTGCCAAAGCGCGCCGACGCACATCGTGACGGTGGGATTGGTCTGCATACCGAGGCTTTCCAGCCACTTGAGCGTGTTCGGCGCTTCGTTGGCATACTCGGCAATCAGGTCGATGTTGCCCAGATAATCGCCGCCGTCATAGGTTTGCAGCGCGTGGAACGTCGGAGAATCAAACAGATACGTGCCGCCCTCCGCCTTGTAAGCATCCCATTCGGTTTGAAGCGTCTGCTGAAGCTGCGCCATCTTTTCGTTGACGGCCTCCTTAGCCAGCATGGCCTCGACGGTCGCCTTCTGCGCTTCGCTCATTTCCAGATTCTTCTGCCGCTCCTGATCGGCGGAATTATACCAGCCGCCGGAACGAAGCGTGTTGCCGCCGACAGCCACCGTCTTTTCCAGCACAATCACGCTCGCGCCCTGCTCACTGGCCGAAACTGCCGCCGCCAGACCCGCGCCGCCCGCGCCGACCACAACAATGTCCGCGCTGAGCACTTCGTCTTCGCCCGCCGTCTTGGCCTCAACCGGCACCGCCTTGAGCGCTTCCACATCCGCACCCGCTGCGGCGGCCGTCTGTTCAAGCGCAGCCAGAATCGCATTGGAGGTCAGCGTCGCGCCGGAGATCACATCCAGTCCGAGGGACTGATACTTCACATATTCTTCGGGCAGCTGTGCAATCGGCGCATCGCTGATGCCCGGCGTTTCGCTGTGCTCGATCACTTTTGCCGAGACAATCGCGTCCGCGCTGTATTCGGCCTCCACCTTCACAACGCCGTTGCGGCCGCCGCTTTCGCCGACATACGTGCCGGGCGTGTAATTCTGCGCAAACGCCGTGCTGCCCAGCAGCATCATCAGCGAAGCCAGAAGACATGCTGTTTTCTTCATCACAATTCTTTCCTTCCGTTCTCATGTTTCATCCGAAAACGGGAAGGCGCCTTTCCCTCTTTCGGCCTGTTACAGCCCGATTGTAGCACAGGGTACCCGCCTTCAGCAAGGAGATTGATATGAAAACAACAAATCAGTCCGGCCGTTTTGCGTCGGCATATTCCGTTTCCGCATAAGCTTCGGCCATCCGCGCAAGCGCCTTCATCGGCATGCTGCTCATCGTTTTTCCGTACACGACACACAGATCGAAGCCCGTGATCGCATCCCGGATGGGCACCACGCTCACAGCGTCGCTCGCCACATATTTCACAGTATCGTCGGAAATGGCAATGGCGTCGTACATCTGCGCATGCGCGACAAGCTCTGCCATTTTGCTGCCGTATCCGGCGATTTTCGGTTCAAATCCGAAAGTACGGCAAAGGTCGATGGTCGCCTGCATCAAAATTGGAACCGCGTCCGGCCCGTAAAACACAAACCATTCTTCCCGCAGTTCCTCCATCGCAACGCTCTTTTTTCTGGAAAGCGTATTACTTTTTGGAATAATCGCCATCATTCTGGAATGATGAAAAACCGAGTAAACGCTTTCCGGCACATCGCTCACCTCGGTCTGCGAAACCAGAAAGCAGTCGATCTCCCTGCTTCGGAGCTTGCGCTTCGCTTCTTCATAAGTCACATATTCCGTCCTGATTTTGACGGCAGGATACCGCTTCCGATAGCTTTTCATCAGCCCGGTAATCGCGTTGAGATAGCCATATGTCAGGTATCCGATTCGCAGTTCGCCCGCGAACAGGTTCATTTCGGATGCAATCTCGTCCTTCAGCCCGTCCACCTGAGCGACGATCGTCTTCGCCCGCCGATACAGACACTCGCCGGCGGGCGTCAGCTGAAACTGCGCGCCTCCCCGACTCACAAGTTCCAGATCCATTTCGTTTTCCAGCCATTTAACGCCTTTGCTGATCGAGGGCTGAGAGACAAACAGACGCTTTGCCGCGTTGGAATAGCTCTTTTCTTCGGCCAACGCGACAAAATATCTAAGCTGATGAATCACCAATTTCCACTCCCGACTTTTTGGGGTTGCGAGGTTTCTTTTTCATTTTTGCGGCGCGCCGCCCTGGGCCGCCTGTTCGTCATTCGTCCTTCACCCGCACGTTCTCCCGGCCAAACATGTCAAAAACTTTATTCAGACTGTTTTCCGCCTGCTTTTGGGCTTCCTCCTGCGCGGCAAGGATCGCCTTATCCGATTCCTGCACCGTGCCCTCGATGGCGGCGCGGAATGTGCAGGGGTATCCCGCCGCTTTGGTGAGATAATCCGCAACCTCCGCATTCTTCTCCGCCATGCTCAGCATTTTGACATAGGCGCCGCCCGTCGCTCTGGGATAAACCACGGTAAACAGCCCGTTATCGCCGGAAACCAGCCGTCCGAATTTGAGCATGCCGAAAAGCTGAGGCTTCTGCTTGGCCTGCCGCATCGCGTCCTGCCAAATGCGCTCGGCGTCTGCCGCAGGGCCTTGCGGCGCTTCCTTCGCGATCTCCGGCGCTTCCGTTTGAGCGGCCTGCGCATCGATCGGCGCGGCCTTGGCGCTTTTTTGGGTCGGCGCGGCTGTCACCACGCCCTCGCGCAGTTTGCGTTCCAGCTCGTCCACGCGGGCGACGAGCGCTTCCACCTGCAAGCTTTCTTCCGGCGCGCACGCGCGAAGGGCGGCGGTTTCCAGCGCGAAGCGCGGCTGGGCTGCCCATTTCATATCCGTTTCGCTTGCCAGAAAGAGATCGAGCATGCGCATCAGCCGCGTGTGCGACGTGCGCCTGGCCTGCGCAATGTATTCCGCCGCGTCCTCGTGCGTGACCTCTAACAGGCTGCTGAGCTGCGCCTCATCGCAGATGTCCGCCAGCATCAGCGCGCGCAGATGGGCGCTCACGTCGCGCACAAACACCTGTACCTCGCGCCCCTTGCGCATCATTTCGTCAATCAGCGCCAGCGCGCCCGCCGCGTTCGAGTCGATCAGCTTATCCGCAAAAGCAAACAGAAAACTCTTGTCCGCCGCGCCGAGCACACGCAGCACAAGCTCCTCCGTCAGCCCGCCGTCTTCTTCCTGTGCGTAGGAAAGGCACATGTCCATGATCGACCACGCGTCGCGCATGCCGCCTTCCGCCGCGCGGGCAATGCGCGCAAGCGCCGCGTCTTCGGCCTGAATCTGTCCCTCCTCCAGCGCGACATGCAGCCGCTCGATGATCTGGTGCGCCGGAATGCGGCCGAAATCAAACCGCTGGCAGCGGGAGAGGATCGTTGCCGGGAGTTTCTGCGGCTCGGTTGTCGCCAAAATAAACACGACATAGGCGGGCGGTTCTTCCAGCGTCTTGAGCAGCGCGTTGAACGCGCCCTGGGAGAGCATGTGTACCTCGTCAATGATATACACGCGGTAGCGCCCCGTCTGCGGCGGATACTTCACCTTTTCGCGCAGATCGCGGATCTCATCCACACCGTTGTTGCTGGCCGCGTCGATTTCCAGAATATCGAGGCTGTTTTCCTCCGCCAGCGCCTTGCAGGTGGGGCACACGCCGCAGGGATCGCCGTTTTCCGGATGCTCGCAGTTGACCGCGCGAGCGAATACCTTCGCCGTCGAGGTTTTGCCCGTGCCGCGCGTGCCGCAGAACAGATACGCATGCGCGATACGTCCGCTCATAATCTGGCTGCGCAGCGTTTTGATGACCGCCTCCTGACCTACAAAATCCTCAAACCGCGCCGGACGATAGCGGCGGTACAGCGCCTGATAGCCCATCTTTCTGCCTCCACAGTCAAATCAAGAATATAAAAATAGGATATCACAAAAAGAAAAACTTTACAACCGTCTGCCAAAGGTGTACAATAGGCGGCGCTTCATATTCATTTGCCTTTCCTCCGTCCGCAGACGGCGGAAAGGCGATCATCTACGGAGGATATTTTCCATGGCTGTTTCCGGCATCATTTTCCAAATGATCACACTGTTCATCATGATGTTTGCGGGCTATCTTGCCGCCCGCGCCGGATTGATTTCGCCGAGTTTTCGGCGCGGTCTTTCCTCGCTGGTGCTGAGCACGGCGTTCCCCTGCTGCATCGTCTCGTCCGTGCTGCAAAGCGGCGGCGCGCCAGGCGACATGGTCGTCGCCCTGGGCGTAAGCGTCGCGTTCTTCGCGCTGCTGATTGCGCTGGCCGCCGTGCTCGTGTGCATCGTGCCCACGCCCAAACCGGAGCGCAGTCTTGACCAGCTGATGCTCGTATTTACCAACCTCGCGTTCATGGGCATTCCGATCATTCAGGTGTTCTACGGCGCGCAGGGCGTGGCGATGCTCTCCATGTTCCTGCTGGTATTCAACTTTCTTGTCTTCACCTACGGCGTGATGCTGGTCAGCGGCAACGGCAGCATCAACCTCAGGCAGCTCGTCAATCCCGGCGTGGTTTCCGCGCTGATCGCGCTGCTTTTCGGCCTGACCGGCTGGCGGCTTCCCTCCCCGGTGGAAAGCGCGCTGTCCTCCATCGGCTCCATCAATACGCCGATGGCCATGATGATCATCGGTTCCTCGCTGGCGCACAGCGATATCCGCGCCGCATTCTCCAACCCCCGCCTGTATCGCGTGAGCCTGCTGCGCCTGATCGTCATGCCGCTGGTCTTTATCGGCCTCGCGCTCGTCGTTCCGATCAACCGCATGCTTGCGGGCATCTGCGTGATCGTCGCCGCCATGCCGATTGCCGGAAATTGCAGCATGCTTTCCGATATCTATACGCCGGAGGATATGACCGCCTCTCACGCGACCATCGTTTCCACCCTGCTCAGCGGCGTGACCCTGCCGCTGCTCGTCGCCGCGATGAATATGGTGGGGCTGGGATAATGAAACCCGCTCCGTAACTCCATCTTCCAAAAAGCCGCTCGGTTTCACCGCCGGGCGGCTTTCTCTTTTGCCCAAAACCTGCTATAATACATCCATCAATCATCAAAGGAGAGCGATTCCCATGCGCGCATACGAACGTCTGCTCAAATATGTTTCGATCTACACCACTTCCGACCCGGACAGCGCCACCGTCCCCAGCTCCATGCGCCAATACGATTTGGCACGCATCCTCGTGGATGAGTTGAACGCCCTCGGCCTTGAAAACGTCCACGTAGATGAAAACGGCATTGTCTACGGCTGGCTGTCCGCGACGCCGGACTGCGAAGCCGGGCCCGCGCTCGGCTTCATCGCCCATATGGATACTGCGCCGGACTGCTCCGGCGAAAATGTAAAGCCTCAGATCATCGAGCGCTATGACGGCGGCGACGTCGTTCTGCCCGGCAGCGGCGAAACGCTCAGCCCGGCAGCCTTCCCCGGCCTTCAAAAGCTGGCAGGCATGACGCTCATCACCACGGACGGCACTACCCTGCTCGGCGCGGACGACAAGGCCGGCATCGCGGAGATCATGACCGCGCTGGAAGCCGTCGTCACAAGCAAAGCCCCGCACGGGAAGCTCTGCATCGCTTTCACGCCGGATGAGGAAATCGGCGCGGGCGTGGATCACTTCGACGTCGCCAAGTTCGGCGCAGATTGCGCCTACACGGTGGACGGCGGCGAAGAAGGCGAAATCGCCTACGAGACGTTCAACGCCTGCTCGGCGGATGTGGTTTTCGAGGGATTGAGCGTCCATCCCGGTTCTTCCAAAGACACGATGATCAACGCCGCGCTCGTCGCGATGGAATTCAACGGTCTGCTCCCCGCTTCCGATATTCCGCGGCTGACGGAGGGCTACGAAGGCTTCTTCCACCTGTGCGGCATGAAGGGCGACGTGGAAAACGCCGAGCTGCATTACATCGTGCGCGACCATGACCGCGCGACCTTTGAGGCTCGCAAGAAGATGATGGAGCATGCTGCGAAGGTCATCAACGAAAAATATGGCCGCAAAGTCGTCATCCTCACGCTCAAGGACAGCTATTACAACATGGCCGAAAAGCTGGCCGACCACATGGAGCTGGTCGAAAACGCAAAGCGCGCCTGCGAACAGGCGGGCATGAAGCCGTTTATCGAAGCGGTTCGCGGCGGAACGGACGGCTGCCGCCTTTCCTACATGGGTCTGCCCACGCCGAACCTCTGCACCGGCGGCTTCGCTTTCCACGGCCCGTATGAGCACATCGCGGCAGAGAGCATGGATCGCTGCGCGAAGATGGTCGAGCTTTTGATGCTGGGCGAGTAAGGAAACTGGGTTCCCTTCACCCTCCATATCCGCTCACTTTGTGAGCCGATGAGAAAAATATTTTTTGAGCATGCTTAAAGCAATTTAGGCATGCTTTTTATCTGAAAAACATATCCGTCTCATAGATGCGCGTCCTTTTGTCATGTAAAATTATTCTTATGCTCATCGAAATCCTGAAAATCTCCAAAATTGAAAAATTCATGAAATTTTCCTCCTTTTGCGTCGTCTTATAAGTATAGGCAACACCAAAGGAGGTTTTTTCATGCCGAACAAACGACGCTTCTTTGCCGCGCTGCTGACTGCGCTGTCGCTTCTTTCTGCTTGGGCCTTAGCAGAGATCGATTTAAAACCGTATGAAATCGAAAGCGACCGTTTTACCCCTGTCGAAATTCTTGCGCCGGATATGTATCTGGTTCTGCAAGACGGCTCTTTGAACGGTGTCAAACAGCCGACGGCACTGGTTCTGCTCGACCACGGTCAAAAGGTATTCGAGCAGCGCCTGCCGGAAGAACCCTCTGACGACCCTCATATCTCTTACTCGCTCTTTGTTGCGGATGAAAAACGTTACGGCTTGAGAATCTTTGACACCAGCACCTATGTTGCTCGCTTCCAACTCTTGGAAAACGGCACGCTGACCCAAGGTTTTTCCATTGAAGGTTATCCTCACTTTGAGCCTCTGCCTGACTGCCTGTGCAGGCTGCATCGGCAGAACGGCATGTGTTTCGTCGAGCGCTTCGATTGGGACGGCATTCTGCTCTCCTCCACGCCCGTTTCCGAAATTGAACCTACGCCCTATTCGGGCTTCACGGTGCTGGATGACAAAAGCATCGCCTATATCGCGTGGAATATCAACGTTTCGCAAGATCGGTACAGGTTATATCATCTGCACGTCTCCCACGACGGCGAGCCGCTTTCCTCTGTTCCCATTTCCCTGCCGAATGAAATTTTCTCTCCAATGGGTGCATTTTCGCCCAATGGCGGCATCCTGTCTTATACGGATGCCAAACTCGCAGGGCTTCGTGAACCATATTTCAGCTTTCTTGCCTGTTCGGATAGGGACGGCAATCTGCGCTTCGCCAAAAGTCTGAAAGCCAAAAATATCAACCTCTCCGTCACCCAAGCCGTTCTGCGGAATGACGGATCGGCCACGATTTATGGCACTGCTGAACGATCCTCCAAAAAACTTTTCCGCGTATTCAAGCTGGAGCTGGACGCATCCGGTCAGATTCTCTCCCGCGATGTACGTGATTTCACCACCCGCGCAGACTATCAGTACACCGTCAAGCTTGATCCTCTCGGCAACGCATATGTCGTCACAGAAAATGAAAACCGCATTGCTATCGTACCGTTTGAAGATTTGCCCGTGCTTGATGACATCAAATTTACACTGGAATAAAGGAGGAAGTTTTCATGAAAACAAAGCTTTTCGCGCTGCTGACTGCGCTGTCGCTCGTTTCCGCCCCGGTTTTCGCCGAAATCGACCTGACGCCCTATGAACTGCCCAGCGAATACGGCTCGTCCGTTCAGGTCATCTCGCCCACGCTGACGCTTGTGCTCACCGACAAATCCCATGGCCGCAACAACGAAAACACCCTGCCGACCTCCATCACGCTCTACGATGAAGGAAAAATCGGTCTGCAAATCGAACTGCCGGACTACGCAGAGGACGGCACGCGCCAGCTGTATGATCTTTTCGCCGCCAGCCCCACCCGATATGGGCTGATTACCTACCAGCCGAACAGCGAAACGATTCGCCCCGTCCGCTTTCAGCTTCTTTTGGGCAACGGTTTGACGAAGGGCATAACTTTGAACAGCAGCCCCGGTTATTACCGCTTTACGTCGGATTGCATTTTAAACCGGCGTTATGAAGGCGAAACACAGTTCGTCGATCGATATTACTTGGAAGGCGATTTGATTTCCAGCACGCCCATTCCGCTGGATTTGTCCGGGCCCTATGCCTATACCGTTCTGCCCGACAACACGCTTGTTTATGTTCCCGACTGTGAAGACGGCCTCCATTTTCAGCATCTTTCCGCAGACGGAACGCTGCTTTCCGACCTGCCCATTCCGCATTCAACCGATGCAATCGTCCCCAAAGTCTATTTTTCGGATGACGGCGGCGTTCTCTGCCAATATCAGGTTGGGGACCCTTATCAATCCTCCGTACTCAACTGTGCAGATGAACAGAACGCTCTGCTCTGGAGCAAGACGCTCAGCGCGCCCAACGCTATCGTCGCTGTCTCTCAGGTTCAGTTTCTGCCCAATCATGAAACCGTTTTGATGGGTTCGGCATTCGCCAACTCCCGCAAACTGTTCACGATTTTCAAGCTGCACGTCGATGCACAGGGGAATATCCTTTCCCGCGACATTCGCGATTTTACGACCCACGCGACCTATCGCTATGATAAGGTGTTGGATACCTTCGGCAATCTTTACGCCGTTACCAGAGACACGGATGCCTACCCCATCGCCGTCGTTCCCTTTGAGGATCTGCCCGCGCATGACGATCCGGGGCTTGCGCTGGAATAAAGGAGGCTGTCTTTTGATGAAACGCTCTGTTTTTGCCGCCCTTTTCGCGCTGTTTATGCTCGTTTCCGCATGCGCTTTCGCCGAAATCGACCTGACGCCTTACGAAGTTACGGATGATGCCCAGTCGCGCGTCATGCTCATTCAACCCGGTTTGGTGCTCGTCCACCACGACAGCGGGATGAGCGACGGCCAATTTCCAACCTCTATCGAACTGATTGAAAACGGCCAAACCGTATTCAGCAAAACCTTTGACGATAACGCCGAATGGAAGCTGTTTTCCTCTTTTCTCATGAATGCCAACTGCTATGGCTATGTGCTGGCTGATCGCGGCGATTCCACACTCGGTATACAGTTCGTCCGGCTGGCAAACGGCGGGCCGTCTCCACTGCTTCAACTGATGGATAACCGCAGGCGAAGCATCCTCATGGATCACGGCGTCTGCATCCTGAATGAAACGTCCGCCCCAGCCATCGAGCTTTTGGATTGGGAGGGCAGGCTGAAACTCAGCTACCCTCTCGATCGTGAAAAGCGTTTCACCCTGCCCGCCGCAACGCTCCTGCCCAACGGCACGCTGCGCGTCGTGACCATCGACCGCGTGGTCAATACGCCCGAATCCGTCACGGGCACCGTTGCGGATATGATGCTCCGCACCTTCTCATCCGACGGCCGCCTGCTTTCCGAGGCGGGCATTCAATCGCCCTATATCGGCGGATTCAACGATACGATTGAGTTCGACGCGAACGGCGGCCTGATCGTCTGCACCGCGCCATTCGAAGATTACACCGTCGAGCAGATCACCCGCTTTGACGCGGAGAACCGCGTGCTCTATCAGAAAACGCTTAGCGCGCCCAAAACCATCGTCAGCGTAACCGACGCTTTCCCCTCTGCCGACGGTTCGGTCACGCTTTACGGCACGGCAATGGCCAATTCGCGCAAGCTGTTCACCCTCTATCGGCTCGACCTGGACGCACAGGGGAATATCGCCGCAGTCGATATTCGCGATTTCACCACCCGCGTCGGATATCTGTATGACGTTCGCGCGGACGCACAAGGGCATATTTACGCCATCGCACGCGATTATAAAAAACCCATCGCCGTCGTTCCCTTTGAGGATCTGCCCGCGCATGACGATCCGGGGCTTATATTGGAATAAGCTCAAAAAACAGGGTGTTCCGGCAACCCGGAACACCCTGTTTCTTTATACCTTTTTGGGGGCTTAATACATTTCCTTGACTTCGACGTCCTTGTAGCGCGACATGCCCGTACCGGCCGGAATGAGCTTGCCGATGATGACATTTTCCTTCAGGCCGACGAGCGGATCTTCCTTGCCCTTGATCGCGGCTTCGGTCAGCACGCGCGTCGTCTCCTGGAAGGAGGCGGCGGAGAGGAAGGACTCGGTCGCCAGCGCCGCCTTGGTGATGCCCAGCAGGATACGCTTGGCCACAGCCGGACGGCCGCCGTTCATGATGGTCTTTTCGTTCTCCTTCTCGAAGTGGAAGATATCCACCATCGAGCCGGGCAGCATGCTGGTGTCGCCCGCGTCCTCGACGCGAACCTTGCGCAGCATCTGATGGACGATGACCTCGATGTGCTTGTCGCCGATGCCGACGCCCTGGAGGCGGTAAACCATCAGAACTTCCTTGAGCAGGTGTTCCTGAACAGCCTTCACGCCGAGAATGCGCAGCAGATCGTGCGGGTTGATCTGGCCTTCGGTCAGCTCGTCGCCCGCCACAACGCGGTCGCCTTCCTTCACCTTCAGGCGGCTGCCGTAGGCGATCGGATAGGCTTTCATCGTGCCGTCGTCGCTGGTGATAATCATTTCGCGCTTCTTCTTGTTCTCGCCCAGGGAGATCGTGCCGGAGATCTCGGCCAGCATGGCCTCGCGCTTCGGCTTGCGCGCCTCGAACAGCTCTTCAACGCGCGGAAGACCCTGCGTGATATCCTTTTCGGAAGCAACGCCGCCGGTATGGAAAGTACGCATCGTCAGCTGCGTGCCCGGTTCGCCGATGGCCTGCGCGGCAACGATGCCGACGGCCTCGCCGATGTTCACATAGCCGCCGTGCGCCAAATCCTGGCCATAGCACTTGACGCACACGCCGGTTTCGTTGCGGCAGGTCAGCACGGAACGGATCTGCACGGCCTTGATGCCGGCCTCCACAATCTTGTTGCCCTGCTCGTAAGAAATCATCTCGTTGCACGCCGTGATGACGCTTCCATCCCGCGGATCGATGACGTCCTCCGCCGCGACGCGGCCAACGATGCGATCCAGAAGCGTTTCGATCGGGTCTTTCTCCGAACCGATGGCGGTCACGGTGATGCCGCGGATCTTCTCGTGGCGGCTGGCGAAGCAGTCGCGCTCGCGGACAATAACCTCCTGGGAAACGTCCACCAGACGGCGGGTCAGATAACCAGAGTCCGCGGTACGCAGAGCGGTATCGGACAGCGCCTTACGGCTGCCGTGAGAGCTCTGGAAGAATTCCAGAACCGTCAGGCCTTCGCGGAAGTTTGCCTTAACCGGCATTTCCAGCGGGCGGCCGGTCGGGGACGCCATCATGCCGCGCATGCCGGCGAGCTGGGAAACCTGAGAAATGGAACCACGAGCGCCGGAATCCGTCATCATGCGGATCGGGTTGAACTCGTCCATGTGGTCCATAATCTTGCTCTTGACGTCGTCCGTCGTTCTGCTCCAGACCTTGACGACGCGCTCGTAGCGCTCTTCGTCGGTGAGCAAGCCGCGCTTGAACTGCTTTTCAATCGCGCGGACTTCCTTTTCGGAAGCTTCCAGAATCGGCGCCTTCTCCGGCGGCACGATAACGTCGGCCACGGCCACGGTGACAGCGCCGATGGTGGAATACTTGTAGCCCATCGCCTTGACGTTGTCCAGCACGCGGGCGGTCTCCGCCACGCCGTGCTTGCGGAAACACATATCGACGATCTGACCCAGCTGCTTCTTGCCGACCTTCATGTCGATTTCCAGCGCAAACATGTCGTCAAGCGTTTTGCGCCGCTTGAAGCCCATATCCTGCGGCACGTTGCTGTTGAGAATCAGACGGCCCAGGCAGGTGTCGATGCGCTTGTAATACATGTAGTCGCGGTTGCCGCCGGTGATGTGATGCTCCGCCAGATATTCCGCCGTGGGCTCGGTATAATTATCCATACCCGGCGCCCACTTGCGCGCGATACGCACGTTGATGCGGCTCTGGAGGCCGATCTGTCCGCAGAGGTAGGCCATCATGGCCTCGTCCTCGTTGGCAAAGCAGCGGCCCTCGCCCTTCGCGCCCGGACGGATGCAGCTCAGGTAGTAGCAGCCGATAACCATATCCTGCGACGGAGAGATGACCGGCTTGCCGTCCTGTGGCTTCAAAATGTTGTTGGCGCACAACATCAGGAAGCGGGCCTCGGCCTGCGCCTCCATGGAGAGCGGCACGTGAACGGCCATCTGGTCGCCGTCGAAGTCCGCGTTAAACGCGGTACAGGCGAGCGGATGCAGCTTCATGGCCTTGCCCTCAACGAGGATCGGCTCAAACGCCTGAATACCCAGGCGGTGCAGCGTCGGGGCGCGGTTGAGCAGAACCGGATGCTCCTTGATGACGCTTTCGAGGATATCCCACACGCGGGTTTCGCCGCGGTCCACCATGCGCTTGGCGCTCTTGACGTTGTGAACGATGCCGGTGTTGACCAGCCGCTCCATGACGAACGGCTTGAACAGTTCCAGCGCCATGCCCTTCGGCAGGCCGCACTGATGCAGCTTGAGTTCCGGGCCGACGACGATAACGGAACGGCCGGAGTAGTCAACGCGCTTGCCCAGCAGGTTCTGGCGGAAACGGCCCTGTTTGCCGCGCAGGAAGTCGGAAAGGGATTTGAGCGCGCGGTTGCCGGGACCCGTGACCGGACGGCCGCGGCGGCCGTTATCGATCAGCGCGTCCACCGCTTCCTGAAGCATGCGCTTCTCGTTGCGGACGATGATGTCCGGCGCGCCCAGTTCCAGCAGGCGCTTGAGGCGATTGTTGCGGTTGATGACACGGCGGTAGAGGTCGTTCAGGTCAGAGGTCGCAAAGCGGCCGCCGTCAAGCTGAACCATCGGGCGCAGATCCGGCGGCATGACCGGGATGACTTCCAGAATCATCCACTCCGGCTTGTTGCCGCTGGAACGGAAAGCCTCGACAACCTCAAGGCGCTTGATGGCCTTGGCGCGCTTCTGGCCTTCGGTCTCGCGCTCGCGCTCCTTTTCGGTCAGCTCGGCGATCTCGGTGCGCAGCTGTTCGCTGAGCTGATCGAGATCGAGCTTCTGAAGCAGTTCGCGGATGGCCTCCGCGCCCATGCCCACGCGAAGCGGGGCCTTGCCCATCGCCACATCGGCGGTGTAGCTCGGCGCGGTAATCTGCTGGCGGTACTCCGTCTCGGTCAGAATGGTGTTCGGGCGCAGCGGGGTGCAGCCGGGATCGAGCACGATGTAAGAGGCGAAATAGAGCACCTTTTCCAGCGCGCGCGGGCTGATGTCAAGCAGCGTGCCCATGCGGCTCGGAATGCCCTTGAAATACCAGATATGGCTGACCGGGGCGGCCAGTTCGATGTGGCCCATGCGCTCACGGCGAACCTTCGCGCGCGTCACTTCAACGCCGCACTTGTCGCAGACAATGCCCTTGTTGCGCACGCGCTTGTATTTGCCGCAGTTGCACTCCCAGTCCTTGGTCGGGCCAAAGATGCGCTCGCAGTACAGACCGTCGCGCTCCGGCTTGAGGGTGCGGTAGTTAATCGTTTCCGGCTTGCTGACCTCGCCGTGGGACCACGCGCGGATCTGCTCCGGGGAAGCCATGGAAATTTGAATGGAAGACAGGTTTGTCAGTTCCGACAAAGGGGTACACTCCCTTCTCTACTTCTATCAGGCCGCCGCCGCGCCCAAAGCGCGGCGGGGCATTGTTGCGTTCATGTCCCGGAAAAGACAATTACTTGTCATCCAGGTCGTCCAGGGAGATATCCTCGAAGCTGGGCACGTCGTCAAAGTCAAACACGTCGTCGTCGGTGTCGAAGTCGTCTCCGCCCTCGTCGCCTTCGGTGTCGTCCGCGTCGGTATCGGCTTCGTCGTCGCCGGTCGGGAGCGCGGCGCGTTCGCTTTCGCTCTCCTCGTTCTGGCTGCGGTCGTAGCCCTCGTCCTCGTCTTCAAGCTCCTTGATGACGATTTCGTTGTGGTCGCTGTCGAGCACCTTGACATCCAGGCACAGGCTTTCGAGTTCCTTGATGAGCACCTTGAAGGACTCCGGAACGCCCGGCGCGGGGATGTTCTTGCCCTTGACGATGGCCTCGTAGGCCTTCACGCGGCCCACGATATCGTCGGACTTGACCGTCAGAATCTCCTGAAGCGTGTTGGCCGCGCCGTAAGCTTCCAGCGCCCAGACTTCCATCTCGCCGAAGCGCTGGCCGCCGAACTGCGCCTTGCCGCCCAGAGGCTGCTGGGTCACGAGGCTGTACGGGCCGGTGGAACGGGCGTGCATCTTATCGTCAACGAGGTGATGCAGCTTGAGGTAGTACATGTAGCCGACGGTAACGGGGTTGTCAAACTGGTCGCCCGTGCGGCCGTCGTAGAGGATGGTCTTGCCGTCGCGGCGCTTGCCGCCGGCTTCCAGAGCGTTCTGAATCTGCTCGAAGGACGCGCCGTCAAAGTCAGGCGTGGCCACGCGCCAGCCGAGCGCCTTGGCCGCCATGCCCAGGTGCATCTCCAAAACCTGACCCAGGTTCATACGGGACGGAACGCCCAGCGGGTTCAGCACGATTTGCAGCGGCGTGCCATCCGGCAGGAACGGCATGTCCTCCTGACGCAGCACGCGGGAAACAACGCCCTTGTTGCCGTGACGGCCTGCCATCTTGTCGCCGACGGAAATCTTACGTTTCTGAGCGATGTAGACGCGCACCATGCGGTTGACGCCCGGCGCCAGCTCGGCGTGATCCTTGCGGTCGAACACCTTCACATCGACGATGATGCCTTCCTCGCCGTGCGGCACCTTCAGAGAGGTATCGCGAACCTCGCGGGCCTTCTCGCCGAAGATGGCGCGCAGCAGGCGCTCCTCGGCGGTCAGCTCGGTCTCACCCTTCGGGGTGACCTTGCCGACGAGGATATCGCCCGGATGCACTTCCGCGCCCACGCGGATGATGCCCTCGGCATCCAGATCGCGCAGCGCGTCGTCGCCGACGTTCGGCAGGTCGCGGGTGATTTCTTCCGCGCCCAGCTTGGTGTCACGCGCTTCGCACTCGTACTTCTCCAGGTGGATGGAGGTGAATACGTCATTGCGAACCAGCTCTTCGGAGAGCAGAACCGCGTCTTCGTAGTTATAGCCTTCCCACGTCATGAAGCCGATCAGGATGTTGCGGCCCAGCGCGATTTCGCCGTGGTCGGTGGACGGGCCGTCCGCGATCACGTCGCCCTTCTTGATCTTCTCACCGGCGGAGACGATCGGGCGCTGGTTGATGCAGGTGCTCTGGTTGGAGCGCGCAAACTTGATGAGCTTGTAGGTGTGGATCTCGTGCAGCTCGTCTTCGATGACGATCTGATCGGAAGAAACCTTCTTCACAAAGCCGTCTTCGCGGGCGCGCAGGCACACGCCGGAATCCTTGCCCGCCTTGTATTCGATACCGGTCGCAACGTAAGCGGCTTCCGGACGAAGCAGCGGCACGGCCTGACGCTGCATGTTCGAGCCCATCAGGGCGCGGTTTGCGTCGTCATGGTCGAGGAACGGAATCATGGCCGTCGCGACAGAAATCACCTGGCGCGGGGAAACGTCGATATAATCCACGCGGCTCGGCTCGACGCTCTGAACGTCGGCGCGCACGCGCGCGGTGATGCGGTCGTTGACGAACGTGCCGTCCGGGTTGAGCGGCTCCTTCGCCTGCGCGATGTAGCAGCCGTCCTCTTCGTCCGCCGCGAGATACACGATCTCGTCCAGCACGCGCGGCTTTTCGCCGCTGTGGTCGATCAGGCGGTACGGCGCTTCGATAAAGCCGTATTCGTTGATGCGGGCATAGGTCGCCAGTGAGCCGATCAGACCGATGTTCGGTCCTTCAGGCGTCTCAATCGGGCAGATACGCGCGTAGTGCGAATAGTGAACGTCTCGAACCTCGAAAGACGCGCGGTCGCGGTTCAGGCCGCCCGGGCCCAGCGCGGAAAGACGGCGCTTGTGGGTCAGCTCAGCCAGCGGGTTCGGCTGATCCATGAACTGGGACAGCTGGGAAGAACCGAAGAACTCCTTGATCGCGGCGGAAACCGGACGGATGTTGATCAGTTCCTGCGGCTTGACTTCGCTCTGGTTCTGCACGCTCATGCGCTCGCGAACCACGCGCTCCAAACGCGCCAGACCAATGCGGATCTGGTTCTGGAGCAGCTCGCCCACGGAGCGCAGGCGGCGGTTGCCGAGGTGATCGATGTCATCGGTCACGCCCACGCCATACGGCAGGTTCAGCAGATAGCTGATGGAAGCCACGATATCATCGATGAGAATATGCTTCGGCATCAGAGCGGAAAGATTCTCGTGCAGCAGGCGGATCTTGGCCAGCTCGTCCATGCCCTCCTGCTCGGCGGTCTCAAGCAGCTGCTTGAGAGTCGGCAGGTGAACCATCTCGTTGATGCCGGACTTTTCGATTTCTTCCTCGCTCAGCCAGGCAGCCGCGTCCACAAAGTTGTTGCCGATGACGCGAACCACGCGATCCTCCAAACGGAGGTAGATGTCGTTCACGCCCGCGTCCTGAATCTTCTTGGCCAGCGGGTCGGTCTTGGCGGCCGGAATGCGCTCGCCCGCCGCAATCAGCACCTCGCCCGTGGCCGGGTCGATGATGTCCTGATCGACGACGTGGCCGCGAATGCGCGCGGCGATCGCCAGCTTCTTGTTATACTTGTAGCGGCCCACGCGCATCATATCATAGCGCTTGGGATCAAAGAAGGTCGCGTGCAGCAGCTTCTCGGCGGAATCGACCGTGCCGACTTCGCCCGGACGCAGGCGGCGATAGATATCCATCAGGCCGCTTTCCTTGCTCTTGACCTCGTTTCCGCCACGGGTGCGGCGCGTTCCGTCGTCGCCGCCGTCGCGCTGCATGGTGGCTTCGAGCTTCTCATCGTTGCCCAGCAGCTGGCGGATCTGCTCGTCGCTGCCATAGCCCAGCGCGCGCAGCAGGCTGGTCACCGGCAGCTTGCGGGCGCGGTCAACACGCACCCAGATCACGTCGTTGGAGTCGATTTCGTACTCCAGCCACGCGCCGCGGCTCGGAATCACCTGCGTGTCGAACAGATGCTTGCCGGCCTTGTCAATGCTCTCGCGATAGTATACGCCGGGGCTGCGCACGAGCTGGCTGACGATGACGCGCTCGCCGCCGTTGATGATGAACGTGCCGTGTTCGGTCATCAGCGGGAAATCGCCCATGAAGACTTCGGATTCCTTCACTTCGCCCGTCTCGTTGTTGGTCAGGCGAACGAGCACCTTGAGCGCCGTCGCGTAGGTCATATCGCGCTCGCGGCATTCTTCCAGCGAATACTTCGGCGTTTTATCCAGCGCGTAATCGACGAACTCCAATTTCAGATTGCCGTTAAAGTCATAAATCGGAGAAACATCGTTGAGGACCTCGCGGAGATCCTCCTTGAGGAAACGCTCGTAAGAATTCTTCTGAACCTCGATCAGGTCGGGCATCTCCACCACTTCGTCAATGGTGGCAAAGCTCTTGCGAACC
>Ga0129315_1000584_pt1 | contig 26253 bp, 25 predicted proteins | sample Cm827metagenome_FD_94432 | JGI IMG/M metagenome (GOLD analysis project Ga0129315, IMG submission 94432) | Eastern black-and-white colobus group fecal microbial communities from Wisconsin, USA - Cm827 metagenome | ecosystem: Host-associated > Mammals > Digestive system > Large intestine > Fecal...
AGAAGCCGGAGGACGGCGAAAGCAAGCAGTATACGCAGGCGGAGATCGCCGCTCTGCTCTCCGCGATGGAGACGGGCGCTCTGACGCGCAACGCGCTGCGGGATACGGCCATGGTTGCGCTGGCGCTGGGCAGCGGACTGCGTGCGTTCGAACTTTGCAGCCTGAACGTGTCGCACCTGTCCGATATTCAGAAGGGGACGATTGATGTGGAGCGCAAGGGCGGCGGCTGGTCGGAGGTCAGCGTGTCGGACTTTGTCTACCCGCACATTGCGCGGTATCTCCTGACGCGCCGGGGCGCGCAGCCGGACGAGCCGCTGTTCCTGTCGCAGAAGGGCAACCGCATGACGCCCAACAGCCTCTGGAAGACGCTGGCCTACAAAGAAAAGCAGCTTGGCATGAAAACCGGCGTGCACATCTTCCGGCATACGTTTCTCTCCGACGTCGAGCGTGACCAGAAAGGCGGCGCGGCGCTTGCCCGCGACCTCGCAGGCCACAAGAGCGTCCGCATCACCAACACCTATCTGCACACCACGCCGCAGGATCGGAAAGAGGCGGTCAACCACATGGGCTATGCGCATCTGATGAAGCGATGAAGCTGAGATAGTTTGAAAACGGAATGCTAACACCATTTATTAAGATGATGTTCCGATTCCGGAACACGAGTTGACAAAAACGAATGTGGCGCGCTATAATGGGAATACCATTCGATGGAGGTGATTTCGATGGTAGAGCGCAAAGAATATCTTGACAATCTGAAGCAATGGAAGGACGAACAGGTCATTAAGGTCGTGACCGGCATTCGCCGCTGCGGAAAGTCCACATTGCTTTTACAGTATCAGCAATGGCTGCGCGAATCCGGGGTGTCGGATAGGCAGATCATTTCCATCAATTTTGAAGAGCTGGAATACGAAGAGCTGCTGGATTATAGAAAGCTGTACGCCTATATCAAAGAGAGGCTGATCGATGGGGCGCCCACCTATATTTTCCTCGATGAAATTCAGAAGGTTCCGTCCTTCGAAAAGGCCGTTGACAGCCTCTATGTCAAGCCGAACGTGGATATCTATATCACCGGCTCCAACGCCTATATGCTCTCTGGCGATTTGGCAACGTTGCTGTCCGGCAGATATGTCGAAGTGCGGATGCTGCCCCTGTCGTTCAGCGAATTCCTTTCGGCGTCAGGGCTGGACGAGGACAGAGGCTTTGCCGAGTACATGAAGGTCGGTGGCTTGCCCTATCTGGCAGCGATGGATCGCACGGCTGAAAAGGTTGAAACCTACATGGAGGGCATCTACAACACCGTCATTGTGCGGGACATTGAGGATCGCCAGGCACGAAGAGAAATCGATCCGTCAAAGCGAAAGATTACGGACATCGCGCTGCTGAAAACCATTGCCCGGTTTCTGTCCAGCGTCGTCGGAAGTCCCGTATCCGTGCGGAGCATTACCGATTACCTGACGTCCAACGGCCGCAGGATTTCGCCGAATACCGTCAACGACTATGTGGACGCGCTCACGGAATCCTTCCTGTTCTACCCCGTGGAGCGCTTTGACATTGTAGGCAAACAGCTTCTGAAGGCGAACCGGAAGTACTACATCGTAGACCTCGGTCTGCGCAACCACATTCTGCCCCGCCGAAGCTACGATCTTGGATTTTCTCTGGAAAACATCGTCTTCTTTGAACTCCTGCGCCGGAACTATCGCGTAACGATGGGCAAGGTCGGCAATACGGAAGTGGATTTCGTTGCGGAAAAGCAGGGAATCTACACCTACATTCAGGTAACGGCGGCTTTGACTTCCGAAGATACCTTTGCGCGTGAAATGAGGCCGCTCGAAGCAATCCGCGACAACTACGAAAAGATTATCCTGACGGCAGATCGACTCACCGCAGGCAACTACAACGGAATTCAGGTTCAATACCTCCCGGAGTGGCTGCTGAAGCAATAAGGAACACACTGAAGCGAGGAGGTGCGCCGGTCACACCGGCAGAGGATTATGGCAACGCTTACCATTCAGGACTACCTGAACAAACGGAACATGCAGAGTCCGCTGGCCCAATACGTCGATACCAGGCAGTTTCCATACATGAAGTACGTGATGAACTTCCGCCTGTCGGATCTGCAGCTCACCTTCGTCCGTGTGCAGGACGGCCACTACTACACGGACGACATCCGCAAAAAGCTCGACAGCCTGACGAACGGGTTCTTTACAGCCATGTACGGACGGCGGGAGATCGCAGCTTATGTCTACGCGTCCGCACGGGAATGCTACGTCGGCTTTGTGCTCGAGGTGCGCAAGGAGAATCACGAGGTCAGCTCCTACATTGAGGATTTCAATCTCAGCGCCAACGACATTGAGTATCTCTACGAGCGCGTGTCCGTCTATGAAAACGAGCATGACCTGCCCAACCAATTGCCGCGCTATTCCGTTGGGGATATCCTGCATGACACGCTCGGCCTCTGCGACTTCATCCCGCAGGACGCACCCTATGAGCCTTACAGAACCGTCGTGCACATTCTGCTGGACGACATGACGGATTACATCCTCGCCCAGCGAAGCCCCGACGATGGCACGATGCTGGATTCCGAGATTGTATCCGACGCCTTCTGGCACTGCCTCGTGTGCAGGCTGCAAGATGAGTGCGGCGTATCGACAGGCGAACGATGACAGACATATAGGTGAAATAGAGTTCCGTCAGAACAGAAATTTTAACAAAACAGCGCGAAGAGATAAAGCAATGCAGCATCTCTTCGCGCTTTAGGATTCCGTTCACAACCGCAATATTTATTGGCAGAGCCGCCATCGACAATCGCCGCATGTACTTCAGCTTATATGACGGTTCAGCCAATCCAAGGAAAGCTTGCGGTTATCTGCTCTTTTCAGAGCTCATTTCGAAGCACTTTCCGGATCCGCACCGAGCCTTGTGTTGCCCCTCAATGTAATTGCAGTACGTTCCGGAACCGGCAGTCTGCCGAATATATTTCGTTTCGACATTCGTGCCCGACGCCCATTTAGACCAGCTCTTCGTCTTGTACTGGTCGCCCGTTCTATACTGGATCTTCACTCGAGCAGCCAGATAATTATCGACAGGACTGCACGTACACCTGTCGGTAAACGCAGTCCCCAGATCATCCTGACCGTCCCAGAAATGGCAGCCATACCGCGCGTACGGCTTCGTCGCAGTTGCCAACGCTACGCTGCTGAAGCCCACCAGCAATACGGCAATCAGCGCAAGCGCACAGAATCGAACTTTCCTGCTGCTCACAATATCTCCTCCTGTCCTTTTTGTTTTATCCAAGCATGCGGCGATTGATCACATACCAAGTCTTCCGTCTATCATAGTGTACTGCGTCAGGCAGCTCTGAGCGACTTTCAGATCATGGGTGACGAGAATAATGGAACGTCCCGTTTCATTGAGTTCCGCCAGCAAAGAGATAATTTCACCGGCAGTCTGACTATCCAGGGCCCCGGTAGGCTCATCTGCCAGGATCGTTGACGGCTTCATCATAAGCGCCCTTGCAATCGCTATCCGTTGTTTTTGACCGCCCGAAAGGCGCGACACAAGCCTTTGTTCATACCCGCCCATTCCGACCCTATCAAGGCTTTCCTTCACCAGCGCACGCTTGTCCGCAACCTTTGCCGAACTGAACAGCAGGGGCAGCGACAGATTTTCTTTGACGTCCATCGTTTCGATCAGCTCGAAACTCTGCATGACATAGCCAATGCTGCTGTTTCTGATTTTGCTGCGCATAACGTCCGAGCATTTTGTTATCTCAACATCGTCAAGCAGAATGCTGCCGGCAGTTGGCAGGTCGATGCCAGCCAGCAAGTTCAGAAGCGTTGTTTTGCCGCATCCTGAAGGCCCCATAATCGCTGTCATCGAACCGTTCGGAAAGCTTACATCAATCCCTCGCAATGCATGAACCGGCGGATTCTTTTTGCTTTTATAGGTTTTGGTAAGGCCGTGTACAGTTATGCCCATTTCGTTATTCTCCCTTCATGTATTGGATCGGCTGCCACTGGGAAACAAACCAGCTGCAGGCAAGAGCGCCGGCCAGCAGAGAAGCGAATACCAGCACAAAAGAATACACCATCACCGTAAGGCTTGCATCCGTAGCAAAGTATATCCCCATCGAAAGCGCCGTTCTGTTGAAAAGCGTATACAGAACCATTGCAGCCGCAACGCATATCCCAACCGCCAGCGCAATCGCAGCGTACATGAATTTCCTGCTCATTCCAAGAAGCATACACACGCCCAGCAGCTTCTGGTTTCTGATGAACAATAGGAACACATAGCCAAACAACGAAATGATCATAAAAATTGATGCAGCGATCACCTTGCTGAGCGGCTTCCGATTGACGTAAATGTTTTGTCGGATGGTGTTGTCAATCAGTTCATTCATCGAAAAAAACTGTCCGCCTACGGAACCGTCCTGAAGCGCCAGATCATCTGCGGAAACGCCTTCACCTACGGGAAAAATAAAGTAGGATGGATTGAGTAAACTTTCCAGCCATGTTTCATTGCCCGTGTAGCAGAAAACGATTGTGTTCGCGTTTTCCAGCGGATCGTCAGCAATGATATCCGCATCAAAGAAGTTGTCAATTGTCGGTTCGGACGCTCCGTAGCTTGGAAGCAGCATTTGAAAATTCTCATCCAGATTTCCCATGACAACAACCGTAAGGGGATCCGGTTCTTCTTCGATGTTCACAGAAAATCGATCCCCGGGCTTGTAGCGATTGCATAGAGCGCCGCGGATCAAAACAGGAGTTGCTGTTTCGTCAATGTCTGAATTCTGCTTTATAAGATCAGGAATTCCCATGCGCTCAGCCATGACGTGATTATATCCTACGGCTTTGAGCAACTGCCCGTCTGCTTCGCCAATGAAATTGAGGGCAGTCCCGATTTCACAGTTCGGAGCAATTCGATCGGCGTATCGAAGAATCTTGTCTGACAGCTCTGTTCGAACTTCTGAACTGTTATCGGGATCGGCAAATAAATCGACCAGTCTGTCATATGGCTGAAAATAAACGCATTCGCCTGTGAAAACTTTTTGGATGGAACGGTAGATTCCCTGCTGCTGAACGAAGTTTGAAATCAGCGTGACAGAACACGCGAGGTATACAACTACCTGGACGACAAGCGCCAATTCCCACAGCAGGTGCGGAGAATAGAGTGAAAAGGCCAACTCCAGCTTTTTCTTCATTTCAAGAACTCCTTCCACCGGCGTTTCGTCAAATTCGCTCTCATCAGACCGGTCGTGATAACGACAGGAATCAGGAACAGGACAATGTGGTAGCCGATATGCAGATGCACAACGTCCATTTGCAGCAGCTCAAAGAGTCCGGAGAATAGAACGGATATGCCCACAGATGCGATATACCCAACCAGAAGGATAGAAAACCAACTCAGGCAAACGAGCGTCCGCAGCGTCTTCTCTGACCCGCCTGCAACACGGCAGCTTCGCAGCACTTTTCGATTTCGATCAAGCCAGAAAGCGAATAGCGCGTATAGAAACAGCAGACAGCAGCACGACAGCGAAAGCCCCACGGCTGTTTCTTTCTTCATCGTTGCTGCCATGAACTGTTCCGCATCCGGCGGCGCCGTGATGATGGCTTCAGGAAAGAGCGCTGACAATGCCTGCTGCATTTCTGCCTTTTGTCGGCAACCTAACCCAGAAAACATGAAGCATACGACCGATGGAACCATTTGCTGCATTTCATAATTGGTATAAGGGATCAATACGGTCTGCGAGATGCGCCGTTTGGTTGCCTGCAGCGCCTCTATATCCACGTGCCGCTCATGATCTGTAAACGCCTCGTCTATCAGTTCTTGCAGCTTGGGTACATAGGAGAGCTTCTGATAAACCTCCTGTTTGCCGATGAAAAACTGAAGCGGAGAGGAATACTCCCCAAGTCCGACAAGCTGATAACTGCTGCCGGCCACCTCAATGACATGCGATTCAATACAAAAGTCTTTCCATTCATAGTCGTGGCGTGATATGATCGCCACATTGCTGCCACTCTCTTCCTCTGCTTCGGAAAAATACCGTCCTTCTGCCTGAACATACCATGCGTTTTCGCCGCACTTTTTTACGCCCAGAATTGTCGGTTGATCTTCAGAAAACGACCCGTAAAATCCAGAAACTGCATATTGGCCCAGAACAGACATACGGCCCGCGAATAAATCTCTCAATCGTTGCTGTGATTTCTCTGTAACGCCGTTTTCAGAAAAATCTATGCTATAAGAATCTGTCATGGGGGACAAACGGATTTCATCTGTCATAGCAGCGGAAGGTGCAAGGACAATCTGCATCGCAAAATAACTGGCAGCCACGCATAGTATCAGAATCAGTGAGGATGCCTTTTGCGCCAACAGGTGGATTTGCACCAGCCTGAGCATTTTAACGGTTCTGGCAATGACGCCTCTCATTTTTTTACGTCCTTTCTGCGATGTCGATCGTGCGCTTCTCGCTGCCATGCTCATTCAAACGACCGCACAGAAGCGTTCCTTGCTGTAAAAGGAATAGGACACCGCAATAACCGCTTACTATCGTCAGTATCTCGACCGGATTGGTATTCAACTGAAAAAGAGAGTTTGGAGATGTCAGTTTGTCCGCCGATCCGTTCCATAGGCCTAAAACGTCAAATAGCATGTACATTCCGGCGCAAACCACAAAGGCGCGATTCAATGAGCAAATCAGTCGACAGAGAATAACGGCGACCGAGTATAAAGTGAGGTATGCACAAAGACGAAGCAGGCAGCAAAGTACCAAGTACTCGTATAAACTCAAAGGGAGGATGATGTTTGCGCAGGAGCGAACACTCTGTATTGCAGTGTTCGCTCCTCCATATCCCCATATAAGTCCCGGCACCCCATAATCTACAAAGCATTCTATCGCCCAGAATGCCAAAATAGCGATGACAGTCAGTCTTCGTTTCGCCCGATAGCTGTTTCTCCAGCCGTTTCCGCTGCTTCGTACCAATACATCCACGCCAGCATCCCACAGTTCGGAAAAAACAGGAATAACCAGGATAAACACCCAATATCCTCCAAACGAAAGAGCATCAAGCGTTTCCATAACGTTCCATGCTTGTTCGTGAAGAAGACGCAGTGGCTTCCATTTCGCAATGTATCTGGCATCAGACTCGGAAAGCTGGGTTGCTTGTGCATTTTCATAGATTTCGTTTAATGCCATGAGTTCTGATACTCTATCTTTGAGTTTGGAAAGCGCATTCGCATTGACATATCTTTCTTCCGTGCCTTCCAGCCAAAGCCTGTATTCGTCAATCGATATTTTTCCGTTGGCATAAGCTGCGGCCACGTCCTGATCAAGTGCGGCGTCGGCATCGGCTGAATCGATTGCCAGTTGTTGAGAGATTTCTGACAAAGGCAAATTATTATATTGTGCATCGATCAGCACATCTTCTGCGGCGAATTCGACATTAGTATACTGGACGGTTAGCACGATCAGTTTGAAAATAATGAGTATAGCTGCAGTGAACAAAGCTACCGGACTGTGCTGCACTTTTTTCCACTCATATCTAAGCATCTTAATTCCTCCTGAAGCGTAGAATTGATGCGATTGCCAGAGCCAAACCTACGATTGTCAGTATTGCACTAACCCAATAGATAGAAGCGTCCGTCTTTTGCAATAGCTCTGTTACCCCCAAATATCTGCGGGCATCAAGCAAATTGACCGTTGGGAATATCTGAGACAATCCGTACGGCAGAGCCATGACAACAATGCCCAGCAAAAGGGTGTTCATTGTATCGCGAAGAACTGCGGAGAGAAATAGAATAGCACCGTTGAAGAAAATGCTCAAACAAAACGCTGCGCCATATTGATACAGAATAACTTCCCATACACGAAGAGAAAGTATGCTCGCATCCATACAGAAAAGGGCTTGAGCCGGTTGCAACAGTTCGCGAGAGCTGCCCGCCATATATATGGCAATACAAATTTCGGAGGCCCATAGTATTGTCAGCACGCCAAGCGTAAAGATAAAGACTGCGCTGATCTTCTTTCGAGCAATCCTTCCGGGGCGCAGAGCTACCGAGAAGAGGAGCGAGGACATGCCTGTCGTATATTCCATCGGGTAAACGCGCGCACAAACAAAACAAAGCAGCACCAGGATCAGCCAACCATAAGAACGATTCCATTCAATCAGATCCTCAAATGGCTGGTAGTTTCCATATTCCGGAGCAACGAGACTTGAATAGGCGTTTTTGATTGCTTCTGACTGATCCGGCTCCAACCCACGTTTTGCTGCTCGCTGAGCCAGTATTGCTTCACGCTCCCAGAGATCTTGTAGTTGTTCAACATGAGAAAAGCTCTTTATTACGCGGTTCAGCACCAGCGCTTCCGCGTCCAGTTTTCCAAATAGCCCTTCTTGATGAGCTTCATTTTTTTCCTCTATCCGCGACAGAATTTCTTCACGATACTGAAGCATCCATTGTGAGGGCTCTTCCTTTGATATCGCATAGCGGTAAATCTCCTGACTCAGATATCGCGTCGAGTATTCTCCATAGTACATATGCGTATACAAACTGAGCAGCAAAACGATAAGGTAAACCGCTGAAAATAAAAGGATGAACGGATCAAATATTTTTTTCGCCTCATTCATCATCGCATCTCTCCATAAAGCACTGAAGATATATGTCTTCCAAGGTGGGCGCCGCTGCAACCGCTCCTTCCGGAGGTAAAGCGGAGATTATACGAAGTCCACTCTGCCCGGCGCGCAGGGAACGTATGGCTGTCGGATAGTCATTCAAATATTTTTCATTTTCACAAACCCACCATACCTTCCCATCCAATCGCTTTAGCCACTCGTCCGGCGGCAGCATACCAAGCAATTTGCCGCTTCGTATCATAAGGATTTCATCGGCGATGTCCGCCAAATCCGAAACGATGTGTGTGCAGAGCAAGATTATTGTATCCTCTGCCAGCATACGCAGCAAATTTTTAATCAGTGCGCGCTGGCGTGGATCCAGCCCGGCAGTCGGTTCATCCAGCAAAAGGATTTTGGGCTTTCCAAGCACTGCCTGCGCAATGCCCAGTCTTTGCCGCATACCACCCGAGTAGTTTTTTACTCTGTCATTCGCTCGATCTGTCAGCTCCACCCATTCAAGCGCTTCGTCGACGGAATGCCCCTTTCCGTTTATTTCCTTGATCTGATACATATACTCCAAAAACTGTCTCGCGCTCATCCATGCATAGGCAGGAGGGTTTTGCGGAAGATACCCAATTTGCTTACGATATTCGCTCCCCAAAAGAGATATATCACGACCGCCGAACAATATCTTGCCTGAGGTAGGCGAAATAAGCTGCGCCATCATATTAAGCAGCGTGCTTTTTCCTGCGCCATTCGGCCCGAGGATTCCGTATATTCCGCAAGTGAAATTTCCGCTGAAATTATCCAGTGCCTTGACGCCACGCTTATATTGCTTGGAGAGGTTTTTACATTCCAGCATCATCTTGCATCTCCCCAAAGACCTCCTTAAAGACAGGAGTCAACTTTCCGTCATAAACGCAGTATACAGCTTGCAGATTTACACCATCGGCATTCTGACGGTTCTGCATCGTTTTTATATATAGGCGTCCGCCCATTGCATTGATTGTCTCGGGAGTTTCACCCTTATCCAGTTCCAACGACAATTGCGTTTCCTGTTTAAGGTCATACCATTGCAGTTTGTTGTCCGGACGCGAAATCACCAACGCTTGTTGTGCACTGTCGTTGAATGCAAAGGAATATGCAGGCTGTTCAAGCGCCTGCCGCTGCGTTCCGTCCGTCAGTGAATATGCCCAGACAGTGCCTGTGGTGGCAGAAGCATAAAAGACATCATCTGACACCCTCTGAAAAAAGCCGACGTCCGCGTCAATCACTTTTTCAGGTTGATGCTTTCCGTATGAAAGCATATATAACCCCGCATCGTCCGAATACCATATTCCATCAGCGTCTGCCGCCAAGAATCGCATCCATACATCTTCCATCAATGTTTCTTTCTTGTGGGTTTTCAGATCAATCGCAGAAAGCTTCTTATCATCTGTGAAGTAGAAGAGATGGTCATCATAATCCGCCATCAGCATAATAAACCCTTCGTCAGTAAGCGACAGGCTATTGGTTTCTCCGTATAGATTGGTGATGAGCAGCTGACTCTCGTTATTTGCGAGTACAAGGCTCCCGTCATCACGCACATCCACAAGATAGCAATTGTTGAAATCTGGATAATCGAAAGCTTCTCCTGTCTCATTGTCAATCTCCCAAAGTACGTTCAAAGAATAATAAGTATATATAGCCGATTGACCAGTAAAACACATTGCATCGCTGCCGACGCCCGTTCGATCAAACTCCGCGCAAGCAGAACTAACGCAGAGTAAAAAAGCCATTAGTACACAAACCAGCCTCTTCATTATTTCAGTCCTCCTATTCATTTTCCTCATCTGATATACGCAGCAACATTTGGGGCGTCGCGATCGGCAAAGTGATCGACTCATTCATTGGAATCATTATAGCACATATCTGATGATCACCCGGTTGAAAATTTGAGAATGTATATGTTTTTTGCAGCGCATGTCCAGAAAGCGCGTATCCGCTGCATAACGGCTTCTCTGGCTGCCATGGTTCGCCGTCTGCTAATAACAAAATGGATAGCTTCTGAGGCTCATCAACGGCTGTTACTTGCAGTTGGTAGGGAAGTGCTCCCTCTTCGATGCAATTCCTGATGTAGATATGCTCCTCGTCCATTTTTTCACTAAAGCAAATAATTCCCCCGTTTTCCATGACGTCTTCATATATTCGCGAAGATACCGGCGTCAGTTCAAGTTCATCATCAGAAGCCTCGACGATGGCTTTGCCTTTTTTCGGCACGATGGGAATTGAACATACGTTTGTGTACACGTCGTTGTAATCATATTCATCTGACGGAATACGATCAAGCAAACCAATTTGGACAACATGTAGGAATTTGTCAGCTTCATCACTCGACATATATAATTCATCAAACCGTACCTTTACTTCGATGGCTGTATTTGCATCGATGGCAAACCCACTGAAGTACATCTTCTCATCGCCTATAGAGAACGCTTGAATTCTGCCATCTAATATAAACAATAGAAGCCCTCTGTCGAAATAAGGCATTCCGTTCTCTATTCGTATCAGCAATCCATCATTCAAAACGTCCATATCTACGGCCGGTTTTGCCAGAGATTCGCCGTCGGCTTGATAAATGGACATACCATATAAAAAAGTGGCCCCTTCTTCCCACTCAAGTGCAGGTTCCGCGTTGGCGTTTTGCAGCACAAGCAGGAAAAATATTATCAATGCTGTAATACGTTTCATGCTATTCCCCCATGCTGTACTAATCTTCTTGAATGCAGAATAGGGAGGAATGCTCCCTGTTGTCAATGATGACAGAGGCACCCTCCCAAGACATAAATTAGAACTCCTTTGCCAGACCTTTAGTCCAGGTTCCGTAATCGCTCGAACTATAAGTGTGGCCACTGGTAACCTTATAGCCATGACAGCCGCTTGCGGCATATGCCTTGGAGGTCGAAACGCTTGTCACATCGTCCTTGATGCTTTCTTTGTGTCCGGTCGTGTTCCCGTCTGTGTCAGTATACCAAATAACCGCCCGTGCTCCAAGCTTACCGTAAGCCTTGGACTTGGTCACTGCCTGCGCATAATCCTTTCCTGCCGAAGAACTATTCTCATAGTTCAGCGTGCCGCAGACTTTGCATTTGCCAAGGGTGCCGCCAGACGTAGAGCTCCAGTCAGTCGTGATGGAAGCAGCAAATGCGGGAATGGTCATTAAGAGAACGAGAATCATTGCGATGATCATGCAAAACATACGCTTCATACGTGCACTCCTCCTGTCTGTCAGTTCTTGTCAAATTGTTTATTGTGTGCTACGCCAATGTGTGTTTCTTCCTGCGCATTGCGCCATCACCCCCTCATAATCAAAAGTACGGCAGGGCATCCAAACCTTGACGCCCAAGCATCCGCCGACAGTGGCAATGTGCGTGTACTGCAGTTCTGCTGTATGTTCATCCTGCATTGCCGCTGCGATTCCTCGTCCGGAGGACAGATATAAGAACACTGTACGAATCACGGCTATGATCCTCTTTAGCCTATGGAGAACGCCTCCTTCTGCTTTCACCTTGTAAATGCAGAAGGAGGCGTTTTGTTGCAGCAATTTTGAAATTTATTTTTGCTTTTTCAGTATTTTTTGATTTCACGATAAAGCAGCTCAATAATCGAATTCATGCTTGCCGACCCCAATCACCTGCGTCGGCTTTTCATCCCTGTACGGCTTGCGAATCTCGATCAGATTCAGAACCGTATATCCGCGCTTCCGCAGGAATTCAATCATCCCATGGTTATTGGGATGAACATAGTTATAAACGGTATCCTCCCCATAGGAAGCGGCGATTTCCTCCGCTTTTCCGTACAGCGCAGACGCGACGCCGCAGCGGCGGTATTCCGCTTTCACGAAGATGGATTCCACCCACACGATCCCGCTATCGACGCGGCAGACCACATAGCCTGCGTATTGACCATCTGCAAGCGCCGCAAATACGGGAAACCCGGCAGTGAGATATTCCTTCATTTCCTCCCGACCTGCTTCAATGTCAGGCCTGGATGAGATTCCCTTGTAGGCGCGCAGCTCTACGCGAAACAGCGCGACCAATTCCGCAAGCGCGTCGTCGCCCTGTCTGACTTCTGTTATCTGCATCATTCCTGCCTCCGTCCCTTACTGACAGCGTACATCCGCATCTCCTGCAAAGAAGAGCGCCAAAGCGCCGGGGCCGATATGCGAACCCGTCACAGGTTCGTGCTTCAGGATAAGAATTTCCTTCGGCACAAGCTTTTCGCGGATCAGACCTGCCAGCTGCTCTGCGTCCTCTCTGCAGTCGGCATGCGTAATCCCGATGATCTGCTGCGCCGCATTCTGCGCAAGAGAAAAGCATTTTTCCGCCATTGCCCTGATCGCTTTCTTCCGGCCTCTGACCTTATCGAAAGCGACGATCTTTCCCTCGGTGCTGCCCTTCAGCAGCGGCTTGATATTCAGCAGGGAGCCGAGGATCGCCCCTGCGTTCGACAGTCTGCCTGTTCGCTTCAAGTGCATCAGGTCGTCCACGATGAACACCTGATAGAGTCTTTCCCGAAGCGCCGACACCTGCTCGACCGTATCCTCGAGCTTCTTCCCGACCGCGCGACACTTCGCAGCCATCAGCGCCAGCAGCCCTTCTCCAAGTCCGGCGCCCCGGCTGTCGATCAGTTCAATCCTCCGCTCAGGGTATTCCTCCATCAGCTGCCGCTTCGCGATCTCTGCGGAGGCAAAGGAACCGCTGATTCCGGAAGAGATCCCGATAAACAGAATGTCCTCCCCAGCGTCCAGCAGCGGCCGCATACTGTCCATATAGCATTGCGGGTTGATCTGCGATGTGGTCACGACGGCGCCGTTGCGTATCGCACTGTAATACTCCGTATCGTTGAACTGTTCCAATTCGCAGAAGCGGTATTCCCTTCCATCCACAAAGCAGGGCAGAGGGATGTCAAGAATGTCGTTCTCTTCCAATAGCGCCGCAGTCAGGTTTGCGGTGGAATCTGTTATGATGGCGTAGGACATGATCGTACCCTCCAATCCGAAATCATCCGTATTATACTGTATTTGTTCAAAAGATTGCAACCGGCCTGCGTTTTCTTTTCTGGGTGAAATCGTTGCATTTTCAGCGGTGAAATCTGCGTTTTTGCCACATCCGCCGGTAGTTTTGCATAAAATTCACGTCTGCGAGCTTCAGCGGGAGCTTGCGCTGCAATTCCTCGTCCTTCACCACAGGACACATGGGTCGATATCCCTTGTCCCTTTCGCATGAATCGTGCGAATTCGCATGAACATTTGCGAAATAGCGCGACGGTGCGAATGATGCTATAATGCATGACAGAACAAAAGCAGAGTAAAAATTAATTTTCTCTGCAAGTTTTGGCCGAAAAAGGTACTCATTATAGTGAAGGGCTTGGGAAGGAGCCTTTCGCATACGCACAATCAGAACGAGGAGGATATGTACATGGCAATTCAAATCAGAAAAGCACAGCGCTCATAGGCCAAGCTCAAGATCGGCATCTCCGGGCCTTCCGGCAGCGGAAAGACGCTCAGCTCTCTGCTGCTGGGCTACGGACTGGTTCGCGCCTCGCATCCCGAGCTGGATGACGCGGCCGTCTGGGAAAAGATCTGCCTCATCGACACGGAGAACGAATCCGGCTCGCTATACGTCGGCAAGCAGATCGCCGGCGTGGTCGTGGGCGAATACCTGACCATTAACCTCGAAGCGCCATACAGCGCTGCACGGTATCTGGAGGCCATCGACCTGGCGGAACAGGCCGGCGTGGAATACCTGGTCATCGATTCGCTGTCTCACGCGTGGACGGGCGAGGGCGGTCTGCTGGATGTGCAGGGCACCGTCGCCAAGCGCAGCGGCAACAGCTACACCGCGTGGCGCGAGGTCACGCCGCTGCACAACAAGCTGGTAGATCGCATTCTTCAGTGCCCGATGCACGTCGCCGTCACGCTGCGCACCAAGACCGAGTACGTCATCGAGGACAATGGCAACGGCAAGAAAACGCCCCGAAAGATCGGTATGGCGCCGGTATTCAGGGACGGAGTGGAGTACGAATTCACCATCTTCTTCGAACTCGACCAGTCTCACGCTGCCGCGGCGACCAAGGATCGTACCGGCCTGTTCGACGGCCAGTATTTCCTGATTGCCCCCGATACCGGTGCGAGGATCCGCGACTGGCTGGCGGGCGCTAAGCCACAGGCCGCGCCGCTGCCCATTCAGGCAAAGCAGCCAGAAGTCAGCGGCATCCCGCTTGCGGAGCTGGTGGATCAGACCATGAAGCGCCACTGCGCCAATATGACCCGCGAGGAAAAGGAAGGCGTGGCCGCCAGACTCAAACAGATCGCCGGTACCGCCAATTACCGCGCAGTGACGGATGAAGCCACGCTGCGGGCCATCTACGAAGCGTTCAAGTCCAATGAGGAGGGCTGATCATGAGCATGAACCTGATTATCGTCGCCGGACGGCTGGCGACGGATCCCACGATTTCCAAGGTCAACGACGTTTCCTGCGCCACCTTCACCCTGGCCTCAGACACCCGGGCGAAGGACGCCTCCGGCAATTACCTCTCCATCTTCTACCGCGTCACCGTCTGGCGGCGCATGGCGGAAGTGGTCGCGCAGTACCTGCACAAGGGCGATCCGGTGACGGTCTACGGCGACCTGTCCATGCGTTCCTATGTGGATCGCGAGGGACAGAACCGCAGCGCTCTTCAGATTTCCGCCAACCATGTGGAGTTTCCCAGCCGCCGGAATTCCGTGCAGGCTGCCCAGCCCGAACAAAGCGCCGACGACGAGCTGCCCATCTGACAGCGGGGAATTGCGTATGAAGTAGTCGTATGAACAGGAAACCACACTGCTGGAGGAATACGACGCCTTTCTCCGCGGCAGAGTGCTTCAGATCTTGCGCCGCGGGAGGGCTCGCCATCCCGAGAGCATGGAGGATCTCATGCAGGAAGCCCGGCTGGCGTTCCTGATACACATTCGGAAGATGGAATCCTTCGACGACGTCTGCCGCTGCGGCCGGGACATCCTCGCAGCACTCTGGGACTACTGGCACAGCATGGCCGTCGTACATATCCCCAGGAACTGTTACAAGGCCGTCATCGCCGGAGTCTGCCGCATCGAGATCGATCAGGACGGCGGCCAGGAGCACTTCGTCTCGGAAAAGGACGCCTTTTTCCCCTGCGAGTACCATGATTTTCTATCCAGCCTCACGCCGCAGGAGCAGCGCTTCGTGGAGATGAAGCTGAACGGCTGTACTGGCCGGGAAATCATGCCGGTGCTGAAGCTGACCAACGAATCGCAGGCGTCGCGCATGCTGAAGAGCGTGCGCCAAAAGGCTCGCGCGTATTTTGGGCAGGGTGAAGAGCATGAACATCGCTGAAACCATCCGCAGCTTTGCGGAAAAGCATCTGGAGCCCTTCACCATCCGCGGAGACGAGCTGATCCCGGAATACTGCCCCTTCTGTCGCGGCGGAGACAGCGGAGACAGACACACCTTTGCCGTCAACCTGACGGAGGGCGTGTACGTGTGCAAGCGCGGCTCCTGCGGCGTTCGGGGACGGTTTGAGGATCTGGCGCAGCGCTTTGGCGAGCGGGCGGAGCTCATCCGCCCCGCCGCCCGGGCGAAAAAGCAGTTTGTGCTGCCGGACGTGCCCGTTCTGCCGCTGACCGAAGAGATCACCGCGTATTTCGAAAGGCGCAAAATATCGGCAGCCACGCTGGACGCCTTCAGGCTCGGCTCGGATCCTGGCGGCAACATCGTCTTCCCATTCTATCAGGACGGCGAGCTGGTTTTCATCAAGTACCGCGCACCGCGCAAGCCGCTGGGAAAGGAGCGCAAGGAATGGCAGGTTCCCGGCACGCGCCCGATTCTCTTCGGCATGGATCTGTGCTCCTTCTCGCAGCCGTAGATCATTACGGAAGGCCAGATCGACGCGCTTTCGCTGTACGAAGCGGGCGCGCGCAACGTGGTCTCCGTGCCCTCCGGCTGCAGCAATCTCGACTGGATCGACCACTGCTGGAACTGGCTGGAGCGGTTCCAGAGCATCGTGCTCTTTGGCGACAACGACGAACCGGGCAGGAAGATGGTACGTGAGGTCGTCCGCCGGCTGGACGAAGGCCGCTGCATGGTCGTCGAGGGGTATCCCGACCGGCCGGACGGAAAACCCTGCAAGGACGCCAATGAAATATAGTACTTCCACGGCGCGAAAGCGCTGCTCGATACGCTCGGCAGCGCCCAGTCCGTGCCCATCAAGGGGCTTCTGCAGCTGGCGGACGTCATGCCCTACGATCCGACCACTGTACCCCGTATCAAGACCATGATCCCCGCGCTGGACGAGACCATCGGCGGTCTTGCGGAAGGCGCGATCACGGTATTCACCGGACGCGCCGGCGCCGGCAAGTCCACGCTGACCGGACAACTGCTGCTCAACGCCATCGAACAGGGATACTCCGTCTGCGCCTATTCCGGAGAGCTCACCAAGGAGCGGTTTCTCGACTGGATCAATCTACAGGCGGCGGGTTCCGAGTACATCGGGCTCAAATTCGACGCCGTGCGCGGAACGCGCGTGCCGTGTATCACGCCGATGGTGCAGCAGCGGCTCTCCGAATACTATCGGGATCGGTTCTACCTCTACGATAATACCGAACTGTTCGAGTCCAATCAGTCGGAAGCCATCCTGAAGGTATTCGTCACTGCGGCGCGCCGGTACGGCTGCAAGCTGTTTCTTGCCGATAACCTCATGACTGCCCTCAGCGACAGCGATGAGGAGACAAAGGCGCAGGGAAGGTTTGCCAACGCTCTCAAGCGCTTCGCCAATCAGTATCACGTTCATGTGATTCTGGTGGCCCATCCCCGCAAGGTCAAGAGCGGAGAGACGCTCGGTCAGGACGACATCGGCGGCAGCTCCGCCACCGTCCGACTGGCAGACAGCGCCATCGTGGTCGAACAGCCCAACCTCAGAATCATCAAGAACCGCGAGGGCGGCGTGCGCAGGCTCATCGAGTGCTGCTACTGCCCGGACAGCCGCCGGATCTATCAGGCGGATAAGGGCGACCTGAACCGCTTTTCGTGGGACAGAACAGGAATCCCACTGCCCGACCCGCGCGCGGACAGCCTGCCGGAATACGCCATCCGAATGGCTGAAAGCGCACAGCCCTTCTGAGAGGTGAAATCTATGTGCTTAATCCCGGATGATATGAAATGGTCGTTCAGCAAGTAGGCCCTCTATGACCAATGTCCACTGGCTTTCAAACAGCAGTACATCGACAAACTGCCCCAGCTTCAGAACGCCTACGCTTCCTACGGCACCCATTGCCACAGCATCCTCGAACGCTGGGCGAAGGGCGAGCTGATGTCCTTTGAGCTTGCAGACGCGTACACCGCCGAATACGACGCGGCGGTCAAGGAGTACTTTCCGCCCTTCCCGCGCGGGCTGGCAGGCAAATACTATGAGGAAGGGCTTCAGTATTTCTCGACTTTCGACGGCTTCGGCGACTGCGAGATTCTTGCTGTAGAAGACAAGTTCGAACTGGATATCCGCGGCTACCGCTTCGTCGGCATTGCCGATCTGGTGCTGCGCGACAGGAAGAGCGGCGCGATCAGCGTCATCGACCACAAGTCGAAATCCATGCCGTCGCTCAAAAAGAAGTTCTTCGAGAACACCCGTCAGCTCTACACCTACGCTTTCTATGTGAAGGAGCGCTTCGGCGTATATCCCGAGCTGCTGCGGTTCAATATGTTCCGCTACAACGCCTTTATCGACGAACCGTTCTCCATGGAACGTTATGAAGAGACGCTGGACTGGATCGAGCGAACGATCCATGCAATCAAAGCGGAGCAGGAATGGCGCGTTTCGTCCTCCGGCTACTTCTGCCGGTTCATCTGCTCCGTCCGCGACCATTGTCCCATTGGCAACGAAATCATTCATGCAAAAGAGAGGGGCCGACCCGAATGATCACTTCTGAACTGTAGGCCTGCACGCCGCCTGCTGCGGTGCAGGATTTTGAGATTCCCTACGTCTGCTACCACCGCCACTCCTGCGTCAGCAACATTCTGCTGGCGGACAGCGTGGTCACCAACGAGGACTATGCCCGCCGCGCGGTGGAGCTGGGACACAGCGTCCTGTCCTCCTGCGAGCACGGTAATCAGGGACGTTATCACGAGTGCGCTTCGCTGGCAGAGAAATACGGTCTGCGCTGGCGCTATGTCTCCGAAGCCTATTTCGTTAAGGACAGGCATGAGAAGGACAACGCCAACTGCCACATCATACTGGCGGCCAAAACCGCCAAGGGCGTGGGCGATTTGAACTTTGCCCTGTCGGAGGCGAACATCAGCGGCTTTTACTATCGCCCCCGCGTGGATCTGGAGCTGCTGCTGTCCCTCGATCCCAAGGACGTCTTCGTGACCACCGCCTGCATCGCCGGCGTATTCAAGTATGGCGAGGAAGAGGCTGAAAAGCTGATTCTCCGCTTCGCCCGGCATTTCCGTGACAGCTTCATGCTCGAAGTGCAGTATCACGATACGGAAAAGCAGCGGGAGGTCAATCAGTTTCTCCTGAAGCTGTATCGCAGACACGGCATTCCGCTGATCATGGGCACGGACAGCCACTTCATCTATCCGGAGGACGCCGCGCTGCGCCAGCAGCGGCTGGAAGCCAATCACATTCGCTATGAAGATGAAGGCGGCTGGTACATGGATTACCCTTCGGGCGCGGAAGCCTACCGCCGCTTTCAGGCGCAGGGTGTGCTGTCCGACGCACAGATTCGCGAGGCAATGGAGAACACCAACGTGTTTCTCACCTTTGAGAATGTGACGTTCGACAAGAGCAAGAAACTGCCCACGATCTACCCGAGCCTTTCGCAGGAGGAGCGCAACCAGAAGTACATAGACCTGATTCTCGGCGAGTTTGATAAGCAGACGGCCGGGATGTCCGAAGAAGAAAAAGCCGTGCGCATGGAGGGCGTGCGCTACGAGACGGACGTCATCACCTCCACCGGCATGAGCGACTACTTTCTGCTGGATCACGAGATCGTGCGCCGCGCCGTGGACAAGGGAGGCGTCATCACGAAAACCGGCAGGGGCAGCGCGCCCAGCTACTACACCAATTCGCTGCTGGGACTGTCGTCCATCGACCGTTTCGCCATCCCCGTGGAGATGTTTCCGGATCGCTTCATTTCCGCAGACCGCATCCTCTCCGGCTCGCTTCCCGACATCGACATGAACGTCGCCAACCGTGAGGCCTTTGAACAGGCGCAGACGGAGGTGCTGGGTGAATGGCGCGCTGCGCCCATGGTGGCGTTCGGCACGCTCAAGCGCCTGTCCGCGTGGAAGATGTACTGCCGGGCGGCCAGCATTCCCTTCGAGACGGCCAATGAGGTCGGCAATCAGCTCAAGGCCTATGAAACCGCCGTCCGCTATGCGGAAGAGGGCGAGGAGATCGAATTATCCGACTTCGTTCCCGCGCAGTATCGCGAAATGGTCGCGGCCAGCGAGCGCTATATGGGGCTGATTGATTCCATCTCCCCGCATCCCTGCGCCTATCTGCTCTGCACGGAGGACATTCGCCGGGAGATCGGCGTCATCCGCATCAATAGCAAAACGGGAAAGAAACAACCGGTGTTCGCCGCGTTCATTGACGGAGCCACCGCCGAGCAGTACGGCTACCTGAAAAATGACGAACTCTTGGTGGATGTCGTCCGCATCAATCAGGAGGCGTTTCAGCGCATCGGCATGAAGCAGCCCGACGTGCGCGGGCTGCTCGACATGACCCGAAACGATCCCGAAACCTGGCGGATGTACGCCGAAGGCTACACCATGGGCCTCAATCAGGTGGAGCAGGAAAAGACCCGTGAAAAGGTCATGCGCTACAAGCCGAAGAACATCACCGAGCTGGCGGCCTTCGTCGCCGCCGTTCGCCCGGCGTTCAAGTCCATGCTGCCCATCTTTCTGGAGCGCCGGCATTTCGACTACGGCATTCCCGCCTTCGATGAGCTGATCCAGACCCGGGACATGACCTCCAGCTTCATCCTCTATCAGGAGCAGCTGATGAAGGTGCTGCAGTACGCGGGCTTCACCGCGCCTGAATCCTATGCCGCCATCAAGGCCATCGGAAAAAAACATCCTGAAAAGGTGCTTCCGCTGAAGACGCGCTTCATGGAAGGTTTCTCTGCAAAGACGGATACTCAGTCCGCCGAAAAGGTGTGGCGGATCATCGAGGATGCTACCAGCTATGGTTTCAATAGCTGCGTCTCCGGCGATACGCGGATTCGCAGAATCTCTGCCAATCGGAGAGACGGCGGGTTTCAGCCCACCGTTGCAGAGATGTATCGGATTCGCAATGACGCCGCGTACGCACGAGCGACCGGTCATGTGAATCTTCACCAGAAGTATCGCTATGGCGGCTACGGCTATGCGCTCTCCCTGTTTGACGACGGCCGCGTACACAAGAACCGCATTGTGGACATCCGCTATTCCGGATGCTGTAAAACGTACCGTATCACGACGGAATCGGGCGCCTCAATCGTCTGTACGGACAATCACAAGTTTCCCACGCCAGATGGGAAGAAGATGCTGCGCGACCTTCGCGTCGGCGATCTCCTGTATATCTGCGGAAGTGATAAGAGGAAGAACGGTTATCCCGTCATCTCCGAACCCATCCTCTCGATTGAGTTTGTGAAGGAAGAGGACGTCTATGACGTCGAAATGGCGGAACCCGCGCACAATTTCGTCGTCGATAACAATATCGTCACCTCCAACTCGCACGCCGTCTGCGTCGCCCTCGATTCCCTCTATGGCGCATGGCTGAAAGCGCATCATCCGCTGGAGTATTACACCACGCTGCTGTCCGGCTACGCCCAGAAGGGCGACAAGGACCGCATCGCGCAGGTCAAGGAGGAAATGCAGCGCGGCTTCGGCATTCGCATCGCCCCATGCCGCTTCCGGCAGGATAACCGGGACTACTACATCGACCATGCCGGAAACGCCATTTCAGACGCGCTGACCTCGGTCAAGCACATCAGTCGCCGTGTTGCGAACGTACTCTACAGCTGGCGCGACTGCTTCTATCCATGCTTTATCGATCTGCTGTACGACATGGAGATGCATCCGGCGTTCGATTCGCAGGTCGTGGAAATCCTGATCCGCCTCGGCTACTTTCAGGAGTTCGGCTCCGGCGGAAAGCTCCTGCAGCTCTTCCATGAATTCCGCGATGGCGAGTTCCGATTCTCCAAGTCCCACATCGCCGCCACGCAGGAAAAGCGCTTGAGCGTCCTGCGAAGGCTGGAATCCGAAATGGCGGAAGCGGAACTGCCCCTCTACGATCAGCTTCGCTTTGAAATTGCTCTGTGCGGCGCGCCGTTTACTACAGCGGCTAACCTGCGCAGCGAGTACGCCGTGCTGGAGGTGGACGACCGGTACAGCCCGAAGATTCGGCTGTACAACATCTCCAGCGGCCGAACCGGCGTTATGAAGCTCAAAAAGGCCGCGTTCAACGCGCAGCCTCTGGAACCGGGTTCTATTCTGAGATTGCTTGCATGGGAGCGCAAGCCGTCTTACCGCTATGTGGACGGAAAGGCCAAGCCTGACCGCAAACACATGGAACTGTGGATCACGCGCTATGAATAGCTCCCGTGACCCGCGCCCGCCGCCTATATCTTCCGGATACAAACCTGGGAGCATGGCGGAACTGGCATACGCGGAAGTCTCTAAAACTTTTGTCCTTCGGACGTGCGGGTTCGATCCCCGCTGCTCCCACCACCTCAGGCGCAGGCATTGATTACAATACCTGCGCCGTCTCTTTGTATTTTTTGACCTGTTCAGCCAACGTATCATTTACCCGTCTGGGCTGGCTTTTCCGCTGTGGATATGATATGGTATGGTGGAAGTACAAACAAGGATGGTATTCCGCAATGAAACACGAAGGTTTGCCGACATTGAATGCCGCCCTCACGAGGGCAGAGCCATGAATCAGGACACGTCTGTTCACTTACGCGCAGAAATCTTCCGCCGGGATGTGGATCGAATGATTCGCTGGATGGAGAACGCCAATGTGGTCAGGTACCTGAACGAGGATTCGAACATCGCGCACTGGCTGAGACAACTGAACACGAACGTACCGGAGCCCATGCTGAACTATCATTTCAATCAGCGTGGCCCATTCTTTATGATCTGTCATAACGATCAGGAGAGCGTGGGCTTTGTGCGGCTCATGCCGATGAGCATACAGAAGGCCTATGAAATCGTATACGTCATCGGCGAAGAAGCCCTGTGGGGACAGGGACTTGGCCGGAGAGCGGTTCGATGCGCTCAGTCTCACGCGTTCTTTCATCTGCGTGCGGAGCGGATTGTGGCAAAGATCATGCCGCACAACCACCGCTCCATCCGCTGCGTGCGCGCCTGCGGCTTTCAGCAGATCGAAGAAGGCGAGAAACTGCATCGGTTTGAAATGACCGCATCCGCCTATCTTCAGTTTCTTCGCGAGGCAACGCCTCAGCAGTAGCACAGGAATAAACGAGCCGTCCGGAAAAACCGGGCGGCTTTGAGTTTTGTTCAATATGCCATGCTTGATTAGAACATGGTATCATGTTAAAATATCAGCGGTACAATGACAGGTATTATTGTTGAATGGAAAGGGGAAACTTTACGATGAAAAGAGGTTTATCCGGGCGAATCGGGCGCGCCGTACTGGCGGTTGTTTTTCTGCTGACGCATTTGTGCGCCGGAGCCGTGGCTGACACAGCCGATCTCGCGTATTTCGATGTGATCGCCGGGATCGATGAGGCGTCCATTTCTGTATCGGACGGCGCAGTGAGCTTTACGTCCGCCGATCAGAACGGCAATCCGGTACGCTTCCAACTGGTGGGAGAGGGCAGCGTGTCCGCCGAAGGCATCCGTTTTGGTGCGGGCGCGTATCTGGTGTCGCTGGATCGGCTGGGGCAGATTTACTCCTATGCGCCCACTGTCTCAGCGGCGGACTCAGCGGACGCCTGGGCGGATTTTGGCGCGGCCTATTCCTATGACGGCAGCGATTCCGTTGAAGAATACGGCGATCTCTATACAGTCCTGATCGGCGGCATACCGGCACAGGATTACAAAGGCGGTGAGTACGGCGAGTATTCTGTGGCAGATTATCTGCCGAACTTCCTGTACTTCTCCGGCGACCCAAACTATGGCTTTACCATGAGCAGCCTTGTGGTCGGCTATGATCCCGACGGCGCTGCTACACCAGTCGATCTTCCTGAACAGATGCAATCGTCTGTCCCCACGACTTCCGAGACCAGTGCGTTCGATCAGTATGAGCACATGGATATTGTCGCCCGCATCGACATGGGCTCCGTTCAGATTTCCGGTGATAAGACTTGCTTCAGTGCAGTCACGCCCGACGGCGCAGTGATCCGCTTTGAGGGAAACGGCGTCGCCGTTCAGGAGAACGGAATGATGTTTTCTCCCGGTGCAACCCTCACGTCGCTGGATTCCATCGGGCAAATCTGCGGCTATGAATACACGATTCCAGAAAACACAGGCACTGAGGATACGGTGGAGTTCGGCCCCGCATATACCTTCTCTGCATCCAAAACCAGCGTGAACGACGCCTCCGAGGTGTTCAAGCAAGCCAATATGGTGACCCGTGCATCGACCACCGAGGCTGGCAGCGGAATCATCAGCACGGAAGTCTATATGCCAAACTTCGTCCATTTTGCAGCGCCGGCGTCCAATCAGAGAGAGTTCCTGGTCAGCTCGCTGACGATCTATTACGACCCCGCCGTGACCACCACCGGCATACGGGAGCTGGCGTTGGCCACCGAATTCTACGGCAGCTATCTGGAAGGGGATCCCTATAAGGCGGATTGCGAGGAAAGCGCAAAGCAGAACCCACTTGACTTCTACCTGATCGCGCTTCAGGATACGCCCACGGCGGATATGAAGGACAACAGCTCGTCGATCTGGATGATCGAGAGCGATTTCTACACGATCGGCGATCTGAAGGACGCGGGCGGCAATGTGCTGGATAAGAGCACTGCGCGCGTACATGCGGGCGACACGCTGGATGTGACCATCAGCGATTACACGTTGGCGCTTGAATTGCCCGTGGTGGAGCGCTATGCGGGCGCACAGACGATGCACGACCTCGTGCCCTACGCATACCCCTCCGCGCTGGGCGAGATGAACGCGCTGGTGGTGCCGGTAATCTGGGCGGATCAGCCTGACATGGCCAACGATGAAACCCTGCGCCTGTTCCGCGAGGGCGTGGGACGAATCGTGGATGAAAGCGGCGCGGTCACCGATTACTCCGACCTGACGGACGAGAAATTCTCCCTCAGCGAATACTATGATATTGCTTCCTACGGCAAGCTGTCCATCACGTCCTTCATGACGGACTGGTATTATGCCGACTGGACCTATGAAGAATATCAGCAGAGAAGCGTAGAGCCGGAATACGCCGATACCATTCTTGACTGGGTGAAGGAAACCTATCCCGATCTGGATTGGAGCAGGTACGATCAGGACGGCAACGGCTATGTGGATGCTCTGATCATCCTGAGTGCAGGCACGGCTGACGATGACACATTCTATATGGGGAGCTACGCCTATGCCATCAATTCCCGCCGCAGCTATGCGGGCGATTATGCGGGCACGCAGGACGATCCGCAAGTCAACACATTCGTCAGCATCGGTTATTCCTTCATGGCGAACGGCGACTATTCCACCCTTGTACACGAGTTTGCCCACGGCCTGGGTCTGATCGACTACTATGACGTGACCTACTCCGGCATCAACGCCGTGGGCGGCTACGATATGCAGTCCGACAATGTGGGCGACTGGAATGCCTATTCCAAGTATGCAGTAGGCTGGCTGGAGCCGCAGATCGTAACCGGGCTTGCCAGCGGCGAGACGGCGGAGTTCACCATCGGCTCTCTGGCGCTGAAGGGCGATGCGCTGGTCATCCCCGCAGCCAACGGAGATTTCGACGGCCCCTTCGACGAGTATGTGCTGATCGACCTGCTGACGGACGACGGCGTGAACGCCTATGACGCGGCGGCATACGATCTGGACGGCGTGGCGGGCGTGCGCATCAGCCATGTGAACGCGCTGATGGAAAAGCGTACGCTGGAGGAAGCGTCGAAGCTGGAAGGTCAGGAGGATTCCGAACCTGTAAGCTACGACATCGGCACGGTTCACTTCGCCAACGACTACACAGGCGATGCGTTCGGCCGCTACAACCTTGAAGTGATCCAGTCCGGCGGCGTCAACACCTTCACAAAGCTCGACCCGAACGATCCGTCCAGTGCGGAAAGCCTGCGCACTAAGCTCTGCGCGGAGGATCTGTTCTATGCGGGCGATACGTTCTCCACAGAGGATTACAGCGAGTTCTTCTACAGCGGCCTGATGGACGACGGTTCCAAGTTCGGCTACACCGTAGAGATCGTCAGCGTCAGCACGGATGAAAACGGCGAACCCACCGCCACCATCCGTGTGACGGCGAAATAATCGGTTCTCACCCCAATTCACGAAAATTTCCCGCCGCAGAGCGATTCTGTGGCGGGATTTGCATAACTGAAACATTATTTTTTCTTGTCAACGTGAAAACACATAGCATTGATTGAGTCTGCGTGATATAATTAAAATGATGTCTG
>Ga0129315_1000587_pt1 | contig 26162 bp, 29 predicted proteins | sample Cm827metagenome_FD_94432 | JGI IMG/M metagenome (GOLD analysis project Ga0129315, IMG submission 94432) | Eastern black-and-white colobus group fecal microbial communities from Wisconsin, USA - Cm827 metagenome | ecosystem: Host-associated > Mammals > Digestive system > Large intestine > Fecal...
ATAACCACGAACGCATCCAACTAAAAACAGGACTGCCTCCGCTTTCGCTTCGTCAGTCCTGTTGAGGTTTACCCTACATGGGTCTCTTTTTGTGCATGTCTACTATTTCTGGGGCGGTTCAATTTGCGGTTTCGGGTGAAAGCTCGTTTTCATTTGTGCCTTGATCACGAGGGAGCTGCGATAGGGACTGCAAAGTGGCCCAACGAGGGCCGGAAGGCGCTCAGGCGGCCTCGTCATCCTCAAACAGCGTTACATAGGAGCCGCGCCCTTTTTCGTTCAACAGGCGGCAGAGCACGGCGGCGGCCGCAGCAACGGCGGCCAGCAGGGCGGCGAGACGAAGCAGATGTTTCATGGGGCGTTCTCCTTTCAGGGGCGGCAGAGGTTGGTCTGCCAAAGATGGCGTTTTGTGCAGCAGGCCGCCGCAATGCGGAACGGGCGTTTGCCGCTAAATCTATTATAGCACGTTTTTCGCAAGGCGGGAACAACACAGCCAATGGGATTTGTGAGGTTTTACAAAATTTCGGCGGGGCAGTGAAATGCGCCGTGACTTTTCCCGAAACGACAAAAAAGAGAAAAAACCATGGGACATCCCATCTTATTTACACAAAGAGGTTACCGTATGGTGCATTTGTACAAAATTGAGTGGAATTTCTTGTTGACTTACCCCGTGAGAATGGTAAAATAATAGAGTACTTGGCGGGCACATTGCCTGTTTTGAGACGGACTGCTTTTTGATGCGTGGCGGCCCGGGGTTTGGCCTGCCAAAATTTCTAGAAATGGGGGATCGTTCAATCCATGTTCAAGAAGCTGAAACGCTCGGCGGAAGGCGCCGGCGTCCCGCATGTGAAGGGTACAGCTGGCATGGCCACTGTCGTGATGCCTGCACCCAGTAAGGTGACCCTTCCCATGTCGCAGCACATCGGCGCGCCTGCGCAGCCGGTTGTGAAAAAGGGCGACACGGTGTATGTGGGCACGCTGGTGGGTAAGGCCGGCGGCTTTGTATCTGCCAATATCTATGCCAGTGTCTCCGGCACTGTGCTCTCTGCGGACCCCGGCGCGGTCGTCATTGAGTCTGACGGTAACCAGACTCCGGACCCGGCCATCCAGCCTCCTGTGGTCAATGACCGTGACTCGCTGCTGAAGGCGGTTCAGGCCTGCGGCCTGGTGGGCCTGGGCGGCGCCGGCTTCCCCACTCATGTGAAGCTGACCGCCAAAAACATTGAGTTCCTGGTCATCAACGGCGCCGAGTGTGAGCCGTACCTGACTCCGGATACCCGCGAGTTCCTGGAGTGCAGCGACACCATCGTCAGCGGCATTGCGGCTGTGATGAAGTACTGCGAGATCAAGAACTGCGTCATCGGCATTGAGGCCAACAAGCCCGACTGCATCGCTAAGATGACCGAGCTGGTCAAGGAGATGCCCGGCGTGACCGTCAAGACCCTGCCCAGCCGCTACCCGCAGGGCGCCGAGAAAAACCTGGTGGAGAACTGCACCGGCCGCGAAGTGCCTCAGTTCGGCCCCACCGGCGCTCCCGGTCTGCCGGCTGATGCCGGCTGCGTCGTCATGAACGTGACCAGTGTTTCCACGCTGGGCAAGTTCCTGAAGACCGGTATGCCCCTGGTGAGCAAGCGCGTCACGGTGGACGGCGATGCCATTGCCAAGCCCCAGAACGTTGAAGTTGCCATCGGCACCAGTCTGCAGGACATTGTGGACTTCTGCGGCGGCATCAAAGAGGGCGTTACCCTGGGCAAGGTCATCTCCGGCGGCCCCATGATGGGCCGTGCCATGACCGACCTTTCTTCTCCGCTCATCAAGCAGAACAACGGCCTGCTGCTGTTCAGCAGGGAGAAGGCTGCCATTCCGGCGCCTTCTGCCTGCATTCGCTGCGGCCGCTGCATCAACGGCTGCCCCATGGGCTTGGCCCCGGTGCAGATCAGCGAGGCGTACACCGCCCGCGATTATGATCAGCTGGACAAGCTGAACATCGGCCTGTGCGTGGCCTGCGGCACCTGCAGCTTCGTCTGCCCCGCCAAGCGCCCCGTCACCCAGAACATGGCGCTGGCCAAGGCCTTCTACATGGGCGAGCTGCGCCGTAAGCAGGCGGAAGCCAAGGCCAAGGCGGAAGAAGCCGCCAAGAAAGCGGAAGAGGGAGGGAACAAGTAATGGAAAACAATCTGATCGTTACCTCGAACCCTCATATTACGGACAATGTTTCCACCCGGAAGCTGATGGGCAACGTGGTCATCTCTCTGGTGCCCTGCATCATCGCCTCCGCCATGATCTTTGGCCTGCGCGCGCTGCTGCTTACCGCAGTGACCACCGCAGCCTGTGTGGGTTTTGAGTACCTGTACTGTATGCTGATGAAGAAGCCCAACCCGGTGGGGGATCTCTCCGCCGTGGTCACCGGCATCATCCTGGCCATGAACTTCCCCGTGACCCTGCCTCTGTGGATGGGCATTGTGGGCGCGTTCATTTCCATCGTGCTGGTGAAGCAGCTGTTCGGCGGCCTGGGCTACAACTTTGCCAACCCCGCTCTGGTGGGCCGTATTGCTCTGTTCAGCGGCTTCTCCAGCGCCATGACCAACTGGAAGTTCCCCGCCGCGGCGGTGGACCAGCTGTCCAGCGCCACCCCCCTGCAGGTGGCTGACCCCAGCGCCCTGAACCTGATGGATCTGTTCCTGGGCGTGCACGGCGGCGTGATGGGCGAGACCTGCGCCCTGGCAATCCTGATCGGCTTTGTGTGGCTGGTTGCCACCAAGACCATCAGCCCCGCCATCCCCGTGACCTACCTGGCCACCGTGGCGGTGATGAGCCTGCTGTGCGGCCAGAACGTGATGGTTCAGCTGCTGAGCGGCGGCCTGCTGTTCGGCGCCGTGTTCATGGCCACTGACTATGTGACCAGCCCCTTCACCCTGAAGGGCAAGATCGTGTTCGGCATCGGCCTGGGCATCATCACCAGCGCCATCCGCTTCTGGGGCAACATGGCCGAGGGCGTGTCCTTTGCCATCCTGCTGATGAACCTGTGGGTGCCTTACATCAATGACCTGACCCACCAGGTGCCTCTGGGCTACAAGAAGCCCGAAAAGAAGAAGGAGGCAGCCAAATGAAAAACTCCAATTTCGAAACTCTGGTAAAGCCGGTGATCGTTCTGGTGGTCATCTGCCTGATTACCAGCACTATGCTGGCAGTGACTAACAACGCCACTGCGCCCATCATTGCGGCGCAGGAAGAGGCTGCCGCGCAGGAAGCCTATCAGGCCGTTCTGCCTGAAGCGGACAGCTTCACCGACCTGACCAGCGAAGTGAGCACCGAGAACATCGTGGCGGTGGTGAAGGCCAACAATGGCGCAGGCTACTGCGTGAAGGCCACCGGCAAGGGCTACGGCGGCGCTGTGCCCGTGGTCATCGGTTTTGACAACGACGGCAACATTCTGGGTGTGCAGTTCCTGCAGAACTCCGAATCTGCCGGCTTCGGTATGCGGCTGTGGGATTCCTCCGGCGACGGCGCGGTGTTCGCTGACGAGCTGGTGGGCAAGAGCGGCTCTGTGACCCTGAAGCAGGACGGTGTGAACGGCCTGACCGGTGCGACCATCTCCAGCAAGGCGGTTATCAGTGCCACGAACAGCGCATTTGCTTGCATCGACGAGCTGAAAGCAAAGGAGGCTGCGTAAACCATGGCTGAGAACAAAAGCAAACTGAGCATTGTGACCAATGGCCTCCTGAAGGAGAACCCCACCCTGCGCCTGGTGCTGGGCACCTGCCCCACCCTGGCCGTTACCACGGCGGTTTCCAATGCTCTGGGCATGGGCGCGGCGGCTACCGTCGTGCTGATCTGCTCCAACTTCGTTATTTCTGCCCTGCGCAAGGTGATCCCCGATAAGGTGCACCTGCCCTGCTACATCACCATCATCGCCACGTTCGTGACCCTGGTGCAGATGATCGTCAAGGCCTATGCCCCTGCGCTGGATACCGCCCTGGGCGTGTACCTGCCCCTGATCGTTGTGAACTGCATCATTCTGGGCCGTGCCGAGATGTTTGCCTGCAAGAACAACGTGGTGGATTCCGCGCTGGACGGCTTGGGCATGGGCCTGGGCTTCACTCTGGCGCTGACCCTGATGGCCACCGTGCGTGAGATCCTGGGCAGCGGCACCTGGCTGGGCATCCAGATCATCCCCAAGAGCATCCCCAACTTCACCCTGATGACCAGCGCGCCCGGCGGTTTCTTCACCTTCGGCTGCCTGATGGCTCTGGTGGTGTGGTTCGAGACCAAAACCGACAACAAGATCGACCGCAAGGCCGGCTGCTGTGCTGAGAAAGGGGAGTAAATAATCATGGAACTGGGAGTCAAACTTGCCTCCATCTTCTTCAGCATGATTTTGGTGAACAACTACGTGCTGGTGAAGTTCCTGGGCATCTGCCCCTTCCTGGGCGTGTCCAAAAAGCTGGATTCCGCCGTGGGTATGTCCTGCGCCGTTATCTTCGTCATGGTGCTGGCCACTCTGGTGACCTTCCCCATTCAGATCTTCCTGCTGGACGCCAACGACCTGGGCTACCTGCAGACCATCGTGTTCATTCTGATCATCGCTGTGCTGGTGCAGCTGATTGAGATCATCCTGAAGAAGTATATGCCTCCTCTGTACAACAGCCTGGGCGTGTACCTGCCCCTGATCACCACCAACTGCTGTGTGCTGGGTGTCACCGTGCTGAACGTGGACAACTACGCCGCCGATGTGGTGAAGTACGGCTTCGGCTTTGCCTATGCGGAGTCTCTGATCTGCGCCGCCGGTGCAGGCTTCGGCTTTATGCTGGCCATGGTGCTGTTCAGCGGCGTGCGCAAGCGCGTTGAGGCAGCCAATTGCCCCGAGTGCTTCAAGGGTCTGCCCATCACCCTGGTGTCTGCCTCCATTACCAGCCTGTCCTTCATGGGCTTCGGCGGCATCATCGAGAACATCTTTGGCGTGTAAGGAGGGACGATTGAAATGAGTATTAGTATTGCAATTGTCCTGGTTACTGTGGTCGGCCTGCTGGGTGCCATCATTCTGGTTCTGGCCGCCAAGTTCATGAGCGTGTATGAAGATCCCCGCGTGGGCGAAGTGACCGAGTGCCTGCCCGGTGCAAACTGCGGCGGCTGCGGCTTTGCCGGCTGTGCCGACTACGCCAAGGCTGTGGTTGAGGGCAAAGCCCCCGTCAACAAGTGCGCCGTGGGCGGCGCGGCCTGCGCAGCTGCCATCGGCAAGGTCATGGGCGTGGAAGCCGGTTCTTCCGATCCGGTTCATGCCGTGGTGAATTGCCAGGGCCAGACGGATGTGTGCAAGCCCAAGTATGAGTACCAGGGCATTCAGAGCTGCGCTGCGGCGGCTGCCCTGTTCGGCGGCCCCAAGGCCTGCAGCTTTGCCTGCCTGGGCCTGGGCGACTGTGTGAAGGCCTGTAAGTTCGGCGCCATTTCGGTGGTGGACGGCAAGGCCAAGGTGGACGTGAGCAAGTGCGTGGGCTGTGGTGCCTGCGCCGCTGCCTGCCCCAAGCACGTGATCAGCATGCGCACCATGGCGGCCAAGCCCGTTGTGCTGTGCAGCAACCACGAGCGCGGCGCAGCCGTGAACAAGGCCTGCTCCAAGGGCTGCATTGCCTGCGGCCTGTGCGTGAAGAACTGCCCCGAGCAGGCCATCACGCTGGACAACTTCCTGGCCAAGATCGACTACTCCAAGTGCACCGGCTGCGGCACCTGCGTGAGCAAGTGCCCCAAGAAGGTCATTCTGATGCCGGCCGATTTCGAGTAATCCGAACGGCCTTGTTTGACGCTTCGGCGTAAGTAAACGTTTTGCGGCCCGTTTCCCTCAAAAAATGAGTGAAACGGGCCGCTTTTTTGTGCCCCGCAACCGGTGGTTGACAAATTTCCAGCCGAAACTGGTGGCGCGCAACCGGGAAAACGTGTATGCTGGAAGCATCGAAGAGAAGAAAATGCGGAGAAAACAGGAGGAAGTAGGATGACATTTTCGGAAAAGCTGGTGGAACTGCGCCGGAAGGCGGGCCTTTCGCAGGAGGAGCTTGCATCCCGGCTGGAGGTCTCCCGTCAGGCGGTTTCCAAATGGGAGAGCGGGGTTTCCCAAACTTAAAGATACCACACTAAAACCCACGCTTACATTACTTCCAAACAATATAATTTTGGAGGTAAAACCTATGAAAAAGCTGATTTCCTGCGAATATAACTTCGATAACTGCTGTGTGGAACTGAAATTCACCAATGGCAGCATGATTGCGATTGATACGATTGCCGTTGAGAACGAAGTAGCCGATAATATGTATCAGCGGTCAGAGCTTGACTATCTGATCTACAATGCGCCTCTTGAATATGCCGATCTGATACTGAACGGCGACCCCGAAACATATCTGAAAACCGTAACTGAATACAAACCACTTGACTAAGATTTTGCCGTCACAGGACTATCCTGCGGCGGCATTTTTTGCATATCCAAGCCACAACTAAACCACAAGTTCAAAAATAATTCAACCAATTATACCTATGATACCTTCTTTATCCACAAATTCGTGGTATAATATAGATGCAAAGAAAAAACGGAGGTACAAAACATGAAGTTATCACTTCCTGCTAATATAAGCAAATTACGAAAAGAACGCTCTATGACACAGGAGCAGTTAGCGGAAGCATTGGGTGTTACCTTCGCTTCTGTTTCAAAATGGGAGCGTGGCATAGCGACACCAGAATTAAATCTGATTGCAGAAATGGCAGATTTGTTTGAGGTATCTATTGACGCACTCATCGGGTACGAGTTCAGAAACAATGACAGAGAAAATGTAATCTCAAGGCTGAAGCAGTATTGTCACAACAGAAACAATGAGGATGCTTTTGCTGATGTTGAAAAGGCGTTGCAGCGTTATCCAAATTGTTTCGATGTTATTTATTACAGTGCCCGAATCTACAGTTTAAGAGGTTTGACACAACAGAATGCCACATATTCAAAGAAAGCTCTTTCCCTCTACAATCGTGCGTGTATGTTAATCAAGCAAAACGAAGATCTGGAGATAAGTGATATTTCCATTCGTAAAGAAATGGCAGAAATCCATCTTGCGCTCGGTGAGTATGACAAAGGTGTAGAACTGTTAAAACAGAATAATCCTTGTCGAATGAATCATCCGCTGATTGGGCAAACACTTGCATCTTCGTGCAATGATCCAGAGGGCGCATTGCCGTATCTATCAATGGCATTGCTTGATTTAACTGTGACCCACATGGAAGTCGTAATGGGTTATCTCAACGCTTTCTGCAAAACCAAAGACTATCTAAATGCTTTGGCACTTGTGGATTGGGCGCTTGCTTTTTATCCCGGACTAAAAAATCCGGAAAAGCGAGGTTACATGGACAAAAACGAAGCGTTTCTTTGGGCAATCCGAGCTGATATTCAGTTGTCGCTGTGTAAGAACGAGGATGCAATAAATAGTCTCCGTCAAGCAAAAAATATCGTATCTCGATTTGATGAAGCACCAAATTATAGTGCGTCGAACATTCGATTTGTTTCCTGCCAAATCCCTGCAACCGCTTTTGATGATTTGGGCGATACTGCCATGATTGGCATTGATGATTATATTGCAAGCCAGGAGAAAAGCGAATTACTCAACTTATGGAGGATGGTCAAGGATGAAGAATAAACTCAAAGCCGAACGCAAGAAATACACGGCTCAGTTTTACAAAAAGAATCACACAACATTTTTAATTGCTTTGCTTTCTACGCTGCTGACCGCCGCCCTTAATCTTTGGATTGCATGGGTAATGCAACAGATGATTGATGCGGTTTCGGGTGTTCCCGGTTCATTAAAACTATCTGTTTTAGCTTGGTGTGTTGCCAGCGTGGTGATTGCCATTATTGTACTAAAGGGAATAAGTTATTATTCTAAGCCACGCTTCATGGAAATGGCTATGAAGCAATATAAGGATTTTGCATTTCGCAAGCTGACAAAAAAGAGTATCTCGTCATTTAGTGTTGAGAACACCGCAAACTACATATCTGCGTTCTCTAATGATGCCACAACCATTGAAAATGGCTATCTGGAAATGCAATTTAACATTTTAGCCAATGCCATTACTCTGATCGGTGCCTTGGTAATGATGATTGCTTACAGTCCAATTATGACGATTGTTGCTTGTTTGTTTTTCGTGTTGCCAATCGGTGTTTCTTACATTACGGGCAATCGCATCGAAAAAGCTGAGCGAACCATATCAGAGAAAAACAGCGAATTAATTGCCACATTGAAAGACAGTTTAAGCGGTTTCTCTGTAATCAAGAGTTTCAAAGCGGAAAACGCAATCTCTGGATTGTTTACAAAAAGCAATACTGCTGTTGAGCAAGCAAAATGTAATAAGAGAAAACTGGTGACGATTATTAGTGGTTTAGCGGGCGTGGCAGGCGTGACAGCGCAGCTCGGAACATTCTTGGTCGGTGCTATTCTTGCTTTGTCCGGCTGGGGTATCACACCGGGCATACTGATCGTTTTCATTGATTTGACCGCTAATGTGATTAACCCAATTCGTGAATTGCCGGAACAGCTTGCATCCAAAAAAGCGGCGACTGCGCTGATTGATAAGCTCGCTGATTCTTTGGAGGATAATGTCCGTGAGGAAGGCACCCACATTCCGAACCAGTTAGGAAATGGAATCATATTAAAGAATGTAACCTTTGGCTATGAAGAAAATTGCAACATTCTACACGACATCAATACCACCTTTGATGCAGGCAAGAAATATGCTATCGTCGGCGCATCCGGCAGCGGAAAATCTACGCTTCTGAATTTGCTCATGGCAAGCTACGGGAATTACACCGGGGAAATCTGCTATGATGGATATGAGGTAAAAGAGATCAGCAGCGAATCGTTGTATGACGTCGTTTCCATGATCCAGCAGAATGTCTTTGTTTTTAACGCTTCTATTCGTGACAACATTACGATGTTCCATGAGTTCCCAAAAGCAGAAGTCGATCGAGCCATTGAACTTTCCGGCTTGTCAAAGCTGATAGCAGATCGTGGTGAGGAATATCTTTGCGGTGAGAATGGCAGCGGATTATCCGGCGGCGAGAAGCAGCGCATTTCTATTGCACGTAGCTTGCTCAAAAAATCACAGGTGCTTCTTGTGGATGAAGCCACCGCAGCCTTGGATGCCGAAACTGCCTATCAAGTTTCAAACGCCATCCTCGGTCTGGAGGATATTACAAGCATCGTTGTTACCCACTCGCTTGATGAGGGATTGCTAAAACAGTACAATGGCATTATCACTTTGAAGAACGGTTCCATTGTTGAAACAGGCACGTTCGATGCGTTGATTGCAGAGAAAGGATACTTCTATTCGCTGTTTACGATTTCTCAATAACGCTTCTCATATGAGCATCGGCAACGATGCAGAAATTTTGACGCAAGCAGTTTTTGGGAGAATCTGCGACTGCGGCAAAAAGAAAACCGCTGTAATTTTCATCCTCGCAAGGATGTAGATTACAGCGGTTTTGTATTTTCTGAGGAAAGGTGTCAAACTGCATTTTTACAGTTTGGGTACCATTTTCGAGGAAAATACACGGGGTGTCCAGAGGGGCGCAGCTCCTCGGCTCTGGGTTTCCAATAGGGGCGAGAAGCATCCCTGTTGGCACACGATTTTGCTTGCAAAGTCTAGTGTGTTATACCTTTTGCGACCGCTGACGCTGGAAAGGGGCTGTCCCACGCCAGACAGACACTTTTCGGCGGCAGCAGAACAGGCGGATTTTGTGGGCTGAAAGCTACAAAAGACAAGGAATTTGCTATGAGCAAAATCCGGCTGTTCGTGTGTAGTTGGCATGGGAAATCTTGCAGCGAAGCGGAGAGATTTGCTGTGCCAACGGGGGCGCAAGAGGTATATAAAAACCCGCCGCAGCGATCAGCTCCCGTAGCGTATTTTCTCCATTTCCAACTCAAAGGGAATCGTCAATTTCTTCGGAAGCTCGCTCATGGAGAGTTCCAGAATTTTGCGGATTGCGATTTTGGCAAACACGTTCGTTCTGCTCATATCGCCGTCTGCCGGTTTTACGATTTGCGCTGTTCCGGCAGAAAAGTCAAAACGGATTTCTCCCCATTCATCGTCGTAGCTTGCATACCGATGTACTGCTTTGTACTCGTATGCAGCGGCGGCGATTTTTTTGTTTTTGTCGGTCAGCTTCAATTCCACCACACCGAGAACACCGGAATCCACCAATAGTCCGGTCAGCTTGTCCACAATCTTTTTGTAGGCTCGCTCTGCGCCGCTGGTGGTGCTGTACTCGTAAGCGGTGGCAAGCTGTTCAAACGAATAACGCTCGTCCCACGGCATCACCCGTCCGCAGTTCGTGCAGATGGCGTTTCTCTTTTCAAGGAAGAACTTTTCCTTTCGGCTGAGCTTGTCAAAGGCAGCTTGCACCGCATCGGCACGAACACCGTTCCAGAGAATGTCCGCATAGTTCCAACTATCGTCACGGGTAACATCTTCGCCTGTTTCCTCGCTGTCCTCGTCTTGCATGGTGGAGTAAAACGGAACACGGCTGCGGTTCTGTCTTGCAATGGTCAGATACTCAGCGGCAGTTTCTTCGGAGCAGTTCTGCTCTGCGGCGTACTCGGTAATGACTTCTTTTGCGCTCTTGCCGGAATTGTTGTAGAGCCAAGCAATGCCACGGGCAGCTTTGTACTCGTCCAGAGATTTGAATGAGCCTGCTTCTTCCTGTCGGCGGCAATCCAGAAGTGCGTTGCCGATGAAGTGATGGGCATAGGTCAAAAAGTCTGCGCCCTTGTCGGGAACGTAATTCTGCAAACACTCCAACATGGCAAGAACACAACTGAGCTTGTAATCCAGAAAACGCAGAGGGTCATATCGGTCAATGCCCTCGGTCAGCAGAAAGCGGTACACTCGTTTGTTCAACCTTGGCTCGTAGTGGTGGAGAAAGTAAGTGAAGTATGTATTGTCCTGCTCGCTGATAGCGGAAACAATGTAATCGTTGATGTCCTCCACCTTGGGCGGCGCAGGGTCAAGACGGAAGATGCGCCCTGCCTGCCGCATGGTCATAGCTCCATCATTCACAGTAAATTTTGCTGTGCTGGTATATTCATCGGTATTCCAGAATCGTTCTTCAGACATTGGACGCACCTCCTCTCACAGGAAAACTGAAATTTTCTGTTGCATTGTATAATTGTAGTTTAGCTACTTATCTTTAATAAAGATAAAGTATTATCCCTCAATCTCTTTGCAATGAAATTTGCCTATAAAATTAGGACACCAACGGCGCAGAAGCACATAAACAAGATAACCGCACATAGCTCCGGCTGTATTGAGAATTACATCATCAACAGCGGAGTTTCGCATGATGAAATATTGCACCATTTCAATGAACAGCGACATACCAAACCCAATAACAAGAGAATGTTTCCAATTCGCTTTTCTAAAAAGAAGTACCGGGAAAAATCCAATCGGAACAAAGACAAACAAATTACCGAAAAAGTTAAGTAGCGTAGCAAAGAACATTGCCGGGCCTTTCGACAGATCTTCAATGTAATCCGCAAAAACGCTGAACGGTGTCAGGCTCAATTCAGAAGTAAGCGAAGGTCGCTCCATCAGAATAAGCAAGTCTCCCCACACACTGTTCACACCTTGTTTTTCCCAATAGTATGTAGGCCACAAAGTCAATGCCAATATGCTGAATATTGCCGTGACAAACAAAATCAATCCCACTTCTCTTAAAGCGGAAGATTTCAGTTTCATTGCTTGTAACGCTCTTTTTCGGTAGGGAAAAAAGCAGCAAAACACAATCGCTGCCGGAACAGCCAAAAATAACATCTTTTCTAAAAGCTTTATGATACCGTACATAGTTAGTTCTCCTTTATCAAATTCAAAGTTTCTTTCTTGCTTCTTTGAGCAAAGCAGTCTGCTCCATTTCTTTTTCATAGCTGCCATTGGCATAGGCAACATCCAAAATCGCAAGCTCCAATTTATCTTTCGCAAGCTCTTTCATCACGGCGGCGGTCTGCTCGTCCAGAGTGCCACGGTGAATATATTGCGTAATGGTGTTCATGCGGCGATTGTAGATAGCTCTGATCGGATGATCGTCCGCCAGCTCTCTTTGCTCTCTGCCTTGCTTTGCACCGATCTGACGGCAAGTGCGTCCCAGCTTGTCCCCCGGCGCAAGACCTCCGCAGTATTTGGTCTGTCTTGCATCGGTGGTCAGAAACCATTTGCCGCAGATGGGACATTTTCTCGGCGCATGACCGACGCATAATCCCTCGAATAAGTCAGAACGGAACATACCCACAAAGGAAACGTAGTGCATACGCTTCACAAGCTGCGGTACTCCTTTCTCCGGCATGACAGAAGATACATACTGAATTGTGGTGTTGGTCAACTGCATCCACGCAGAATTGTCGGGAGATAACGCTTCGTCTGGGGGAAAATGCTTTGCGAAGGTTTCCGCATATCCCTCCGGCGTTCGTTTGCTGTCATGGAGCTTGTGGGCGAAGTCAATCATGCCTTGCTTGAAAATCATCAGAGTGCCGCCGAGTTGCGCCAGCTCGCTTATCAGCTTTACAATGCCCACGCCCTTTTTGTACTGTTCATCAAGGGCGGCAGTTATGCCGATCTCCTGCGCTGCCTTTATGTAGGCAATGGCATTGTCTGTGTATTCCTGCGAGAAGATCTGCTGAATGTCATGCCCGTCGGCAGGAAAATCAAACAGCGAAAACGGATGTATGGTGCGTAACATCTGCGTGATCTGCAACACACTTTTCTTTGCCGCTGTCAAATGCTCTGCGGTAGGAGTTCCATCCTTTATCAGTTCCACAACCACTGCCAGAGGGATAGCAAGCTGTATGAGCTGTCCGATCTGTTCATCGGTGATATTCATAGCGGCACAACCTATACTGCCCGTAGGCAGAGTGTGTCCTGCATAGGTGACTTCATCTTTCCAAAAATCCAATGTCAGCATATTTTGATTAAGGATGCTCATGGAACGTACCTCCCATCCTGTGAAGCGCGTTGGCAGCTTCTACGGCTTGCTTGTGCAGCCATTCGCTGTCGGGGTCTGCTTCGGCTTTCTTGTTTGCTGTCCGCACGTTTCGGATTGCCTTTTCTATCTCTCTGGAGGTCTTACCGTTCTTCAAGGCAGCAATGGCAAGGTTGGCGATATATACGCAATCTTCCTCTTTGTAATGGTCTTGCACCAACATTCGCCCAAGCTGTTCCAGGATGCCATTTTTGCTTTTTGCGGTCTGCGTTGCATCGTCCGAGTACCAGAGCAGGTCACTATCGGGAATATCGGTAGCGGCTACCGATAATAGATGTACCCCCTCAAACATATACATGGCGTTGATTGCCTGTCTGCGACTGGGTGCGCCGTATTCAGTAATGCTTGTATCAATCTTCGGTCTGCCACGTCCACGCTTTTCCTGTTCCATCCGTCTTGCCCTCCTTGTCATGTTTTTTGTTTTATATCATTATACCATACAAATGTGACGAAATAAAGAACACAGAAGATATTTTTAGTAGCGGCTACCGAAAATGTTTTTATCAGAATCTTTGAACGAATTGTTACTTTTTCAATCACCCTATTGACTAAGATTACAAAAAGAAGTATAATTAGTATTGCTATTTAGGAACGCTAAATAGCAATACTAATACGAGGTAGAGAGTATGGACAATAAGTATGTGCAACAATTCAAAAAAGGCTCTCTTGAAATGATACTCTTATCCTTAATTGGACGCAAAGAAACCTATGGCTATGAGATTATCACAGAGTTGAATAACAGTGCGTCCGTTTTGGGGTATGCGAAAGAAGGAACGATTTACCCTATTCTGTATCGTTTGCAGGAAGCAGAGTTGATTCAATGTCGTTTAGCACCGGCGGCAGCTAATGGCGGCTCAAAAAAGTATTACTCCCTTACTCCCAAAGGAAAGGAAGTTTTACAGGAATTGATTATGTTTTGGGCGAGCTATACGGATTGCGTAAATGGCTTTATCGCCACCTATCAACAAATGGAGGTATCAGAATGAAAGAGCAATATATTAAGCAGGTCAAAAAGGAATTGAATTTATCACGCACAGCAAAAAAGGAAGTCTTGCGTGATCTGAATGAAATCTTTGTGTCTGCTTTAGAGCATGGCGAAACAGAACAACAGGTCATTGAAAGGTTGGGTACACCGAAAGAGTTTTCAGACAGTACCGCACAGCAGTTTGGAATTGATAATTCTGCACCACGAAAGAGAAAAGGAATTATTTCAAGTGTTATCGCTCTTGTGGTAGCTGCTGTTGCTTTTGTGATTTATGCTACTGCAAAATCCAATAAAGTGCCAGATGGAGCAATCGGACAAGCGGACGCAATGACGCATATTCAAGTCGAGGGAGCTTTCGCTTTTGATGTTTCGCAAATCATTTTAGCGGTCGGTATTATTGCTGTTGTGTTTGCTATCATACAAATTGTCCGAACAACTCGCAACAACAGGAGGTAACTATGAAAAAAATCATTTCAATATTTGCGGTTTTACTTATGCTGTCATTGACAGCGTGTTCCGATCAGGACGCTACGCCAGCTGGTACAGGAAACACAAGCAATACACAGTCTGAAAGTATTACGATGCTTGATGAGGGTGTATGGCCTGCGAATGAGTACACAGAGGGACTCCCTGTTCCACCTGGTACTGTTGATTGGGCAATGCTTGATACACAGAATGGATGTTGCAGCATCTTCATTGAGGAAATGAGCGAAGCCGAATACAATGATTACATGGATATTCTTAAACAGGAAGGTTATTCTGTGATCGAAGAAGTATCCGAAGAAATCAAGGGGCAGAATTATGTTTCCATCGGCACAATCCTCTCGAATGGGGAAAAAGGACTGAGCATCAGCTATATACCCGGTAATTTTGGCATCTATATTTCGTTTGAAGAAAAATAATCTAACACAGACCGTTGACTGATCGCAAACTGCGAAAGGTTGACGGTCTTTTTTGCTGTCTAACATTTTTGGTAGCCGCTACCGAAATTCTTTTTGCTGTCGTTTCTCCTTCAAAATCCGCTGTCATGTTTTTTGATATGAGCTTGTCATGCCATCGGCGCCCTTTTTTCAGAATTTCTCATAATATACACGAGGGGATGAAAAATCGTCCCTATCACTAAGAATTATGGAGGAACTGAATGAATGTATTCGCAACAGTAAAGACAAGCATCAACACAAGAGAAGCGGCGGCGAGGTATGGCGTGGAGGTCAACCGTCATGGGAAAGCACTCTGCCCGTTCCACAATGACCGCAATCCGAGCCTGTTCGTGGACGATGACCACTACCATTGCTACGCTTGCGGCGAGCATGGGGACGTGATCGACTTCACGGCAAAGCTCCACGGTCTGAAATTGTATGAAGCAGCACAAAAGCTGGCATACGACTTCGGCATCCCGCAGGACAAGCCGCCCACCAAAGCAATGCAGGAAAAACAGAACAGAAAAAACGAAGCACAGCGGCTCAGAGAAAATGAGAAGCTGTGCTTTTCTGCGCTCGTGGAGTATATGAAGCTGCTCCAAGAGTGGAAGCGACTGTATGCGCCGAGAACGCCGGAGGACACGCAGGATGATCGTTTTGTGGAAGCCTGCGACAAGCTCGATTATGTGGAATATCTGGTGGATCTGCTGATTAGGGGCGATTCCTATGAGCGTAATGAGGTCATTGAAATGGTGATGACCGACGGCAAACTGAAAAAGCTGCAAGAGCATTTGAAAAAGCAAAGAAAGGAGAGGTCTTATGAGCAAGAAGAAAGATGATTGCATGGAAGAACAGCCGGGGTGGTATAACGGTCAATTCTTGGATGAAGTCGGCTTTTGCTGTGATTTCATCTGCCGTCACCCTATGGTCTGTGTGGGCGGCAAATTCTTTTCCAAGGAGGGGCGCATTCACGATGAAAATGGCATCAAGAAGCAGATTTATGAAATGCTCCGTCCCTATCTTAAATCGGGGCTGGCGAAGAAATGCTCCAATCTGCTTGAAATGCTCCGCATGGAAGCCTACAAGGACAACCTGCCCGTCCATGAGGACAGGTTGCACGTTGCCAACGGTACGCTGTTCGTCAAGGGCGAGTTCACTGAACACAAGGAGTTCTGCCGTAACCGTCTGCCCGTCAAGTATAATCCCGATGCACCGCAGCCTGTAACATGGCTGCATTTTTTATCGGAATTGTTGGAGGACGAGGACATTCTGACCTTGCAGGAATATCTCGGTTATTGCCTTATCCCCACCACAAGAGGACAGACCATGATGCTTCTGAAAGGAAACGGCGGCGAGGGCAAAAGCCGCATCGGTGTTGTGATGCAGGCTATGCTCGGTGCCAATCTCAAAAACGGCAGCATTGCCAAGGTAGAGCGCAGTCCCTTTGCAAGAGCCGATCTGGAACATGAGCTTGTAATGGTGGACGATGATATGAAGATGGAAGCACTCAAATCCACCCATTATCTGAAATCCCTTATCACAGCGGAAATGCCGATGGATTTGGAGCGTAAGGGAGAACAGAGCTACCAAGGGGAAATGTACGTCCGTTTTCTTGCCTTCTCCAACGGTGATCTGGAATCCCTTTATGACCATTCGGACGGTTTTTACCGCAGACAGCTTATTTTATCTGTCAAGAAGAAACCCCTTGACCGTGAGGATGACCCTTTCCTTGCGGACAAGCTCGTTTCCGAGGTCGAGGGCATTTTCCTGTGGTGTCTGGAGGGTCTGCGTCGGCTGATAGCAAACAACTACCGCTTTTCTGAAAGCAGCCGTACCAAGGACAACCGTGAACAGGCAAGGCGTGATGCGGATAATGTGCTGCTATTTTTGCGCTCGGAGGGATATATCCGTCTGAAAGCGGACAGCACCATTACCTCTGCCGATCTGTACGCCATCTACTGCATTTGGTGCAATGACAACACCTACAAGCCGCTGGCGGCACGAACGGTCAGCATGACGCTAAAGAAACACGCAGACGAGTTTGGTCTGGAACACGATAACCACATCACAAATTCCCTCGGCAAGCAGGTCAACGGCTTTTGGGGCATTGAAGCGTTGATCTCGCCGGGATTTTGTAACTGAACTCAAATTTATCCATCCATCTATCCCATCCATCCCGAAAAGGCTGTTTCTCGGATAGATGGATGGATAGGATGGATGTTTTCAAGTTCAGCCGTGAAATTACGGAAATGTGCTAAGTGGACATTTTGTCCACTCACCACATTCGCACTGTTATCAAGGCTATTTTTCCATGCTCCAAATCAAGCCTTGTGCAATCCGTGAAGATTTACACTGATAGCAGTATCAAAATCATCATTCGGTGATTTACGGGGCAGTAAAGCCAATTCACGGAACTGTAGTGTTTCTTCCTGCTTGGTCTGCTCTACCACAAAACAGTAAAACCGATAGGGTGCTGTTATGAACAGGACTACGCAGAGCGAAATCTGAGAGAAAAACACCATCTTCAAAATCAACACTTGTCGGTGACAGCAGTTCACCGCACAGAAAACCAATATCACGAACTTATGGAGGAATTTTTATATGAAATCGAATCTGAGAAATGAAATCAAGTCGTACATTGTACGCCAGGGCATGACCATGCAGGAGGTCGTTGACCTGTTATCGGATGAATACGGATGGAGCGACAGCGTTTCCAACCTGTCCAATAAGCTACAGCGTGAATCGCTCCGCTATATCGAAGCGGTACAGCTTGCCGATGTGCTGGGCTTTGAAATCGTATGGCAGAAAAGGAGGGACAAATAATGGCAGCACCGCAGTACGCTATTTTACGCTTTGCAAAGTACAAGGGACCGGAGATCAGCGGAATCGAAGCGCATAACGAGCGCACCAAGGAGAAGTACGCAAGCAATCCCGACATCGACCCTACCCGTACACACCTTAATTTCCACCTTGTTACGCCGGAACGCAAGTACCGAGCAGAATCCGAAAAGCAGATTGCAGAAGCAGGCTGCCGCACACGCTCCGACAGCGTTCGTGTGGTGGAAGCTCTCATCACCGCTACGCCGGAGTTCTTCAAGGGAAAGAAACGTTCAGAGCTAAAGGAATTTTTCAATGAAGCCTTGGAGTTTATCAAGCAAAACCAAGCTCCCGAAACGATTATCTCCGCTGTGGTGCATCTGGACGAGAAATCGCCCCATATGCACCTTTGTTTTGTCCCGCTTACGGAGGACAAAAGACTATGTGCCAAGGAGATTTTGGGGAACAAGAAGAAGCTGACCCAGTGGCAGGACAAGTATTGGGAACACATGGTAAAGAAATATCCCGATCTGGAACGTGGCGAAAGTGCCAGCGAGACCGGGCGTGACCATATTCCCACAAGGGTATTCAAGCAGATGACCCGTCTGACCAAACAGCATGACAAGCTGGATGCCATGCTTGCCGATGTGAAGCTCACAAACTACAAGGACAAGACTGCACAGATCGTTGCGTTTCTTGACAAGTATATCCCCGACGTTGCCGCTATGGACACGCAGATGAAGAAATACGAAAAGTTCTTCAAGACAGCGGACGGCAGGCAGAAATCGTTGGAAAAGAAAAACGCAGAGCTGACGGAAGCTCTGGAAAAGAAAGAACAGAAAAGTGCGCTTGATAAGTTACAGGAAGCCAAGCTGATGAGCGACTATGAGCGTGTCAAGGGGATTCTTGAACGCATCCCGCCGGAGATCATCAAGGCATACACCCACCGCAGCACTCAGAAACACGATATTCACCGATAAGAAAGGAATTTTTTGCCTATGAAGAAGAAAAACAAAACCTATACAGTATCCCAGCTTAACAAGATGATGATGTGTGATGACCTCACGTTATGGGAACTCATTGAAGCCTGTGCCTTTATCGACATCTGCGACTGCTATGAGCCGATGTTCTATCCTCCCAAGGAGCAGGAGGACGAATGGCGCAGGATGCATGGAGAATATGAGCCGGAGCCTACCCTTGAAAATACTTCGTTCTATGTCACCGAGCCTGACGGAACGAAGTATTTTTATTGCGGCAATACCCGTACCAAGGTAACGGAGTTCTTCGCTCCCAACGGCAAGACAATGGATGCTCTGATTGAAAATGTTGTCCGCTTCGCCGCAGGAAGTACCGTTTCCGCAAATATTTCGATGAATTGTTAACAGAATCGCATTGAATCACAGCCCACGCTTATGGTATAATGTATTATAGGAAAGTATTGTAAGCGTGGGTTGTTTCACGAACAGGAGGATTTTTAATGAAACAACCGTACAATACAGCACTATATATGAGACTCAGCCGTGACGATGAAAATTTTGGCGACAGCGTATCCATTGAGACCCAGCGCACCATTTTACAGCAGTACGCAAAGGAACAGGAGCTTCATGTGGTTGGCGAGTTCGTCGATGACGGATGGAGTGGAACTACGTTTGAAAGACCGAATTTCAAGCGAATGATGGAGGAAGTGGAAGCAGGGCGAGTAAACTGCATTGTCACAAAAGACCTCAGCCGCTTCGGGCGTGACCATATCATGGTCGGCTACTATCTGGAATATGTGTTCCCGGAGAAGCAGGTACGCTATATCGCCGTATCTGAGAACGAGGACACAAAGAAGGGCTTGTCCGATTTTGTTCCTTTCAAAAATCTGTTCAATGAATGGCTGGCAAAAGATACCAGCCGCAAGGTCAAGACCGCACTTCATGCCAAATATGCCGCAGGAGAACGCACCTTCACCTATGCACCCCTCGGATATATCCGACATCCCGAAATCAAGAATGCACTTGTAATTGACATTGAAACCCGATGGATCATTGAGAAAATCTTTGATCTCGCTGTCAACGGCGCAGGTGCTGCCAAGATTACAAGGACATTGGTGGAAGAACAGATTCCTACTGCTGGATGGCTGAACTTTCAGCGATATGGGAAATTTGCTCATATCTACGAGGGCGCACCTGCTGAAAAATCTTATGCGTGGACGGTATCGCAGGTCAAGAGCATCCTAAAAGACGAAACCTATATCGGCAACAGCGTACACAACAAGCAGACCAATATCTCTTACAAGAACAAGAAGAAAGTACGCAAGCCGCAGGAAGAATGGTTCAGAGTGGAGAATACCCATGAAGCCATTATCTCCAAGGAAGTCTTTGAACAGGTGCAAACGCAGATCGCCAGCCGCCGCAGACAGCAAAAGGATGCTACCACACAGATATTTGCAGGGCTTGTCCGCTGCGCTGATTGTGGATGGTCAATGAGCTTCGGCACAAACAAGCAAAACAGTAAACCGTACAGCTATTTCAACTGCACTTCTTACAGACAACTTGGCAAGGTCAGCGGTGTCTGTTCCGCACACTATATCCGCTATGACTACCTCTACACCTACGTTCTGTCCAGAATACAGGATTTGTCGAGACAGGCACAGGTGGATGAAAAGGAGCTTCTGCGTCGGATACTGAAAGCCAGCGAACAGGAGCTTGCTGCCAGTGCCAAAAGGCAGAGTGCAGAGCTTACAAGAGCCGAGAAGCGCAGAACAGAGGTTGACCGCAAGTTTGCGAAGCTGTACGAGGACTGGTCGGACGGACGTATCACGGAATACAACTTCAACATGATGTCTCAGAAATATCAGACCGAGCAGCAGGAGCTTGTCGAGAAGATCGAAAGGCTGTCTGCCGAGCTTGAATCTGATAAGCAAACAACTGTCGATGCGGAGACTTGGATTTCTCTTATCAAGCAGTATGCCAATCCCACCGAACTGACAGCGGAGCTTCTGAATACGCTGATTGAAAAGATCGTCATTCACGAAGCAACCACCGTGGACGGTATGCGTGAGCAGAATATTGACATCTACTACCGCTTTATCGGCAAAATTGAGTAAAAACAAGGATATGATTGCCTATGCAAGTAGGCGTAGGCAATCATACATAACCAATATCTTTAAGTGCGGGAAACGGGCCAGACCCTGCCGGATCTGGAACGGGCGGTTGCCCTAAGCCGGCTGTTCGGGGTGTCGCTGGATTACCTGATGAAGGAAGAGCTGGAAGCGCCGGAGGCCCCGCAGCCGGAGCCTGCCGCCCCGGCCGAGCCGGAACCGCCCCTGCGCCGGGTGAGCCTGGAGGAGGCCCGGCAGGTGCTGGCCCTGAGCGATGCCGCCGCCCCGAAAATGGCGCTGGCCACCGGGCTGTGTGTTGTGTCGCCGACAGCGCTCATTCTGCTGGCGGCGCTCAGCGAGTACCATTGGTTTCCCTTAAGCGAAGCGCAGGCGGCGGGCGTGGGCCTGTGCGTGCTGTTTGTGCTGGTGGCGGCGGCGGTGGGGCTGTTCCTGCGCTGCGGGGCGCTGACGGGGGCCTATACCTACCTGGAAAAGGAGCCGATCGAGCAGGAGCCGGGCGTGGAAGAATGGGTGCGCCGGCAGCGCGAGGCGTTTTGGGTCGAATACCACAACGGCAACATTTGGGGCACGGTGCTGTGCATCCTGTCGATGCTGCCCATTTTCGCGGCCATGGTGTTTGCCGGCTCGGACTGGAGCTACGCGCTGGCGGTGGATCTTCTGCTGGTGCTGGTGGCCATCGGCTGTGTTTCGTTTGTGCGGGTGGGTACGCCCTGGGCTGCCATGAACAAGCTGCTGGAAGAAGGCGATTACACCCGCGAGCGCAAGGCGCTCAGCGGGTGCCTGGCCCGCCTGAGCGGCGGTTACTGGCTGGTGGTCACGGCGGTGTTTCTGTATTGCACCTTCGGCCCGAACGGCAATTGGAATCCGAGGGATTATTGGCTGGTCTGGGCCATCGGCGGGGTGCTGTACGGCGCGCTTGCGGCCTTCCTTCGGCTGCTGCCTCAAAAGCAGCGCAGAAAGAACTGAAGCCGGGCGCAGCGCCCCCTGCAAAGAAATAAAACAACGCCCCGGGCTTTTGACTCGGGGCGTTGTTTTGTATGAGCGCAATTGTATCCGAACAAGATCAAACAGGGAAATGGGCGGACCGGTGCGCCGTAAGCCGAGGCCTATTCTGCGCCAACTTTGGCCGCAAGCAACTCAGGCGAGGCTTTATAGGCAGCTCAGCCCAGCTCGTCAATGCTTTCCAGCTGGGTGACCGTCATGGGGTTCGCCCCATCGCTGACGCACTGCACCAGCCCCCGGCTGGTCAGATAAACCTGCGCGCCGACCGCATCCAGGGCGGACATCACGTCACTGTCCGGCCCCTTGCTGTCACAGGTGATCACGGCATACTGGGGGCTGGCGGCGCGGAAAAACACTCCGCTGTTCGTTTCGGCGCGGCCATGGTGAGGTACCTTCAAAAAGGTGCAGTTCACGCTGGTCTGGGCCATCAGCTCATCCAGCCGAATCTGCTCGGCGTCGCCGGGGAACAGGAAGCTATCAATGCCATGCTGGACCATGATCGCCAGAGAATAGTCGTTGTCGTCCTCATAGCTGGAGCGCAGGGGCGGGTAGACCGATACATCGCTGCCGCCTAGCTGGAAGGTGAGCGGGTCGGTGAAGGTCTCCAGTACCAGCCCGGCCTCGCGGGCGGCCTCGGCAAACTGCTCATACTGCTTGGAGTCTTCTTGGTAATCCGGGGTGAGCAGCCGGTCCACCTCCAGCTCTTCCAGCACGTGGTCGGCCCCGCCCACATGGTCTTTGTCAAAATGGGTGAGCACCAGCGCTTCCAGATGGGAAACGCCTTGCTTTTCCAGCAGCGCCAGCAGCTCGTCCGAGGATTTTTCATAGCCGGCGTCGATCAGCATGGCGTGCTCGCCGGATTGCAGCAGAATGGCATCAGCCTTGCCCAGGTCGGCCACCGTCACGGTGAGAGTACCCGACTCGTCGTCGGAAAGACGGTTGGTGTCCGGGGTGCGGCTGTTCAGATAAAGGGGAATGAGGATCAATCCCACACAAAAAACAATGCAGATGTTGCGCAAAAGACGCTTCATGAACGAGTACCTCGTAGTTGCAAGGGCAGGGGCTGCCCTCGGTTCAAAATCAGGGAGGCGGCCGCCATACAAACGTTTGTGCGGCCGGAATGTTTTATTTATTATACAGGATTTTTACAAAAAAGACAGGGGGAAATCCTGCGATTTGCCCCGAAATTCGGCCAAAGCGGCCACCGCGTAAAATCCGGGCAACAGAAAACGCCCTGTTCCGAAGAACAAGGCGTTTATTCTGGCTGCTCCTGTCAGGCTCGAACTGACGACATCGTGATTAACAGTCACGCGCTCTACCGACTGAGCTAAGGAGCATTATGGTGACCCGTACCGGAATCGAACCGATGTTAACGGCGTGAGAGGCCGCTGTCTTAACCGCTTGACCAACGGGCCATATGCTACCTTAACTATTATACTCAGATGAGGGGGATTGTCAATACTTTTTTGAAATGTTTTCGCGAAGGGCCATTCGGCGGCAAAAATGACAAAGCAGCGGGCACACCTTCCGCAGAAGTGTGTGCCCGCTGCCCCTTGTTTAATACACCCGAAGATCAATCCAGAGCAGCTTCACAAGAAGCACGATTTCGGCCAGGTAAACCAGAAGCCCAACCCCATAGAGGTGATCCGGCCAGAGGGAGGTGTCCCACAGACCGCGTCCGGTGCGAAGGGCATGCTGGTGGGGTGTGAACAGTGCGACCAGAAAGGCGAGCTGCAGCCCAAACCGAAGAAACGGCCGCGCCAGAATGCCGGAAATGCCGAAAATATACTCCAACAAGAGAATGGCGGCAATCAGCAGAGAAGCCAGCACAATGCCGAAGAGAAGAATGCGGCGGTGTTTCTCGTGTTTCATAGGGCGCCTCCAGAACGATTTAGTATAATTTCCATGTGGTTTTACCAGGAGTCCAGCCCATCACCATGTCGTTGGTAAGACCGTATGTGTAGGTGATTGTGACAATTACGCCATGAGTTGACTGCGATGCTGTTGCTGCCCAAATAGCGGCAGCGATCGAAGCGGCAACTACGGTAGGAACTCCGGCTGCTTTTAACTGTAGAGTAACATCCATAGCCGAATAGCAGTCCGCCAAATCTACAGGATAATCGATAGTAACCGTATCGCCGGGATTAGGATTAGAAGGAAATGCCCCGCGTGTGTTTGGCGAAAAGGGTGAATATACGTCGCTGTTTCGATCTTCAGCTAGTAAAAGAGCATCACTACGGGAATATCCTAAATCAATAAGATATGTGACGAAATCATCATCAGACATTTCAAGAAGTTCTTCGATTTGTGTGGCAGAAATCGAATGCTCAGAAAAATCGGCGGCATATGCAATGCCAGAACACGACATCACCAGGAGTGAAATGGTACAGATAGCACATAAAAATTTTTGAAGCTTTTTTGACATGATAGATTCCCTCCTTTTTATGTTGAGCAAGAATTCTGCGTATTGGCCAATACACTTTCTGTAAGATTAATGTAACACAGAATGTGGGCAAAGTCAACATAAAAATCATTTAAACAAAAGAGAAAACTGTGTAAATATAATTATTGGACACAAATATTATCCGATGCCGCCCATCACGGCACCCAGTACCAGCACCAGCAGCGTGACCCCGCAGAACAGGTACTTGGCCAGAGGGTAGAACCAGCGGCCCAGCGGCTTTTTGCGCGCCTGGTTGACCTGCGCCAGGGCATCGTCCTTGCCCCACACCCAGAAGAACATCACCGCGGCCAGCAGCGCGCCCAGCGGGCAGATGTAGATGGAGCAAACGTCCATCCACTGGCTGACAATGGGGGAGATGGCCAGCCCAACGCCGATGCCCACCGCGCCGATCAGGGCCACGGCCACCGGGCGGCTCAGGTGGAACAGCTCCTGCAGGGTGGCCACCGGTGCCTCAAACAGGTTGATGAGGGAGGTGAGCGCCGCAAACGTCACGGCGGTAAAGAACACCATCAGAATGATGCCGCCGCCGGGAATGCCGCACAGCACGTTGGGCAGAAAGATGAACATCAGGCCGGGGCCGCTCTGGGTCAGCTCCTGCCCGGCCAGCGCCATGGCGGGAATGATGACCAGCGCGGCAACCAGGGCCGCCAGCGTGTCGAACACCGCCACCAGCCGCGCATCGGCGGGAATGTCGGAGTCCTCACTCAGGTACGAGCCGTAAATCAGCGTGCCGTTGCCCGCAATGGACAGGGAGAAGAACGCCTGCCCCAGCGCGTACACCCACACCATGGGGTCGGCCAGGCCCTTGGGGTCGAGGATAAAGATGTAGCGGTAACCGGCCGCCGACCCGGGCAGAAATGCCAGATAAACCGCCAGCCCGAGAAACAGCGCGAAGAACAGGGGCATCATGACCTTGTTGGCCTTTTCAATGCCGCCGCCCACGCCCAGCGCCATGATGGTCAGCGTGATGAGCATACCGGCAATCTGCCAAGGGGCGTTCCCTGCGGCCGTGGCGTCAAACCGGGCGGTGAACGCCCCCACGTCGGCCAGCCCGTTCAGTCCGCCGGTGAAAGAAGCAGCCAGATAGTTGAAGATCCACCCCACAACCACCGAGTAACCGATGGCCATGGCCAGCGAGCCAAGCACCGGGATGAAGCCCAGAGCACGGCCCGGACGTTCGCTTCCGCAGCGGCGTTTTGTGGCTTGCCCAAAGGCGTGGATGGGGCCGCTGCGGGTGGCACGGCCGAAGGCCATTTCACCGATTACGCCGGTCGAGCCGATGAGCGCCACAAAAATCAGATAGGGAATCAAAAAGGTTGCACCGCCGTAGGCGGAGACCCGGGACGGGAAAAGCCAGATGTTGCCCATTCCCACCGCCGAGCCGATGCAGGCCAGCACGAAGCCGGCCCGGCTTGCCCAGGAATCGCGTTTGCCGCTTTGGTTCATGTCATTCTCCTTGCCGCCAAGAAGGCGGACTTTGTCGTTTGTTGGTTCCCATTATACCATGCTTTGAAAAAGAAGAAAAATGGTAGGCAATTCGTGGTGCGGGGGCACACAGCTGAGGTAAAGCTGAGATATTGCAAGTGGTAAAGCCAAAGATGCCGCACAGTCAAAGCCTTCCCCTTGAGGGGAAGGCGGCCCGAAGGGCCGGATGAGGTGGCATCTCATGGTTGCAGCCGGAAACGGAGGCCCAATTGCTTTGTCACGTGCGATCTTTTCTATATATAATGTATAATACTATATAAGACGCGAGTGAAGAGACGAACTGGACAGAAGGCAAAGCACATGAAAACCAATCTCTGCCGCGAATTCTCAAA
>Ga0129315_1000590_pt1 | contig 26064 bp, 19 predicted proteins | sample Cm827metagenome_FD_94432 | JGI IMG/M metagenome (GOLD analysis project Ga0129315, IMG submission 94432) | Eastern black-and-white colobus group fecal microbial communities from Wisconsin, USA - Cm827 metagenome | ecosystem: Host-associated > Mammals > Digestive system > Large intestine > Fecal...
GATTCATCTTAGTCCATAAAGTAAATGCCATGGTAGCTGCTCCTAATGGCAAACCTGGATGTCCTGAATTTGATTTTTGTATTGCATCTGCTGATAAAACTCTTATAGCATTAATAGATAGCTTATCTAATTCTATATTCATATTTTCCTCACTTATCCTATAACTTATATATTATTTATTTCCAAAAGCCTTTGCCCAATCTGCTTTAAACTTTTCTAGTCCTTGATCTGTTAATGGATGATATAACATTTGTTTAACTAAATCATAAGGTACTGTTGCTATATCTGCTCCTGCTCTAGCTGCTTCTAAAACATGTATTGGATTTCTTACACTTGCAGCAATTATTTTAGTTTCAATTCCATGTAAGCTAAATATATCTGCAATATCTCTTACTAAGTCCATACCTGTCATTGAAATATCATCTAATCTTCCAAGGAATGGGCTAACATATGTTGCTCCTGCATTTGCAGCAAGTAAAGCTTGAGCTGCTGAGAATATTAGAGTTACATTAGTTTTTATACCTTCACTAGCTAGAACCTTAGTTGCTTTTAAGCCTTCACCAGTCATAGGAATTTTTACTATCATATTTTTGTGAATCTTAGCAATTTCTCTACCTTCTTTTATCATTCCAGCAGCATCTTCGCTAACTACTTCTCCACTAATTGGTCCATCTACTATTTCAGTAATTTCTTTAATTACTTCATTAAAGTCTCTTCCTTCTTTTGCTATAAGAGATGGATTTGTTGTTACTCCACAAATAACTCCCATTTCATTTACTTCTTTAATATGTTCTACATTAGCTGTATCTAAGAAAAATTTCATTACTACTACCTCTCTTCTCATTAATATTTTTAATATATTTTTGTTAACTTATATATTTGTAAATTTATATATTGTAGTATGTCTATACTTGTCATTTGCCTTTAATAATGAAGTTTCAAAACTCTTGTCATTTATAGCGTTAGGAACAAATTGTGTTTCTAAACATAGACCACTTCTTCTTTCATAAGTTGTGTTATCCTTCCCCTTTTCTAAACCATCTAGGAAATTACCTGTATATAATTGCACTCCTACATTTGTTGTATACATTTCCATTGCAATTCCAGAAGTTTCGTCAACAACCTTAGCTGATAATACTGATAAATCCCCTTTAGAATTTAATAACCAGTTATGATCATAACCTTGTCCAAATTCAATTTGCTCATCTTTATCATTTATATTTTGTCTTATAGTTTTTAATTCCTTAAAGTTCATAGGTGTATTTTCTACACTTCTTATTTCTCCTGTAGGAATTGAATATTTATCATTTACAGTAAAATTATCTGCATTAATAAATAACTTTTCATCTAAGATAAGTCCTGAAGAATGTCCAGAAAGATTGAAGTAAGCATGATTAGTAAGGTTAACTACTGTATCTTTATCACTAACAGCTTTATATTCTATCTTTAATTCATTATCATCTGTTAGAGAATAGAATACATTTACATTAAGGTTTCCAGGATACCCTTCTTCTCCATCTTCACTTAAGTATGATAATTTTAATATATTATTTTCATTATCAATTATTTCTGAATCCCATATAACTTTATCAAAGCCTTTATTTCCTCCATGAAGATGATTAACTCCGTCATTGGCTGCTAAAGTATATTCTTCACCATTAATTGTAAACTTACTATTTTCTATTCTATTTCCACAACGTCCAATTAAAGCTCCATGAAACTTTTTGCCATTTTCATAGCCTTGAATATTGTCATATCCTAAAACAACATCTCTAAAATCGCCTTTATTATCTGGAACCTTAATTTCTGTAATAGCTCCGCCATAAGTTATGATTTTTACTTCCATTTTGTTTTTATTAGTTAAGGTATAGCTTTTTACTTCTAAGCCATTTTTTGCTCTTCCAAATGACTGTTCAACTATAGACATATTCTTCCCTCCACTTAATCTCGTTTTCATATTTATCTTATATTATCCACCATTGATGCTACAAGAAATTACTTATGTTTTTATGGACAATATTTGTCATCTTATATAATAGAAATTTTCTTATGTAACTTATAAATTTACAGGTTTTAATCTTTTATATGGAAATAGGAAATGGTTTTATTTAATTTTCCAACTATCTTATCTAATTCCTTTGAGAAATCAGAAATTTTTTCTATTTCTTTTATTTGCTCTTGAGCTGCTCCTGCTACTTCTCTAGTTGTTGCTTCTGTTTCTTCTGAAATAGCTACTATACTTTCTATGGCAGTTTTAGTTATTTCTTTAGACTCAACTATTCTCTCTATTAATTCAAAGAAGTCCTTTAATTCACTATCAATTTGATCAATTGAATTAAATATCTCATTAAAAGCTAAACTAGTATTTTTTAAAGCAGACATTTGTTGTGTAATTACACCCTTAGAGTTATTTGCCATATTAGCAACTCCCTCTGTTTTCTTTTGGATGTTATTTATTATGTTAGAAATTCTTATTGAAGATTCTTTTGACTTACTAGCTAAGCTTCCTACTTCCTCTGCAACTACTGCAAAGCCTCTTCCAGCCTCCCCTGCCCTTGCTGCCTCAATGGCTGCATTTAATGATAACAGGTTAGTTTGTTCTGAAATATCCTTTATTATATCTACAATATCCTTTATTTCTTTTACTTCATAATTTAAAGCATTTATTTCACTTACAATTTCTAAAGATATTTCATTAGTTTCTTCTGCTCTTAAGTTTAATATTTTCACTGTATCTACTGCTTCATTTTGTATATCTTTGGTCTTTTCTAAATGCCTAACTACATTGTTTGATTTTTCATTAACTATATTTATATCATTTGATAAATTATTCATACATTCAAAGCTTTCAGTTGCACTGGTTACTTGTCCAACTGCTCCTGATTCTATTTCCATCATCATTGCAGATATTTCTTCTGATACAGCATATGAATGTTCTGATGCCACAGAAATAACTTGTGTTCCCTTTGAGATATTCTCCATTAAGCCTTTAATGTCTACTATTAATCCACTTATTTTATTAAGCATCTCTTTAAAAGCTCCATTAACTTTACCTATCTCATCCTTATATTCATTTTTTATATAAATGCTCAAGTCTCCCTCTTTTGCTTTATTCATATGATTTATTAATCTTTGTAAGGATTTTGATATATCTCTTGATATTAATATAGAAATAATCATAGCTACTATAAAGGCTATTAAACCAATTATCAGTATATTTACGCCAATACTATTAGCTTCTTTATTTAAATAACTATAAGGAATGTTAGATAATAAATACCAATCATTAGTGTCTATACTGGCAAAGGATATTAATTCCTTCTCCTTAGAATCAGAAAAGGTTTTCTCTTTTGCTTCTTCACCATCTAATGAACTAACTTCCCTATTAAGATCTTCTATAATATTACTTGCCTTATACTTTTGTCCTATATTAATCTTGTCAGCATTACCTATAATAGTTCCATCTAAGCTTACTATTGAAACACTTGATGCTTCTCCCAAATCTATATCTTTTAATATATTTGAAAAAATATTAGGATTAATTTCTTGAACTAATAAGCCTATCTTTTTACCATTACTTGAAGAATTAATTGGTGTAATATTATAAATTGAATAAGCATCATTATCTTTTTGTAAAATCCATCTAGTTTCATTAACTTCATTATTTTTTAAGTATTCCATAATACTAAGAGAAGTATTGCCTAAGCTGCTATTTTCATTATCTATAATACTTAAATTTTGTATATTTTTATTTGATAAGGCTCTTAACCTCATTAATTTAGATAAGGAATTTGTTGCATCATATTTTGTGTTATAATCCATAGTTTTATTATTTTGTAGGTAATCTTGAAGTTCTACTTCCATGACTAAAGACTTAGCTAAATCCATATGTTTATCCATTTCATTTGAAATGTTTCTTTTGATTTGAGTTGTAATTTGCGAAGAAAACTTTTTGCTTTTATCATTAATAGCATCTCTGTATTGAACTAATGAAATGACTCCTGTAACTAAAATTATCATAAGTATTAAAAATCCATAGAAAAATATTAGCCTATACTTTATATTGATATTTCTCCAAAAGTTATAAATATTATTTAATTTGAATTTTTTAAAGTTTAAATCTCCCTTAATTTTATTAGCCTTCTTAACCCCTTTTTTCTTCATAGCATTCTCCTATATCCATATATTAATAATAACACCTTAAGGACCCTTAAGTAAATATTTACATAACATCCCTATATTATGTATACTAGTACATTTTCACTTATTTAAACAAGAAATTAATTATCTATATATAGACATTTTTTGTCATTTTCTTTAAAGTTTAGCTACATCTACTTTGTATCTTAGGGGAGTTGTACCTTTTATCTCCATAAACTTCTTTATAAAGTAATCTGTATTGTTATATCCTACTAATTCTGATATTTCATAAACCTTATTATCACTATTACATAATAATTCCACAGCCTTTTCTATCCTAACTTCATTTAAGTAATCCTTGAAATTCTTATTATATTTTTTTATAAATAATTGTCCTAAATATGCACTATTAATAAAATACTTTTTACCTAGGGATTTTAAGCTTATCTTATTCATATAATTATCATTTATTTCATTAACTACACAGGTCAATACATCTGAACTTAAGGATTCCTTAGCTTCCTTTATATATTTTGATAATCCTAATAAAAAGTCCTTCAAATATTTATAGCTACCTCTTCTTATTAATATTTCATTTAAGTCATAGGTAATAAATTTAATAATATTATTGCTATGCTCTAAACCTAAATCTTTAAGAAGAATAATTATTTTATATATTAAGTAGTTAAACTCCATTTTTATAACTTCTAAATCAGTTAAATTTATTTTAAAGCTATAATATAATAAATCTATATTTTCTATAATTTTATTTTGGTTATATTCCTGAATTCCATTTATTATTTCTCTTACATAAACCTTCCCTAAACTATAAGAATCAGTTAATTTATCATTGATTTCATTTATATTTTTAATTTTAGAAACTTCATCTAAAACCCTTTGAATAACGGCTGAATTATAGGCTGTAATTATATCTCTAGAATCATCTATTTCTTTTCCTTTATAGATATATACATGGGTATTGATTTTTCTCTCTATATTTCTTTTTAGTGAATTAATATAATCTTCTTCCTTCACATCATTTATTTCTAATAAGTTTTTCTTATATATAAGAGCTATATCATATCCATTTTTATAATCTATTATTTTGAAGTTATTATAGTACTTATCCTTCTTTACTATATCTCTAACTATATTATTTAAATTATATAAAGCTTCTCCTATACTATCTTCTAAATTAAAATCCCTTTTATAATTTTCACACTCTATTATTAAACATCTGTATTTATTATAATTTTCAGATGGTCTTCTCATAAATATATCTTTGTATTCCACTAATTCTTCCACTAAGCCTCCTCCTTATTGTTTATTACCCATAGTTCTTTTATACTCCTTTATAGATTGTCCCTTATATTTTTTAAACCAATTACTAAAGTAGTTTGGATCTTCAAAACCTATTTTCTTTGAAATTTCATAAGCCTTAATATTAGGATTTTCTAACATCTTAACTGCTATTTCCATTTTAGTTTTTATTATATATTCTCCAAAATTCTCATTAGTTTTTTCCTTAAAAAATCTACTTAAATAACTTGAATTTAAATAGAAATGCTGAGCTACACTTTTTAATGATAAATCTGGGTTAGATATGTTTTTAATTATATATTTCTTTATTTGATTGATACTTATATATTTATCATTATTTTCTTCTTCTAATTCCATTATTTCTGTAAGGTCACCGATAGCTTCTTTAATGTTTTTTACTTCATTAATTTCTGCTTTTTCTTTTTGTATTTTGTCTTTTAATTTTAAAATAGCTTCCTTTAACTCATCATCATCTATTGGCTTTAATATAAAATCACTTATTCCAAGCTTTACACTTCTTTTAGCATATTCAAATTTATCATAGCCAGTTATTACAATAACTTTAATACCTGGATATTTTTCTATAATATGCTGAGTCATATCTAATCCATTAGTTAATGGCATATTTATATCTGTTAATATTATATCTGGCCTATCTTTTTCTATTAACATTAAACATTCATGGGCATTAGATGCCTCTCCTATTATCTCAACTTCTAATTCATCCCAATCTATGCAATTTCGTATAAGATTTCTTATTAAATATTCATCATCAACGATAATTATTTTTGTCTTCAAGGGAATCCTCCTTTAAAGTAAGTTTTTCTTTAGGAATCTTTATTGTTATCTTAGTTCCTACCCCCAGCTTACTTTCAATTTTAAATTTAAATTTATCCCCATAAAATATTCTTAACCTTTCTTTTGTTGCTCTTAAACCTACTCCAATACCTTTATTGTTATAGATATCCTCTATCTTGCTTTCCTTTATTCCTAGGCCATTATCTTCAACACTTAAGTAAATACTTTCCTCATCTTCATAAGTTGATATTACTATTTTTCCTTTTCCTTCTTTGTTTCTTATTCCATGATAAATTGAATTTTCAACTAATGGCTGTAAAACTAATCTTATTATTCTATACTCATTGCAAGAATCATCTAAGTTATATTCAACATCTAATAACTCCCCATATCTCATTTCTTGAATTATTAAATAGTTCTTTATAGTATCAATTTCTTCTCTTACTGATATAATATTATTTCCTTCATTTAAGCTTACTCTATAAAACTTACCTAAGGATTTTATCATCTTATATATTTTTTTACTTTCTCCAGATAAAGCAAGGGAGTTTATAGAATCTAGTGTATTGTATAAAAAGTGTGGTTTAATTTGAGACATAAGTAAATCTAACTCTATTTGCCTCTTTTTCTCTTCATTTTCTTTTATTTTCTTCATAAGTTCTGTAATTTCTATAATAAGGCCATTATATCTATTTTTCATTTGGCCAATTTCATCATTATATGTTTTTATATTTACTAAACTAAACTTTCCATCACCAACATCATTCATAGATTCACAAAGTTTATTTATAGGTCCTGTAATAAATTTAGATATAATTACAGCTCCTAGAACTATTAATGCAAAGCTAAACAATAAGAAATATACTAATATATATTTTACATACTGATTTTGTTCTAGTAATCTACTATAAGAAGAAACTGAAACTATACTCCAATTAATACCTTCTACTGAAACATTAGATACTATATAGTTGCTTTTTTCTAACTTCTTAGTAATAGTTCCATTACCAATAGAGTAGTTTATTTCATTTTCTAGCTTACTTAAGATTTCTCTATTACTATCCTTAGTTATAAAGTTATTTTCACCATCTCTAATGAATATTTTAGTTGAAAATTTATCATTTGAATTTGTATCAGAGTCAAAAAAATTATCTTCATCTATATTTATGATCATTATTCCCATAGGCTCTTGAGTATTTATATTGTTAACTACTCTAAGAAGAGAAACATAGTTCCTATCTGTTTCTTTTATTAGACCTCCACAATTATATTTTAAAATATACTCACCATCTTTATTTAATAACTCTTCATATAAACTAGATTTCTTTACATCACTTAAATTAAGACCCTTATATAAATAACTTTCAGAGTAATATTTATTTCCTTCATAATCTAATAGATATATTGATGATATATTTGATTGAAAATTAGTAAATTGAGATAGGTAGTCATTAATATTATTTCTTAATGACTTATCTTCTGTTTCATAATTATTTAATGCATTTTGAATATTACTAGAAGATATTATCATTTTAGAAACATTACTAACATTTCCTACTATTATATTCATATTAGATTTTGCACTTTCCAAAACTTCTAATGAGCTTTGTTCTAGCTTTTCTAAAGTATATTTAGTGTTTATTCTTTCATATAAAAAAGTTATTGATAAAATAGAAAAGAGAAAAACTAAAGTGAAATAAATAATTATCTTTTTCATAATACTTAAATTCAAAAAATTATCTTTTATCCTACTAACTATTATCTTCTTACCCATAATACATCCTCATCATAAATCATTCATAATATCTGCAAATTCTTCTGGGGTTATTTCACCATTAATTAATTCATCTACTAACCTTTTATGAACATTTCCCTTTTCTTCTCCTAAGTAAATATCCCAGTAAAGAAAATATTTTGAATCCTTAGTTAATTCTTTTAAATTCTTAGATAATTCATTTAACTCTTCATGCTCTTCAGATTCATTCCATGCTGGTAAGCCTGTACCAAACTCATAAAACTTCTTTGATATATTTTCAGAAATAAATTTAATAGCTTCAACAGCTTCCTCTTTATGTTTGCTATTATTACTTATCATTAAGTAATCTGTTGTTCCACCTAAGAAAACTTTTTCATTAGAATCACCATTTTTTGTTGGAAAATTGCCTATTCTTATATCTTCTTTTATAGTTGAATTTTCTAAGTCACCTATAAACCAATTGCCAGTATAGTACATAGCTACTTTTCCAGTCTTAAATTTCATTTCTAACTCATCTCTTGTTAAATCTATTTCTTCTGCTTTAAAGGCTCCTGCATCAGATAATTCCTTCATTCTATAGGCTGTTTTTAATAATAATTCATAATTTTCACCATTTAAAGCTGACTTTACTCCATGAATTCCCCCCTCTTGAAGAGCTAAAATGTCATAATATAGCATACTAGTCCATTTGTCTGTTACTGATGCACCTAATGGTATTATTCCTAAATTTGAAAAGGTTTTTATACCTTGCAATAGTTCATCATAGTTTTCAGGAATATTTACATTATTATCTTCAAATAATTTTTTATTATAATAAAAAGTACCAATTGAAAGGGTAATAGGTAATCCATAAATTCCTTCATTGTACTCAACATTATTAAACATATCCTTTTTAACTTTATTTCTTATTTCATTATCTAAATAAGGATTTAAATTTAAGACCTTTCCAGCCTCTACAAAAGGTTTACTAAAACCACTTCCCCAGGAAAAGAATATATCTGGCAGTTCATTAGTAGCAATTGCAGTCTTTATTTTAGTTTTGTATCTTTCATTTTCTACTATTTCAGATTTTATTTGAATATTGGGATTGTTTTCATTCCACTCCTGTATTACTTCCTCTACTATACTTCCATTTGTGTTGTCAGATTTTTGTGTCCATATATGCCACATTGTTAAAGTAATTGGTTCTTCATTATTTTCCACTTTTTTCTCAGTACAACCATACATATTAATTAATAAAACTATAATTATCGAAAATATGGATACTTTTTTCATAAACATATTCCTTTCTTCTTTTATAAATAAGTACAGCTTTATATTTATAAGGGATGTTTTTTAATTTATATATTAATTATACTATAATAAATATATTTTATTTTACAAAATACTTTTATTTTCAACATTTATTATATTAATTCATATATTTATTTATAATAAACACAATAATCCATCATATAATTGAACTTATGACGGATTATTGTATTAGCCTATATGTTACTACTATTTTGTTTCTTCAGTAAATTGTTTTTGCTTTTCTACTCCATAGTTAATTATTTCATTTGCTTTTATCCATTTAACCTTTACTGGATAGTTATTTTCAACTGTTTCACCTTTTATTTGCTTATCTAAAACATCAATTATTGTTTTTCCAATTTCATATGAATCTTGGTCAACTATACCTGTAATTAATTGATTTTCTATTCCATTTTCCCATGTAGTTGTGTAGTCAAATCCAAAGTGATATATTTTCCCACCTTTTCCTTGTGATTTAATAGCTTCCATAACTCCTGTATCTGGACCTTCTGAACCTAATGAGAATACAGCTACCATATCTGGATTAGCAACTATTTGTCCTTCTAATTGTTGCTTTGAAACTGATGATTGGTCATTATCTTGAACAGCTTCTAACCACTTAAAGTTCTTAGCATCATCTCCCATTACTTTTTCAAAGCCCTTTTTAATACCTTCTTGTCTATAAGTCATTGTTGTTTGTGTTAAGTTTACTGCTGCAAGAGCTATTTTACCACTCTTAATACCCTTTTCTTTTAATTCCTTAGCTCCTTCTTCTCCTAATTGTTCACCAGCTAATTTATTGTCAGTACCTACATAAGCTATTCTATTTTCAGCTGTTTTTACATCAGCATCGAAAGTTACTACTGGAATACCAGCATTTTTTGCTTCTTTTACTTTGTTATCAAACATTTCTGGATCCATTGGTGCAATTGCTATACCTGCAACATTTTTGCTTATTGCTTCATCAATAAAACCAATATGTCTTTCATTTTTTTGTGCTTCACTTGGAGGAGTTGTTTTTACAACTAATTCATATCCTAAAGCTGCTGCTTCAAGTTGTGCTGCATTTTTCATAGGTGACCAATATGCTCCTGTATCAACTATAGGAATATAGTAAATTACCTTTTTCTCCTTAGAATCTCCTGCTGAAGCACTTCCACCATTTCCTGCTCCACATCCAACTAATCCTGTTACCATAATTGCTGCTGATAATAATGCTATTATCTTCTTTTTCATAATAATTACCTCCTAAATTAAATCCTTTGATTTTTTAATTTTTGATTTTTTTATTCTATTATTTATTTAGCTTTTTTCTTTAAAACACCATTTCTTCTATAGAAATCTACAACTATAGCTATTATAATAATGCCTCCTGTAACAGCTTGTTGTATAAATGAGTTTACTCCTAAGATTGATAATCCATTTTGGAATACTTGAATAGTAAAGATACCTACTATAGCTCCACCTATGCTACCAATTCCACCACCAAAGGCAACTCCACCCATGATAGATCCAGCCATGGCATATAATTCAGGTCCATTGATTTCACTAGGTGCACCTACATTGATATTTGACATTAATAGAATTCCTGCTATTGCTGCTAAAGCACCTTCAACTATATAAACTTTGATTATGTGTTTATTTACATTTATTCCTGATAATCTACTTGCTTCTTTATTTGAACCAACTGAATAACAATATCTTCCGTATCTTGTATTTTTCATAATAAACATAACTGCTATAAATATTACAAAGAATATTACTGTATTTGTATGAATTAGTGGTGTACCTACTTTTGTATTTGATATATTGTAAAACCATTCTGGTAATCCTTTAATATAAATACCATTTGTTAAAAATAGTATTATTCCACGTATTAAATAGCTTGTACCTAAAGTAAGTATGAAGGATTCTAATTTAAATCTAGTTATTAAAACTCCATTTAAGCATCCCCATAAGGCACCTACAATTAAGGCTGCTAATATTGATAATATTGGATTAAAACCATTTACTGATAAATATACTGCAACACATCCTGAAAAAGCTGCATTAGCACCCATAGAAAGGTCAACATTTCCAGTTATTAATATCATTGCATATGCAACAGTTAATATACCAACTGTTGGAATTTGTCTGAAGAAATTAGAAATATTAGCTATTCCTAAAAAGTCAGGACTTATAATAGAAAATGATATAACTAAAACTACTAATACTAAGTATATTGAGTACTTTGATACTAAATCTTTTACCTTTACTTTTTTCTTTTCATTTGCAATTTTACTATCTAAAACTTTTTCACTCATATTAATTAATACCTCCAAGTGTAGCTAATTTCATAATTTCTTCTTGAGTAGCTTCTTCTCTCTTAAGCTCTCCAGTTACTCTTCCTTCGCACATAACATATATTCTGTCTGACATTCCAAGTAATTCTGGTAATTCAGAAGATATTATAATTACTATTTTCCCTCTTCTTACAAGATCATTCATTATTTCATATATTTCAGCCTTTGTTCCTACGTCTATCCCCTTAGTTGGCTCATCAAATATGAAAACTTCTGAATCTGAATTTAACCACTTAGCTAAAACTACCTTTTGCTGATTTCCTCCTGAAAGAGTTCCTGCCATAACATCAATATTTGCTACTTTTATTTGTATTGCATTTCTAAATCTTTCCCCAATATCTTTTAATTCTTTATGATTTAAACGGAAGGATTTTAAGTTAGTTAATGTTATGTTATCCACTACACTCATTTGTAAGGATAATCCTTGATTCTTTCTATCTTCTGTTAATAAACATATTCCATTTTTTATGGCATCCATTGGAGAATTAATTTTTATGTCTTTACCATTGATTCTTATTTTTCCATTTTTAATTGGATCTGCTCCAAAAACTAATCTCATTAATTCAGTTCTTCCAGCTCCAACTAATCCTGCAATGCCTAATATTTCGCCTCTTCTTGCTTTAAAACTTACATTTTTTACTTTATTGTTGTAATCTGATAAATTTTCAGCTTCTAATACATATTCCTTAGGTTCAAATATTTGTTTTGGAAACAACTCTGTTATATCTCTACCAACCATCATATTTATAAGTTGTTTCTCGTCTATTCCCTTCATTTCACATTCATTTATATAAGTACCATCCCTTAAGACAGTAGTTCTATCACATATTTCAAATACTTCTTTTAATCTGTGGGATATGTAGATTATTGCAACACCTTCTGCTTTTAAAGCTTTTATAACTTTAAATAGGTTTTCAACATCTTTTTCTGATAGAGATGTTGATGGTTCATCAAATATAATTACCTTTGCATCTAAACTTATTGCTTTCGCAATTTCAATCATTTGTTTTTTTGCTGTAGATAACTTTTCTACTAAGTCCCTTGGATTAATATCAACATTTAATTTATTAAGGATCTTTTCTGTATCTGAATATAACTTATTAAAATCTATTATTTTTAGTAAATTATTTTTATATGGTAATCTTCCCATATAAATATTTTCAGCAACCGTTAATGATTCAGATAAGTTTAATTCTTGATGTACAAATCCAATTCCTATTTCTTTAGCCTTATCTGGAGTTATTGTTCCATAATTAGTTCCTTCAACAAATATTTCCCCTTCATCTTGTCCTTGAACTCCACCAAGTATTTTCATCAGTGTTGACTTACCTGCCCCATTTTCTCCTAGCAGTCCATGTACTTCACCTTTTCTTATTACTAATTGTGCTCCTTTAAGTGCATAAACTCCTGGAAATCTCTTATGAATATTTTTCATTTCTAAAAGTACATTACTCAAGCTGTGATCCCCCCTCTTTCATTAATCGTTTTCAATAACTATATTACATTATTCAATTCCTTTAAAATATAAAATATCTTTACCTAATTCTTTGTTTTCTTTACCTCTTTAAAACATTTACATAAAGAGAAGATAGATATTATATTCTTTGCGACCTCGTAGGCTCCAAGTCGCCAGAGTATAACAAAGCTCTTCTCAAGTACTGAAGGAAATAATAAATGTGTAAAAAGTAAAAAAAATCAAAAACTCCAAAATGAGTTTTTGATTTTTACTTTACTTATTTATAGGAAATTCATTAAATTCTTACTTTAAATTTATTTCTTTTTCTAATGGTGCTAATCCAGTAAGTTCAACGCTTCTTGCGTCTGGTTGAGAAGTTCCAACAAATAACTTGAACTTTTTACTGTCTAATATTCTTTCACCCTTATCATTTACAACTTGAAATTCTCTTCTTCTTAATTCAAAGTTTACAGTTTTACTTTCACCTTTTCTTAAAGATACACGTTTAAATCCAACTAAGCTATGATGTAATACTGCATATTTAGATTCTAAATCCTTTAAATAGCATTGAAGTACTTCGTCCGTATCATATTCACCTACATTTTTAATATCTATACTTACACTTACAGTTTCAAAATCATTTTTTAATTCTTCTACTTGTAAATTATTTAATTCTACCTTTGAATAAGTTAAGCCATATCCAAAGGGATATAATACTTCTGATTCAACATATCTATAAGTTCTTCCCTTCATTGAATAATCAGTAAAGTCTGGAAGATCGTCAGTATTTTTATAGAATGTTAATGGTAATTTACCACTTGGTGAACATTCTCCAAATAATAAATCTGATACTGCAGTACCACCATGGCTTCCTGGATACCATGCTTGTAATATTGCAGCACATTTATCTTCTAATCCATTAAGGGTAAGAGCACTTCCAGCTCCTAAAACTACTATAACAGGCTTATTAGTCTTTAATACACTTTCAAGTAAAATTTGTTGGCTCTTTGGTAGATTAAGTCCTTCCTTATCTCCTGCTGCCTCACTATTTCCTGTATCTCCTTGCTCTCCTTCAATTGTAGAGTCTAAACCTAAGCATAATACTACTACATCTGATCTTTCTGCTACTGAAACTGCTTCATCTATTCTATCATTAGGTTGAGCTAAATTTTCTACTCTATCCTTATATAAATGACTTCCTTCTGAATAGTATACTCTTGTACCTTTATTTACAGATGCATGTACACCTTCTAAAATAGTTGTGTAATTAGATGCAGAGCCTGAATAATTTCCCTTAAGCATAATTTGGCTATCTGCATTTGGCCCTATTACTGCAATGGATTTTAATTGTGATTTATCTATTGGTAATATTCCATTATTCTTAAGTAAAACCATTGATTTTCTTGATGCTTCTAAAGAAAGTTCATTATGTTCTTCACAATCATTTACTTCATAAGGAATATTATTAAATTCGCATTCTTCATCGAACATTCCAAGTCTTATTCTTGTAGCCATTAATCTTTCTGCTGCTATTGTAATATCTTCTTCTGTAATTAATCCTTCTTTATATGCTAATAATAATTGAAGATATATATTACCACAATTTAAATCACAACCATTTTTAATAGCTAAGGCTGCTGATTCTGTAGCTGTGCTTGTTACATTATGATATAAATGGAAATCTGCTATTGCCCAACAATCTGAAACTACATGTCCTTTAAATTCCCACTTTCCTCTTAATATATCCTTTAATAAAGTTTTACTTCCACAGCAAGGTTCTCCATTTGTACGGTTATAAGCTCCCATTACAGATTCTACATCTGCTTCTCTTACTGCTGCTTCAAAGGCTGGTAAATAAGTTTCATATAAATCCTTTTCATTTACAACTGCATTAAATTCATGTCTTAATCCTTCTGGTCCACTATGCACAGCAAAGTGCTTTGCACAAGCAGCTGTCTTTAAGTACTTTCCATCCCCTTGAAGCCCATTAATAAATGCTACTCCAAGTTTAGAAGTTAGATATGGATCTTCTCCATAAGTTTCATGTCCACGTCCCCATCTTGGATCTCTAAATATATTAATATTTGGTGACCATAATGTTATACCCTTATAAATATCTCTATCATCTTTTTTAGTATTTTCATTATACTTTGCACGTGCTTCTGTAGATACTACATTGGCTACTTTTTGTAAAAACTCTTCATCAAAGATGGCAGCTAGTCCAATAGCTTGTGGAAAAACAGTTGCTGTACCAGCTCTAGCTACTCCGTGTAACCCCTCATTCCACCAGTTATATCTTGGAATCTTTAAATGATCTATTGGTGCTGCATTATATGTTAATTGTGAAGCCTTTTCTTGTAATGTCATCTTTGCTACTAATTCTTTTGCTTTTGTTAATGCTTCTTCATGAGTCATTCTTTTATCTCTATTCATAACAAACCATCCTTCTAATTTATTTTCTATTAAATTACTTATGACTTTATGATACCTATTACAATTACATACTAACAAGAAATTAATTATCTATTTATGGACAATATTTATCCTCTTCAGTAATTATTCTTATAAAATATAATTGTTTAACAATTTAATAATTTTAAAGGGATTTATTTTTATTTTACTTAATAGCTAAAGGCTATTAATTATTTATACTGTAAATGTTCCCTCTATAGTAGTTATTTTCTTTTAAAAAGTGTAAAATATATAATTATAGACAAAATTTATTATTAGGAGGATTATTATGTTAACATATGAATCTTACCATTTTGGAGAAATGAATACTTTTTCTCATTATCATAACTATAACTTTGATTTTCCCAAGCATTTACATAGAAGCTTTGAACTTGTTTATGTAAAAAGTGGTTCTCTTCAAGTTAGCATTAATAATAGAACCTTTGAGGTAAAAGAAGATGAGTGCATTATAATTCTTCCCTATGAAATACATTCCTTTGTTACTAAGGATTATTCCGATTCATATATTTGCGTATTTTCTCCTGAATATATTAAAACTTTTCATAGTATGGTTTATGGAAAATACCTTGATAATCCAGTATTTTCTTTAAATTTTGATTTTAAATCTTCAATTATAGAAAATATATTTAAAAGTAAGCCTAATTTAATAGAAATGAAGGCTTATCTATATCTTATTTGTTCTGAAGTATTGAAAAACTCTAACATAATAGAAAATGAAAAAAATGATTATGAATTATTACATAAAACCTTAAATTATATTCAAGACAATTTTAAAAAAGATATATCATTACATGATATTGCTAAAAGGTTTGGGTATAGTTATACCTATTTATCTAAGTATCTTAATAATACCTTAGGTATATCCTTTGTAGAGTTTATTAATGAAAATAGAATAAATTATTCAATGTACTTATTAAAAAATACTGATGATACAATAACTGACATTGCTTATGCTTGTGGATATTCAAGTATTAGATCCTTTAATAGAAATTTCCTAAAAATAACTAACATAACACCTAAAATGTATAGAAAAAATTTGGATATATTAGAATAATTTATTTATCCAAGCTAAAACTTAGATGTATAATCCTACAAAATTTTCAAAATTAAAAAAATTTATTTATTGACAATTTTTTTAATTAATAATAGAATTATATTATAAACTAAATATTCCATTAAAAGGGAGTAGTAAAAAATATAGCATCAACATTCGCGGTCTTTAGGCCTGGTGTTATATACCAATTTGGTTACGAGACTTTTAATACAGTTTTTAACAAAATGAAAATTGTATTAAGAGTCTCTTTTTTATATAGCTTTGGTATATACCCAGATTAATCCATATAAAAGGATTTTTCTATAGATCAAGGAATTTGATAAAAATTATTCTAATGTTTGGAGGAATTATTCATGAAAAAGTATTTTTCAACGCCCTATGAAGAAGTATTAAAAGAATTTAATGTTTCGAAAAAGGGACTAGAGGACAAGCAAGTAAGTTCTAACACTGAAAAATTTGGACTTAATCAATTAACAGAAAAGAAAAGGAAAACTGTATTAGAGGTTTTTCTTAGTCAATTTAAGGATTTATTAGTATTAATATTAATAGTTGCTGCTATTATCTCTGCAATTACAGGTAGTCTAGAAAGTACCCTTGTTATTTTTGCAGTAATTATCCTTAACTCAATTCTTGGAACAGTTCAACATTTTAAAGCAGAACAATCACTAGATAGCTTAAAGGCTCTATCATCTCCTTGTGCTAAGGTATATAGAAATGGTAAAAAAGTAGAAATACCTTCTAAGGAAATAGTTCCTGGAGATATTTTAATCTTAGAAGCTGGAGATATGATTTCTGCCGATGGTAGAATAATTGAAAATTTCTCACTTCAAGTTAATGAAAGTTCTCTTACTGGAGAATCTGAAAGTGTAAATAAATTTGTTGATGTTATAAAAGAAGAAGATATTGCTCTTGGTGATCAAAAGAATATGGTATTCTCTGGTTCATTAGTTACTTATGGTAGAGCTTTAGTAGTAGTTACTGCTACTGGAATGAGTACTGAAATAGGTAAAATTGCTAACTTAATGGAAGAAACTCAAGAAAAGGAAACTCCTCTTCAAGTTAGTTTAGATGATTTCAGTAAAAAACTTGCTATTGGTATATTTGTAGTTTGTATAATAGTATTTGCTCTTAGTCTTTATAGAGGAACTACTCTTTTAGATTCTCTTATGTTTGCTGTGGCACTAGCTGTTGCTGCTATTCCAGAAGCTTTAAGTTCAATCGTAACAATTGTACTAGCTCTAGGAACTCAAAAAATGGCTAAAGAAAATGCTATTGTTAAAAAGCTTAGAGCTGTTGAAGGTTTAGGTTCTGTATCTGTAATATGTTCAGATAAAACAGGAACTTTAACACAAAATAAAATGACAGTAAAAAAAGTATTTCTTGATAATAAATTAATTGATGGTGAAGAATTAGATCCTAATGATGAATTAGCTAAGTACTTAATTAATAGTTCAATTTTATGTAATGATTCTACATCAAAAAATGGTGTTGAAATGGGTGATCCAACTGAAGTTGCACTTGTTAAATTAGGACACAAATTATCTTTAGATGAATTAGAAATTAGAAAGACTTACGAAAGATTAGGTGAAGTACCTTTTGATTCTGATAGAAAACTTATGAGTACTCTTCATAAATTTGATAATAAAGAATTAATGTTTACAAAGGGTGCCTTCGATGTATTATTAGATAGAATAATTAAAATTAAGACATCTTCTGGAGTAAGAGATATAACTTATGAAGATAAGCAAAATATAATAAATGCTAATAAGCAATTATCACAAAGTGGTTTAAGAGTTTTAGCTTTTGCTTATAAAGAATTCGATACTTCACAAGACTTATCCTTTGATGATGAAAATGATTATACATTTATAGGTCTTATTTCAATGATAGACCCACCAAGAGAAGAATCTGCTACAGCAGTTAGAGATTGTATAACAGCTGGAATTAAACCTGTAATGATTACTGGAGACCACAAGATTACTGCATCAGCTATAGCAAAACAAATTGGTATTTTAAGAGATGGCGATAGAGCTATTGAAGGTGTGGAACTTGATAAGATGTCTGATGAAGAATTAAAAGAAAATGTTGAGCATATTTCAGTTTATGCAAGAGTTTCTCCTGAACATAAAATCAGAATAGTTAGAGCCTTCCAAGAAAAGAATGAAATTGTTGCTATGACTGGTGATGGTGTTAATGATGCTCCTGCTCTTAAACAAGCTGATATAGGTATTGCAATGGGAATCACAGGAACAGAAGTATCAAAGGATGCTGCATCTGTCATCTTAACAGATGATAACTTTGCTACTATAGTTAAATCAGTAGCTAATGGAAGAAATATTTATAAGAATATTAAAAACTCTATTAAATTCTTATTATCCGGTAATACTTCTGGTATATTATCAGTACTATATGCATCAATAATGGCTTTACCAATGCCATTCCATGCAGTACATTTACTATTTATTAACTTATTAACAGATAGTTTACCTGCCATAGCTATTGGTATGGAACAATCTAAAAAAGACTTATTAAAGGATAAACCAAGAGCTAGAAACGCTTCAATTTTATCTAAAGACTTTATAACTGAAATATTACTTGAAGGTATAGTTATTACTGTATTTACTTTAATGGCCTTCTATATGGGTTTAAAAACAAATAGCAATGTTGCTTCTACAATGGCCTTTGCAACACTTTGTTTAGCAAGACTATTCCATGGATTCAATTGTAGGGATGATAAATCTATATTCTCTATAGGATTATTTACTAATAAATTTAGTTGGATGGCATTTGGAGCAGGTTTAGTATTATTAAATTTAGTTTTATTTGTTCAAGTATTAAGAAGATTATTTGAAGTGGCTACATTAACTGGCTCACAAGTAGGATATATTTACTTATTTGCATTTATTCCAACTTTAATAGTTCAAATAGTTAAGGCTATAAGAGATGCTATTAATAACAGAAAAACTTCTAGCCTTGATGTTAATGAAGAAGATAATGATATTAGCAAAGTAGCCTAAAAAAAAGGCACTTTGTGCCTTTTTAATGAAGAATGAAAAATGAAAAATTAAGGAAGAAGTTCAGCTGGGGCTGAACTTCCTTTTTTATTTTTATGGGATTTATAAAATATTTCCTTGTGGATAACTTTTATAAATTTCTTTCTTTTACATTATAATTAATTTCGAATTCTGGCATTCCTGCAACGTATGGAGCTATTTCGTAGTATGGGAAGTGTATTATTAGCTTATTATCTCTAATATAAAAGCTTTGGTTTTCCTTAATTCCGTTAAAGCCTTCTTTACCTGTGAAATAGTATTCTGGGTGCTTGTTTATTTCTTTTGATATTTCACTATTAATATAAGTCTTATAATCATATCCTTCTGTGAATAAGTCCTTTAGCATTAGCTTGTTTCCTGTTTTAGTATCAATGTTGTAGGTATTCCTAGTAGTTATTCCATGAGCTCCACCACTAAATTGATAATAATCTATATAGAAGCTTAGGATTTCTTCATTATTAGTTACTGTGTATCTAGCCATTAATTCATAAGGTATAGTTGGTTTAAGGCTCTCACTAGTGTCTTTTGTTTCTTTTATCCAACTATTAGTCCAATTTAGGATTTCATTATTAATGTCTTTTTCTTTATTTTCATTACTTAATCCAACTATTTGAGGTATTTCTACATCAATATTTATGAAGTTAGTTTTTTCCTTTATTATCTTATCCACAATACTTGTTTTTTTTACATAATTATCCTCAATACTTATTAACATAGGATGTGGATAAATGCACCAATTATTTATTAATAATGCCATAATGATTACTGCTCTACATACTATTTTCATAAACTAATTCTCCTAATTACATGTAATTATTTTGAATATTAACACAAATCAAATTTATCACTTTATTATATTATCTACAATGTTGTTAATAATTATTAGGTAGATTTCAACATATTTTTCACAACTTATCCACAAGCAATTGTGGATAGTGTGTGTAACATACATTATTTAACTTTAATTCTTTATAAAACCACTCTTTATTTCTACCTTAATTGCAAGTTATTAAAAATTGTGGATAACTTCAAGGTTTTTCGTTAAACAAAGAAAAAATCATAGCGTATTTTGTCACACTATGATTTTAGATTACTTTATTCTATATAATTTTATTCATCAGCTTCTTTAGTTTTTACAGAAGTACTTATTAATGAGTTTAATTTTCTAAGTTCTTCTGAGGATAAATTTCTCCAACTACCTATCTTTAAATTTCCTAAATTTATGTTCATTATCCTTATTCTATTCAGTTTAGTTACATTATAGCCTAAAGCTTCACACATTCTTCTTATTTGCCTATTCATTCCTTGAGTTAGTATAATTCTAAAGGTTCTCTCATTAATTTTATTAACTATACACTTCTTTGTTATAGTTCCTAATATTCTAACCCCACTAGACATAGACTCTATAAATTTATCATCTATAGGTTTATTCACAGTTACTATATATTCTTTTTCATGATTATTTCCAGCTCTTAATATTTTATTTACTATATCCCCATCATTAGTTAATAAAATTAACCCCTGTGAATCTTTATCTAATCTACCTATAGGAAAAATTCTTTTTTCATGATTTACAAAATCAACTATATTATCCTTTACTTTTTTCTCTGTAGTGCAGGTTATTCCAACTGGTTTATTTAATGCTATATAAACTAATTTTTCTTCTTTTTTTAAAGACTTTCCATCAACTTTTACATTAGCATCTAAATTTACCCTCATTCCCATTACAGCCTTTATGCCGTCAATAGTTACTCTTCCATCTTCTATAAGCTTATCAGCTTCTCTTCTTGAACAATATCCAGTTTCACTTATAAACTTATTAAGCCTAACTTGTGATCCTCTTTCTTTATGTACAATTATGTATTCCTTATTCTTTTGATTCATATTATCACCTTTATGGACTTACTTTATGCTCATCTCCTGAATTATTCAGCTTAACTTGAAGTCCTTTTTCTTCAATAAATTTTTCTGTTTTTTCTAAAGCATTATATTTAAGTGCCTTACCAGTTATGGTAATTACAATTCCTGTATCGGGAACCATTTCATTATTATGGGCATATCTTAATATTTCTCTCATAGAATTATCAATATTAGTATTAGTTACATTTAATTTACCTAGCATATAATTACCTCTTTCAGTTTTAGAATATGCGTCGATAATCTTATCAAATTTGTTAACTTCTAAAGTTATTAAAGATGTAGTTTCTATTGCAATAGTTTTATCTATTGCTCTGTACTGAAATATACCTATAACAAAAATTATTACTACTATACTAGCAATTATAGAAATTTGAAGCTTATATTTCCTAAAAGTAAAACTTTCATTACTAATAAAATCTTCTCCTATCCTATTTTACTTTTTAGATTTAACTTTAATAAACTCACCTTTTGAAGTTAAAATAATAGAATTATATAACCCCTTAGAAAGTATAATACCTCTGTGCTCTTCTTCCTTATTAATTTGTATAATTTCTTCTGAACTAGGCACCTCCACAGCTTCTTCAATCTGTAAATATTCCTGTAAATACTTATAATTAGGATTTGATAATATAACAACAAAGGTTACTATATATTCTTTCCAAGTTTCATAAAATTCTTTATCAATTGGTGTTCTTTTTAAAAGTCTATTTATAGGAAATTTTTTAGTAGTACTTAAATAATCAAAAAGTTCAATATCTTCTATTATGAAATATGAAATATTTAATATTTTATTTCTAATTATATAGGATGGCTCACCATGAATTAAATCCTTAATTAGTATCTTATAGTCTAAAAGTTCTTCTTTTAGTCTATCAATTTCTTCCTCACGCTTTTCAACTATATCATCTAAAGCTAGACTTGCTGGCGCCTTAGTTGAAAACTTATATTTATCGTATTCAAAGATACCCATTGTCAATACTATCCCCTACCTTACATGTCTTTACTTTCTACCAATTTCCCTTTTACTATAACTCTTTCTTTTGCACCTACTGTACAAGTAACTAATGTTATGGTTGCTTCATCAGTATTATTTAAAACATCTACCCTATCAGGCGATACTATAAAGCTATCAGTCACTTCATACACATACTCCTTTTTATTTGACTTAACTAATACTTTATCTCCAATTTCTATCTTATATAAATTAACAAATGCCTCTGAATAGTCTGAAACTCTATGACCTGCAACAGAAAAATTTCCTTTTTCTCCTGGTTTCACCGAAGCTTCAAAATGACCTAAATAATATTGAAGTATATCATCAGCAACGCCTTCAACTATTCCTTGAGATAAACCTATACTTGGAATTTCCATTAAAGCAATAGGCTTATATCCATTTATTAAATTTTCTTCTTCTTCCTTTGATAATTCCTTAGGTTCCTCATTTATTACTTCTTCTAATATATTTTGAAGTTCCTTTTGCTTTTTTGATGTATCTATTTTTTTATAAACTATAGACCCAATAATAGATAAACCAACAATGATTAAAATTAATCCTGTAACTCTTCTAATCTTTTCTCTCAAATAATCCAACTCCCAATAAACTTTTATATTTATTTATCATATATTATATCATAAAGATCTTTAATCATTAATCTTTTAGGAGTAACTTATGAATAGAAAAATTATTTATGTTGACTTTATGTTTAAACGAAAGAAAATCTCCTCTAAACCTCTGCTATTAATTTATAAAATTAAGATAAATGTTAAGAGCCTTTTTAATTGCTTATTTAAAATTAATCATACTAAAAATACAAATACTGAAAATAATATTAAGCTTTATCCCTTTAAAAGAGTATTATAATCCTTATTAACTTCATAAGTTTTATATAAATCCTTGATATTATAATTTCCTATAGAGTAAAATGGTCTTAAATAATAATCTTGGAGGTATAAATATGAGAATAGGCTTAGGATATGATGTACACCGACTTGTTGAAGGAAGAGACTTAATAATTGGTGGAGTTAATATTCCCTTTGAAAAAGGATTACTTGGACATTCAGATGCTGATGTATTACTTCATGCAATTATGGATTCCTTACTTGGAGCATCTGCACTTGGTGACATTGGAACTCTTTTCCCAGACACTGATATGAGGTTTAAAGGTATATCTAGCATAAATCTTCTTAAAGAAGTAGGTAAGCTATTAACTGAAAATGGTTATGTAATTAATAATATAGATTCTACTATAATTGCTCAAAGACCTAAAATGGCTCCTTATATAAAAGAAATGCGTGATAACATAGCAAAAGCTTTAAATATTGATTTAATGAAAATTAATGTAAAAGCAACTACAGAAGAAGGACTAGGATTTACAGGAACTGGAGAAGGAATATCTTCTCAAAGCATATGCCTAATTGAAATGAAGAATGTAGAATGTAAAATGTAGAATTTAGGTGAAAACTCCTTCGGAGTTTTTGAAATGACTGAACGAATGAAAGAATGAAGCTTCTCTTTTGCATTCACAAAATCGAAATGAAAGAATGAAAGAATTAAGGACTAAATTCCTTCGGAATTTATAAATTTCACAACTCAGCTCACCTGAGTTATTTCATTAATTATGCATTATGCATTAAAAAAGACCTTGCTTTAAAAGCAAGATCTTTTTTTGTTATATTTTAATTTTACAATAGCCTTATTTATTTCTCCAATGAATGTATATTGATATTATAGCACAAATTCCCATAAGATAGGGATAAAATAAAAATTTCATTATGGCAATTGGGGAAATTGTAGCTAGAGCTGCTGCTGAAATTAGTTGTGCTCCATAGGGGATAATACCTTGGAATACACAAGAAAACATGTCCAGAATTCCTGCAACTCTTTTTGGCTCTAAATCATATTTATTGGATATGTCTTTTGCGATAGGTCCAACAGTAACTATTGCAACGGTGTTATTAGCTGTACAAATATCAACTAAGCTTACTAAAGTTGCAATTCCGTATTCTGCTCCTCTTTTGCTTTTAAAATTCTTAAGTCCTTTATTTAATATAAAGTCTATTCCTCCATTATACTTAATTATTTCTATAGTTCCTGCTATGAGTAATGATATTATTATAAGCTCACTCATACCACTTATCCCTGTTGAGATAGAGTTGAAAAATCCTAAAATATCAAAGCTTCCATAGATAAATCCTATTATACCTGAAGATAATATACCAAGTAATAATACTATTATAACATCTACTCCTAACAAAGCTGTGATTATTACCATTATGTAAGGAATTATTTTTATTAAGTTATAACTTAAAGTTTCTATTATAATTGTATCTGAATTTCTTGTTAAAATCATAAATATTAATGCAGTAATTATTGCTGCTGGTAAAACTATAATAAAGTTCATCCTAAACTTATCTTTCATTTCGCAGCCTTGTGTTCTAGTTGCAGCTATTGTAGTATCTGATATTATTGAAAGATTATCTCCAAACATAGCTCCACTTACAATTGCTCCTACTGCTAAAGCACTTTCTATTCCTGTCTTTGAAGCAATTCCAACTGCTATTGGAACTAAGGCTACTATTGTTCCCATTGAAGTTCCTATAGATACTGCTATAAAGCAACTTATAATAAACATTCCTGGTATTAATAGACTGCTAGGCAGTAAAGAAAGTCCTAAGTTTACTGTTGAATCTACAGCTCCCATGTCTTTAGCCACTTGTGCAAAGGCTCCTGCTAATATAAATATCATTACCATTAAAATAATATTAGAATTTCCTGCACCCTTGCAAAATATCTCTACTTTATTTTGAAATTTTTCTTTTCTGTTCATTAATAGAGCTGTTAATGATGCTGCTAAAAATGGTACTATGGTTGAAATTGCATAAAAATCTTTTGCTAATATGGAACTTCCTAAATAAACTACCAAAAATACTGCTAAGGGAATTAAAGCTAAACCATTACCCTTGTTATTCAAGATTTTTTCCTCCTTTGTTTATATTTAAACAAAAAAAATAAGAGAGATTAATAAATTAATCCCTCATTACTGGTGCGTTATCAGGGGATCGAACCCGGGACACCCTGATTAAGAGTCAGGTGCTCTACCAACTGAGCTAATAACGCATATATATGGAGCGGGTGATGAGAATCGAACTCACGTAACTTGCTTGGAAGGCAAGGGCTCTACCATTGAGCTACACCCGCATATCTTATTGACAATAACAATTATATATTCCAATAATATTACTGTCAATAAAAACTTTATACCCTTATATAATTTCAGTTAGAGATTTTAGCAAAATATCTCTGAATTTCTCACCATTTCTCTTATTTACATCTGCACTTTCACAAATATTTTTCCACTCTAACAGATTTAATCCCGTTCTTTCAATAAAATCTTCTTCTGTAGTTGTTATATAACTTGAGTTAACAACGAATTCTCCTAATTCTTTTGGCTTATTAAATA
>Ga0129315_1000591_pt1 | contig 26060 bp, 27 predicted proteins | sample Cm827metagenome_FD_94432 | JGI IMG/M metagenome (GOLD analysis project Ga0129315, IMG submission 94432) | Eastern black-and-white colobus group fecal microbial communities from Wisconsin, USA - Cm827 metagenome | ecosystem: Host-associated > Mammals > Digestive system > Large intestine > Fecal...
AACGAGCGCCCGAAAAACGCACTGTTTGAGCGTTAGCGAGTTTGCGTTTTTCAGCGAGTTAAGAATTAGAATTTGTAGAAAGCGAAATCCGGTGAGCGTTATAGTGGGTTTGTCTACAACCTCAGCTGATTTCATACAGAAACCAGCTTTTTCTATTTCTTCTTTTTCTTTTTCTTATAAGTTTTCTTACTATCTTCTGATTTTGTCATTTCTTCATTTTTCTTAAGCATTGCAAAAGATCCAAAGAAGGCAAATATATACACAGCAAAAAATGCTAATTGTTTTAGTAAACTTGCCTTTATGCTACTAATCTCTGATGCTTGTGCTCCTGTTATTTGTGTGAATCTATAGTAAGATATTCCTGCAAATATTATTGCAAATATTATTATTGCTATTAGCGATAATTTTGTATCTTTGTATTTTTCTTCACTTACAAATAATATTACCATTAATGCAAATATAAATACCATTGCTAGAAGTACTAAAGTTGTTTTGAAGTTAAATAATTCTACAAAATTAGTTTTATCAAGTCTCATGTATTTTACTATTAAGTAAATTATTGCTATTACAGCTGCACCTAATGTATATAAGAGAAATTTTTTCTTTCCTTCTTTCATTTTTCCTCCTACTGATCTAATTCCTGTAAATTATATGTTTCTATAACTGAAATTATTTTATTTGCATATTTTGGATCAGTTGCATACCCAGCTTTCATTATTGCATTAGCTGCTTCTTTATAACTATTTGCAGATTTTACATCTTTGTATCTTTCTGTCTTAGTTAGAAGCTTTGCATAGTGTTCAAAGGATTCTGCTTTTGAGCTGTATTTTTTAAAACTTTGAAGATACCTTCCACTTTCTCCATCTACATATTCTTCTGTCTCAAAGATTACGCCCTTTCCTTTTTTAACTTCTTTTATTCCAAAATAATTATTGTATTCTTTAGAAAGTTTTGATCTACCCCAATTACTTTCTAGCACAGACTGTGCTAACATTACTGATGGGAATAGCCCATTTCTCTTTGCGGTTTTTGTTGCAATTTCTCTAGTATCTGCGAGATAATTTTCTCTATAATTTAAGTCTTCTAAGTTTTCTCTATCTCTACTTTTAAATACATCTACAAATAATGCTATTATAAATAATGTAGCAAAAAACATTATTATTATGAAAATGCAGCCACAACCTAATTTTAATGCTTTCATTTCTTTATTTCTTCATATAATTTACTAATTTTTTTATTTAAAATTGGATGGTAGAATGTTGGCATTATCTCATTTAATGATTCTAATACAAATTCTCTTTCTTCTATAAATGGATGAGGTACTATTAACTCGTCAGTGTAAATTATTTCTCTATCCACAAATAAAATGTCTAAATCTATTGTCCTAGGTCCCCATTTTTCATGTCTTACTCTATCTAAATCTATTTCTATTTTTTGTAAAATATGAAGCACATCTATTGGATCTTCAAAGGACTCTACTTTTACAACTCTATTTAAAAAATCTGCTTGATCAGTAAGTCCCCAGGCCTTTGTTTCAATAATCTCAGATTTATCTTTTATTTTAAGACCTGATTTTTCCATTTCTTCTAGTGCTTTATTTAGATAATTTTCTCTATCTCCCATATTTGTTCCCATGCCTATATAGAAGTATCTTCTCTTTTTATAAGTTTTTACTGATGCTGTGTCTAGTGGAAGATTTATAGGTGCCCATGGTTTTTTTATTTCTAATTCTACAGTTTCTGCAATTTCATAAGTGTCAAAGATGTATTTTGTAAGTTTGTACAAAAGTGTTTCTATTAAGTCTTCTGTTTGCTTTGTAAATACTTCCTTTAACTCATGAGATAATTTGCCATAGTCTATTGATTTGTCTAAATTATGTGTCAGGGCGCAGTCTCTTAGATTAAGTCCAATTTCTGCACTTAATAAGAATTTTTGGCCTAATTTTTTTTCTTCACCAAATAGCCCATGATTTGCATAGACTTCTAAATCTTTTACTTTTATAAAATCCATATTTCACCCGATTAATATTTTATGATGTGATTTTTCTTTTCATAGCTCCAATTGCATGCTCCATATGCAGGACATCTAAAGCATGCTCTAGAAAGTTTGTCTGCTCTATAAAAAATATTGAAAAATTCATCTTCTGCCTTTTCTTTGCTCCTGTGATAAGCTATACAGTTTAGTATTCTTTCTTTTTCAACATCATTATAGTCTGTAACTTCTAGTATTTCTTTTGCTATATCTACTGAAGCAATGGCATGATTTATGCCACTTTTTATTTCAACGACTCTTCCCAAGTCGTGAAGCAGTGCTGTGGAATAAATCATGTCTTTTTCTACTTCTACATCTTCTTCAAGTTTTAATATATAACAAATTCTTGCAACTGATATAAAGTGCTCGTAATTATGTCTACAAAAGAACCTATCTTTTTCTAATTCTTCCAATTCATTTAGATATTTATTATATATTTCACTTAAAACAATTTTATTTGTTTCTACTAAGTTAAAATCCTTAATCAAAACTCAATCAACCTATATGCTTCGTCTCTTTGTTCTTTGTCAGTTTCTAAAATTCCTCTAGCTACAGATGTAACTGTCTTAGAGCCTGGTTTTTTAACTCCACGCATATTCATACACATGTGTTCAGCCTCTATTACTACTAGAACTCCCTTTGGTTCAAGGTATTTCATCATTGCATCTGCTACCTCTATATTTAGTCTTTCTTGTAATTGTGGTTTTCTAGCATATGTTTCTACTGTTCTTGCAAGTTTTGAAAGTCCAGCAACTCTTTTATTTGGCAAATAAGCTATGTGAGCCTTGCCATAAAATGGTAGAAAATGATGTTCACACATTGAGTAAAATTCAATATCCTTAACTACTACCATATTTTCGTCTACTATTTCAAATGTCTTTGATAAATGTTCTTTAGCTGTTTTTCCTAAACCTGAGAATATTTCTTCATACATTCTTGCAACTCTTTGAGGTGTTTCTAATAGTCCTTCTCTATTTTTGTCTTCACCTACAGCTTCGATTATCATTTCAACAGCTTTTTCAATTTTTTCCTTATCCATTAAATAAATCTCCTCGTATTAATTTACATTTTTTGTAAAAAATTATAATCTTTATTATAGCATAATAGTCATGATAAAGATAATAATTTAGCCAATTTGCACGACTTTTGGTTATCATTTATACCCATAATTTACAATTTATAAATAATTTGATACAATATTTTTCGAGGTGTATAATGAAGAAAATACTTCTTTACTTATGTATAGCATCTTTACTTATAACAAACCCTTTTGTGGTTTTGGCAGAAAATAAAGATGAAGCATCAGTAAATCAAAATACAGAAAATTCAGTAGATTCTAATAACACTACAGAATCAGAAACTGAAATAGATCCTAATTTAATAAGAGATAAGGGTATTTTAGTTCCAACTGATAAAGGTGTACAACAAGCTAATCAAGTTGAACTTAATAAAATAAATGAACTTGAAGATAAACCTCTTGAAAGTCTTACTAAATCATATTTACTCGGAGATTATAAAACTGGTAAAATCCTTGAGGGATATAATATTGATGAGGTGCGTCCCATGGCGTCAACTTCTAAGCTTGTATCTATATTTGTAGTTTTTGACAAAATAAAGGACGGCACTATTAAACTTGATGATGAGATTACAATTGATCACGAAGCAGGAAGTCTAACAGGTTCCACTTTTAAATTAAAAGAGGGTGATAAAACTACTGTTAATAGCTTAATCAAGGCATCACTTGTTGTATCTGGAAATGACGCTATAACAGCTCTTGCAAAGCATATTGCTGGAACAACTGATAATTTCGTCAATATGATGAATATTAAATGTGCAGATTTAGGTCTTAAAAATGCTCACATGGTAAATCCTACTGGACTTACTAATTACGAGATTGAAGACTACAATAAGATGACTACTAGAGAAATGTTTGTTCTTGCGACAGAGTTAATAAAGTTTTATCCAGAAGTACTTACTTACACTAATATAGAAAAGTTAGAAGACCCAGGAAGAAACTATATTGACTACAATACAAATCCCATTCTTGGAATTGTACCTGAGATAGATGGATTAAAAACTGGCTATACTAATGCAGCTGGCAGATGTGTTATTACAACTGGAGTCAAAAAAGGTGTAGAAGGCAAATCAAAAGATTTAAGACTAATTGGCATAACAACTGGTTCTCGAGGCGACATGCAGAGGTTTGTTTCCATTAAAAAGCTTATGACAAATGGTTTTGAAAATTACAGTTATAAGGCAATTGGAAATACTAAAGAACCTCTTAGAACTATAGAGATTAAAGATTCTCAAGACGATGAAATTCCAATTTATCAAAAAGAAGTTGGATATGCTCTTCTAAATAATGATGATAAATTAAAGGAAATTACAGAAATAAATGATAATTTAGTTGCACCAATTGAAGCAGGCTCAACTATTGGATCTATATCTTATTATATAAATGATGATTTGATTTATAAATCTGATCTAATTGTAAAGGATAAGGTCTTTGAAAAGGGAATTATAAATAAATTCAAAAGAATTTTTGAAGAAATATTTATAAATATTGAAGATGCAGCTTAATATAAGTGTCAAATTCACAGTTTGACACTTATACAATATTTATATAAAATTAAATTACATGTCCTCGTAGCTCAGCTGGATAGAGCACACGCCTCCTAAGCGTGGGGCCGGAGGTTCGACTCCTCTCGTGGACGCCATACTCACCTTCGGGTGAGTTTTTTATTTATTAATTTAAATTATTATTTTTTGTCAACCTTAATAATTTTATGTTTAATCTCAATTTTAGTGGTTATAAATAGAGTGAAGGGGGAAGTGAAATGATTAATTTAATAGTAAAAATTATTGTTAGTGCAATTGCAATTCTTATAACTTCAGCTCTATCAATTGGAGTTCAAGTTGATGGATTTACAACTGCAGCTATTGTAGCTATAGTTATTGGAATTCTTGATTGGGCTATTAATAAGTTTACAGGTATTGACGCATCACCTTTTGGTAGAGGTGCTGTAGGTTTTATCGTGGCAGCAATTATTCTATATATAACTGGAAGATTTGTAGACGGATTTAATGTATCAATTATTGGTGCTGTAATAGGTGCTTTAATTCTTGGTATTGTTGATTCTTTCTTACCAGCAGATAAAAAAGTTATGTAATATAAAAAGCTCGAGTTAATCGGGCTTTTTTTAATACAATTCTTTAATTTAGAAAAGTTATCCACATTTAAGCTTTCTTATGCACATTTGTGGATTGTTTCTTATTAATTGTGTTTAAAAATATATTGAGTCACATATATTTGTGGATAAATATTTAATATTTTAAAGATATCAACAGCCTTATCTATAAATTTTAGCTATTTCTAAAAGTTTAATTTTAATATTTTAAACTTAAATTTTTAGTATATTAATAAAATTAATAATTAAAAAAGGATTAAGAAATTATCTTAATCCTAATCTATATATTATCTACCAAAATTTTCTATTATATTTTCAATTATTTTAGAATTTCTTGAGCTTATATTGTAATAAATATTGTTAACTCTTAGTGTCAATCCAGTCTTTACAAAGGAAATTTTATTTCCGCTTGTAAAATATACATTTATATAGTTTGCAATCTCTGCATTAGTGTCCTTATTGGCCTGTTTTCCTCTTAATTTATTTAAATTTTTAATTATTTTTTCTACACTTTTTTTATCTTTAACTGTCTTCATGTTCCCTGTTTCAAAGCCAATAATTTCTACATAATCCACATCTTTGTGATTAATATCTACAATTTTATTTCGGGATGATATTAAATTTGCACCTAAAAATAAAAGTATAACAAAGAATAATATAAGGACAATTCTAGATTTATTTCCTCTCTTTTTTCTTCTCATTATATATTTAGTACTCCATTCATAAATACATAGGCTCTTCCACCAACTCTTATAATATTGTCATCTTCCTTAATACTTGCAACTACCTTAGAAGTTCTTCCTATATAATCTCCTTGAATTGAAACAATTTCTCTACTGCTAGTTATCTTATTTGAATGTAAATAATACATAGTAGCAGCTGTAGATGTTCCACTTCCAAATTCTTCATCTGCACCAATTATTGGTGAGAATGTTCTTTGTCTAATATTTTTACCATCTTTTGTTGTAAAAACATGTAGAGATATTATATCTTCATCTTTTGAAATTTTTATTGCCTCTTCTTTATTTAATTTAATAGATGATAAAATTTCTTCATTTTTTACTGGAATTAAAATATCACATGTTCCAGTAGAAATTTTCTCAATTCCAAAGTTATCACAAACTTCAAATCCTAAATCTTCCTCTTTTAAACCTAAAATTTTAAAAATTCTCTTTTTATCTTCAAAATCCTCTTTTAATTTAATGTTTAGATTCATATAGATGTTTGCTATCTTGGAATTAAAATATTCCAATTCTACGGGTATTTTGCCAATCTTTGTATGTTGAATAATTTTTTTGATTCCACTGTCTATTGGTTTTATATACTCATTTTCAGCTAGAGCATAAAAAGTCGCAATAGTAGCGTGTCCACAAAGTTTAATTTCTTCTTTGGGAGTAAAAAATCTAGTAGAATATCTATCTCTATCAAGTTCTGTTACAAAAACTGCAACTGATTGATTTAAATCTTTGGCAATGTTTTGCATTTCCTCATCTGTTAATTTTCCATCATCTATTACAACTCCTGTAGAGTTGCCCATAAATGCTCTGTCTGAAAATGCTGAAACTAAATAATTAGTATAAAATCTTTTCATTGCATACTCCCTTCTAATAATAAGTCTACAATCCTAGAAAGATCTTCTTCTCCATAGTATTCAATTTCAATTCTTCCAACTTTACCTGATTTTTTAAAATCAACTTTAGTTCCAAATTTTCTGGAAATTTCACTTCTGACATCTTCTAAATATGGATCTATTTTTACATTTTTACTTTTATTTTTAGTGTTTTTCTTTTCATTATCATTAACTGGAAGAGAATTTTTTATTATCCTCTTTGCTTCTCTATACTGCTTATCTGGATCTTTTATGGACAATAAATTTTTGCCGTGAGAAGTTGATAATTTTCCTTCTTCTAATAGCTTTAATACTCTTGGATCAAGCTTTAGAAGCCTAATTGTATTTCCAATGTACTGCCTGCTTTTGCCAATTTCTTGAGCTAATTCTTGTTGAGTTAAATCTTGTGAATCAAGTAAGTGTCTATAGCTCATAGCTTCTTCAACAGGATTTAAATCTTTTCTTTGGATATTTTCTATTATTGCTATTCTATCTGATATATCTTCAGATACATCTCTAATTATTGCTGGAACTTTTTTTATTTCTGCAATTTTTGCAGCTCTATATCTTCTTTCACCAGCAATTATTTCATAAAAATCGTCCTTCTTTTTTAGCAAAAGCGGTTGTATTATTCCATATTTTTCTATAGATTTTGCAAGTTCTGAAATTTCTTTTTCATCAAATGTCTTTCTCGGTTGATTAATATTTGGAACTATCTCATCTATGTCAATCTCTAAAAGTGACGAATTATCAGAATCTATAACTTCTTTTAATTTTTCACTTGATGTTAAAAAATTCCCAATTCCTCTTCCAAGTGCTTTATTTTTAGCCATCTAATTCACCTATTATCTCCTTTGCAACTTTCTTATACGCCCATGCACCTCTAGAAATTTTATCATAACTAAATATGCTCTTGCCAAAGCTTGGAGCTTCTGCAAGTCTTACATTTCTAGGAATTTTAGTTTTAAATACTTTATCTTTAAAGAATTTATTTACTTCTTCTACAACTGAATTAGAAAGATTATTTCTACTGTCATACATGCAAATAAGAACTCCCAATATATTTAGATTAGGATTAAAATTATCTCTTACAAGTGTAATAGTGTCTATAAGTTGACTAACTCCTTCTAGAGCATAATATTCAGACTGTACTGGAATTAAAATTTTATCACTTGCAACTAAAGACATTATTGATAAAACTCCAAGTGATGGGGGAGAATCAATTATAATAATGTCATAATTATCTTTTACTTCATCTAGCATATTCTTTAATTTAAATTGCCAATTTTCTAATTGAGATAACTCAATTTCTGTTCCAGCAAATTCTCTATTTGAAGGTATTATGTCTAGATTTTTTGTGTTCGAACTATAAATTGAATCTTTATTTTCATCAATAATAAAATCATAAATCATATTGTCAAACTCATAAAGGCCAAGGCCCGATGTAGAATTTCCCTGAGGATCCATATCTACTATTAGAACTTTTTTACCTTTTAGAGCAAGTGCTGCTCCAGTATTTATAACGGTTGTAGTCTTTCCAACTCCACCTTTTTGATTGAAAACTGTAATTACAACTGACATATACTACCTCATTTCTCTACTTGATATAATAACATGATTTTGATAAGTTTTAAATAAAATATAGTTTTTTTATGAATTAATTTTTAAATGCTCTACATAGAGCATTGAGATATAAAAAAATGCTCCACGTGGAGCATTTAATGTATTGCTCTACGTAGAGCATTTTTATTTTTTTATTATAGCGGCTGTTTTCTAGGCTTTCCTCCACCTCTTGGGTATTTCTTAGGTGTTTCTTTTATCTTTTTTATTATTATTAAGTAGTGGTCAATTTCATCTGGTAAGTCCACACTGATAATATTCTCAACTTCGCCACCCATTATTTTTATAGCATTTTGTGCATCTTTTAATTCCTTGTCATATTCAGGACCTTTTTGAGAAATAAAGTAACCTCCAACTTTTACAAACCCTAAAGTGTATTCAACTAAAGTTGATAAATTTGCAACAGCGCGAGATAAGGCTATATCATATTTTTCTCTATATTTATTACTTCTAGCAGCTTCCTCAGCTCTTTCGTGAACTGCTATTATATTATCTAAATCTAGTTTTTCTATAACCCCATTTAAAAAATCTATTCTCTTTCTAAGTGAATCAAGAAGAGTGATGTCAAGCTTTTCATCGTATATCTTAAGTGGCATTCCTGGAAACCCTGCTCCAGTTCCTATATCTATTATTTTAAGTCCTTCTTTTATTTTATCTGACTTTAAAATTGACAGAGAATCTAAAAAATGCTTTACATTAAATTCATCTTCTTCTGTTATTCTCGTAAGGTTTGTGTGTTCGTTGTATTCTAAAATTAATTTTTTGTATTCTTCAAATTTATCTATATTTTTAGTGTCTAGATTAAATTCTTCAAAATATTCAATTAGTTTCATTTTTTCTCCTCATTTGTTCAAGGTGTATTAGAAGTACATTGATATCAGCAGGTGAGACGCCAGTTATTCTAGAAGCTTGTCCTATTGATTCAGGTCTAATGTCTGAAAGTTTTTCTCTTGCTTCTATTCTAAGCCCATCAATTGATTTATAGTCTAAGTCTTTAGATAATTTCTTATTTTCAAGCTTTTTAAATTGTCTGATCTTTATCTCTTGCTTATTTATATATCCTTCGTACTTTATTTCTATTTCAATATTTCTTATAATATCAGCTCTTACAGGGGGTCTATCTTTATCAAATACTTCTAGTTTATTATAGTCAAGTTCTGGTCTTTTTATCATCTCATATAGTGTAAAAGAATTTTGAGTCTCAGTTGATCCAAGTGATTTTAATATTTTGTTATTTTCGGCAGTTGGATTAATTTTAATCTTCTTAATTCTATTAATCTCTTTTTCAATTTCTTCTTTTCTATATAGATATCCCTGATATCTTTCTTCGCTTACAAGTCCAATTTCATGACCCTTTTCTGTAAGTCTTAAATCAGCATTATCTTGTCTAAGTGTAAGTCTATATTCCGCTCTAGAAGTCATCATTCTATATGGTTCTCGAGTTCCCTTAGTTACTAAGTCGTCAATTAAAACTCCAATATAAGCTTCTGATCTATCTAGTATAAATTCATCCTCACCCTTAACTTTAAGTGCTGCATTAATTCCTGCGATTAATCCCTGTGCACCTGCTTCTTCATATCCACTTGATCCATTAATTTGTCCTGCAAAGAATAATCCTTCAAAGTCCATATGCTCTAAGCTTCTTTTAAGAAGTGTTGCATCAATTGCATCATATTCGATTGCATAGGCTGGTCTTAATATTTTGCAATTTTCAAGCCCAATTATTTCTTTATAAAACTCTTGTTGCACTTCAACAGGTAGGGAAGAGGATACACCTTGAATATACATTTCATCAGTTGAAAGTCCTTCGGGTTCTATAAATACTTGATGAGATTTTCTATCAGCAAATCTCATTACTTTATCTTCTATAGAAGGACAATATCTAGGGCCTTTTCCTTCAATATCTCCTAGTGCAAGTGCAGATCTTTCTATATTATTTCTTATAATTTCATGACATTTTTCTGTAGTATAAGTCAAGTGACAAAGCTCTTGATCTATGTCAAATTTCTTGTCAATATTTAAAAATGAAAATGGAATTATCTCTTCATCTCCTGGTTGCTCACTCATTACAGAAAAATCAATTGATTTTCTTAAAACCCTTGCAGGAGTACCAGTTTTCATTCTTTGAAGTTCCATGCCAAAATCTTCTCTTAAACTTTGTGACAAGTGATTTGCTGGACCAAATCCGCTAGGTCCTGAGGAAAAGTTAACTTCTCCCATAAATATTCTTGCCTTAAGATAAGTTCCTGTACATACTACAACAGTTTTAGTATTGTATTTGCAGCCATTTCTAGTTAAAACTCCAGTTATTTTATTACCATCTCTTAAAATTCTTACAGCTTCATCTTCAACTAAATAAAGATTTTCTTCATTTTCTAAAACTCTCTTCATAGCTTCGTGATATTTTCTCTTGTCTGCTTGAACTCTAAGTGAGTGAACAGCTGGACCTTTAGAGCTATTTAACATCTTTGATTGAATAAAAGTCTTGTCAATATTTTTTGCCATTTCTCCACCAAGTGCATCAATTTCACGCACTAGGTGACCCTTTCCAGTCCCACCAATATTAGGGTTACAGCTCATTTGAGCAACTGAATCTAAATTTATGCAAAGAAGTAGAGTTTTAACGCCAAGTCTAGCACTAGCAAGGGCTGCTTCACTGCCTGCATGACCTGCACCAATTACAACTGTGTCAAAATCTCCAGCTTCAAAGTATTTAATATCTGCCATTTAAACCTACTTTCCTATACAAAATTCTGAAAATACTCTATCTAGTATATCTTCAGTTGTAATTGTTCCTGTTATTTCTGAAATATGTCCAATTACATTTTCTATATCCACTTCAATTAAATCTAAAAATTGAGTGTCATCAATGCCTTTTCTTACAGCATAAAGATCTTCTCTAGCTTCTTTTAAAGCATTGATATGTCTAATATTTGAAAGAGTAGCATCTGATGATATGACTATTTCTCCGTCGAAAAACATATCTACAATCATTTTTTCAATTTTCTTTATAGATTCATTTTCCATTACAGAAAGCCTTAAATAATCGTCTCCAAAATGCTCTTTAATTTCTTCATCACTAATCTTTTGTTCTAAATCATCCTTATTTAAGATAATTATATGTTTTTTATTTTTAATTAAGTTTAAAATTTCTTCATCGTCAGAATCAAATTCACGAGATAGATCAAAAATCGCAATTACAAGATCGGCATCTTTTAGCTTTTCTCTAGCAATATTTATGCCAATTTTTTCAACTTGATCATCAGTTTCCCTTATTCCCGCTGTGTCAGTGATTTTTAGTAAAACGCCGTCTAGATTAATATAATCTTCAATTACATCTCTTGTAGTACCTGCTATATCTGTAACTATGGCTCTTTCATATTTTAAAAGTCCATTTAGAAGAGAGCTTTTGCCTACATTAGGTTTACCTAAGATTACTGTGTTAATTCCATCTCTTAGAAGTCTTGAATTTTTAGAATTATCTAGTAAATTATCTATCTTATCTAAAATTGCCTTTGATCTTTCATCTAAACTTGCATAAGTTGCATCTTCAATATCATCTTCTGGAAAGTCTATATTTGCAACAACTAGAGCTTGCATAGATATAAGCTCATCAATCATATTGTTTAAAACCTTACTTAACTCTCCGCTTAATTGATTAAGTCCCATGTCAAAACTAGTTTCAGTTTTGGATTTTATCATGTCGATAATACCTTCAGCTTGTGCAAGGTCTATACGTCCATTTAAAAATCCTCTCTTTGTAAATTCTCCCTTTTCTGCAAGTCTTGCACCTTTAGAAAGAAGAAGATTTAATATACGCTTTACAGCGACAACACCGCCATGGCAGTGCACTTCAACTATGTCTTCTGCAGTATAAGAATGAGGTCCCTTCATCTTTACAACTAGTACCTCATCAATAATCTTATCTCCATCATAAATATGACCATAGGCAAATTTTCTATTTTCAAATTCTCTTATACTCTTATTACTAACACCTTTAAAAACTTTATCTATTATATCAATTGCATCATCGCCACTCATTCTTACAATTGCAATTCCTGCTTCTCCAATTGCAGTTGAAATTGCGGCAATAGTATCCTTTAAATTTTCCATTGAATCAGTCCTTTTAAACATAATACTACAATTATCTTAAATAAAAAAGAAGGCTTTTACAAATATAAAAGCCTTAAAATTAATATTCTCTTTCTTTTTGAATTACTACTTTTCTAAAAGGATCTCTTCCTTCAGAATGAGTAAGCACACCTTCAAAATCTTGAAGTTTAGTGTGTATAATTTTTCTCTCATAAGAATTCATAGGTTCAAGTTTTATAGATCTTCCAGTTTTTGAAACTTTTCTAGCCATTTTTTCAGCTAAATCCTCAAGAGTTTTCTTTCTCTTATCTCTATAACCACTTGAATCCAAGCTAACTCTTATATATCTTGATGATTTCTTATTTACTAAAAGATTTAAAATATATTGAATAGAATCTAGTGTTATACCTCTTTTACCAATTAATATGCCAAGTCTATTTTCATCGCCATTTACATTGACATAAAGGTTACTATCTTCAAGTTTCATTTCAACAATATTTTCAAGTTCTAATGTGTCTAATATTTTTGATATAAATTCTCTAGCAGTTGCTAAAATAATTTCATCTTCATCTTCTATAGAGATATAATCTTTATTAGACTCATCATTAGTATTTTCAGTATCTTCTATAGTATAATCATCATTTTCTATTGAAATATCGTTATTTTCTACTTCAAGTTTATCATCTTCATAAACTGCTTGTTGGCTCTTCTCTGGTTCAATATCTTCGCTAAATATTTCATTTAATATACTTTCTGTTTCATCTCTATTAGATGTAACTTTAACAGTAGCATCTTTGGAACCAATAAGGCCTAAAAAACCTTTTTGTCCTTCATCTAAAACTTCTATTTTAGCATCTTCTCTAGAAATATTTAACTCTTTAAGAGCCTGACTTACTGCTTCATCTACGGTTTTTCCCGTTTTTATTACATAATTCATTTGTTATCCATAACCTCTTCAACTTCTTCTTGTACAATCTTATTAGTTATAAACTGTTGAATAATTGAAAAAATATTCGAAACTGTCCAATAAATAACAAGTCCTGCTGCATACCTTCTTGCCATTGAAAAAATTAAAATTGGCATTATTATCATCATTGTGCTCATCATTGACTTTGCTTGATCAGCACCTGCCCCCTGACTTGCAGGGTTTTTCATAGATATAAAGCTTACTAAGAATGTAGTAGCCGCAGCTATTATACCCATAATCATTGTAGGATCTGGGTTATCTATATTTGGAATATAGAAAAAGTTTTTATTGATAGACTCATATAAACCTGGTTCTCTAAATATAAAGGCCTGTGGATTTAAGAATACTCTATAAAATGCAATTAATACAACCATTGTAATAATCATAGGTAGGCAACCACCTGCTAGATTATAATCAGCATCTTTATAAAGCTTTTGTTGTTTTGCAGCTAGAGTTTGAGGATCATTTTTATATTTCTTTTGTAACTTTTGCATTTCTGGTTGAAGTTTTGCCATTTTCTTTTGATTTTTCATTTGAGAAATATTAAGTGGCAAAATTAAAAGTTTAATAATAATTGTAGCAATTATTATAGAAAGAGCAAAAAATGAAATACTAGCTGGTTCAGCAGGCATTACTGATGCAAGCATATCGTATATAAACTTTACAAAAGCGCCTAGAATTGAACTAATAAACTTCATTAAATTTTCCTCCAATATTAAATGAGAGGATCGTAACCACCTTCATGAAATGGATGGCATTTTAGGATACGCCTTATAGTTAAATAAGTGCCCTTAAAAAAACCATATTTTTCATAGGCTTCATAACTGTATTGTGAACATGTTGGTGTGAATCTACAGTGTCTGCCAGGTAAAAGATATCTTGAAATAACATTTTGATAAAATTTAATCAAAATCATACAAATTTTCTTCATCTTTTCACCTTCTTTTGTCTTCTTAAGACTTGGAAATAAGAATTTTTAAAATCCTTAAATTTAGAATCATAAGCTTCTTTTTTTACGACAAATACATAATCAAAACCATTTTTTAATTTGTCGCTATTTTCTCTTATAATATGTTTTAACCTTCTCTTAACAAAATTTCTCTTAACTGCATTTCCTATTTTCTTAGTAGTAGTAATACCATATCTAGGATAATTTAGAGAATTTTTTGCAATAAAAAGTGTAATATATCTAGATCCAGATATATTTTTTTTGGCATAAACTCTTTGAAATTCACTGTTCTTTTTTAAATAACAATCCTTCATTTTTTAACCTAAGCTGAAAGTCTCTTTCTACCTTTTCTTCTTCTTGCTTTTATAACAGCTCTTCCTGCTCTTGTTCTCATTCTTGCACGGAAACCATGTTCTCTTTTTCTTTGTTTATTTTTTGGTTGAAAAGTTCTCTTCAAATTTCTCACCTCTTTCCATCCTTAATATTTTATTGACTAAAATAACTATTGTCAAGTAAAATAGCTAGTTTTATCTCAATTTTTAATTAAAAAATAATAAAAATATACACTTCTAAAAATTTTTTTAAAAGTTCTCTAAAAGCTCTATTGTTGATAAGTTTAGCTATATTTGTTAAAATGTATGTGGATAAATTATATATGTATGTAGATAGAAATAAAACTGTTTATAAAATTAGTTATACACATTCTGTTGATAAATTGTGGATAGTTTTATTTTTATTTTTCAATTTTTTGTAAATTATCGTGTTTTATCTGTAAATTATTCACATTTTTAAATAAAATTACTTGTTTATAAGTCGATTATCCACATTTTTATTAACATTGTAGATAAAACTATACATAAATAATTATCAACAATTAAATTATTGTTAATATAAGGAGGAAATATGGATAGAGAACTTTCCATGATGTGGGAATCTTTCTTGAAAGAACTAGAAAAAAGATCCATGTCTCAGGTTACATACTCCACTTGGTTTTCTAGGATGCTTCCTAAAAAAATTGACTACGATAGTAAAAGTATTGTAATAACTGTTCCTTCGCCATTTATAAGAGATTATTTAGCTAATAACAAGAGACACTTTGATTTAGTTTTTGAAGCATTAAAAGAAGTTACAGGCATTGATTTTGAAATAAACATTATTTCAGAAGATGAAGCAGATGATGTAGAACCTACTGGTCTTGCAAATACTAAATTCTTAAATGTATCTAGATTAAATCCAAAATATGTATTTGATACCTTTGTTGTTGGAAAAAGTAATGAATTTGCCCATGCAGCAGCACTGGCCGTATCAGAAAACTACGACAATCCACAAAATGCTTATTCCAATCCTTTATTTATATATGGCGGAGTTGGACTTGGTAAGACCCACTTAATGCACGCAATTGGACATTTTGTATTGGATCAAGATCCTACAAAGAAAATTTTATATGTAACTAGTGAGCAGTTTACAAATGAGCTTATTAATTCAATTCAAACTAATAAAAATGAAGAATTTAGAAATAAGTATAGAAAAGTTGATATTCTCTTAATAGATGATATTCAATTTATAGCTGATAAAGATAGAACTCAGGAAGAATTCTTCCATACTTTTAATGAACTTCACGAACAAAATAAGCAAATAGTTCTTACATCTGATAAACCTCCAAAAGATATAAAAAGTCTTGAAGAAAGGTTAATTTCAAGGTTTGCTTGGGGCCTTGTAGTAGATATTGGGCCTCCAGATTTAGAAACTAGAATTGCAATTTTAAGAAATAAAGCTGATTCTGAAGGTTTTGAAATAGCAGATGAAGTTCTTAATTTTATAGCTGAGAATATTAGAAGTAATATTAGAGAATTAGAAGGTGCGCTATCTAGGGTTATGGCTTATTCTAAGCTAACTTCTGGAGAAATAACTGTAGAAACTGCGGCAATAGTTCTAAGAGATATTTATGAGACAACTACTAAAAAGAAGATTACTGGAGAGTATATAAAATCTGAAGTTGCTAAAAAATATGGACTTACAATTGAAGATTTAAATTCAAGAAAAAGGACTAAACAAATAGCATATCCAAGGCAAATAGCAATGTATATAACAAGAGAGCTTACTGATTTAAGTCTTCCTAAGATTGGAGATGTGTTTGGAGGACGTGATCATTCAACTGTAATTCATGCCTATGATAAAATTAGTGCAGATTTAGAAAGTGATCCAATTTTTAAAATAGAAATTACAAATTTAATCAAAGAAATAAAGTCATAGTGGATAACTTTTAATAATTAAGATAATTATCCACAAGATATCAATATTTAATTCTTTGACAAAATATAAATTACAGGGACTTATCCACAAATTAACAGCCCCTACTACTATTACTAATTAATATACTATTTTCTAGGAGGAAAAAATGCTAATAAAGGTTAATAGAAAAGAACTTGCCAAGCATATACAAATTGTGCAAAAGGCAATTTCTCAAAGGACAACTATGCAAATACTTGAAGGCATAAAAATATCAGCAAAAGAAAATACATTAATATTAACTGCAACTGATACAGAAATAAGCATAGAGACAAAACTTTCTGCAATAGTTGAAAGCGAAGGAGATTTTGTAATAAACTCTAGACTTTTTGGAGACATTGTAAGAAAGCTTGATAACGACATAATTGATATAAATATAGATAATTATAATATGAATTTAAAATGTGGTGATTCAATATTTAATTTATCTACACAAGATGCAAGTGAATATCCAGATTTACCTAGACTAGGTGAAAATTCTGAAATAACAATATCAGCAAAAGATATAAAAAATATAGTAAAGAAGACTACTTTTGCAGTATCAACTGATGAGTCTAGAATTGTATTTACTGGTGTATTTATGGATATTAAAAAGAATTATATAAATTTTGTAGCACTAGATGGTTTTAGAATGGCAATTCAAAAATTAGAAAAAGAAACTAATCTTGAAAATTCTTTAATTATACCAGCAAGATCTTTAAATGAACTTGTAAAAATTATAGATGATGAAAGTGATATTACAATTAATATTTCTAGAAATAATATAGTATTTAAATTTAACAATACTGTATTCTACTCAACACTTTTAAGTGGAGAATTCTTTAGTTACAATGCTCTTCTTCGTGATGAACACACAATAAAGACAAAAGTATCTAGAAGAGAATTCCAACTTGCAGTAGAAAGAGCTTCACTTCTTGCAAGAGAAGACAGAGCTAATCTAATTAAATTAAATGTTCGTGAATCATATATAGATATAAAGAGTAATTCTGAAATAGGAGATGTTTTTGAAAAAGTTAAATCTTCTGAACACGACTCTACTTTAGATATTGCATTTAATTCAAGATATATACTAGATGGAGTTAAAATCTTAGAATCTGAAGATATAAACTTAAATTTCACTGATTCAGTAAATCCACTTATTATAACAGAATCTGATGATGAAACATATATATATTTAGTATTACCAGTTAGACTTGCGGGGTAAAAATGGAAATTATTAAAATCAATGACGAATTTATAAAACTAGATTCTTTTCTAAAATTAGAGGGGCTTTGTCAAACTGGTGGAGAGGCAAAAAATGCTATTTTAGATGGAGAAGTAAGGGTTAATGGAGAAATAGAAACAAGAAGAGGAAAAAAACTTCGTCCTGGAGATATTATTTCTTTTAATGGAATAGAATTTAAAATTGGTGAAAAATGAAACTCAAATATCTAAGGCTTTTTAATTTTAGAAATTACAAAAGTTTAGATTTCATTCCTTATGATAAAATAAATATACTTCATGGCTTAAATGCTTCTGGAAAGACTAATTTAATAGAATCAATATATATGTCTGTAAGAGGAAATTCCTTTAGAAATTCAAAAGACAGAGAACTTATTAACGTTTATGAAATTAACTCAAGTATTATCTCAAGATATGAAAATGAAAATTACAAAGATGATTACAGAGTTGAGATTTCAAATGCTAACAATAAAAAGTTATTTATAAATGATGAAAAAGTAAATACTAAAGAATATAGAAAATCAAGATTTGTTGTGTTATTTGATCCCAGTGATTTAAATATGATTAAGTATTCTCCAAAGGACAGAAGAAGATTTTTAGATGATTTAATGAGTAATATTGACCTAAATTATGATTTTTATATGTATAAGTATAGAAGACTATTATTTGAAAGAAATAAGCTTTTAAAAATCAATATGGATAAAAATCTACTTGATGTTTATGACAGAGAAATTGCAAAAAATGGAACGAAAATAATAATAATGAGGCTTAAGACCATTAAAAAACTTAATGAATTTGCAAATAAACATTATAATATTATGTCAAATGACAATTTAAACATAACTTATCTATCTACTGTACCTGTTGTATTAAATGAAAAAGAGCTAATGGATAATTATTTAAATCTTTTAAAGTCATCTATACCAAAAGATATTGAAAAGAGATATACAACAATTGGTCCACACAGAGATGATTTGGATTTTAAAATAAATAAACTTTCATCAAAATCCTATGGCTCACAGGGTGAGCAGAGAAGTATTGTACTTAGTCTAAAATTATCTGAAGCAGATCTTATAAAAAACTTATATGGGATAAGGCCATTACTTTTATTAGATGATGTTTTTTCTGAGATTGATAAAGATAGAAGTAAGTATTTTTTAGATTCACTAAAGGATTTACAGACATTTATAACGACAACAGAATTAGATGAAAATTTAAAAAAAATTGATGCGAACTTTTATAAAATTAATAAGGGCGAAATCATATATTAAAGAATAGGAGAAAAAATGGCAAATAATGAGAGACATTATGATGCATCGGACATTCAGGTCTTAGAGGGACTAGATCCTGTTAGAAAAAGACCTGGTATGTACATTGGTTCTACTGGCCCAAGAGGTCTACATCATTTAGTTTATGAAATTGTAGATAACTCCATAGATGAGGCACTAGCTGGAATTTGCGATCATATAATTATAAAAATAAATAAAGATGGCAGTGTAGAAGTTGAAGATAATGGATCTGGTATACCAGTTGCAAAGCATCCGCAAACTGGAAAATCTACAGTTGAAACAGTACTTACAATTCTTCACGCTGGTGGTAAATTTAATAATTCTGCATACAAGGTATCTGGTGGTTTGCATGGTGTAGGTGTATCAGTTGTTAATGCACTTTCTAATAAACTTGTTGCAACTATAAAAAGAGATGGAAAAATTTATAGACAAGAATTTTCAAGAGGTAAAACACTAACTGAACTTGAAGTTGTAGGCAAAGTTAAAAACAAAGAAACAGGTACAAAAATTTATTTTGAACCAGATGATACTATATTTGAAACTGTAGAATTTTCTTTTGAAGTGCTTTCTAAGAGATTTAGAGAAATGGCATTTTTAAACAAGGGAATTAAAATTGAATTTATAGATGATAGAGATGATAAGAGAGAAGTATATCATTATGAAGGTGGAATAAAATCCTTTGTTGAATTTATAAATCAAAAGAAAAAGCCAATCCACGATGAAATAATTTATATAGATGAAGTTAAAGAAGACACAGCTGTTGAAATAGCAATTCAATATACTGATTCATATTCAGAAGTTGTACTTTCCTTTGCAAATAATATTAATACAGAAGAAGGTGGAACTCACTTATCTGGTTTTAGATCTGCCCTAACTAGAACATTAAATGATTATGGTAGAAAAAATAATATTATAAAGGAAAAAGAAGAAAACTTATCTGGTGAAGACGTAAGAGAAGGTATATCAGCAGTTATATCTGTGAAACTTCCAGATCCTCAATTCGAAGGACAAACTAAGGGTAAACTTGGAAACTCTGAAACAAGAGGAGTTGTTGATTCAGTTTTATCAGATGATTTAGCAGTATTTTTAGAAGAAAATCCAAAAGTTGGAAAGCAAATCCTAGATAAAGCTCTATCAGCAAGACGTGCAAGAGAAGCAGCTAGAAAGGCACGTGACTTAACAAGAAAGAAAAATAATCTAGAGTCAATGACACTTCCTGGTAAACTTGCTGATTGTCAAAACGATGAACCTGAGAGAAATGAAATATTCTTAGTCGAAGGTAATTCCGCAGGAGGTTCTGCAAAGGATGGACGTAATTCTGAATTCCAAGCAATCTTGCCACTTAGAGGTAAGATAATGAATGTTGAAAAGGCAAGACTTGATAGAATGCTTAACTCATCAGAAATTCGTGCAATGATAACAGCCTTTGGTACAGGAATTGGCGAAGAATTTAATATAGAAAAATTAAGATACGATAAAATAATAATAATGACCGATGCCGATGTTGACGGTGCTCACATTATGACACTTCTTTTAACATTCTTCTTTAGATATATGAGACCACTAATAGAAGAAGGTCATGTATATGTTGCTAAGGCTCCACTTTATGGACTTGAAAAGGGTAATAAAATCCTTAGATATTGCCATGACGAAAAGGAACTTAAACTTGCTCTTAAAGAATACCAAAAAGACAATGTAAAAGTTGGTATTAAGAGATACAAGGGACTTGGAGAAATGGACCCTGAACAACTTTGGGAAACAACTATGAACCCAGACAATAGATTACTTCTAAAAGTAAATATTGAAGATTTATCAGAAGCAGATGATACATTCTCAATACTTATGGGAACAGATGTTGAACCAAGAAGAGATTTTATAACAGAAAATGCAGTTTATGCAGATTATATAGATGCCTAGGAGGAAGAGATGACTGATAGTAATTTTATAGAATCTGGAATTATTGATGTAGATATTAATAAAAAGATGAGATCTTCTTATCTTGATTATTCAATGTCAGTAATTGTAGCCAGAGCTCTTCCAGATGTAAGAGATGGGCTAAAACCAGTACACAGAAGAATTATATATGGAATGCAAGAGCTAAATCTTGCACCAAATGGATCATATAGAAAGTCAGCAAGACTTGTCGGGGATGTAATGGGTAAGTTTCACCCTCATGGTGACTCCTCAATTTATGATGCAACAGTAAGACTTGCACAAGACTTTAACACTAGATATCCCCTAGTAGATGGTCAAGGTAACTTTGGCAATATTGACGGCGATGGCGCTGCGGCTATGCGTTATACCGAAGTTAAAATGACAAAACTTACAGAAGAAATGCTTAGAGACATCAAAAAAGATACAGTTGATTTTGTGCCTAATTTTGATGAAGAAGAAATGGAACCTGCTATTCTTCCTGCAAGATTTCCAAATCTACTTGTAAATGGTTCAAGTGGTATAGCCGTAGGTATGGCTACAAATATGGCTCCACACAATATGAATGAAGCTATTGATGGAGTTATTGCATATATAGACAATGACAAAATATCAATAGATGAATTAAACGAAATAATAAAGGGACCAGATTTTCCAACAGGTGCTCAAATTATGGGAACTGATGGAATTAAAAAAGCTTACAAAACTGGTAGAGGAAAAATCACAGTAAGGGCAATTGCAGAAATAAAAACTGTAAAGAAAAAGGAACAAATTGTAATTACTGAACTTCCATATCAAGTTAATAAATCTACACTTATAATGAAAATAGCAGATCTTGCTAAAAATAAGGAAATTGAAGGAATTTCAAATATTACAGATGCATCTAATAGGAAGGGTATCAATATAATAATTGATTTAAAAAGAGATGCAAATGCAGAAGTTGTGTTAAATAAACTTTATAAAAACACACAAATGCAAACTACATTTGGAATCATAAACCTTGCACTTGTAAATGGAAAACCTGAAATACTAAACTTAAAAGATTTAATAAGATATTATGTAGATCATCAAGTTGAAGTTGTAACTAGAAGAACAGTATTTGACTTAAATAAAGCAGAAGCAAGAGCTCATATAATCGAAGGTTTATTTATAGCACTTGATAATATAGATAAAATCATAAAAATTGTTAGAGCATCTAAGGATGATAAAGAAGCTAAAGAAAAATTCCACGAAGAATTTGGTTTAAGTGACGCACAATCTCAAGCAATTTTAGATATGAGAATTAGAAGACTTACTGGTCTTGAAAGAGAAAGACTTCAAGATGAATATGATAAGTTACAAGCTGATATAAAATGGTATAAAGAAATCTTAGAAAACAACGAAGTTCTAATGAATTTAATTAAAGAAGAACTTACTGAAATAAAAGAAAAATACGGAGATTTGAGAAGAACTATTATATCAAGAGATTCTACAGATATAGAAATAGAAGATATAATCAAAAAAGAAGATGTAGTAATTACACTTACTCAATTTGGATATATAAAGAGAATGAGTGAAGGAACTTACAAACCTCAAAAGAGAGGTGGCAGAGGAGTATCTTCTGGAAATATGAGAGAAGATGACTTTGTAAAAGAATTATTTGTAACATCCACTCATGACATGATTTTATTTTTCACATCACTTGGAAATGTCTTTAAATTAAAAGCTTATGAAATACCGCAAGACTCTAGAACATCAAGAGGTACAGCAATTGTAAATCTACTTGATTTAGAAGAAAATGAAAAGATTAGCTCAATTATTCCAGTTAAAGAATATGATCCAGATCTTAACTTCTTAATGGTTACAGAAAATGGTATAATTAAGAGAACTTCATTTAAAGAATATAAAAATATAAGAAAATCAGGAATAATAGCCATTAAATTAAATGAAGGCGACAAACTAATTGATGTACATTTGACAAAAAACAATGAAAATGTAATATTAGTGACAAAGAAAGGTTTATCAATAAGATTTGATGAAGAACAAGTTAGAAAGTCTGGCAGAAATTCAATAGGAGTTAAATCCATTGACTTAGGTGAAGGTGATAAAGTTGTATCATCAGATATAGCCCAAGACGACAAATATTTACTTGTAGTTTCAGAAAATGGATATGGTAAACTTACTGAATTATCAAATTACAAAGTACAAAACAGAGGCGGTAAGGGAATATTAACTTACAAGATAACTAAGAAAACTGGCGATGTGGCAAGTGCAATTGTAGTTGATAAAGAAGATGATATTATGATAATTGCGGATTCAGGAATTATCATAAGAATTTTGACAGATGATGTATCAGTTCAAGGAAGAAACACATCAGGTGTAAAACTTATGAACTTAAAAGACTCTAAGGTAGTATCAGTAGCTAGATATATTGGAGACTAGGAGGGATTTATGGAATTCAAATTAGAAAAAAAATTAACTGATGAATTTCTAATTTTATACCCAAAGGGAGAACTTGATGTATACAATACAAAGAAGTTCAAAGAAAAATCATTAAAATATTATGAAAATGAGCCTAAAGATATTTTATTTGACTGCACTCAGTTGAAATACCTTGACTCAACTGGTCTTGGATCACTGATTTTTATATTAAAAGAAGTTGAAAAAAATAATCATAAAATAGTTATAGAAAACTTAAACAACTCAATACTAAAACTCTTTAAAATAACAAAGTTAGATGAAATGTTTGAAATTAGGGGGTAAATATGGACATAATTAAATATCAAATACCAAATGATGCCAAATATTTCTCGACAGTTAGACTTATAACAAGTGGAATTTTAAATCTTTTAAATAGAGATATTGAAGAAATAGAAGATTTAAAAATGGCTGTTACAGAAACATTAAACATTGCCCACGATTTAAAAACAAAGGAAATAATCGACTTAGTTTTTGAAATAGAAGATAGCAAGATTAAAATATATGTAGAAGAAATTGATAATGAAAAACTAGAATCCTGTGAAGAACTTTCCCTTGCCAAAACTGTAATAAATTGTCTAGTTGATAATTGTGAATCTATTGAAAATAAACTAATCTTAACTAAAGAGTATTAGGATTTAATATGAATTTAAAAGAATATAATGAACTTGACAGAAGACTTACTAAAGATGAGAGGAAAGAGCTTTTTAGAGAATATCATGAAACTAAAGATCAAGAGTTAAGAGATATTTTAATAGAGGAACATCTTTATATAGCAGAAATACTGTCTAAAAAATACACAGGTAAGGGAATTGATTATGATGACATATATCAAGTTGCATCAATTGGGCTTATATATGCCATACAAAGATATGACCCAAGCAAGGGATTTGAATTTTCATCATTTGCAACACCTACAATAATTGGAGAAATTAAAAAATATTTTAGAGATAATGGCTGGACAATTAGAGTACCTAGAAGAATTCAAGAATTATCTAAAAAAATAACTAATGCCACAGTTACACTATCTCAAAAATATCAAAAAACTCCAACAATTGATGAAATTGCAGAGTTTTTAAATTCAACACCTGAAGAAATAATGGAGGCCATGGAAGCATCTAAAGTTTACACTCCACAATCTCTAGATGTAACATATAAATCTGGAGATGAAAATGAAATAAATTTATCAGATTTAATAGGTGTGGACGAAGAATATTTTGACAAAATTGAATCAAATGATTTCTTTAAAAAATCTATGGAACATTTAGATGAAGTAGAGAGAAAAATATTGATAGATAGATTTTTCCATAAAAAAACTCAAGTAGTTATAGCTGAAGATCTTAATATCTCACAAATGACAGTATCTAGAATAGAAAAGAAAGTTCTAGAAAAAATGAGAAAAGAATTAACTAAAACTATGGAGGTATAATGAATAGAAATAAATACCTAGTAAATCTACTAAAAATAGTAAACATCTTTGAAATAATAGTTTCAATACTTCTAATAATTGGTGTAGTTATATCTGTGCCAGATATAATAAAATATTATTATAAAATACTTACAAATAATGCAGCTGTATCATATGAAGTATTCCAAAATTTTCTATCACATGTACTGCTTCTAGTAATAGCAATAGAATTTGTCGTACTTATGATTGCACATACAGACACAAATATAATTCACTTAATACTTCTAGTAATATCTAGAAAGATGCTTGTATATTCAGATACAATGCCAGATCTATTAGTGGCAACAATTGCAATAGCAATATTATTTGCCGTTAGAAAATTCTTAATAACTGGTGTTAACTTTGACGGACTTGATACAAGTAACAATGAATTTGCTGCTTCAATTCCAATAAAAAGATTAAACACAAAATATGGATTTGAGATAGAACCTGGCACATCGACAACAATTGGTGGATATGTTACTAGTTTATTAGAAGAAAATGCAGAAGAAGCCGAAGTTGGAGTAATTGTAGAAGATGGAAAATATATATTCCAAATTGTAAAAATGGCAACAGGTGGAGTTATAGAAACAATATCTGTTGAAAATATTGTAGAATCTAATGATGATAAAAAGTAATTTATAATAAGTGTTGGTTTTAGCCAGCACTTTTTTGTAGTTTAGAAGTTAATTTTTTAAAATTTAATAAAAAATTATAGAATTTTTAATTTTATAGCTATAATTAATGATTATGAATTAAAAGACTTAGAAAATCAATTAAGAAGAGACCACTTATTTACTCATTAGATAGTAAATTTATAGATAAATTATAAAAGAGACATTAATAGTCTCTTTTTAGTACCATAAATAGTGTAAGAAAGGAAGTAATTCCTTATCTTGCACTATTTTTGTATAATGAAGAAGTAGTATGACGAGTCTCTTTTAGGGTTAAAATATCCGTCACAAAAAC
>Ga0129315_1000593_pt1 | contig 26036 bp, 31 predicted proteins | sample Cm827metagenome_FD_94432 | JGI IMG/M metagenome (GOLD analysis project Ga0129315, IMG submission 94432) | Eastern black-and-white colobus group fecal microbial communities from Wisconsin, USA - Cm827 metagenome | ecosystem: Host-associated > Mammals > Digestive system > Large intestine > Fecal...
CGGTGCATATTATATGGTTCCACATTACACCGATGGTATCAGATCTGTTGATTGGTTTGTGCGCTATAATGATGGTCATATCGGTCGCTCTGTATATTATCCAGAATACCAGGACTCTTAAGGAAGAGACTGTATAAGCAATTTTATATGCGATACAGTTTCTTTTGTCAGGAAATTTCGGAGCAATTTTAACCGTTCTTTGTTCATCGGTTGCAGGACTTCCGGTGCCATTTGCACCAGTACATTTACTCTTCATTAATCTTTTGACGGATAGTCTTCCGGCAATTGCGTTAGGCTTAGAGCCGGATAGAAGTGAAGTGATGAGTGAAAAACCGAGATTGGCAGATGAGTCGATATTGACAAAAGATTTTCTTAGCAAAATCGGTCTGGAAGGTTTGGTAATTGGAGCAATGACAATGATCAGTTTTTTGACAGGATACAACCAGAATGGTACATTGCTTGGAAGCACGTATGCTTTTGGAACTCTTTGTCTGGCACGTTTGTTTCATGGATATAATTGCAAATCAGATCATCCGGTCATTTTTACAAAAGGTCTCTTTCATAACAAGTGGCTTCAGGGAGCATTTGTGTTAGGTGCAGTACTCATTACAACAGTACTGACGGTTCCTGGTTTCCATAACTTATTCAAAGTGGAAACGTTGAATCTGATGCAGCTTGGATGTGTATATTTATATGCTTTTGCAAGCCTTCTGATTATTCAATTACTTAAGTGTATACGTATGAAACTAAGAAAAAGAGGGGAAAGATAGTGGATTTAAGTAGATGTTCTATGAAAAAAATTCGAGAACTGATTGTGTTTACGGCATTTCTTGTAGTTGCTTTGTGGAAATTCGATGTGGTGATTGAAGTGCTGAAGTCAATATGGAAAATTGTGTTTCCTTTTGCGCTTGGTGGTGCAATTGCCTTTGTGATTAATGTACCAATGAGTTTCCTAGAAAAGAAAATGCTCGGAAAGATAAAAGAAAATAATAAAATAGGAAAAAAAGCTGCGAGACCGATAAGCCTGCTTCTTACAATTATATTGGTAGCAGGTGTCATTATATTGGTAATGTTTGGTGTGATTCCACAGCTTACACAGACCATGGGAAATCTGATGACGAGTATTTCAGATTTTATTCCAAAGATGCAAAACTGGATTCGAGAATTTTCACATGATAATCAGGATATTATGAAATTGGTAGATCAGCTGCAGTTTCAGCCTGATCAGGCAATTAAATGGGGAATAAGTCTTCTTGGAAACGGAGTCGGAAATATGATGAATACGACGATGTCAGCAGTAGGTTCCATTGCCAGTGGATTAGCGACCTTTTTTATTTCGTTTTCCTTTGCATGCTATATTCTTTTTCAGAAGGAAAAATTACATTTACAGGTAAGAAAAGTGATTTTCGCTTTTATTCCAAAACAAAAAGCAGATGCAATTCTTAACATATGTTCGCTGACATATCGGACATTTGCAAATTTTCTTGCAGGGCAGTGTCTGGAAGCAGTAATTCTCGGAATGATGTTTGTTATCACGCTAAGTATTTTAAAAATGCCATATGCACTTTTAATTGGAATTTTGATCGCGTTTACCGCATTGGTTCCTATCTTTGGAGCCTTTATTGGCTGTGCCGTGGGAAGTTTTCTGATCTTTATGGTAAATCCAAAACAGGCAGTTTTATTTATTATAGTTTTTCTGCTTTTGCAGCAGATAGAAGGTAATCTGATCTATCCTCATGTGGTTGGCGGATCAGTAGGACTTCCATCAATTTGGGTACTGGCGGCAGTTACAATCGGCGGAAATCTTATGGGAATTATAGGTATGCTGATTTTCATTCCACTTGTATCGGTATTTTATACTATATTCCGGGAGTTCGTATATCTGCGCCTAAAAAAACAACATATAAAACGAGTAACGAGAACGGATGTGGAAGAGTATGCGGAGGAGGAAATTGCGTCATCCTTTATTGGGCCGAATGAAAAATAATGATATGATACAAATATAAATGAAGTGTAATGCCGATTATTAAGACGTTATAAAAATAGATTACGAAGGAAGAAGATATTATGAAGAAAATAGGAATCATGACAGACAGCCACAGTGGAATTTTGAGTGAAGAAGCGCAGAGACTCGGAATTAAGGTACTACCGATGCCTTTTTATATCGGAGAGAAAGTGTATCGTGAAGGAGTAGATCTTTCCAGAGATGAATTTTATGATATGCTTCGAAAGGGCGTAGATGTATCTACATCTCAGCCGTCACCAACAGAAGTTATGGATATGTGGAAAGAGATGCTGAAAGAATATGAGGAGATTGTTTATATTCCTCTTAGCAGTGCTTTAAGCGGGTCCTGTATGACAGCAGAAGCCATGGCAAATGAAGATGAATTTGCCGGTAAAGTGTTTGTCGTAGATAACGGTCGTGTGGCAACCCCGATGCATCGTTCTGTTCTTGATGCAGTAGAAATGGCAAAAGAAGGATACAGTGTAGTCGAAATCAAGAAAATTCTTGAAGAAACCAGAGAAAAAATGACAATTTATATCGGGCTCAGCACACTGAAATATCTCAAAAAAGGAGGAAGAGTCAGCTCTGTGACAGCTTTGGCAGCAGATGTCCTGAATATCAAACCTGTTATGCATTTCAGCACAGGAAAGCTTGATATCTACCAGAAATGCCGTGGTATGAAGAAATCACGTAAAGTTATGATCGATGCAATGAAGCATGAGCTGGAAACGAATTTCCGAGAAGAATATGCTGCTGGTAAAGTGTACCTGATGGCGGCGTCCAGCAGTACCGATGAAGTGACAGAAGAATGGGTAAACCAGATTAAAGAAAGTTTCCCGGGAATGGAAGTCATGTGTGATAAACTTTCCTTCGGTTTGTCCTGTCATATCGGTCCGGATGGACTGGGAATCGGATGCACCTGTAAGCCAGTGTAAAAAACTGCTCCGGAGAAGATAAAATAAAAGATTACGGCAGAACATGGAGGGAATTTCATCGAGTTCTGTGATGCAGTTGTCGTGGATTTTAAATTAGATAAGAAAAAATCAGCCATAATGAGCCTCCTTGAAATATGTTTATAATCAAGGCTTACGCAACATATATTGGCTTACTTGTCAACTGTTTTTTGTAATATTTTTAAAGTTTTTAGGTATAAAAACAGTGGCTTTCTATGACAGAAAACCACTAAAATGATGCTTAACTGAATGGCATTGCTTTATCACCACTTTGAAAATGGTTGTTTTATGGCGGATAGTCAGACAGTTTTGGATATAAGAGATGATCTGGGAGCAACCATGAATGAATGCAGGGAAGTGACCGAAAAGTACCGCACAGGACGGAGTGCATATTTACGGCTCGAACAGTTGTTTATGCGATTGTTTGCAGGATTATTATAGCAGAAAGAAGAGGTGTTCGATATGTGTACAGCAGCAACTTACAAAACAAAAGATTTTTATATGGGCAGAACGCTTGATTATGAATTTTCCTATGGGGAACAGATCACGATAACGCCAAGAAATTACGAATTTGATTTCCGGTTTGCCGGGAAGATAAAAAGCCATTATGCTTTGATCGGAATGGCATTTGTTGCAGAAGGTTATCCGCTTTATTATGATGCTGTTAATGAAAAAGGCCTTGGAATGGCAGGTCTTAATTTTGTCGGCAATGCGGCATATGAAGAGGCTTTGCCGGAAGATGAAACAGAAGTCAGCCAGGTGGCACAGTTCGAGTTCATCCCATGGATCCTTACACAGTGTGCTACTGTAGCAGAGGCGAGAGAGAAGCTGGCAGCAATGAGACTGACAGGTACAGCATTCAGTGAACAGCTGCCGACAGCACAGCTTCACTGGATCATTGCAGACAAAGACTCCTGTATCGTTGTTGAGTCTATGAAAGATGGGCTGCATGTATATGATAATCCGGTAGGAGTGCTTACCAATAATCCACCATTCCCGAGTCAGATGTTTGCACTGAATAATTATGCCGGAGTATCCAGAAAACAGCCGGAGAGTACTTTTGCAGGAGTATTACAGCTTGATGCATATAGCAGAGGAATGGGTGGAATGGGAATACCTGGAGATCTTTCCAGCCAGTCAAGATTTGTGAAAGTTGCCTTTACAAAATTAAATTCGATCTCCGGTGAAGAAGAGGATGAGAGTGTAAGTCAGTTCTTCCATATCTTAGGATCCGTAGATCAGCAGCGTGGATGCTGTGAGGTGACAGAAGGCAAATATGAGATCACGATATACACGTCCTGTTGTAATACAGCAAAAGGTATTTACTATTATACGACTTATGATAATCATCAGATCACAGCGGTTGACATGCATGCGGAAAATCTGGATTCAGATCAGCTGATCTGTTATCCGCTTCTGTCCAAGGGCGAAGTCAGATGGCAGAATAAATAATACGAAAATGCACGGAGAAAGCATAACGCAGAACAACAGGAGGACAATATCGAGATTGTATGGAATGCAGATGTTAGGTTGATAATTGTGCAAGCACCGCCTGCACAATTTGTGCAACAAAAAAGAGGAGCCAGTCCAGACTCCTCAAAGGTACGTTATTTCAAAAAGTTGCTCTTGTGTTCCAGCGCGTGCAGATTATAGCCAAGTGTAGCCAGGTGCGCTACCTTCAGCGCAACCAGATTGATGTCGGTGGACATCGCACTGGCGATCTGCTCGGCTGTGTATCCATACTCATAGATGTAACGAAGGACTTCATCGCTGTCCATCAGAATCTCTGCTGCTACGATGTTCGCTTCATATTCCGGTTTGGATTTCATATCGTAGAGCATGAACTCATGAATCGGGGTGGTTTTCGCCATATTCCGGTGAAGCTGATCATGCCCTAATTCATGTGCGCACACGATGCGCAGCATATTTTCATCCAGACTGTTATTCAGGAAAATAAAGCGATTTCGCTTAATCACCCGGTACATTCCCTTCAGGGAACCAAAATTTTCGCAAAGCATGACATTGATACCAAGCTGCCTTGCAATTTCAAAAGGGTCTCTGGAACCGCAGCGTTTTACCAGTTTCTCACCGACCCGTGAAAGCTGTTCCGCATTCATCATACCACCTCCAGTTTACAGTATAGCGAAAAGTGTGTACGATAATTATCACTGATCGGATTTTTTACGCCTCGTTTTCGGGGCGTATTTTTTATTGTTCTCTTTGGCAATCCAGTAGGCATCGGTCAGAGCTTTATAGGCTCCTTCGATGGCATCTTCGCTTAATTCGCCGCCAGCGAACATACCGGTCACTTCGCTGACCAGTTCTTCAATATCTTTCGCTGCTTTTGCGCCGCCTTTTTCATGAGCTTCTACGACATAGGTGCCGCTGCTTCCCAGCAGGTACTCAGTAGTAGTATTCAGCGCATCCGCAATCTTCTGGATCGTGACCATATTGGATGGTTTACGGCTGCCAAGCTCATAATTCTGAATTGTGCGGGCGGTTACACCGGCCTTCTCTGCAAGTTCTACCTGAGTTAAATTGGCTTCTGTTCTTTTTTCTTTCAACCTTTCTTTGAAGACCATAGGAATACCTCTTTCTTTTTTAATAACAAACACGAACACTTTTTCATAAAATCATATTGACACGAAAAACTGTACTTGCTATAATGACGATGAAAACACGAAATACAATTCGTGTAATTATAGTATCACAAGAAATGCTGTGTGTCAATGCGCTCGTGAAAAGTTGTTCGTGCTTTCACGAACGGAGAGGAGGAATACGAGATGCAAAGAGTGATTCTTCATTGTGATATGAATAATTTCTATGCCTCTGTCGAGTGTATGCTGAACCCGGAACTGAAGAACAAGCCGGTGGCAGTGTGCGGTTCTGTGGAGGAACGGCATGGCATCGTACTTGCGAAGAACTATGCAGCAAAGGCGTTTGGCGTTTCCACGGGAGAGGCAATCTGGCAAGCAAAGCAGAAGTGCCAGGATCTTGTGATCGTGGAGCCGCACTATGAGCAATATATGAAGTTTTCAAAGCTGGCTCGTGAAATATACGGTCGCTATACCGATCAGATCGAGCCGTATGGGATGGACGAATGCTGGCTGGATGTGACCGGAAGCGGCTGCATGGGAACCGGATTTGAAATTGCAGATGAAATTCGCAGAACGGTTAAGTTTGAATTGGGACTTACGATTTCCGCAGGAGTGAGTTTCAACAAGATTTTTGCCAAGCTTGGGTCGGATATGAAAAAGCCGGATGCGATTACCTGCATCGAAGCAGATTCGTTCCGGGAGAAGATTTGGTGTCTTCCCGCCTCTGACTTGCTTGGAGTCGGCAGAGCGACCGAGAAGGTTCTGTCCGGTTATGGGATTCATACCATTGGAGAGCTTGCTGCAACATCGGATGATTTCTTGAAGTGCCGCCTTGGAAAGAATGGACTGGCGATTAAGAAATATGCCAATGGGCTGGATGATTCACCGGTTATGCGTTCCGATTATGTCTCTCCGGTAAAAAGCATTGGGCACGGGATAACGACCATGCAGGATTTGGAGAATAACGCCGAAGTCTGGTGTGTCATGCTGGAGCTGGTGCAGGAGATCGGAACCAAGCTGCGAACGCATAAAAAGAAAGCAGGCGGAATTGCAATTTCCATCCGCAACAATGAGCTTTTCACGAAGGAGTGGCAGTGCCGGATTAGCATTCCGACACAAAGCCCTACCTATCTGGCGAAAACCGCATTTTCTTTGTTTGCAAAGAATTATCAGTGGGAACACCCGATTCGTTCGGTGACGGTTCGGGCAATCAACCTGTTTGAAGAGGATTGTCCGATACAATACGACCTATTCACAGATGTGAAATCACTGGATCGCCAGGAACGGCTGGACGCAGCGATTGAGCAGATTCGATTCCGATTCGGGAAAGATGCGATTAAAAATGGGGTACTTTTTCAGAAAAGCAAGATGCCGACAGAGCGAAAAGTGGATTTGGTCATGCCGACAGGAATGATTGGTTAATACAGCACCGGTAGAATCTGGTGAGTTCTTTGCTAAAAGAAGTCAACACATTCGCCGGTTTACAGAGGAGGAGCGTAGAATATGTCGGAACAGAAATGTAGAAAAGTATATGTACCTGTGAATTTGGATGTGGATGCGGAGGGAAATATCCGTCCGCGTCTGATTCGATGGATTGACGGACGGGTGTATGAGATCGACCGATTGAAACATAAGTGCCGGGCTGCTTCCACGAAGGTAGGTGGCTGCGGAATCCGCTATACGGTCATGATCGGTGGGCATGAGAGTTTCCTGTACAACGAAGATGAAAAATGGTTCGTTGAAGCAAAGGAGCCGTGCCTATGATCCTTTCGCAGAAAAACATAGAAGAAATCGCTGTTGCAGTGATAAGAGATTTTCAAAAGTCCTTTTTCGGCAGCGAAGCAGATGATCCGGCAAGATTCGCACTTCCGACACCCATTGACCAGTTTGCATCCGATTATCTGAACCTGAAGGTGTCATTTCAAAAGTTGTCCTCGGACGGAAGCATCTATGGTCTGACCGCGTATGTGGATACAGAATATCAGATAGAGGTTGATGGAAGTCAGAGGAGCATCTTCCTGAAAACCAATGATGTGGTTCTGGACAAGAGTTTCATTGAACCAGCGAATATTCGGAAACTCTGCGGAAAACGCAGATTTACGCTGGCACATGAGTGCGCTCACCAGATACTGTTTCAGCTGGATTCCGATGACCGAAAGATAGCCTGCCATAAGAGACCGGAAGTGCGAGGAAATGGCTCGCGCGTCTTGAGAACGCAGGAAGATTGGAACGAATGGCAGGCCAATACGCTGGGAGCTGCCATTCTGATGCCTCAGTCAGAAGTGGATCGGGCGATGTGGTTCATCAACAGCAGAAAGCCTCTGACCTGTTATGGATGGCGTTTTTACGACAGTGACCAAGTGAAGATAGATACCTTCTGTGGTGTCTTTGGTGTTTCGAGATCAGCAGCAGCTATCCGATTGGAACAACTGGGCTATCTGAACCGGAAAAAGGATTATGAATATCGTGATCCATTGGAGGTGTGGCCATGAGCAGGAATATCAGAGTATCGGAACCATCTGCGGAAATGCAGATTAAAATCATCCGGGCAAAGGATGCGATTGCTTCGCAAAAGCCCAGGATTGTCAGGTGCCCTTATTGCCGACACAATTCAATCATCGTCTTTGAGGATACCAGAGGACATGTGCAGACCAAATGTAAGGCCTGCGGACGCGAGACCGTCTTCAATGTTTTGGAGATGAGAAGATTACGGAGATTGCAGCTCTACTATTCGTCTTTGAATGGTTGAGATGACAATAAATAACCCTATTAACACAATTTTATAAGTCATAGCTGTGCTGTGGAGCCGCTGACAGGCGAAGTCTTCCGAATGCCGCATGAGACAGAATTATGGGATACCCATGTTCTGTTTTATCGGCACAGGATTTTTCTTCACCGTCATGCGGCTCTTTTTTTGACCTTCCGTCGATCCGGTTCTGTACCGGCTGTGCGGAAGGAGAAACGTATGTATTTTGACGCAAAAGAGTTTGGTAAGAGACTTCACGATGTTCGCACTTCCCGTGGCATTACGCAGGAGGAACTGGCGGTTCGCCTGGGCCTGGCAAGCAAGCAGCATGTCAGCCGCATGGAGAACGGTGAACGCAGCTGCTCTATTGACTTGCTGATTGAACTGTCCTGCATCCTCCATGTCAGCACGGATTATCTTCTGATGGGCAGCGAGCCAAGCAAAGAGGAAGTCAAAAATGATCTTCTTAGTATTATTTCGGAGCTGTCTACGATTGCGAAAAAAATCTAAAAAGCATTAGGTGCAATATAACTGCTGACGGCGTAGAATCATGGTGGCTATCTTGGTGGATACCTTGATGGGTGTCATCCTCTAAGTTATCATTGGCTGTACCCATGATAGAGTGAGCATGAGTGATTTGAGCACCCTCACTGCCGTGGGCAATAAGGTGGATACAAAGATTCAAAACTGTGTGTGGGATGTCCGGCGATTTATCTTGCTCACTAACTTGGTCATTGACTAAGTTTTTCTGACTAAGTTGGTAATTTACATTTTTCAAGATGATTCTGAAATCTGTTGCCGTTGAGAAAATTTTCGGATTATATGCCGCTGTATATCCAGGCGGCTTTTCGGTTTCCCTGACGATTTTGCGTAGGCCGCTTCCATGACGCTCCATGTATTTCATGCGGTGGAACGGGTCAGCAATCACAGGGCTTGCCATATTGAACGGATACTTTTTAGTGTCAAAAACAAATCAGAAAATAAAAACGGAAAATCCGTTGATATTTTCTTATTTGCGGCGTATAATAAGCTTATAAGAAAATAAAAACGAAAAAACTGTTTTTAGAGGAGGACTACCTATGAAAATACTCCGCATCACCGCACAAGGACTCCCATTATTCAAAAAAGACTTGGATATTTGCTTTTATACGCAGCAACGTGTTTGCGAAGAGGACAAAGATAGTCTTTACCGTTTGACGGATAACTACTATCTCCACTCTGCCTGTGCTTTCATTGGAATTAACGCATCTGGCAAGACCTCGGTATTAAAGGTCATTAGCTTGGCCTTAAATATTGTGAAAAATGAGCCCATCAATCATGTGGAGGCAAAAAGCATTCTTGGCGGAGCGAAGAATGTTACAATCCGCACATATTTTTATGATAAGCGTAGCTACGTCTGCTGCTTGGAAACTGTAATTGCGGCAAAGAAGTCGAAAACAGGGGAATATGTGTATTCGATTCTGTCTGAAAGCCTTTGGGAAAAACCGATTGCAACCGTTAAGTCGAAAAAGTATCTGACAGATTTTACAGGAATGAAGCCTGTAGAGCAGCGCAATAGCGATGAAGCATACCTTTCTGATGATGTCAGCTTTGTCATTGCACATAATAAAAAAGCGAATGATACAGTGGAAATATTCAGCCTGCTTTCCTATACGAATGTGAATGTGCTTCCATTTACCGAAGATATTCCATTGGAGGTAATTGCATTTCTCGATCCGACCATTGAGAAATTGTGTTTTGAGCAGACAGAGGGAAAAACATTTATCCACTTGAAGTTTAAGGATGAAGAAGAGATTATCCTGAATAATGCGGCAGACCTTGAGCAGTATCTGTCCTCTGGTACGATTAAGGGTATTATTACATTCTCGATGGTAAAGGAAGTTCTTCATTCAGGTGGTTATCTTCTGGTAGATGAAATAGAGAATCATTTCAACAAGGAAATTGTAACGACCTTAGTGCGCTTCTTTATGGACAGCCGACTGAACAAAAATGGCGGAACGCTTATTTTCACTACGCATTATCCGGAACTGCTGGACGAATATGACCGAAATGACGGAATTTGTATCGTTAGAAACCGTAATGGCATTACAGCAGAAAATCTGAGCTATATATTGAAACGTAATGATATTAAAAAGAGTGATGCTTACCAGAGCGGCTTCCTTGAGGGAACAACGCCAGCATATGAAGCGTATATGCGCTTGAAGAAAAGCCTGGCTGCTTCAATCAATTAAGGAGGCGGCAGAATGGAATTAGCAAAATACAAGGCGTGTATATGTGAAGGCTCTGCCGAAGAAGCTATTATCGACATACTGGTTGATAATGATCTTCTGATTTTCAACAGAGAAGAAATGTTGGAAGAACGTGTCATCCGTTGCAGAAGTGCTAAACGATTCGAGGAGCGATACTTACGGAAAGGATTCGATGAGCAGATTTCTGTGATACGGATTTTGGATTCTCGCAGAGAGGAATTTCGATTGAGTAAAGCATATGAGCAGAAAATTGACGTGGTAAATGTCATTACTGCTCCAGAAATTGAAATGCTGATTATTCATGCGGAAGGAGCATATGATCAGTTTAAGCGTTCTGGAAAAAAACCAAGCGAATTTTGTAAAATAAATCTTCGGATGCATGATGTGAAGTCGTATGATTTTGTGAAGCAGTATTTCAGTAATCCTCAGCTCTTGGTGAAAGCCATAAAAGAGTATCGCAGAACAGCAAATATCCCCAAAGGAGAATACAGCTTGTCTGATTTGCTGAGATGAGCGTTGCTTTTTTGATACATTGGCCGTGACTCAAATGGTCACCAGGAGATAAACGGGTACCAGTTTATAGAAAACAGAATAGAATCGTCTTTGATGCCTCGTTGGGAAACCAACGGGGTATTTTTTTGCCTCAATCCGGCTGTATAGAACACTGAAAAAGTCAAAACGAACCGTATGTAGTCCTGCAAGGACAACCAAAGTGCGCCTACGAGGCCAACGCGAAACCGGAGGATTCTTGTTAAACTTACTTTGTAAGGACGAAAGTCCGGATGTCCCTTGAAAACTGAATACTCATTCTTCAGGTACATTCCTGTTTGGTCGAGCCTTCGACTGCACGCCATGAAGCCCATCGGGGCGATAGCGGTTTCGCAGAAGCAAATGCCGGATTGCAACCGGCGGCGGTGTTAAAGCCGGACAGGGACAATGATACTTCCGTAATTCGCGGTCCGGCCATAAGGAAGGCGGGATGGTTAAATTCCAATGGAGCAGTGAAGCACACTGCCGCCTGTGAGAAATCCTACATCTCTGGGGTGATAAGAAAAAGTACAGAGAAACCATATTTTCAGAAAGCGCTGCCGGGTGCTGTATCAGCATGATACCTGGCAGGCTTTATCCATATCAGTGTATGGAGATTGGAGACAACAGCATATGAAAGAAAACTGGGTTTATCGGCGAGGTGATTTATATCTCGCCAATCTCGGTGTTCCGGTCGGATCAAAGCAGGGCGGTGTTCGTCCTGTTGTGGTTCTTCAGAATGATGTCGGCAATTATTATGCGCCGACGATCACGATTGCTCCGCTGACATCGAAAATTGAGAAGAAGCGAAAACAGCCAACGCATTTCTTTCTCCGTAAAGCAAAGGGACTGGCAAAACCGTCTATGGTATTGGCAGAACAGCTCGACACCTGCGACAAGATATGCGTGATTCGCTATCTTGGGCGGGTAAGTAAGGGGCAGATGCGTGGGATTGATGAAGCTGTAAGGATTCAACTTGGATATTACATTCCGGAACAAGCAGAGAAAAAAAGACAGGGCAAATGCCGAAAGGATGGCGAAGAAGGCGATGGATAAACTGATTACAAGGAAAGAAGCAGCCAGTATACTGGGAATCAGCGTAAAAACACTGGATGCTGCAAGAACAGACGGTTTGATCTCCTATGTTCAGTATGTGGAAAACGGCTGCGTTTATTTCACGGAAGTGGGGATTCAGGAGTACATTGCAAAATGTACGCACCGTGCAAAACCGATGGAACGTGCTGCGACATATCGCAAACCTCGAAGCTTTCGGCGGTGAAAATCGACATCGTTGAGTATGGACGATGAATCCGCAATAATGAAAGCATCAACAGGATTGGAGGTAATGATATGGCGGCAAGAAGAATGATGCTTCCCGATTATGGTACGGTGAGTATGAAGGGAACGCAATATTATCGAACCCGTGTAACAGATCAGCAGGGACGGCGGGTTTCCTTATATGCAAGAACGAGAGAGGAACTGTACCAGAAGGAACAGGAAGCGATCCAGCAGATTGAGAACAAGACGTATTGCCGCAGTACACCTACAGTGGAGGAGTATTGCGAGAAATGGCTGCTGATGCAGTCGGCACAGATCAGGATGACAACGCTGATTGACTATACATCGAAAGTGAAGAACTACATCATCAAGCCATTGGGCGATATGCATATGGGAGATGTAACAGCAGATGACATTCGCCTGGCACTGTTGGCGGCATCGAAAAAGTCGGCATCCGTGTACAAATCAGTGAATGTTCTATATAAGTGTATTTTCACGGCAGCAATGGAGAGTAAGATCATTGATGAGAATCCGACCATCTATCTGAAGAAGAATGTGGGCGGGATTCCCCAGAAGGACCGCCTCCCGCTTACGGATGAGCAGGTGGATAAGCTGCTGGATGCCATTTACGGCTTACCGCCGTATGTGTTCGTGATGCTGGGGCTGTACGCAGGATTGCGGAGAGAAGAAATCCTCGGACTTCAATGGGATTCGGTGTATCTTGATTGCGAGGCTCCGTACCTTACCGTTCGGAGAGCCTGGCATACGGAGCATAATCGTCCGGTGATTCTGACAGAGCTGAAAACAAAGGCAGCGCATCGGAATGTCCCTCTGCCGGACAATCTTCTGGAATGTCTGAAAGAGGCGAAGAAGACATCGACATCGGATTTTGTGGTTGCAAACCGGGATGGAGACCCGTTGTCCTATACGCAGTTCAAGAGATTATGGCAGTATATCGTAACTCGTACCACCAAGGAACGCTGCTATTACCGCTATGAAGATGGCAAGAGGGTGAAGCATACGGTGAAGCCGGTTCTGGGGCAAAAGGCAGCACACAATGGAAATGTGGTTTACAGTCTGGACTTTGAGGTGACTCCGCATCAGCTGCGGCACACCTACATTACGAATCTGATTCATGCTTCGGTTGATCCGAAGACGGTTCAGTATCTTGCCGGTCATGAAAGCAGCAAGATCACCATGGATATTTACGCCAAGGTGAAATATAATCGCCCAGAGCAGCTCGCAGGAGTGCTGGAAGATGCTTTTGCATCGTGGGATTAAGAGTAAATCAGAAAGAAATTAGGGCAGGGATGGTCAAAAATCCCTGCCTTTTTACATACATTCGACATCCTTGAAGGAAGTGCTGTACGCCATGATAATAAAAGTGACAACACGCAATGTATGAAGATAGATAGGAGGAGAACACATGGCTAAAGGGAAAAAGCGTCCTGCTGAACTTCCGGAATACGGAACAGTGATGATGAAAGGGGTACAGTATTACCGCACCCGGATTACAGATGCAGACGGAAAGAGAGTGGCGATTTACGGGCTGACACGCGAAGAATTGTATGATCGGGTGGAAGATGCCCAGAAGAAAATCGCGGAAGTGGTTTTCCATAGAGAGAATCCGACCGTGGAAGAGTACTGTGAAAAATGGTTGCTGATGCGGTCTGGAACGGTAAGAACTAATACGTTGGAAGGATACGCACGGATGGTGAATCGGTACATCGTGGGTCCGATTGGACAGATGTATATGGACGAGGTGACCACAGATGACCTGCGGCTGCTGATGGTTCCGTTATCAAAAGGTTCTTCCGGAATGTATGGTCAGCTCAATATGCTGATTAAGAACATTTTTAATTCAGCAGAAGAGAGCAAGGTGATTAAAGAGAATCCATCCAAAACGATTTGCGCAAGAGGCGGAAAGCCAGCGAAACGGCGCGAGGCTTTGACGGATGAACAGACTGCCATTTTGCTGGATAGCATTCGTGAGCTTCCACCGTATGTCTTCGTGATGATCGGTTTGTACGCGGGATTGCGTAGAGAAGAGATCCTTGGATTAAAATGGGACTGCGTATTCCTGGATGAAAAAACGCCGTACATTTCGGTAAGGCGTGCATGGCATGTGGAAGGCGGTGAGCCGGTAGTCAACACGCTATTGAAGACACCGGCAGCAAAACGAGATGTTCCGATTCCAAAATGCCTGGTAGCCTGTCTCAAGGAAGAAAGGGAAAAATCAGAATCGGAATATGTGATCTCGAATTCGAAGGGAACTGTTTTGACGGAAACACAGTTTGTGAGAGTCTGGAAGTACATAACAGTCCGTTCTACTGCAGAACGCTGTTATTACACTTATGTAAATGGACAATCCATCAAGCATAGAATAAAGCCAAGGCTTGGTGAGCATCAGCCGAATAATCCCAAACTGGTGTATACGATGGACTTCAAGGTGACTCCGCACATGCTGCGGCACACCTACATCACCAATCTGATTTACAAAGGTGTTGATCCTAAGACGGTGCAGTATCTGGCAGGCCATGAGAACAGCAAAACGACTATGGACATCTATGCGAAAGTCAAGTATAATAAACCTGAGGAATTAAGCAGCGTTGTGAATGCTGCATTCGGGCTGCGTTAAACTGCACCAAAAATTTCGCGATTTCGTGGGTTTACCTATGGGTTTACTGAGAGAGGAAAGCCCGAAAAACCGCATGAATACTGGTCTTTTTGGATCAAGGTCAGGTGAGTACGGTCTCAAAGCAGCTCGTCGCGCTCCGCAGTTCAGCAAGAGATAATTACACGACTACAAAAAAGCTTGTATTCATGCGGTTTTCCGCCTGTTTACAGGCTTTTTTCTTTTCCCTAAATAGCGAAAAATCAACAGAAAATCAACAGGGGTTATAAAATAGCCGGGACAAAGGGACAGTACACATATTTTTCTATCCGTTCCGGCTCTGAGATTGTCGATCTTGTTTTGCTTCATAATGAGATTTGAACAAACTGAAAAACGGAAAAGTTCTAACCATATTTTTTGTCTTTTTTGCCTGTGGGTTTTATATGTAGACAATTAGACGCAAAAGGCAACCTTGTTGTTAAAAGGCATTTAAGACGCAAAAGACAAATAAGGCAGTAAAGACAGATACACATACCATATCAAAACGGCTATAATTCTTTCTGAAAAAATCCTTTTTTCGTGTAAACATCAGCTTGTAAACGCAAAGAAAAGCACCCCGGCGAACCGGGGCGCACGATCTTTATTTGCTCTGTTTGAGTATTTCACCTAACAGCACAAGCGGAAAAACCAAAATACAAATGATAATGAACATTTTATTTTACCTCCATTTCTACAGCTTCCACGATAGTACAATAAACCGCTTCCGCCATGTTTGCGGTGATCTTCAATGCGTGGGGCATTTCTTGCATTGCTTCCATGTTATCACCATCGGCGGCACTCAGTACCGTCAAAAGGGCTTTGAGCTGTAAAGCGGTGTTTCCCAATTCGGTTTTGTTGCTAAGTACGCAATTCATCATAATAAAAACCTCTCTTTCTGATCTTAGGCTTGTTTATAAAGGGCTTCGGCTAAAACCTCATTGGCTCGCCGCTGTGCTTTCTCGTTTGCGTGAGAGTAAACATTCAGCGTTATTGACGGTTCAGCGTGTCCTAATTTTTCGCTGACGCTTACAATGTCCGCTCCGTTGGCTATGCTGAGTGTTGCCATCGTATGACGTAGGGCATGGGGGTGTATTCCGGGCAATTTGTACTTTTCACCGAATCGGCTCAAATATGATGTGGGTGCTTGTGGGTTCATCATTTCGCCGTTGTCCTGTGTGAAACAAAATCCGTTTAACGGTATGCCTTGCCCGAAATGCAAAAGGGCTTGTTGCCGCTTCCACTCTGCCAACACCGCCAATACAGGGCGATTCAAATATATTACTCTGTTTTTCCTGTTCTTTGGTGTGCTGATATAAGTACCTTTCCCGGCTGTATATTGAGCGTTTCGGCAGATATTGACCTTACCCGTTTTGAAATCAATTTCAGACCATTTCAAGCCGACAATTTCACCACGGCGGCAACCGCTGTCTATTGCAAACATTACCAACGCTTTCCATTTTAGCGGCTCTTTATCTAAGCATTGATAAATATACCGCACTTCTTCCTCAGTATATACAACCGCTTCTTTCGGTGTCTCGTCTTTTCGGGGCTTTGGACGTTTCATGTTCTGCATAGGGCTAAAGGCTATTACTTGATTTTCAACGGCATTCTCAAAAAGAGCGTGTAAAACAATATAGTGTTTTAATATCGTTTTATGAGCAAGGGGCTTTCCGTTAAAATCGTTCTTTCCGTTTGCCTGTAGCTCCGTGATATACTTCTTTACAGCTAAAAAATCTATGTCTTCCAGCTTCATATCGCCAAACACAACGGCGGCTTTTCGTAATACAATACGGTAATTTTCCAATGTGCCAGGAGCGTATGAGGCGGATTTCTCTTTGACAAAATGAGACACATAAGCGTTAAAGGTGGGTTTTCGCTCTTGTTCGGCTTTTTCTCGCTTTTCCTGTTCCAATCGGTCAAGCTCCTGTTGTTTCTGCTGTTCTTTTGTGAGGATTTCCCCACGTTTGCAAGCGGCTTCAAATTCCCCCATAAAGCGAATTAGATCACGATCAATAGCTTTTTTACTCCAACCCTCCGGCGGTGTGTATGTGGTAGTGAATGGGGTTAATTGCTTGCCTGTGAGCTTGTCCCGTCCCCTTGTGACTTTGATTTGATAGCTGACAATTTCCCCGGCTTTATTCTTTCGTGCTGTATATGAAGCCATTTATAGAACCTCCTCTCTTGAAATCGTGGAGCGGATAAGCTAAAATATAACCGTACCCGCTCCGGGTATATAGCTCTTTTCTATCATGCTGTGGCGGCGGTTAGATAAGGGCTATTTTTTATTTTGTGTTCTTCAATAATTCCGCTAATACTACAAAGGGAAACAGAATTAAACAAATCCAAAACATAATTTTTTACCTCCTTATGCAAATGTGAAGCGGCGTGTTTCTGTGGTTTTGGTGTAGGCTGTAACCACTTCCGGCATTGCCTTTTTAAGTGCTGTGGTATCAATTCGGGAGCTTGTAACGGTCTTGTATGTGGCTTTGTGTTCCGCTCCTGTCAGCGTGTCGAGCTGATTTTCTGTCATGTACTGTTTGAGTGTGTCGGTTAAGCTCTCAACCATTGCGGCGGCTTCTTCCTGTAATCTCTTGTATTGGGCTAATTCTGCCATGATTTCGTTAATATTCATCGTGCTACCTCCTTAATTATAGAAATGTCTCAATATAAATCCTGCGTTGTGCCATTCTCGCAGATTGTAGGGCAATAACCAAAATACACCAATCGGGCGTTATATTCTGATTTGAAGATATTGTTTAATCTGTCAAACCATCTATCACGCTTTGCGGCTTTTTCCAATGTGTAGGGCTTATCGTGCGTTCTTTCGTCATTCTCCAAATATAAGAGCTGTTCGTCTAATCCGCACAACCTGTAAAAACTGTTCATTGTTCGCCTTGCGTCTTGTATGTCCTGTTCTGTTGGTGTTGGGTTCTTGCGTTCCGCAAGCTGATAAACGGCTTTTTCTCTCAACTGTGCTATTGTCATTTTCATAATGAAACCTCCTTGGATTTTGCTTTTGTGTATTTGCATTTCGTTTATGATTATATGATACGTGAAAGAGGTTAATTTGTCAATACCTTTTGATAACTTTTTGATTATTTTATTTTCGCTTTTCTTGACTTGGATAATCAAATATGTTATACTTTACCTATGGTAAAGTACAGCGAATGGAGGTAAAATAATATGGCAGTATCTACCAAAGTAAAGGCGTTGTTAAATCTAAGCGGAAAAGACCATACAGGACTTGCCGCTTATTTAGGTATCAGTAAACAAGCCTTGAGCAACAAATTTTATAGAGACAGTTTTTCGGCGGCTGACCTCGTGAAAGTCGCTGAATACACAGAAAGTTGCTTGTCTTTTGTGTTCCCGGACGGTAACAAAGTCGTTATTGATTCTACAGACATTAAGGCATAGTCGGGAGGTGATTTCATGTGCAAAGTCGCAAAGTTGAAAGTCGCTGTAATCGTATCTGTATGGTTGGTTTGTGCTGTCGGTTGTTCCAATGAAACACAGACCAGCACCGAAGATTCCCCAAATATCGAAACATCATCTGCGAGTGAAACCATGTCGGAAGAAGTAGTCGGCGAGCCAGTTGACGAATCTATTCCCGAAATAGATTCGAAAACCGACCCCTTCGTAGAAAAACTCATGTCTTTTGGGTTCACAGAATCCGAAGCAATGGATAACGCCAAAATCCTTGAGCAGTGCGGAATACCTACAATAGATATTTGCGAACCAGCTTCTAATGAATCCATTGATAATCTGGTTGTTTTCCGTGGGGTGATGGACGATGATAGAACCATTTGGTTTACAGTTGAAAACCGTAAAATCTTTTATGTATCACTCAACGGAGAAGACTTATATGATGAAGACAAAGGCGGTTATCTAAAAAACTTTGACGAAGTCCATATTCCAGAATCAAGCATATCTGTGGAAGTAGCAGATACACTTAGAAACAAAACGGAATCAGTTTTAGACCGCTATTTTGCAAGCTCACGATATTATGATGCATGGGGGTATGGTCGAGAAGACAATCGTTATGGAGTACAATGTCAAGCGTCAGACGGCAGTCTCCTAACATCAAATTGGTTGTATTGCTATGTATGGTATGACCAACAAGACAATGGCGAATTTACCGTAGTCGGAGTAAAGATAAATGGTGTCTATTACGACTTAAAATAGGCGATTTAAGAGCAAAATGCCCCGCCCTTGATAGGGTAGGGCATTTCTCTTTAGTCTCATTACTCGCTCTTTTCAGACGTTTCCACGATGTCAACATATTCTGCGTACTTTGACAGCTTCAAAATCGACACATCATCTGGGTACTTCTCCATGACCTCTTTTGTGCGCTGTGCAAGCTGTGTTTCATTAGCATTTTCAGGTACATCGTGGAAATACCAATCAATTTTTGCTCTTTCAAGAGGGGAAAGCGCCGTTTTTCTCGCTGTAAAATCCTGTAACTGCGGTACTGTATCAAGAACAGAAACCATTTCTTCATATACAGGGGAATAGATTTTTTCCCTATCCGCTTCATTGACGGTAAAGAAATCGTTGTAATGAGTGGTCTTACTCTTGCTCTTGAGCATTTCATCACAAGCTCCTAACAGATATTCGGCGGCTTTATCAATGGCTTGGTGCATTGAGGTTGCATCCATCTGAACAGGGGCGTTGAGAGTAATACCGTTCTGTCTGCTGATTGTCTGTAAAGCCCTCATAGCGTGGTAATTTTCATAGAATAGCGGCATAATGTCGTACAACTCAACCTCGTCCAAATCATCACGCATTTTCAGCGTTTCAAGCAGATTGCGCATACTTTCCGTAGGAGCAGTACGAAGCATTGTAGTAACCTTTTTGTGTCGTTCTGCCGTAAAATCGGCAATCATTTTCTGAAAAGCAGAACGCACAACAGCACTCAACTTTTCAAATTCTCCGTCAAAGCGGCTTTTCTCACGAGCAACAACAGAGGGGTTATAGAGATTAGCCAGTCTGTCAAATTCTGCGTATTGGTCATTACGCTCGTTCTGCATGAAATAACGGTAATTGTTCATTTCTCGCCAAATCCCGGCGTAAGTATCTACTTTACCGGGCTTAATCGCTCCTCTTTCCCATTCGGCAAGGGCATTTTGAGTAGTAGTGTGGATTCTTTCAAAATCCTTAATCTTGTTTGTGTTCATAGCCATTTTTCATTTCCTCCTTATTTTACAGGGCATTTTCGCCTGTATTGTAATTGTCAATCAGCCCACTTTTGAGGGCGAAATCCTTTTCAAGCTCTGACAAACGAATACGTTTAACATACATATCCTCTTTGCTCTGATAGCAATACAAACCCTCGGAGGTACTGTAAAATTGCTTATCAAACACAAATCGGATAAACTGTTTATCTTCTTCGGATAATTCGTTAATCCAATTCGTGGTTAAATCAAACCAATGTTGTGAGCTTGCTTTTGAAACCGTCTTATAGCGAACCGCCATTCGGATATAATGTTCTACCAAATCGGTATAAAACCAACGCAATTTTATTCGCCCCATATCATTACTCCTCCTGTGTATCGTCCGTATCAATCAAATAGCGGCGGCGAATGTCCTCGGGATTGTAATCGTCACTATCAAACTGATTTTGTACAACCGGGGCAATCTCCACTCTGTCAGCGTGTTCAAAATGGTTCTTGAGCTGAAATATCGCCTGTACCGCATTGGCATTGTTATATAAGCTCGCATTTGTCAAAATGTCTGCAAAGCTGTCTTTTGCCATATTTACAAAATCCGTTGTAGGGTGTCCGGGGTGTGACAGCAACCAACGATGGAGATTTTGTCGGGAGCAACCCAAAGCCCCCGACAAGCCCATAACGGACGGAAAACAGGAGGAGAGGGAACAGGCTTCAAGGTACTCGAAAGTACGTCCCTGTACCTCTGCTGTGTTCGACAAGTCCACCTTTGGAGCGTTAATCGCCTGTTTCAAAGACAGGGCTTTACTCGAAATAGATTGAGCAATTTGTTCCCCTTTGTGTTCGTCCGACAGCTCTTTGTAAACTTTCGATTTAGAACCGTTTTTGTGTTTATCTTCGGTCAATGCGTCTGCCATTGATTTTACGGTAAGTGAATCACTCATTTTCTTCATCGTCCTTTCCTAAAAGTGCGTCAAGATCAATCGGACTTGATTTCCGTAAGGATATACCCCGGATTTGTTTCTTGCCTTTTTCTCTGTGATCTCCGAAAATTACATACTCGCTTTCAGCTTTCTTTACATCGAATCCCACAGCGATTTTGTCTCTTGTGTACAATTCCCTCGACATACGCTTAAAGGCAGCTAACCAGCCTTTACCATTACCATAGGGAGTGTTGCCCAGCATACGTTCGGCAATTTTCGTCAATGCTTCATACCCAATACAGCCGATAAAAGTGTTTTCCTCCATAAGCTGTCGGGCAATCTTCACTACAGGCTCGTCCTCATATGGAATGCCGCTTGTTGCTCTTGCGCTTGCCGTATCAAGATCGTTTACGGTTAGCTGTGTATATTCGCCTATGGTTACGCCACCTCTATCGCCGATAGTATAGGTAAATGAATCACCTTTTCGAGCGTTAGAACTTTTCACATGGCAAACCACAACTTGATTGTTGTCTGAGGGATTTCTGCCGATCTGCATAACGCTTCGTGCCGCTCCGGGAATATCTACACTTCCCAATGCTCGCAAAACATTTGATTTTCCCTCTTTAGCTTTTGCCATGTGTGCCAGCAGAACGATAGCACATTGTTCTTCCTTTGCAACTTGGGCAAGGTATGCCAAAATGGGTCTTGTCTGATTGCTCAGATTTGTATTGATTTCCGAACCAAAAAACGATTGGATAGGGTCAAATACAACTAATTTTGCCTGTGTTTGCTGAATAGCGGCTTGCAATCCTTCGTGAGTGAATGTCACATTGTAGGCGTCCTCGATAAAATAACATTTGCTCACATCACCGCCGGACGCTTCGATACGTCCTCTGAGGGTGCTTGAATCGTCCTCAACGGATAAAATCAGTACATTCCCTTGAGCCACTACATTATCAAGCAATCGTCCCCCTTTGGAAGTAAGTGCCGCAATTTTGCACATAAAAGCGGTTTTTCCACAACCGGGGTCTCCTTGAATCAATGTCAATTTGCCTATAGGAAAAAACGGCTTAACCAGCCATTTAGGTGGTTCATAGGGAACATCAGCAAAACAGGATATTTTCAAACTGCTTCCATTTTCCAAGTGTTTTTACCTCCTTACAGCTTTACTAAACTATGACTAGACTGTTTGTCCAGTTCTGCAAGCAACAGAGGAACATTTACAAGTATCTTGCTTAACTTCCAGTTGTGCGCCCAGCTAAGGGTGTGTAGTCAAGCCGGTGGGATTCCGGTTTATCCAAGGTTTAGCCAACCAGATAATAGCGAGTCTTGGGATGATGCCGGTAACGGCATCTGACAAGCGTAGACAGCAAGAAAGCAGGGTTGAATAGTGATTGAGCTTCGAAACGTTAACTTCAGTCGGTCAACGTCTTAACTGGTGCGGAAGACAATATCATGTAATGCGATATGGCGAGTGTTATGTGGCACTGCGGAGTCAGAGAAACGTATGTATTTTGACGCAAAAGAGTTTGGTAAGAGACTTCACGATGTTCGCACTTCCCGTGGCATTACGCAGGAGGAACTGGCGGTTCGCCTGGGACTGGTAAGCAAGCAGCATGTCAGCAGCATGGAGAACAGAGAGCGCAGCTGCTCCATTGATTTACTGATCGAATTGTCCTGCCTCCTCCATGTCAGCACGGATTATCTTCTGATGGGCGGTGAGCCAAGTAAAGAGGAAGTCAAAAATGATCTTCTGAGCATTATTTCGGAGCTGTCTACGATTGCGAAGAAAATCTAATCGTACTCTGCGTTTGAAAATGACAAAATAGAGATACTATACCATTGCAAAAAAGAAGTGAGCACGATATAATATAGATAAGAAGGCAAAAGTCACCGCAATGGTGTGAAAATAGATTTTGTCTGTTTCCATAAGGAGTAGATCGAGAGGCGTTATCCTCAGTGGCTGAAAATACAGATGTGTGATGCTTGCAGCAAGCTATTTGTATAAGCTGAAAGGCCGCAGAAATGCGGCTTTTTCTAAATACATGAGTTAGCCGAACCTAACTTATCAATGTGCGCGTGTTGGTTAGATAAATCTAACTATAAAAGGAGAGACAGCAATGCGAGAACACAAGAATTTCTGGGACAGAAATGCAGGTCTGTATGACTGCTTTATGCGAAAAGACAGGGCAGTATACGAGAAAATGTATGAGCTGATCCGTCCGGTCGTGAAAGACAAAACAGTGCTGGAGGTGGCTACCGGAACGGGACTGATCGCCAAGCACATCGTAAAAACAGCGGTACACATCGAGGCGACGGATGCCTCTCCGGAAATGATTGCAGAGGCCAAGCGGGGAAATTGCTCTTCGAAGCTGCATTTTTCCGTGCAGGATATGTTTTCTTTGCCATACGCGAGCAAATCATTCGATGTGGTAATCGTATCAAACGCACTGCACATTGTGCCTCAGCCAGAAAAGTCACTGCGAGAGATCAAACGGGTGCTGAAGGATGACGGTGTGCTGATCGCGCCTACCTTTACGCACGCAGGAAACTCATTTCCCGGCAAGGTCAAAGCCTTTTTCATGAATCTGGCAGGCTTTCCTCTCCACAGCAAGTGGACGAGTGAAGAATACCTAAAATTTCTGCAACAGAATGATTGGACAGTGCGAAAAAGTGTTGTTCTAAAGGCCTCTTTTCCGCTGACCTATACGGAATGTGTGAAATCGGAGGTGTGATAAGATGTCATTTTTTGAGAACACCCGCAAGCCCGTAGGCTTTAGCGGGAAGATCATGGTTGTTATGATGAATCTGGGACACAGTCCCGTGGCGCGGTGGGGGCTTCGCTTTTTAGAGCTTGCGCCGGATGCCAGAGTGCTGGATTGCGGCTGCGGAGGAGGCGCCAATATCAAAAGGCTGCTGAAAAAATGCCCGCAAGGCATCGTCAGGGGTGTGGATTATTCTGCTGTCAGCGTAGAGAAAGCCCGGAATTTAAACCGGACTGCCATTCAGAAAGGGCGCTGTGCGGTGTGGCAGGGCAGCGTGGAACACATCATCTTTGCAAACGACTGGTTCGATGCGGTAACGGCCTTTGAAACCGTCTATTTCTGGCCCGATCTGCCGCAGGGCTTCCGGGAGGTTTACCGGGTGCTGAAGCCTGGCGGGACATTACTCATCTGCAACGAAAGCAACGGCGATACGGACAAGGACAAGAAGTGGACGGAGATCATCGGCGGCATGACCATCTACAAAGATATTGAATTAAAGGCGTATCTGGAGCAGGCAGGCTTTCACGATGTGCAGATACACAAAAAGAAAAGTTGGCTCTGCATCACGGCACGAAAATGAGGAGATCAAGCATGAGCATTTTTGCATCCATCCTGCGGGCAGTGTATAGACTCTCCGGAGTGAAAAAGTCTTTCACACTGCCAGAGAACGAACTGCGAAAGGAAATTGAAAAGCAGAACCGACATCGCGGCGTTTTTACGCCCACCGACCACAAAGCATATTATGAGACGATTACAGTCAACGGATTTCCATGCCTGATCGTCCGTGAAAATCCGAATCCGTCCGAGCGCGCGATCCTCTACTTCTTCGGCGGCGGTATGGTGATCGGCCCGGACAAAGGCGACCTGCCTGTGATACGTAAGCTCTGCCGCGAGACCGGCTGTGATGTGTGGTTTCCGTTTTACCCGCTCTGCATGGAGCACTGTATCACCGAAACCTACGAAATGGTCTATGAATGCTACCGCAGAATGCTTGAATTGTACGGCGGTGGAAATGTCAGCACCTGTGGCTTTTCCTCCGGCGGCGCGTTGGCGCTTGGCATTGCGGCGCATAATAACGCGCAGCCTGAACCGCTGTCGCAGCCAAGGCACATTGTTGCCGTATCCCCTGGCGAGGTGCCGTGGAACGATGCGGAAATGGCGCGGATGCAGGCACTCAATGAAAGGGACGTCGCCATCGACTATGCTTTCATGGTGACGGTGGAGAAGCTCATGCGGCATGGCTGCGAGAATGTACCGGACTATATGCTCTCCGGCTCACGGGGAGATTTTACCGGCGTAGGCGATATTCACTTCTTCTATTCTGCTGACGAGGTGCTCTACGGCGCATTGCCGGACTTTGAGGAAGCCTGCAAACGCGCAAATGTCCCCTATACGGTGTCTGCCCGTCCGAAGATGGTGCATTGCTACTGTATGTTGCCGATCTTCAAGGAGGCAAAGGAGGACTTTGCAAAAATCGTGGACATTTTGAAGAAATGAGGCCGGAAACGGTCGTGTGATGATTGAAACATGGAGGAAAACCCATGGAACGCAAAGAGACCGTTCGCGGTGCGTACCGAATGACCGGCGAGAATAATTTTTATGACGGCATGATCACCTGCTCTACTCTGAGCGGGAAAGCGGTGTGCCGCTTGGTGTGGGCAATGAACAAGGCGGAAAACGACGCCTATCTGGAAAAGGCACTGTCCGGGATTCCGGAGCATTTCTCCGGTAAGCTGCTTGAGGTGCCTGTCGGAACCGGTATTTTGACCATGCCGGTTTATCAGACTATGCCGGAGGCAGACATCACTTGCCTCGATTATTCGCCCGATATGATGAGGCAGGCACGGGAAAGGGCTGACCGCCTGCACCTGAAAAATGTAACCTTCCGGCAGGGTGATGTGGGGGCGCTTCCCTATGAAGACGATACTTTCGACATCGTTTTGTCGCTGAACGGCTTTCATGCGTTCCCGGATAAAGAAGCTGCTTATCGGGAGGTTTTCCGGGTCTTGAGACCCGGCGGAACATTCTGCGGCTGCTTTTATGTGAGGGGTGAGCACAAGCGGACGGATTGGTTTGTCCGGCATGTTTATGAAAAGGCAGGTTTTTTCACACCGCCCTATGAGACGGCTTCCGGCCTGAAAGCACGGCTGGATGGAATGTATGCGGATGTGGAC
>Ga0129315_1000596_pt1 | contig 25848 bp, 25 predicted proteins | sample Cm827metagenome_FD_94432 | JGI IMG/M metagenome (GOLD analysis project Ga0129315, IMG submission 94432) | Eastern black-and-white colobus group fecal microbial communities from Wisconsin, USA - Cm827 metagenome | ecosystem: Host-associated > Mammals > Digestive system > Large intestine > Fecal...
GCCCTTGACGTTCACTCTGCCTTCTGCTATTGGGTAATCAAGGGCAGGTAACCCTGCCCTGTGCAGACGGAGTTCTGCCAGACTTGTAAACAAATTTGCGCATAATACTTGACGGTACCTTTTTGCGGGGGGGGTCGTATTGTATAAAGGATATTACTGAAAGGAAGTTAATATGATGCAGAAAATAGCCATTCTGATTCCGTGCTACAACGAATCCAAGACGATTGCGAAGGTTGTCAAAGATTATCATCGGGTGCTGCCCGACGCGGAGATTTACGTTTATGATAACAACTCGTCGGATGGGACGGATCAGATTGCAAGGGAAGCGGGGGCGATCGTCCGGTATGAGCGCCGCCAGGGAAAGGGCAACGTCATTCGGACGATGTTCCGCGAGATTGAGGCGGACTGCTACCTGATGATCGACGGCGACGACACATACCCGGCGGAAAACGCGCCGGAGATGGTTTCGCTTGTGCTCGATCAACACGTCGATATGGTCATCGGGGATCGCCTGTCCTCGACGTATTTCACGGAGAACAAGCGTCCCTTCCATAATTCGGGCAACATGCTCGTGCGCAATCTGGTCAACGGCCTGTTTCACGGCAATGTGACGGATATCATGACGGGCTATCGCGCGTTCAGCCGCACGTTCGTCAAGACGTTCCCCGTCCTTTCCAAGGGATTTGAGATTGAGACCGAAATGACAATTCACGCGCTGGATAAAAATCTTTCGCTCGCTTCCATTCCGGTGGGCTATCGGGATCGGCCGCAGGGGAGCGAAAGCAAGCTGAACACGGTATCGGACGGATGCCGGGTTTTGAAGACCATTGTGCGCCTGTTTAAAGATTACAAGCCTCTTCTCTTTTTCGGCCTGCTCTCGCTGATTGTCTTTGCGGTGGCTTTGATTCTGTTCATTCCTGTTTTCATCGAATACGGCCGGACGGGATTGGTTCGCCGACTGCCTACGCTGGTTACGGCCGGATTTATGGGCATGGCGGCGCTGCTCCTGCTGGTCTGCGGCCTGATTCTGGATACGCAGGGCAAGACGAGCCGCCAGCAGTATGAACTGCAAATGAACGCCATGCAGATGCTCTATGATCTGGGCAGACAGGAGCGGCAGGGCGAAGCGGAGGGCAAAAAAGCGTCATGACACAGAAAAACAGGCGCCTGCGGAACGTGAGAAACGGGATTCTGTCCGTGCTGACGGCGCTGGCAGGCTGCGCGGGGATTCTCTGTCTGCTGCCGCGCAAGCTCTCGTATGCCGCGATTTTCGCGGTTTTGGCTGCGGCTTTTTTGGCGCTGGGAGGAAGCGCGATGGCGGCGCTTCAAAAGGAAAAGCGCCGCAGCCCGGTCTGTCTGGCTCTGACGGTCAGTCTGCTGGCCTTTGGCGCATGCATGATGACGACGCTGCCGATTCAGGTGAGCCGGCCCGGCCGGTGGATTGAAATTGAACCGATTGCGCATGAAGGCGCGGTGCTGGACGGGGAGGTCTATTGGGTTGACGCGAGGCTCAACGGAAAACAGATTGCGCTTCGCGACTTAAATGTTCAATACGGCGCGGATTCCGGCTGGGATTATATTGCGGAGTATGACGATTACAAACTGACGCAGGCCAATCTCCGAGATCCGCAGGAAAGCAGACTGTTTCTTGACGTGGGTTGTGCGGATCGGCTGACGTTGATTTTCACTCAAAACGCATACGGAGCGGGAGCGCGGATTCGGCTGGACTCGGATACGGAAGAAGTCATTTCCCTGTATACGCAGGAAAATGGACAGCATTATTCGCTGGAAATTCCGGCAGGGAAATACAGCCGCATCTGGCGTTTTGTGATCGCGATTGGCGTCGCCGCGGGCGGCTGGGGGCTGGCGCTTCTGCTGCTGGAGGCTTTGTGGGACAGGCATGCGGGAAAGGCGGATCGCGTGCTGGATGAACAGGGGCGTATGCGCCTTCAAAAGGGCTGGCTTGCGGCCTGCGCAGTGATGTCGGCGGCATTTGCGCTGAGCTGGGTTGTCGGCGGCGGCTGGGGCGCTTTCCCAAGCCGTGATGTTGCGCTTCCGTCCGCCGGAGGATGGGGAATTTTCGTCGTCATGGCTGTGAGCGGAACCGTCATGCTGTATGGAGGCATTCCGTTCATTCAGGCGTTAATCAGGCGAAAGGAACATGCCCGAAGCATGGTCTTCAGAAAGCGGGAAAAAGCGCTGATTTTTCTGGCGCTGGCGCTTGTATGGATTCCGACATATCTGTGTACATTCCCCGGTCTGGTTTCTCCGGACAGCGTGGATTCTCTGCATCAGGTATGGGGAGATTACAGGCTCAGCAACCACCATCCGATTTTGTTTACGCTGTATTTGAAGGTTTGGATCAATCTGTGCAGCTTCTTCGGATTTTCCAATACGATTGGCATCGGCATGGCCGCGCTGGTTCAGATGCTTGCCGTCGCGCTGGCATGCACGGGTGCGGTGGCGGCTCTGAATCGGCTCACCGGGAAACGCGCGGCGCCGCTGCTGCTGACCCTCTTTTATGCACTGTATCCGCTGTTCCCCGTCTATGCGGTGACCTTGTGGAAGGATATTTATTTCGGCGTGGCGATGACGGCGTTTGCCTTGCAGTGCCTTGATATGGCGCGGAGTAAAAAGGACGCTGTGAACGGCAGGCGGGTGTGGGGCTATTGCCTCAGCGGCGTATGGGTCTGCTTTGCGCGCAACAACGGCCTTTATATCTTTGCGGCGACGACGCTGATGATGACGGTATTTCTGGCCGGAAATTCCCGAAAAAAGATGCTTGCCGCCTATGCCAGCCTGGCGCTGGTGGGGCTGATTCAGGGACCCGGCTATCAGGCGCTCCGGATTCCCAAAAGCTCGTTTGCCGAATCGGTTTCAATTCCGATGCAGCAGATCGGTTATGCGGCCACGCATGAGGAAATTACGGCGGAGGAAAAGGCCGCGATCGAGGAATTTATTCCCGTGGATGTGCTTGACGAGGTTTATGCGCCGTGGACGTCGGACAAAATCAAATTTAACGAGCATTTCGGCAGCGCGGCGATCAACAACGATCACGCGGGATTCTTTAAACTGTGGCTTTCGATGCTGAAAAAATATCCGGAAAGCTACGTCAAAGGATTCCTGGGCGTGACGGACGGGTTCTGGAATGTGCGTCGAGCCATCGGCGCGTCGCCGGCGAAAACCGTCAATGAATATGAATCCGAAGAACTGCCGTGCGAATCTGTGGATCTCATTGAAAAAGTGACCGGCTATTCGGCTTATGAAAACTGGTTCGCATCGGGAAAATGCGCGAATGCACTCGCCAAATTCGGCATACCGATCAGCGGCACGGTGTTTTTGACGCTGCTGGCCTGCCTGCTTGCGATCTATCGGAAAAACTACCGCCAGCTGCTGGGCTTTGCGCCCGGTCTTTTCCTCTGGGGAACGCTCATGATTGCGACCCCGATTGCCTATGAGCATCGATATGTGTTTGCCCTGTATATCTTAGCGCCGTTCATGGTTTTGTATGCGGCGCTGAGCCGTTCGGAAGCTGAACTGAAAGGGTAGGATCTGAGCCCGGAGCCATGCTCCGGGTTTTTCGTATGCCGGAAAAACTGCATCGGCTGTCGCTGAACCGGAAGCAAAAATGTCCGCGTGATGGGTTGCTTTCGCGGATGAACAGGGGGTATAATAAAAATAGTGCCGCTTAAAAGCGCGTGCCGAAACCCAAAAACAACGAGCGAGGAAAGGAACATCCCACGCATGGATATACAGGCCGTTTTATCAAGCGAATTTCAAACCGCGCCCGCGATCATCGGCAAAATTGTTTCGCTGATCGACGAGGGCAACACCATTCCCTTTATCGCCCGATACCGCAAGGAAATGACCGGCGCGATGGATGACCAAAAGCTGCGCGAAATCAGCGAGCGGCTGGACTATCTGCGCGGGCTGGATAAGCGCCGGGAACAAATCGCCGCTTCGATTGCGGAACAGGGAAAGATGACCGCTGAGCTGGAAAAGAAGCTCTCGGCTGCGGCGACGCTCTCCGAGCTGGAGGATATCTACCGGCCGTATAAGCAGAAGCGCCGCACCCGCGCGATGATCGCCAAGGAAAAGGGCGTTCAGCCGCTGGCGGATTTGATTTTTGCCCAGCGGCGCGGGGACGACCCGCTCGCGCTGGCGCAGGCGTATGTGAACGAAGAAAAAGGCGTGCCCGACGCGGAAACTGCCGTTCAGCTGGCGCAGGATATCCTTGCCGAGCAGATCAGCGACGATGCGGCGATCCGCGCCAATCTGCGCGCGCTCTACCGCCGCACGGGCGTGCTGCGTTCCGCCGCCGCCAAAGAGGGCGAAAGCGTTTACGCGCAGTATGCGGATTACCGCGAACCGGTTCTGCGCGCGGCGGGACACCGCATTCTGGCCATCAACCGCGGCGAACGCGAAGAATGGCTGAAAGTCACGGTAGAATGCGACGACGAGCAGGCGATGCAGATCATCTGCCGTGCGGTGATCCGGCCGGGCAGTGCCTGCTGCGACGTGGTGCGCGCGGCGGCGAAGGACGCGTGGGGCAGGCTCATCAGCCCGTCGCTTGAACGCGAAATCCGAAGCGAATTGACGGACAAGGCGAACGAGGGCGCGATCCGCGTCTTCGGCGACAACCTGCATCAGCTGCTGATGCAGCCGCCGATCCGCGGCAAGGTGACGCTGGGCGTCGATCCGGGTTTCCGCACGGGCTGCAAGCTGGCGGTTGTGGATGAGACGGGCAGGGTTTTGGAGACGGGCGTGGGCTATTTCACCCTGCCGAACCACGAGGCGCAGAAGCCCAGAGCAAAAGCGCAGATTTTGGGCATGATCCGCCGCCACAAGGTCACGGCTGTCGCCATCGGCAACGGCACGGCCTCCCGCGAGAGCGAACAGTTCATCGCGTCCCTGCTGCCGGAAGCGCCGGGCGTGGCTTACGTCATCGTCAGCGAGGCGGGCGCAAGCGTCTACTCGGCTTCCAAACTGGCGGCGAAGGAATTTCCGGAATACGACGTTTCGCTCAGAAGCGCGGTTTCCATCGCGCGGCGCATGCAGGACCCGCTTGCCGAACTGGTGAAGATCGACCCGAAGGCCATCGGCGTGGGGCAGTATCAGCATGATCTCAAACAGGCCGAGCTGGAGAACGCGCTCTCCGGCGTGGTGGAAAGCTGCGTGTCCAGCGTCGGCGTGGATGTGGAGACGGCTTCCGCGTCGCTGCTGACGCATGTGGCGGGCATCGGCGAAGCGCTGGCCAACAACATTGTGGCCTATCGGGACGAAAATGGCATTGCCTCGCGCGCCCAGCTCAAAAAGGTGCCGAAGCTGGGGCCGAAAGCGTTTGAACAGTGCGCGGGCTTCCTGCGCGTCCACGGCAGCAATCCGCTGGACGCGACGGCGGTTCATCCCGAAAGCTATGCGGCGGCAAAAGCGCTGATGGAGAAGCTGGGTTATGCGCCGCAGGCCTTGAAACGCGGCGGCATCGTCGGCATTCTGGCAAAGGCCGAACAGGCGGGCATGGCGAAGCTGGCGGCTGAGCTGGGCGTGGGCGAAATGACCCTGCGGGATATCGCTTCGGAATTGGAAAAGCCGGGGCGCGATCCGCGCGACGAACTGCCCGCGCCCGTGCTGCGCACGGATGTGCTCAGCATGGAGGACTTGAAGCCCGGCATGGAACTGACGGGCACGGTGCGCAACGTCATCGATTTCGGCGCGTTTGTGGATATCGGCGTGCATCAGGACGGTCTGGTGCATATCTCCCGGATGGCGGACAAATTCATCCGTCATCCGAGCGAGGTGGTGCATGTCGGCGACGTGGTGACGGTCTGGGTCGTCGATGTGGATGTGAAAAAACAGCGCATCGCGCTGAGCATGGTGAAGGGGAGAACCTGACATGCGAAAAAAGATGCTCGCGGCGTTTGCGGCGGCGGCACTGGCTGCCGCGCCCGCGCTGGCGGAGCCATGGACAAAAGGCTATGGCGGAAGCGGCGCGGACCGCCTGACAGAGCTGGTGGAATACGAGGGCGGGCTGATTGCGGCCGGGCAGACGTCGTCGGAAGACGGCGATCTGGAAACGCGCACGCGCAGCAATCAGGCCGGCTGGATGATGCGCCTGAACGAGGCGGGCACGCCGCTTTGGAGCTGCTGCACGGCGAAAAACGGGCGAAACCGGATGCGCGCGCTGTATGCGCATGAAAACGGGCAGATTTCCGCGGCGCTGCAAGGCGAAGGCGTCGAGGGCTTCGAATGGCTGATCGTCAGCGGGGAAGGCAAAATCGTGCGGCGCATTGAAGCGCCGGAGATCGAGGCCGTCTGCGCGCACGGCGGCGGGAAGATGTTCGCCAGGTTTTACGACCGGGACGGGGAACCGCATGCGGCGCTGATTGTTCGGCATGAAGACGAAACCTGCTGCGTGGCCGACATGGATGCGGCCGGGCGGGTTTCGCGCGGATTGAGCTTCGTGGTCTGCATGGAAACGAGCTTTGCGCCGTGCGCGGACGGAAGCGGGCGCGTGGCGATGGCGTACAGCTATGACGGCGAAGCGGGCGTGCTGCTGGTGAAGCCCGGCACGGATGAAGCGCCCGAAAAGGTTGTGATCGAGGGCGTGACATCGGATGCATCGCCGATCCTCATGCCGCTTGAAGACGGTTCCGTGGTCGTCGGCGGACAGCAGGAATCCGGCGGCGGATATCTGGCGCGGATCAACGCGCTGGGCGAAACGATGTTCGCCGTTTCGATCGACGATCCGCCGGACAGAATGGCGGTTACGCCCAGCGGCTTTGTGCTGCACATGATGCAGCTCAACCGGCTCTATGATTTTGACGAAGACGGCAATCTGCTGGGCATTCGCGAGGTCGAATACGAGCGCGACCCGTATATGGAAGTGCTGGAGGACATGGCCAATCTGGGCGGCGAAACGGCGCTGCTGATGGATGCGGAGAGCGTCGGCGGCAGCCGCGCGGAAATCGTCTTTGCGCCGGGCGAAGGAATCAGCGTGCCGGACGACGAATACAGTCATGCCCTTTATCATGAATCCGGCTGCGCGCTTCAAGACGTCTGGCCGCAGGAAAGCGGCGTGCTTGCGCTGATTGAGCGCAGCGACGGACAGCGGGTCGGCCTTTCCATCGACGCGGACGGCGGCGTTCAAGAAGTGGAAGCGCCTGAGCCGCGCAAGCGGAACCGGCAGGCGGTTTCCGGCGGCACGCTGTCGTGGAACGAGGAGCCGGGCGGCGCGGCGGTGACGCTGGAAGATGGGCAGGGCCGCGAAATCTGGCGTGTGCGCACGATGATCCATATCGCGGCAGACAGGCTCGAATGGCTCTGCGCACAGGAACTGCCGGATGGGAGCTTTGCCCTCGGCGGACGATACCTCACCGGGGACGGCGCGGTGCAGGAACAGGCGGCTACGATGGCGGTCATTGGGCCGGAAGGCGTGCTGCGCGAGATTGTCCCGATTCAGTCCGGCGAGGAAGATATGCCCGTCGGCTGTGTGCGCGATATGGTCTATGACCCGCAGCGCGGGCTTTTGCTGCTGACTGCGCGCGGCGGGCAGACGAAAAACGGCGTCTGCGATATTCAGACGGCCGACGGCAGTTTTGACGTGTATGTGCATGTCGGGTTTGAGGCGGAGGACGCGAGGCTGACGCTGGATGATTCCGGCTATGCCTATGTCTGCGGTACGGACCGCGACAATGGGCAGAACATCACCGCCGTTGTCCGCGTCGATCTGGATGCCGGAGAAGCGCCCGTTAAAAGATAAGTCATCATCAGAAATCCCCGATTCAGGGAGCAGGAGGAAACAACATGAATACCGATATCGTCATCGTCGGCGCAGGCCCGGCGGGCATCTTCACCGCGATCGAAATGATTCGCCGGGGAAGCAAAAAGCATATCACCATCGTGGAAAAAGGACAGCCGATTGAAAAGCGCCGCTGCCCGAAGACCGTCACCAAGCAGTGCGTCAACTGCCGGCCGTATTGCCACATCACCACCGGCTTTTCCGGCGCGGGGGCGTTTTCAGATGGCAAGCTCTCCCTCTCTCATGAGGTTGGCGGCGATTTCCCGACGCTCATCGGCGAGCAGAACGCGCAGGATCTGATCGATTATACCGACGGCATTTACCTGGAATTCGGCGCGGACAGCCACGTTGAGGGTATCGGCAACACTGAAGAGGTGCGCGAAATCCGCCGCCGCGCGATTCAGGCGGGCCTCAAGCTGGTCGATTGCCCGATCCGCCACCTCGGCACGGAAAAGGCGCAGACGCTCTATCTCGCGCTGGAAAACTATCTGCGCGACAACGACGTGGAGCTGCTCTTCGGCTGGGAATGCGAAGAACTGCTGATGGACGGCGAAACCTGCCTCGGCGTTTCCCTGCGCAAAGGCGACCAGACGCAGGAAATCCGCGCCGGGCATACCGTCGTTGCGACGGGCCGCCGCGGCGCGGACTGGCTGGAAAAGCTCTGCGCCGAGCACGGCATCGCCCACCAGCCCGGCACGGTCGATATCGGCGTGCGCGTGGAGTGCCGCAACGAGGTCATGGAAGAGGTCAACCGCGTGCTTTATGAAAGCAAGCTGATCGGCTATCCGCGCCCGTTCAAGAACAAGGTGCGAACCTTCTGCCAAAATCCCGGCGGCTTTGTCAGCCAGGAAAACTATGACAACGACCTCGCCGTCGTCAACGGCCACAGCTATAAAGACCTCAAGAGCGACAACACCAACGTCTCCGTGCTGTGCAGCCACAATTTTTCTATCCCGTTCAACCAGCCGATTGCCTACGCGCAGAAGGTCGGCGAGCTGACCAACATGCTCGGCAACGGCCACATTCTTGTGCAGCGCTTTGGCGACATCCTCGACGGCAAGCGCACCTGGCAGAAGGAGCTGGCGCAGAGCAACGTGCGCCCGACCCTGCCGGACGCGGTCGCGGGCGATATCACCGCCGCGATGCCGTATCGCGCGATGACCAACATCATCAATTTCATTCAGGCGGCGGACGTCGTCGTGCCGGGCTTCGCCTCCTCCGAAACGCTGCTGTATTCGCCGGAACTCAAGTTCTATTCCAACCGTGTCAAGATGGATGAGCAGCTGAACACCAACGTGCGCGGCCTGCACTGTCTCGGCGATTCCTCCGGCTGGACGCGCGGATTGATGATGGCCTCGGCGATGGGCGTGCTGATGGGCCGCAAGCTGGCGGAAAACGAGGCATGAGGGTCTGCGGCAATCCGGACAGCGGCCTGCTCGTGATTCAGGCGATGGATGCGCGAGAGCTTGAGCGGCTGGAGGATGAGGTCAGGGCGCTGCAAGACATGGGCGGCGCCCTGCCGCTCTGGGCCGCGTTTGCGGTGGAGGATTGGAACGATGCGCTTTCTCCGTGGCCCGCGCCGCCCGTGTTCGGCAGGCACGGCTTTGGCGGACGCGCGGAAGAAACGCTGGCATATATTCAAAACACGCTGATTCCCGAATGCTTTACGGCGCATCATCTCGCGGAGCAGACGAAAATCATGCTGTGCGGCTATTCGCTTGCGGGGCTGTTTGCGCTCTGGGCGGGCAGTCAGAGTGAGCGGTTCAGCGCCGTTTCGGGCGTTTCGCCGTCGGTCTGGTTTCCGGGCTACGGCGATTATGAACAGGCGCACCCGATTCGCGCCGAACATGTGTATCTGAGCCTCGGCGACCGCGAAGAACAAACAAAAAACCGCGCGATGGCGGCTGTCGGAAACGAAATCCGCGCGCTGTATGCGCGGCTGCAAACGCGAAAGACGGATTGCGCGCTGGAATGGAACGCAGGCAATCACTTCCGCGAGCCGGAACGGCGTGTGGCAAAGGGCGTCAAATGGATGCTGGATTCACTGTGAGGGCTGCCGTTCGTTCGGCCTGAGCGTATGCACGGCGTAAAGCTCGCCCAGCGCGTAGGCTTCTTCCAGATCCTCCGGTTCGGTCGGCGTCAGGCCGGTGCATTCCGTCGTGCTGGCGACGTCTTCGCCCGTGCGGGGCTTGCCCTTCTGTGCGGGCGGATTCCACGCTTTCGCTGAATTTTTGCTTTGATGAGCCATTAAAATTTCCCCCTGTCTGCGTTTGATAAGCATATCATGACGCGGCAGGGGGATTTTTATACACAGAGGAGTTTTTCCATCGCTTCCGGCATCGGCTCGACGATCTCCACCGTTTCGCCCGTGACGGGCTGGATGCAGCGCAGGCGCGCGGAATGCAGCGCGAAACGATCCTTCAGCTCCGGCAGTTCGCGGCCATAGAGATAGTCGCCGCAGATGGGACAACCGATATGGGACAGATGCACACGGATCTGATGGGTGCGCCCGGTTTCCAGCCGCAGGCGGACGAGCGCGCGGTTTCCGGCGGTTTGCTCGACGCGGTAATGCGTCACGGCGCGCTGGCCGCCGGGGCAGACCGCGCGCTTTGCGCCCGCGCCGAGGCGGGCAATCGGCGCGTCGATGACGCCTTCGGGCTGCGCGGGAATGCCTTCGGTCACGGCGAGATATTCGCGGATGAAGCTGTCCGTGTGCAGCTGGCGGGTCAGCAGGCGCTGGGCGTGGGCATGGCGGGCGACGCAGAGCAGGCCGCTCGTGCCCTTATCCAGCCGATTGACGGGGTGATAATCAAACGCCGCTGCGTCCTGACCGAGCAGGACGGCAAGCTGTTCGCGGAGCGTGCCGGTGTGGATGTGGCCGCAGGGGAGCGTAGCCAGCGGCGCGCCCTTGCTGACGACGATCATATCCTCGTCGATGTAGCGGATGAAAGAAGGCGGCAGGCCGTCCAAACCGCTGTCGGTCGGCGCGGCCTGCACCCCGCCGTTGTCCATGCGGACTTCAAGCAGCTGACCTGCGCGCAGAACCGTGTCCGCGCGAAGGGGCTTGCCGTCGCAGAGAATGCCGCCCTCGACTTTGAGCCGCCGAAACGCGTGCGTGCCCAACTGAAAACGCCGGGGAACGACGCTTCGCGCCGCGCGGCCTGCGTCTTCCTCGGTGGTGATATAGGTTAAAATGCGCATGAAAAGCACCTCAAAGCCTTTGATGCCGTATCAATACGCCGCGAAGCGGCTCAAATCCTTTTCAGGAGGCAAAAGAAAACGGCGGGCGCGCCCCTCTGCGCTCAAACGGACAATCGCTTCAGGATGCTGTATAAAAGACTCATGCGGCGTTTCCTCCCGGTTGAGATTGAAGTTAGAATTATCTAATAAAAGAGCGTTTTATCCTGTTTTGTCAGAGAGGTAAATCCTGTTTTTGCGGATTGCCCCCATCTTTCGCGGTCAATTGACAAAGACGGCGGATGGGGGGTAAAATGAACATATTCAAAATCATGAAGAAACGGGAGGCGCCTATGAACGCAGTCGCCGCTTTTGAAAACCGAAAGGATACGCTTCGGGAGCAGCTCGAAGCGAGCGAAAACATGCCGCAGGCGATTTCCGCCGCGACGATGACGCTGGAACAGATTGCCTGCGATTTGGCGCAGGACGAGCAGGACGATTTTGCCCGCCAGCGGCAGCAGGCCGTCATGGCGCTGGCCAAGCGCCTGCCGATGAGCCTGCGCGCCGGGCGCGCCAGAGCGCAGATTGTGCTGGAGGAGACCGAGGAGCAGCCGAGCAGGGTTCGGCGCGGGGCGGTCGGCGCGGGCGCAATCGTGTTGGCGGCGCTGGCGGTGTATGAAGCCGTCGGAGGCAAGCTGACCTTTGCGCTTTTGCAGGCGCTGGGCGCGCTGCTGATGCTCTTCGGCGTCAACGGCCCGCTGACCGCGACGACGAAGCAGACCCCGCATGCCCAGGCGGAGGTCGCCGTCGATGCGGAAGACATGGTGCGCGAGATCGGCGAAATCTGTCAGGCGGCGGATTTGTGCGCGGCGGATCTGGCGCTCATCGAGCAGGATAACGGCCCGGCGCGCCTGTCCGGCACGGCGGACGAGGCCATGCTCGACCTGCTCTCCGCGATGATGGAGGCGCGCGCTTCTGGCAGACAGGATTTGGCGCTGCGCAGCCTCGATCAGGCTGAGCAGTATCTGCGCATGCTGGGCGTGCAGAGCGTGTTTTACGACGCGGAGCATGCGGCGCTCTTTGATGTGCTGCCCGCTCGAAGCGGCGAACGGACGGTTCGCCCGGCGCTGGTGCGCGACGGCGAGCTGGTGCGCCGCGGCGTGGCGGCGGTCGCGCCGATGGCAAAGGAGGCGTGAGCATGAAGATTTTGGGCTTTGATTTGGGTGACGGCGAAAGCGCTGTGACGCTGCTGGACGAAGATTCCACCGTCGAGCCGCGCGTGCTGCCGCTCTGCGGCAGAAACAGCCTGCTTTCCGCGGTAGGCGTGAAAAACGGGCGGATCGTCATCGGCGAAGAGGCCAGCGTGACGGACGGCGCGGCGGAAGCGAAGGTGCGCTTCAAGTCGCGCTACCTGACCGATCCCTCCGCATCGGCGGATGTGCGCGCGTTTGCGCAGGGCGTGATGAACGAGCTGACGCGCACGCAGCCCGCGCTGATGGCCGAGGTCAGCCGAACGGTGGTCGGCTGTCCGGCGGGCTGGGGCGACGGGCGGCGGGAGCAGTACGCCGCGCTGCTGGAATCGGCGGGCTTCCCCAACGTCAGCGTCGTGCCGGAGCCGCGCGCCGCGTTTCTCTATGCGCGCCACGCGCGCGGCCTGCGCGTCAGCCCGGAACTGATGAAGAAAAGCGCGATGGTCATCGATATCGGCTCTTCGACGACGGATTTTGCCTACATTGTGGATGGCCATCAGCAGAACGTGTCGCTTTTCGGCGATACGAACCTCGGCGGCGGGCTGATCGACGAACTGATTCTCAGCCGCGCGATGGCGGCTTCAAGGGATCAAAAAGCGCTGGAAGCCGTCTTTGAGGAAAGCCCCGCCTGGCGCAGCTATTGCGAATTGGAGGCACGGCGGCTCAAGGAAAGCTATTTCCTTGATGAGGAAAAGTGGGCGGAAGCGCCGCTTTGCCGAACGCTGACGGTCTGCTACGACGAGCCGCTCGCGCTGGAACTTTCCATTGGCGGGGCGAGCATCCGCAAGATGGTGGAGCAGCCGATTCCCGCGCTGGGCGGCAGAAGCTTTGTCGGATGCCTGAAAGACGCGCTCTGCGCGGCGGTGGAAGTCAGCCGAAGCTGTCCGCCGGAGGTTGTGATCCTGACGGGCGGCGCGTCGCGCATGGCGTTTTTTCAGCAGGCCTGCCGCGAGGCGTTTGCCGATGCGCTGGTCGTGCTCTGCCCCGAACCGGAATGCTCCATTGCGCGCGGTCTGGCTTATGCCGGGCGCGTGGATGAAAGGCTCAAAACGTTTCGGCAGGAGGTCGCCTCCATTGCGCACGGAGAAAAGCTCTCCGTGGCGGTCAACGCCAGTGCGCACGAACTGTATGAACCCGTGGCGAAGGCGCTGTTTGACATCGCGCAGGAGAGCACGCTGGAAACGGTGAAGCTTTGGCGCAAAGGCGGCATCGACACCATCGAAGAGCTGAACCGGAAGGTCGAGCGGAAAATCTCGAAGGCTTTTGCGGGGGATGAACTCTGCGGTCGGATTGAGGACGAGCTGCACGACTGGCTCGACGAGCTGATGCGCAATCTGGAAAACGAATTGACGACGCTCTGCGTGCGCTGCGGCGTGCCGCCCGAACGGATGAGCCTGACCGGCGCAAAGGTGGACGCGGGGCTGGACGGCGTGAAGCTCTCGCTGCTGGACGCGATGGGCATGGACATCCTCTCCGGGCTGATGGGCGTGGTGCTGGCGGTCGTCGGCGCGAGCGTCTGCGGGGGCGGCGGCGTGGCGCTGGTCGGCGCAGGGCCTGTCGGCATGATCGCGGGGGCGGCGGCGGGCATTTTACTGGCGTTGGTCGGTAAGAGCGGCATGGAAAAGGCGCTGGTGAAGGCCAAACTGCCGCTGCTGGTGCGCAAACTGGTGACGGATAACGCGGTGAAGCGCGGCCTTTCCCGTCAGCGGGAGGAAATCGAAAAAGCGATCATCAAGGCGCTGGCCGACCCGGCGAACGGTTTTTCCGCGCGGCTGTGCCAGAGCCTGTCGCAGACGCTTGGCGCGCAGATGGAACGGATGGCCAGGGACGCCGAAATGTCGATTTGTGCGTGATGAATAGAATATCGGCAAAATAAATGGATGAGCTGCTGTTATTCGGACGGATAAAGTTGTACAAAAAGTTAAAAAACGAAAAACAAAACGTGAATTTTCGCACAAAAACATGCTTTTTTTTGTCGAGTATGTTATAATGGCTTCAACAGTCCCGAATCAAGGAGGATATTTATGGAATTTCACGTTTACGAAAATGCGCGCGCAGCCTGCGAGGCGGCGGGCGTGCTGATTGCCGCACAGATTACCCGCAAGGGCGACAGCGTGCTGGGCCTGGCGACCGGTTCGACGCCGATTCCCGCCTACGAGATGCTGGTGCAGTGGTATGACCGCGGCGTGATCGACTTTGACCGCGTGCGCACCTTCAATCTGGACGAGTACGTGGGCATCGATCACAAGAATCCGCTGAGCTATCATGCCTTCATGCAGGAGCACCTGTTCAGCAAAGTCAATCTGCGCCCGGAAAACGTGCATCTGCCCAGCGGCAACGGTGCGGCGGATGCGGAGGCCTACGACAAGGCGATTCACGATGCGGGCGGCATCGATATTCAGCTGCTTGGCATCGGCCGCAACGGCCATATCGGCTTCAACGAGCCGGCCGACGATTTTACCTACGGCACGCACGTCGTCACGCTGACGGCGGACACCATCGAGGCGAATGCCCGCTTCTTCAAGAGCGCGGACGAGGTGCCGCGTCAGGCGGTTTCGATGGGCATCGGCAACATCATGGCGGCCAAGTGCGTCGTGCTTGTGGCAACGGGCGAAAACAAGGCGAAAGCCGTGCGCGACACCATCCGCGGGCCGATTACCCCGCGCGTGCCCGCGTCGGTCTTGCAGCTGCATCCCTGCTGCGTGATTCTGACCGACCGCGAGGCGGGCAAGCTGATGCTTGAGGAGTAAACCATGCTGGTCAAAAATGGAACGGCGTTCATCGGCGGCCGCTTTGCGCGCGCCGATGTGCGTGTGGAAAACGGAAAAATTGCGCAGATCGGCGATTTGCAGCCGCGCGAGGGCGAGGATGTGCGCAGCGCGGCGGGGCTGTATGTGCTGCCGGGCTTTGTGGATATTCACATCCACGCCTATGCGGGCGCGGACTGCATGCGCGGGGAAAACGACGTGCGCCGCATGAGCGAAGGGCTGCTTGAGACGGGCGTGGCGGCGTTCATGCCCACGACGATGAGCGCGCCGATCGAGGCGACCCACCGCGCGCTTGAGAGCATTCAGCGGGTGAAGGATCATCCCTGCGGGAAGGGCGCGGCGGTGCTCGGCGCGCATATGGAAGCGCCGTTCCTGTGCGAAAAATATAAGGGCGCGCAGCTGGGCGAATGCCTGATGAACCCGACGGTGGAGGCGTATGAAGCCATGACGCGGGGGACAGACTGCGTGAAGATGATGACGCTCGCGCCGGAACTGCCGGGCGCGCTGGACATGATCGCCTATCTCAGGAAAAAGGGCGTCGTCACCTGCGCGGCGCATTCCGACGCGACGGCAGAAGACGTGCACGCCGCGGCGGACAGGGGCCTGACGCAGATCACGCACCTGTTCAACGCTCAAAGCCCGCTGCACCACCGCAGACCGGGTGTGCCGGGCGCGGGTCTGGCGGACGACAGAATCATCGTGCAGGTCATCGCCGACGGGCTGCACCTGCACCCGGACGTGCTGCGCGTCGCGGCGCTCTGCAAGGGCGCCAAGGGCATGGCGCTGATTTCCGACTCGATGGAAGCGGCGGGCATGCCGGACGGACAGTATGATCTGGGCGGGCAGGCCGTGTTCGTCAAGAACGGCGAAGCGCGGCTGGCGGACGGCGTGATCGCGGGATCGACGCTGGTGCTGCATTGCGCGATCCGCAACATGATCACGCTGGCGAAAATGCCGCCGGAAACCGTGATTCCGATGGCGACGAGCACCCCGGCGGATTCCGTCGGCGCGAAGGGCTACGGCCGCATCGAGCCGGGCGCCTGCGGCGTGCTGACGCTGATGGACGCGGGCTGGAATCTCGCGGGCGTGATTGCGTAAAAACGGGAGGAACGGAAAGCTTGCAAGTTGCCATTTATGCGACGGAGGAAAAGCGCCGCCGCACAGGATTTGACCATGTGCTTGTGCTGGCGCGGCGGGGCGAAGCGCTGATCCTGCGGCGCGACCGAATCAACGCCTGCTGGGTGCTGCCCGAAGGACAGCTGACGCGCGGGCAGAGCGCCGAAGAAGCGGCCCGAAGCGCCTTGGGCGAAGCCGTTGGGGAAGCGGTGTTTGACGTGTATCCGCTGTGCGCCTACGGCGTGACGGAGGAAAACGGAAAGGAAAGCGGCGGCTTCTGCTACGTGGCCGACGTGCGCGAGTGGCCGGATGAAGCGGCGGACGAGGCGCGCGCCTTTGACCGTCTGCCTCTGTCCAGCCAGATGGACAGACCCGCGCTCATTTTGGCGCTGCACAAGTGGGCAGGCGAATGGTTTGACGCGCGTATCACGTTGGAGCGGCTGGGTCAGCCCGCGCCGTTTTAACCCTTGACAGAAACGAAAAAAGGGTGTATGCTGGCAGGCAATCTGTGAACCCGGAGGTTTTGGAAAGATGGAACACGAAAAAATTCTGCGCATCAACGAGCTGGCCAAAAAGAAAAAGGAAGTCGGCCTGACCGATGAGGAAGCCGAGGAACGCAAGACGCTCCACGCGCAATATATCAAAGAGTTTCGCGAACAGACCGAGGCAACCCTCAAGCGCGTTCGCGTGGAACAGGACGACGGCAGCTATAAGCCGCTGGTGAAGAAAGAGAAGAAGCTGAATTGAATAAAAGCGGCGTTTCTTTCGCAAAACGGAAGGAACGCCGCTTTTTATGCAGAAAGAGATAGATGATAGATTGAACAAACAAATTAAACGGAGGTGCATCCCATGAGCTTCTTTCAAAATACCTGCAAACCCAGCGGCCTTGGCGGCCGGCTGATGGTCAAAATGATGAACAGCGGCCACGCGAAGCTGGCGGACTGGGGCTTTTCGCAGATACAGGCGAAGGCCGACGCGCGGGTTTTGGACGCGGGCTGCGGCGGCGGTGCGAACGTGGCGGTCTGGCTGAAACAATGCCCGAAGGGCCGCGTGACGGGCATGGATTATTCCGAAATCAGCGTGGCGGAGACCCGAAAAATCAACGACGCGGCCATCAAAGCGGGTCGGTGCGACGTGGTGCAGGGCAACGCGGCGGCCATGCCGTTTCAGGCTGAAACGTTTGACGTCGTATCCGCGTTTGAAACGGTTTATTTTTGGCCGGGATTGGAAGCGTGCTTTGCGGAGGTGAACCGCGTGATGAAGCGCGGCGGCACGTTCATGATCTGCAACGAGAGCGACGGCACAAACGCGGCGGATGAAAAATGGCAGAAGATGATCGACGGCATGCGGATCTATCCCGAAGAAGAGCTTCGCGCGGCGCTGGAAAAGGCTGGCTTTACCGAGATTGAAAGCCGGAGAGAGACGAAAAAGCACTGGCTGTGTATGCTGGCAAAGAAATGAAAGACGGAGGAGATAACCATGATCGAGCATATGCAGCTCGGCGATATGCCGAAGTTCTGCGAAAGCGTGAAGACGTGGTTGAGCGACCGTTACGGCGCGCGGCTCATCAACGCGATCTTTCAAAACAACGGCAAAAAGGACAATCAGAACGCTGAGCGGCGCAGTATGAAATTACGAAAGACGAAAACGGCTTTCTGGTGAGCCGAAAAATATGAAACGGGAACAAGCGTAAGAAACGATTATGAAGGAGACAACATGTTAAACGAACAGGGTTTTGATTTATGGGCGGACGGATACGATCGAAGTGTCGGTCTGTCCGACGAGGGGAACACGTATCCGTTCGCGGGATATAAGCGCGTGCTGAACGCCATCTACAACGCGGTGCTGGCAAACGGCTGTCAAACCGTGCTGGATATCGGTTTCGGCACGGGCACGTTGACGCAGAAGCTCTACGAGCACGGCTGCACCGTGTATGGGCAGGATTTTTCGCAGCGGATGATTGAGCTGGCCAAGGTCAAAATGCCGAAGGCTGAGCTTTATCAGGGCGATTTTACAAAGGGGCTGGTCGAGAAGCTGAAACAGAACCGATATGACGCGATTGTCGCGACCTATTCCCTGCACCACCTGACGGACGCGCAAAAGGTCGTTTTCATCGAAAATCTGCGCCCGCTGCTGAACGACGGCGGCAAAATCTATATCGGCGACGTGGCGTTCCCTAACCGCGTCCAGATGGAGGCTTGCAGGGCCGACGCTGGGGACGAGTGGGACGGCGACGAAATCTACTTCGTCGTCGATGAACTGCAAGCGCGCTTTCCGCAGATGCGCTTTGAGCCGCTCTCCTACTGTTCAGGCGTGCTGACGCTGTAAAGGAGAAAAAGGAGGAAAGCCGCATGTTTTGGGATCGCGCCGCCGGGGTTTACGACCTGTTTGCCAACGTTTGGAACAAAAAGACGCACGGGGCGCTTTGCGCGTATGTGGAAGCGCAGATTTCCCCGGCGGATGAGGTGCTGGAATGTGCGTGCGGGACGGGGCTGCTGACCGAAGGCATCGCGGCGAAATGCAAACGCCTTGTCGCGACGGATTTTTCTGAAAAGATGCTGGAAAAGGCGGAAAAGAAGTGCGGGAAGTTTGGCAATGTCACATTCAAGCGCGAAAACATTCTGCAAATCGGCGAGCCGGACGGGCGGTTTGACGCGGTGGTGGCCGCCAACGTCATTCATCTGCTGGATGAGCCGCTTCGGGCGCTGGCGGAGCTTGACCGCGTCTGCCGCGGGGGCGGGAAAATCATCACCCCGACGTATATGAATGAGAATGAAAAGGGGCGGAACAGCGGCTTTTCGACCATTGTGGGCCGGGCGGGCGCGGATTTCAAGCGCGCGTTTACGCTGGATTCCTACAAGGCGTTTTTCAAGGCGGCGGGCTATGAAAACGTTGAATATGCGTTCTTTGAAGGGCGCGTGCCGTGCGCCGTGGCGGTGATACGGAAATAAAAATGCCGCCTGCTCAGTTTTTGGCTGAGCGGGCGGCTGTTTTGCGGTTTGAAGCCGTTTCAATCGTAGACTGCTTCGCAGTCTGCTCTGAAACTTTTGTTTTACGATAGGGGGGGTATCGGGCTGCCGCCCGAACATGCCTGAGGGATTTCATCCCTCAGACTCCCTTCTTCGCTTCGCGGCGGCTTAAACAAATTTTAAGCGGCAAACCCCTGCGCGGCGAGGGGCTTGCGCAGACGCAGCGCGAGGAAGGCGGCGAGCAGAATCTTCACCACGTCGCCGGGGAGGAACGGAATCACGCAATAGCCCATGCTCGTGGCGAGGTTCATGCCGGTCAGCACCATGAACCAGATGGTGCCGAACGCATAGCAGACCGCCACGCCGAGCACCATGGACAGGCAGAGATTCTTGAAGTTAAACGCGAACTTGTGGGAGAGCGCGCCCACGATCAGCGCGCAGAGAATATAGCCCAGAATGTAGCCGCCGGTCTTGCCGAAGAGTACCGCCGGGCCGCTGCCAAAACCCGCGAACACCGGCACGCCGATCACGCCCAGCAGCGCATAGACGACCATCGACAGCGCGCCGTATTTCCAACCCAGCAGCGCGCCGCTCAGATGCACGGCGAACAAGGCGAGGTTAATCGGGATCATCGGCAGGGGAATCTGAATCTGGGAGCAGATTGCAGTCAGCGCGGCCATCAGCGCGCAGAGCACGAGGCTGCGCGTTGCAGAACGGCGGGAAGAAGCGGCATTTTCGGACATGGCGGAAACCTTCTTTCTGTAAACTTGAAATCGAAATAAAGTTGACGGCAAACAGTGTACCATGCGGCGTGCCTGATGTCAACCGCGAAACTATAAAAAGTTGACGGCGGCGCTCAGGGCGCGCCCTTGTGTTTTGGCCTTGCTTCTGTTACAATAAAACGTAAACATCCGGAAAATGAGCCGGATCAAGGCCCGTCTGAGACGGGCGGACAGGCTTAAGAAATCCAGATGACCCGACGGATGACGAAGGAGAACAGAATCTATGGATATGAAACTCAAGGTTGCGGAATATATCGCGCAGGCCGCTCAGCAGAGCTTTGAAAACTGCGCGCTCACGGGAAACGACGTCAGCGCGATGATCGAAACCCCGCCGGATAAAAAGATGGGCGATTACGCGCTGCCGTGCTTCCGCCTGTCCAAGACGATGCGCTGCGCGCCGCAGATGATCGCGGGCAAACTGGCCGAAAAGATTGCCTGCGAGGAAATCGATCATGTGGAGGTTGTCGGCGGCTATCTGAACGTGTTTCTCCGCCGCGGCGGGCTGGCGCGCGACATCGTGGAAGCCGTGCTGAAAAATCCGGGGCGTTGGGGTTCCAGCGAAATTGGCAAAGGCAAGACGGTGTGCCTGGATTATTCCTCCATCAACATTGCCAAGCGTTTCCACATCGGCCATCTGTCCACGACGATGATCGGCAACAGCCTCAAACGCATTTATGATTTCAACGGCTATACCACCGTGGGCATCAACCACCTGGGCGACTGGGGCACGCAGTTCGGCAAGATGATCTGTGCCTACAAGAAGTGGGGCAACCGCGAGGAGGTTGAAAAGGGCGGCGTTCAGGCGATGGTCGATCTGTACGTCCGTTTCCACCACGAGGCGGAGCAGCATCCGGAGCTGGAGGACGAGGGCCGCGCATGGTTCAAGAAGATCGAGGACGGCGACCAGGAAGCCATGGAGATTTTCACGTGGTTCAAGGAAGTCACGCTCAAGGACACCCAGCGCGTGTACGACCTGCTGGGCGTGTCGTTTGATTCCTACGCGGGCGAGAGCTTTTACAACGACAAGATGGCGCCCGTCGTTGAGGAACTGCGCGAAAAGGGTCTGCTGATCGAATCTCAGGGCGCTCAGGTCGTCGATTTGGAGGCCTACGGCATGCCGCCGGCCCTGATCCTGCGCAGCGACGGCGCGACGCTCTACATCACCCGCGATCTTGCGGCAGCATTCTACCGCCATAACACGTATCACTTTGACAAGTGCCTGTACGTGGTGGCCTATCAGCAGAACCTGCACTTCAAGCAGCTGTTCAAGATCATCGAGCTGATGGGGCACGACTGGTACAAGGGCATGGAGCACGTCTCCTTCGGTATGGTCAGCTACGAGGGCCGCGCGCTGTCCACCCGCGAGGGCTATGTCGTCTATCTGGAAGACCTGCTGAACAAGGCGGTCGAGAAGGCGCGGGAGATCATCGAGGAAAAGAGCCCGAATTTGCCCAACAAGGACGAGGTGGCGCGTCAGGTCGGCGTGGGCGCGGTAGTCTATTTCGACCTGCACAACGACCGCAACAAGGATATCGATTTCCGCTGGGAGCGCGCGCTCAACTTTGACGGCGAAACCGGCCCGTATGTGCAGTATACGCACGCGCGCTGCTGCTCGGTGCTGCGCAAGGCGGAGGCGTTTGCCGCGGCTGAGCCGGATTACGGCGTGATTACTGACGACGAGGCGCAGGATGTGCTGATGCTGATTTCGCACTTCCCGCAGGTGGTGCGCAAGGCGATGGAGCAGAGCGAGCCGTCGCTGATCACCCGCCACACGACCCAGCTGGCGCAGGCCTACAACAAGTATTACTTTGAGCACCGCATCATGGACGAGAGCGACCCGGCGGGCACGGCGGCGCGCGTGAACCTGACCCGCGCCTTCCGCGACGTGATCAAGACGGGCCTGTATCTCATCGGCGTGGAAGCGCCGGAGCGGATGTAAAGGGAGACGTTTGGGACTCCGTTCCAAGCCCTGCCGAGAACCTGAGGTTCTTGGATTTCCCTCTTATGGATTTTTTGATGTGATTTTATGTGGGAGGTGCAGGAACCTCAGGTTCCTGCCGGAGTTTGAGGCGGAGCCTCAAGCGGTCCCAAAGCGAGGTACGCTATGGATATCGGACAGCTTCGCGGGCTTTTGCTCGATTTGGAATGCATGACGGCCTTGCGCCACACGCTCAAAAACAGGGCGGTTGCGGCCTTGGTTGCGTTGTGCCGCGAATGCGCGCGGGACGACGCGTCCGAAGCGGCGCTGACGGCGGCCTACTGCCGCGCTTACGACGCGTGGCTGGACGCGGCGGCGCACGGGCGCGGTGGTTTTGCGCGCGAAGCGCTGGAAGCGGTGTTGTTTGAAGAAAGCCCGGCGGCGCTGCTTTGCGCGCGGATGGATGTTCTGCCGTACAGCCTGACCAACGCGATGGCGAACGATTTGGACGCGCTGGGGCGGCTGACGGCGATCGAACCGGCGATGTTTCTGCTCTTATGCGAGCGCGCGGGAATGAGCGGGCAGACGGCGGCGCGTCTGCCTGTCTGGGAACCGACGCTGGGCAGCGCGTTCAGCGATCCGCGTCTGTCCAAAGCGATGCTGAGCCGCGAGGGCGTGTCGCTTGTGTCGGCGTTTTTCAAGAAGCAGGGAACGGGGCTGTTTGCCCGCTGCCCCGGCAGCACGTGGGTGGGCGAGAGCGAAAAATATCCGCTCGGCCTGCGCGGCATCCGCCAGCCGGACCCGATTCGACTGGAAGACATGGTGCTCTATGAAAAGGAGCGCGGCGTGCTGGTGGAAAACACGCGTCGGCTGCTGGACGGGCGGCAGGCGTGCAACATTCTGCTTTACGGCGACAAGGGCACGGGCAAATCCGCGACGGTTAAGGCGCTGCTGAGCAGCCTGTGGCTGGAGGGCTTGCGCATCGTCGAGGTGCCGCTGGCGCAGCTGACCCATCTGCCGACGATTTTCTCAATTCTGCGCGATCAGCCGGGCAAATTCATCGTGTTTGTGGACGATCTGGCGTTCAACGATTCCTGTCCGGAATACACGGCGCTCAAAACGGTTTTGGAGGGCGGCCTTGAGGCGCGTCCGGCGAACGTCGTCGTCTATGCGACGAGCAACCGCCGTAACATCGTCCGCCAGCGTTTCTCCGAGCGGCAGGACGACGTGAATGAACGCGACACGCTGGAGGAAAAATTCTCTCTGGCGGATCGTTTTGATCTGCGGCTGACGTTTTCCGCGCCGACTCAGGAAGAATACTTCACCATCTGCCGCGCGTTGCTGGATGCGCGCGGGGTGAAATACGACTGGGAGACGCTGATGCCGCGCGCCCGCGCGTGGACGGTGAGCCACAACGGCTGTTCTCCGCGCATTGCGAGGCAGTTTGTGGATTATATCGCGGGCGGAGAAGCATGAAAAAGACGATTTTAAAGGGCGCGGCCATGCTGCTGGGCGGCGTTCTGCTGGGCACGCTGCTGATGATTGCGGCATACGCCATTCCGTCGGAAACCGTCTGGGAAAACGTGCGCGTTTCGGCGCAGACGTTGGCAAACGAAGGGCTGCGATACGAGGCGATCGACGGCTATCACGCCAGCAGGCTGGATGATTTCACGGACGCGATCATGATCGGCAACGCCGTGCTGACGACGGAAGACCCGGTGGAAAGCGCGATGACGGCGCGGCACTTTGCGGGCGGCGAGACCATCGGCACGCTGATGCGCTATCTGGATGGCGAGGATGTGCCGACGGAATCCTACGCGCGGTATTGGCACGGCTATCTGGCCGCGCTCAAGCCGCTGCTGATGGTGATGAACCTGAACTCGATCCGCGTGCTGAACATGTATGCACAGCTGGCGCTGGTGCTCTGGACTGCGGCGCTGATGGTTCGGCGCGGGCTTTCGCGGCACGTGCTGGCGCTGTTTGCGGCCTACGCGAGTTTATGCCCGGCGGCGGTGATGCAGTCGTTGCAATACTCGACGGCGTTTTATGTCGCTTTCGGCGCGATGGCCGTTCTGCTTTGGACGGACGGGCGGATGAACGACGCGCTGTTTTTCATGGCGGTCGGCATGCTGACCAGTTTTGTCGATTTTCTGACGTACCCCATTGCAACGCTGGGCCTGCCGCTGGCGGCGCGCATGGCGCTGCGGCAGAAGCAGGAGAAGCCGTGTGGCTTGGCGGATTTTGTGAAAATCTGTTTGAGTTGGGGAATCGGCTACGCGGGCATGTGGAGCGGAAAATGGCTCATGGCGGCGCTGCTGACCGGGCAGAATGTGTTTGCGGAAGCCGGAAGCGCGATGGGCAACCGTCTCGGCACAGTGGACGACAGCGGCGTGGAGCTGGCATTGACGACCGGCGTGCAGGAGAATCTGCGGATCATGTTCAACCCGCTGACGGTGCTGATGCTGCTGGGCGTACTGGCGGTCTGCGCGCTGCTATGGCTGCGCGTCGGCGGCAGGCCGGACGTGAAGCGGCTTGGGCCGTATCTGCTCTGCGCGCTTCTGCCCATCGCCTGGTACATGGCGCTGCTGAACCATTCGGCGGAGCACGCGTTCTTCACGTACAGGGCGCTGTGCGTGACTATATTCGCGGCGGTGAGCATGGCGATTCCGACAGGAAAGGCGGAGACATGAGCGGCAAAAAGAAACGCAGCCGATGGATCGGCGCGCTGGCGGCGCTTTTGGGCGTGGTCTGCGCGCTGATTCTGTGCGCGCTGTTTTACGGCACGATGGTCTATCAGCTGGCCGGGGAGAGCGGGGGAGACGCCGCGCCGGCAGGCGGAACGCTGGCGCTGAGCGCCGGAACGCTGGAAGACGAAAGCCGCCAAAACATCCGGATGGGCGGCAAAACCTGCGACGTGCTGACCCGGACGTATCGGCTGGAAGGCGGCGCGCAGGTGCAGGCCGTGACTGCCAGCCCGGCGGCTTACATCGAGCGGATGAAAGAGGAAGGCTGGCAGGCGCAGCTCATCACCGGCTTCGCCATCGGCCCGCTGGACGCGATTTACGCCGTCAGCGGGGAAAACGCGATGCTCTGCGCGCAGAGCGGTCAGACCGTATACATGATTCTCGCTCAGGCGGACGAGAACGCGCTGTACGCGCTCGGCGCGGACGCGGTTTTTGAATGAACGCAGACCCGGCACGACACGCGCCGGGCCTTTTTCTGTCTGAATTTTTCAGACTGACGATCCTGAAAAATGGAGAAAACGGGAGAAAACAGGAGAAAACGGGAGGAGACCGGAACTAATCAAAAAAACTTGCAAAAAACGGTTGACAAGCATAGCCGCCGGGTGTACAATATGCAGGCATGTTTGACGGACGAGTAGTCCGCTTTTTGAGAAGGAGGTGTCTTGTATGGCTGCTGCTGGTGTGCGCGTGAAGATCACGCTGGCCTGCACGGAGTGCAAGCAACGTAATTACAACACGATGAAGAATAAGCGCAACAATCCGGACCGTATCGAAATGAGCAAATACTGCCGTTTCTGCAAGAAGCACACGGTTCACAAGGAAACCCGCTAATTCACGCGACAAGACGGACAAGGATGTGAAAGAGATGTCTGAAACCAAAGGCGCGAAGAAAACCGAAAAACCCGGTTTCTTCACCCGCGCGAAGAATTGGATCGTCGCCCTGCCTGGCCGCATTTCCGGTGCGTTCAAGAACATGGTCGCCGAGCTGAAGAAGGTCGCGTGGCCGTCCAAGAAGGATCTCATCAATTACTCGATCGTCGTCATCGCGTTCGTCGTGGTGCTGGCGATTGTCGTCGGTCTGCTGGATACCGGTTCCTCGTTCCTGGTCAAGAAGCTCATCGAGCTGTAAGACCTGACCACAGGAGGGTTAACATGGCGGACGAGAAGGCCCTTTGGTATGTTGTGCATACCTATTCGGGTTATGAAAACAAAGTCGCCAACGATCTCGTCAAGACGGTGGAAAACAACGGCATGGGCGACCTGATTCAGGAAGTCACCGTGCCGATTGAGGAAGTCGTCGAGATCCGCAATGGCAAGCCTCATACC
>Ga0129315_1000597_pt1 | contig 25845 bp, 25 predicted proteins | sample Cm827metagenome_FD_94432 | JGI IMG/M metagenome (GOLD analysis project Ga0129315, IMG submission 94432) | Eastern black-and-white colobus group fecal microbial communities from Wisconsin, USA - Cm827 metagenome | ecosystem: Host-associated > Mammals > Digestive system > Large intestine > Fecal...
CCGTCGTCGGAGGACTTACCGCGAAACTGGGCGGAGACACCTACACGGCAGGAGCGATGGCAGGCGCAGTCAATGAACTGGTGAACGGAGAAATAGACAAATACAACCGCACCCACCCGACAAGTCCCATCGATGCACAGCGTCACCAGTGGCTGAGCGCGGCTGTGGGGGCGATTGTGAACGCAAGTACCAACCAAGCCCTGCAAACAGGAGCTGCCGAGGCGGTATACGGGACGAAGTGGAATTTTGGCTTGGTTGATTTGCCTGAAATCCGCAAGTCGATTAAGGAAAATGAACAAGTGAATAATATTCCCTTTGGCAGTGCTCTGATTGTTTCTTATGGTACTGGAGCGAAAGGGGTAGGTGTTAGCGAAACGGCATTGATATATAATTTAGGGGGAAAGAATAATAATTTGGTTTTTGCAGGTAACTCAATATCTTTGGGAGCATCTGTCGATTATGGTGCGGTTATTGAGATGGGACAAGCGACACTATATGATTCTTCTGGGAATGTTGTTTTGGATCCTGCAATCATCCAAAAAGAACTTTGCGGATTTTCTGGTAATATAAGTGTGACTGTATTAGGAGGCTTCAGCTGGGGAAATACTTCTGGCGGATATCGGTTTGTTGTTAAATTATTATCACCGTCTGCTGGAATTACTTATGATATTTCATATACACGGTTTCTTGGTACACAAAGCAATATGTGAGGATGAAAATGTCGATATTTATTTTTATCTTCGCTCGAGTTATCCCACTTTGTGTTGCAGGAAGTTGCCTTGCTTATCGTTGGTATTGGCGAATCAGTGCTGTGGAAAAGGTGACTGCATATATTATTGGTGAGAAAATAATTTGGGCAGACGTAAAAGGATTTAGGTTGGTGAAATTTGTTGTTCAGTACAGTAGAAACAGTCAAGTATATACAACGGAAAGTTTAGAAATAAAAATGTTTTGGAAATCGAAATCAAACTCGCTTTCCCAAAAAATCAAAGGGCAATTATGCAAGAATGGGCGAGTGAGCTGTAATGACATGTGGTTTTATGAAATACTAAGTTTACTTTTGTTGGGAACATGTTTTGTATAGCGTGAGTCGTAAATTGCGTGAGTTCTAACCCGAGAAGACTGACTTTTCTAAATTTGATAGAAACAAGCTGATACACAATTTGCTACCATTGAATACACGACTGTGCCAATACTGGCAGTACCAGGCTTTATTGAGGTGTTTGGGGCAGAAACGAAAGTCTATCGGAACATTGTTTTTGACAATTCACTATAGGAAAACTGCCTATACGGTGAAGTTCTTACCACAAAATTCAAAGCACAAAATTCAAAGTAGGATAGATGGGAAAATTCGTAAGAGAATCGATTTCCAGAGAAACAAAAACATTTTTGAAAAGGGGAATATGACAAATGGATACATTGTTTTTTCAATTTCGTACATTTGATTATCTGTTTTTGTTTTTTAGTGCTTGTTGTATTACGTGGATTATCTTAGATTGGTACAACTTTATGGGTCAAAACAATTCATGGAGCAATTATTTTTTCAGTACTCTTATTGCTGGACAAACAAGTATAGCGATTGCGTATATTTTGTGTGATGCAAGGATAAAAGTATTTATTGTTCTGTTGATGGCTGCAGGAATCTATCTATTGCTTCGTGCTTTATGTAGGTAATCGACACATATGATTAATGACGCTTTTTACCAAAGTACAACTTCAGGGGGTATAGGCCGCCAAAATTTCAATATTCCAAAGTATCATCGTGTGTTATGGGGGCTATATGCGATTGTTGCAAGTTTAGTTTGGTTGGCTTATGCTAATTATACGGATCCGAAACCTGTATCGTATTTTTCTTTCTTTTTTTGAACATCATTCATGCTTTGTTTGCTGGTGTCTATTTGTTTATGGCGAAACAGGAAATGCGAGGCGCTCTAGCGGTAAGATTTGTTGGTTGCTTTTTCTTGTTGTTTTGGGCAGAAATAGTTTCTGTTTTTGTAAACAGTAAGATAATTTTGGAATGCTCCATAGTAATCCTATTAGGTATTAATTTTTGCTTATCAATTGGATCGATTTATCTATCAAGTTTTGCACTTAAAGTCTTTTCTAGTGTGCGGAAGGTAAGCGAGAGTGCATGGATTAAAATGTTGGTGCTAAGCGGTGTCGAAGCCGTTGTTTTGCTATATTTGCAGACATTTATAGCTATTCGGCAGCAGGAGGGAGTATTTGTATGGCTTGCATATTCTGATTATCTTCCCAACATTAGTGTTGTAATAGTATTGACGTGTTTTTTTGGGTGGGTGCTTCCGAATGCACACAGAGCGATAAGCCAATTGAGTGAAAATAGAAACAGAGAGGAGAGAGGATATAACTATAGTCGGGTGTATTTGGCTCTTGCTATATTGTTGGTTTCGATAACAATGCTTCTAGTCAACATATTTAAGTTGCAGCCCCAACCGGTTTGGTGGCTTATGTTATCAGAAGAGCGACAAGTTTTATGGAGATATATTGTTAATTGTTTTTTAGTAGAAGAGAATATTTATGTTTTTGTTGTCACAATATGTATAGCAATGGTCTGGTTAAAAAAACAAATCAGCAGAACGGCACGGTTTGGAAAAGAAAACATAATAATAAAGGTAGCGACAGCATTACTGTTAGCAATCTCGATACATGTATTTTTAGGAACGTGGTTGTATAGTGCCTTGGTGTCGACAGCAAGAGCTCGGCATTATGACATCAGTTTGACAATGCCGTACTTTCCTGCCGATATTAACCCAACGTTTCTTGCGTATTTATGGATTCTGGGGATATTAGTTTTGCTAAATTATTATTTTGAGAAGCAAGCAAAATAAAGAATTGACGTACAAAAGAGGAGCATGAAAACAAAAGTTAGCATTGTTTTCGTTGTCAAATAGAGGATAAGAGGAAACAAAAAGGATAATTCCCTTTTTTCGACTTAATGTAGGCGGCTGGTTATTTTTGCTGTCCGGCATCATTTGCATATTTTGGATTATCCAAGATTGGAATACTTCAAGAGAAGGAGATAGCAAGTGGGTAAAATACTCCTCAATGGCAATTTTGGCGACACAAGGGGGGATAGGCGCATGGTATGTTTTTGATGATGATAGAATAAAAGTATTGCTTACGGTTATTTTTTTGAATCGCCATGTATTAGCGTCAAAGTATGACTTTGATATAAATGCCGTTTTCATCCCATCGTCGGCATTTTTGAGAATTGCATACGCGGAAGGCTATTCTGTTGATGACTTTCATCCACATGTAAAAGAATGGTTATCGAGGTAGGCTAATGAAAACTTTTGTTCAATGGATGCTTGTAATGTTTTTTCTTGCTATTGAATTGATGGAACTAACATCATTGGTTTTGCCTAATCCGTTTATACCTGAAGAGGTGGACAAAAAGGGGTTTCTGGTGGTTTATGATGCAAACGACGGACAATACAAAAGTTATTGCTTAGATGATATGCAACAGATTAAAATATTGACCGTCGAGGATTTGTCCAAACTGGAGGTTTCTCCTCTTGAATCGTTAGCCGGCGTTGCAACTAAATCCGGTTTATATGCCCCAAATCTTCGAACAAATAGCGAAGGGGTTGAAAAAATATTGGATATAGAGCACCTCGGAGTAAGTATTTTCAGATACAGATATCATCGCCCCTTTGAGTTACAAGCGGACGGAAGGAGTGAGCGAGCATTTTGGGTGAAAACAGAAACGATGAAGGGCATGCCAATCCTTGTTCCCCCGTATTGTCGTGTCATTGCGTGGCGCGAACATGTTTAAGAATCGTGGTTGATGTGAGTATCTGGTGCATGTTTTATAGTCTTATGCTAGTTCATGTTAGAGGGATAGGCAACCTTTTCGTGTATTGGTTGTTGTTTCCTGTTTCAAGTGTTTGGCTTGTTCAGATAGGCGCTGTCAGAAAAGGAAGCGCATTTCCTAATAGACTCTTGTATCTATGGAGCGGTTATTTGTTTGTTTTGTTCTCTTGCTGGATCGTATCTACCGCTCCAACAGTTAATATATTGTTTACACGAGTACCGGTGTTTGTCATCGAGCCAGTTATTACTGAGATTTTTATATTTTTTGTAGGAAATTTGATTAGTGTTTATATGGCCGGATTTTTCGCTTGGTTTACACTGCACCTTTTTAACTCAATAAAAAGGCAAGTAGTAAAGTGAAAAAAGTCATGGCGAAATCGGGGCGGACTTTGGAAAAGAAGGATACATCACCCCGCGCATCGGATATCATCAAGGCAAAGAGCACAGCAAAGAGACCAAATCATGGTATACCCCGACACTCATTAACGGAGATACCGTCACCATCACCGCAGGAGGCAATATGAACATACAGGGAAGCATGCTCACCGGCAAACAAGTCGACATCGACATCGCAGGTGACCTCAGCATCCAAAGCGACAAGACCGGCTACACCTACCGGCAAAAGAATGCCGCTATCGGCGTCGGCATCGCACTTATTGTTACCGATACGGATGTATTAAGGAGAGAGCTGGTTGGAAATTCTGGAGCTTTTTCGTGGTCGGCGTTAGGCAAGGAATCTATTTCTACTAATATAAATGGATTTACACTCCATGTTGAAATGATTTCTCCCACGGCTGCCTTGTGCTTAACAAATGCTGACACCGTATTTTTGGGCTACCAAGGGAATATTTAGGTGTGGATATGAAACTGTTTTTGACAGGAGCATATTCCCTTATAGTACTAGGTCTTTTTTTGTACAGATATTATTATCGTTTTTTTAAGGGGGAGACGGTGTGCAAAGGCTATATTGTTGGGGCAGAGATTATTTGGGAAGCTCCTTTTGGAGTATGGGGATGTGACGGTATGTTTTGATGATGATGATGAATTGTTTTTATTTGATTCTTTTCTGTCCGATTTACAAGAACAAGGATGGACTGTTTATTCTTGTAATGAGCGTTTGAGAACCGCAAGATTGTACAATGAAAAGTTTATTATCGACATTGATTATGTAGAAAACAAAAAACAAGTAATTATATCTATCGTTTATAATGACATTTGGACAAGAATGGAATGGTTGGACTATCTTTTTGTACCGGTATACTAGGAAGTATTATCATAAGCGGCACCGAGAAGAGACGAAAGTCCGGTATGACCCTGATGAGGTGGCGCTGCCTACTTTTCCCAAGTGACATATATGTCTTGATAGACAAGAGTATACTCTGACTGATTCTTAATGAAAGCTATTCTAGGCTCTTGCATTTATTTGGTATACTGGAATTGAAACATTCATAAGAGAGCAGACGGGGGTTTGCTGTATCGAGGTGAGCAAGGGTATGATGGAAAAGTTGAAAATTGCGTACAGTGCGGAGGCATTGGCGCGGTTCGGCGAGGTGCCGGGGCGGCCGGCGGTGCTGCTGGACGCCTGTGATTTTACGGATGTCGCCGCTGTCGTCGTGACCGATCATGACAAAGACGTGTTTTCCAATCCGCGCGTCAAGGCGTTCGGGATTCCGGTCTTTTACATTGTGACGGACGCACAGGGCGCCGACGACTTTGCGATGGGCAAGGCGTTCGGCGTAATCGACTTGCGCGAGACCTCACGAGCCTTTTACAAACGACAGATTGACAGTGCGGCCGTGCAGTACGAGAACAAGATATTGCCGCCGTTTTTCCGGCATTTGATGGCCTATGTCGAACAGGGGAATGTCGAATTTGATTGTCCCGGTCATCAAGGGGGCGCGTATTTCTTACGGCATCCCGGCGGGCGTATTTTTTATCACTTCTACGGCGAGAATACATTCCGTGCCGACCTGTGTAATGCGGACGTGGCCATGGGGCATCTGTTGATACATGAAGGGCTGCCGCTGGAAGCGCAGAAACATGCGGCGCAGGTGTTTCATGCCGACAAGGCGTACTTTATCTTAAACGGTACCTCCGGCGCCAATAAGGTGGTCATGAATGCCCTGCTCGCACCGGGCGACCTGGTGCTCTACGAGCGGAATAATCACAAGTCCGTGGGCTACGGGGCGCTGCTTCAGGCCGGCGGGATTCCGATTTATTTGGAAACGGCGCGCAACCCGTTCGGGCTGATCGGCGGTGCCTTGGATCATTGTTTCAATGAGGAGTATATCCGCATGCTGATTGCCGAGCGGGACCCGAAACGGGCGCTCATGGACAGACCCTTGCGGGCGGCGGTCATTCAGCTGGGAAACTATGACGGATGTATTTACAATGCACGCCAGGTCGTCGATAAAATCGGCCATCTCTGTGACTACATCGTGTTTGATTCGGCATGGGTGGGCTATGAACAGTTTATTCCCATGATGAAAGATTGCAGTCCGCTGCTACTCGAACTCGGGCCGGACGACCCGGGCATCATCGTGACGCAGTCGGTGCACAAGCAGCAGGCCGGTTTTTCCCAAGCGTCGCAAATCCTGAAGAAAGATCGCCATATCAAAGGGCAGAAACGGTATGTGCCGCATAAGGTCATGAATAATTCGTTTATGGTCAATTCATCGACCTCGCCGAATTACCAGATTTTCGCATCGCTCGACATGAATGCGAAAATGCAGGAAGGCGAAGCGGGCAAGTTGCTTTGGCATGAGTGTATTGTCAATGCCATCGAAGCGCGCAAGGCGGTGCTGAAGCATTGCAAATACTTGCGACCGATTGTGCCGCCCATGGTCTATAACAAGAAATGGGAAGAGTGCGATACGGAAGTGATGGCCGATGATATTTCCTACTTCGCATTTGAACCGGGCGGGAAATGGCACTCTTTCCAAGGCTATTCCAAGGGGCAATACTTCATCGATCCGCTGAAGTTGCAGCTCATGACCTCCGGTATCAATATTGAAAACGGCGAGTATGAAGACTTCGGCATACCGGCGACGATTTTGGCGAACTACCTGCGAGATAACGGTATCATTCCGGAAAAGTGCGACCTGAATGATATCCTGTTTCTCATGACGCCGGCGGAATCACGGACGAAGATCGATAACCTGGTGACCAAGCTGGTGCAATTTGAAACGTATATTGATGAAGATGTGCCGATGGAACGGGTGCTGCCTTCTATTTTCAAAAAACATCAGGACGTCTATCGCGGCTATACAATTCGCCGGATTTGTCAGGAACTGCATGATTTTTATAAAGCGCGGAAAATCAACGTATTGCAGAAAAAGATGTTCTTAAAAGCGTATTTCCCCGCCTACTTCATGAAACCGCAGGACGCCAATTGGGCGTTGGTACGCGGAGAAGGGGAGCTGGTACCGCTGAAAGAGGCGGAGGACCGGGTGGCGCTGCAGGCGGCAGTCCCCTATCCGCCCGGGGTTCCGTGCGTACAACCGGGGGAACGCTGGTCGCGGATTGCGTTGGATTATTTCATGGATTTCGTGGAGGGAATCAATCTGTTGCCCGGCTTCGAGCCGGAGATGCAGGGGGTCTATCTGGAAAAGGATGAGACCGGCCGTACATATGCATTGGGCTATGTGCTGAAAAAAGAAGAAGAAAAGAACTGTAAGGCGTAGCGACCGGCGTGGGACGGACATCGCATCGCCGGCAGGGACATCCTGACCGTGTGCGCTCGCCGGCGGCTTGCGGCAATGCTCGGCAGTCGTTATGCAGTGAAACGGGAAGGATAAGGGGAAGGAGAAGATCGATGAAGCTCAATTTCACGTCTCTGGAGTATTTTCAAAAAGTGGCGGAAATGGAACACATGACCAAAGCGGCGGAGGCCTTGCACATCGCCCAGCCGGCTCTTTCCCGTACGATTCGCGGCTTGGAAGAAGAATTGAATGTGACGTTGTTTGAACATCAAGGGCGAAATATCCGACTGACGCGGGACGGTCACATTTTGCTCAAGCATTCCCGGCAGCTGCTGAAAGAATTGGAACTCATGCAACAGGAGTTCAAGGATTCCAGAGACTTGCAACAGTTGACCGTGAGACTGGCGATTCTGACGGCGACCAAGCTGATTCCGACCTTTCTGATACAATTCAAGAAAGAACATCCGACGGCCGTGCTGGAAATCGGCCGACCGGACGTACCGGCGGCACTCGCCAAAATGGATTTGACGATTTTCTCCGATACCGAGCACATCGACAACGAACACACCGTGAGCCTTTTTCGGGAAAACATGGTGCTCATATTTCCCAAAGCCGATCGGCATGCGTCGCTGCCGTATGTGAGCCTGAAGGATTTTGCAGAAAGTCACTTCATTGCCGCGCCGAAGGGATTTCTGTTGCGGGACATGCTGGAAAACTATTGTCGGCAGTTGGGATTTGCGCCCAACGTCGTCATGGAAAGCGACAATCCCGAAACCGTGCGCGAATTCGTCCGGGCGGGGTTGGGCGTGGCGATGATTCCCCAGATGACATGGCACTCCGGCCTGCAGGGCGTGGCGGCCTTGCCGATTGGCGATATCGAGTGTTATCGTTACCTGTATCTCTCTTGGAAAACGGACGGGAAGCTGTCATTGACGGCGGTGCTTATTCGTGAGTACATCGTCGACCACTTTTGGGAATTTGTCAGAAACAGCGCCAACAGCGTATTTCCGATGGAATAAAAAGCCCTCTGCCCATCAGTCGAGCTGCCCATCAGTCGAGATGGGGGAGGGCTTTTTGCGTGCCGCGGTGGAAGACGACGTACGCGGAACGTGCCGTGCCGTACACATCGGCGGCGCAGGCGGCCATGTAGACGCATCGCGGAGAGGGGATGCCCTGTCGGTGTCCCGTAGCGGCATACCGTTTCTTTACAAATATAACAATTCTGCTATTTATCCAATCTGAACTATACGGAAAATTGATTTTCAGAGCGCCGCACGATGCAAAGAAAGGTGAGTTGTATTGTTGTCAATATGGACTGGATAGAGAAAATAGCATATAAAAAATAAAAAATTCTCATGAAATTGCGACATAACGTCGGATTGCATGAGATTTTTTTTGTTGCCCTTCGGGTTGGCGCCTTACCTGCGGGTACAAGGGCTACTATGTCGATAGATAACAAAATTGATATGAATAAAGAATAAAAGCGAGAGTTGATACTCTTTTGTGATGAAATGCCGTTTGAAACCATAAGGCGTACAAAAGAGTATTGGAAGAAAATAAGAATGTTAAGTAAGATTAAGGCAGATGAGCCGAAGGCATCGGCTCGTCGGATACGCGAACAAAGTGCACTGTTCGGAACATGCTATTTACGAAGCAGAATTTCAAGAAAATGGAGGTTAGTACTTTGAGACACTTAAAGATTGCTTACACAGACAAAGCTTTGGAAATCTTTGGTGCGATCGCCGGTCGCGAACAGGTAGACGTCCATGCGACGGATTTTACGGATGTGGCGGCTGTGGTCATGACGGAGCAGGACCGAGATGTGCTGCAGCAGGACATGATTTTCGCCTTCAAGATTCCGGTTCTTCTTATCAAGACCGGTGACGCACCGGTGAGCGATGAATTGCTTGCCAAGGTATACCGGGTCATGGACCTGAATGAAACGGATCGGGACTTCTATACACGGCAGATTGAAAGTGCAGCGGCACGGTATGAAGAAAATGTACTTCCGCCCTTCTTTAAGGATTTGGAAAAATATGTAGAAAACGGCTACTCCCAATTCGACTGCCCGGGTCATCAGGGCGGGGCGTTCTTCCGGAAACATCCGGCGGGACGTGCGTTCTACGAATTCTTCGGTGAAAATACATTCCGCGCCGACTTGTGCAATGCGGACGTCGCGATGGGCGACCTGCTGATTCATGAAGGCCCGGCGCTCACGGCGCAGAAATATGCGGCGCGGGTATACAACGCGGACAAGACCTACTTCGTACTGAACGGGACATCCACATCCAACAAAGTGGTACTGAATGCCGTCCTGACACCGGGCGATATCGTGCTCTTTGACCGCAACAACCACAAATCGGTTGACCACGGTGCGTTGGTGCTGGCAGGTGCGACGCCGGTCTACCTGGAAACCGCAAGAAACGCCTTCGGCTCTATCGGCGGTATCCTGGAACATTGCTTCGATGAAGATTACATTCGCCGCTTGGTCGCGGAAAAAGATCCGGAAAAGGCCAAAGAAGCGCGCCCGATTCGTCTGGCGGTCATCCAGCTGGGGACCTATGACGGCTGTATCTACAACGCGCGCCAAGTCATCGACAAAATCGGCCACCTCTGCGACTATATCTTCTTCGACTCCGCTTGGGTCGGGTACGAACAGTTCATCCCGATGATGAAAGATTGCAGCCCGTTGCTCTTGGAATTGGGACCGGAAGATCCGGGCGTATTCGTCAGCCAGTCTGTCCATAAACAGCAGGCCGGCTTCTCGATGACCTCGCAGATTCACAAGAAAGACGCGCACATCAAAGGCCAGGATCGCTACGTACCGCACAAACGCGTCAACAATGCGTTCATGATGCATGCTTCCACCTCGCCGCTGTACCAGCTCTTTGCGGCGCTGGATGTCAATGCGAAGATGCATGACGGCGAATCCGGCAAAAAACTGTGGGTCGATGCGGTCAAGACCGTCATCGAAACACGCAAGCAAGTCCTTCGCAACTGCCACTATATCCGCCCGTTGGTACCGCCGGTCGTTCACGGCAAAAAATGGGAAGAAGGCAATACCGACCAGATGGCCAACGACATGGATTACTGGGCATTTGAACCGGGTGCGAAGTGGCACGGCTTTGACGGCTACGGCAAAGGCCAATACTTCATCGACCCGATGAAACTGCAATTCGTCACGGCCGGTATCGACGTCGAAAAAGGCGGCTATGAAAAATTTGGTATCCCGGGCAATATCCTGGCGAACTATCTCCGTGAAAACGGCGTCGTTCCGGAAAAATGCGACTTGAATGATATCCTCTTCCTCGTCACGCCGGCGGAAAACACGACCAAGATGGACGACCTCGTCGCCAAACTGATTCGCTTCGAACAGCTCATCGACGAAGACGCACCGATGTGCGACGTATTGCCGTCTATCTACAACGCGTACGAAGACAAATACAGAGGCTACACCATTCGCCGTCTGTGCCAAGAAATGCATGACTTCTACAAAGACCGCGAAGTATCCACATTGCAGAAACATCTCTTCTTGCGCGACTACTTGCCGGAATACGTGATGAATCCGCAGGAAGCGCAGTTTGAATACATGCGCGGACATGGTGAATTGGTCGACCTGGCCGAAGCGGAAGGCCGCATGGCGCTGGAAGGCGCGTTGCCGTACCCGCCGGGAGTACTCTGCGTACATCCGGGTGAACGCTGGTCCAAGACCGCGGTAGCGTATTTCCTCGACTTGGTCGAAGGCATCAATCAGCTGCCGGGCTTTGCGCCGGAAATCCAAGGCGTGTACGTCCAAGAAGGCGAAGACGGCAAGAAACATGCGTACGGATATGTGCTGAAGAAAGAATTTGAAAAATAATGACAGGTAAGCGGGAGACAGATGTCCCGACTGCCCGCATACCGGCAGACCCGACGGGAGAAATCCCGCGGGCGCTGCGCGGGCGGTCGGTGTCCCCGATTCTGATAAGAAGGAGACTATGATGAGTCAAAGCGCGAACAAAATGAGCGTCCTCCAGCTAACCATCCTGACAGCCGTTAATATGATGGGCTCCGGCATCATCATGTTGCCGTCAAAACTGGCGCAAGTGGGGGCACTTTCTATCGTATCCTGGCTGGTGACGGCAGTCGGATCCATGGCACTGGCGTATGTATTTGCCAAGTGCGGGATGTACAGTAAAAAAAGCGGCGGTATGGGCGGCTATGCGGAATACTCATTCGGCAAAGCCGGCAACTTCCTTGCCAACTACACCTACGGGGTGTCGCTGATTTTTGCCAATACGGCGATTGCCATCTCGGCCGTGGGCTATGCCTTGGGCTTCCTCGGCACCACGCTCGACCCGGTCATGACCTGTGCGGCGACGGTATTTACCCTGTGGCTGGCGACGGTCTTGAACTTCGGCGGTGCCAAGTACACCGGGCAAGTATCTTCCGTGACCGTCTGGGGAGTCATTATCCCCTGTATCGGACTGGCACTCGTCGGCTGGTTCTGGTTCTCCCCGGATCTCTATTCTGCTAACTGGAATATTCATAACCTGGGATTCGGAGAAGCCGCGATTAATGCGATTACCATGACCCTCTGGGCATTTTTGGGCATGGAATCGGCTTGCGCCAATGCCGATGCGGTAGACAATCCGGAAACCAACGTACCGAAAGCCGTTCTCGGCGGTACACTCATGGCGGCGGCTTGCTACATCGTTTCGACGAATATTATCTTCGGTATCGTACCGGCGGAATCCCTGGTATCCAGCTCGGCGCCGTTCGGCCTCGTCTTTGCGCACATGTTCGGACCGACCGTCGGCAAAATCATCATGGGGCTCATGGTGCTCTCTTGCTTCGGGTCTCTCTTGGGCTGGCAATTTACCATTGCAAATGTGTTCAAAGCCGGTGCGGATGAAGGTTACTTCCCGGCATTCCTCAAGAAAATCACCTCGCATGGTGCGCCGATATTGGGCATGGTAGCCATCACCGCCATTCAGTCGATTTTCTCGCTGATGACGATTTCCCCCTCGCTGAATGAACAATTTGAAACACTGGTCAACTTGGCCGTTATTACCAACATCATGCCATACCTGCTCTGTATGGCCGCTGTCGTGGTCATCATGAAAGCAGTCGGCCACACCGGCAGCGAACTGAGCACGACAAAATTTGTCGCACTTGTCGCTTCGATTTACAGTCTGTATGCTTGCTATGCATCCGGCTTTGAGGCGATGACCTACGGGTCCATCGTCACATTCCTCGGCTGGACACTGTACGGCCTGGTATCCGATCGCTTTGACCTGGAAAAAGCGAAAGCGGACAACGAAGCGATTATCCGTGCGAAACGGGGATAGTAAGCAGGGGACAGGGCGCGAGACGTGCGCATCACGCAAAGCCGCACCGCAAGGCGGGTATGTCCTGCATACGATACCCGCGGGCGGCAATTGCCGAACCGCGCCATCTGAAGCCCGATCCCCTTTATCCTCGGTTATTCGCCGCCGGTAGCGCACGTACGCGGCCGGCATATATATCCATTGACCACAAAACCCTCTCCTTAGCTAAGGAGAGGGTTTTACGTCGGGGGCATGGTAAATGACAGGCGCGCGCACGGCAATGACGCCAATCCCGAACGCGCGACAGCAGCAAGCGGTACGCCCCCGCGAGTCCCGCCCGACAGTGACCTCGGCGCGGGATGCGGCAGTCTGCGCGTGGCATCGCAAGCCGTTGTCCGACCCGTCGCGACGACCTCGTCGGGCAAGAAAATTTACGGAAAAATGCGCGTAAACGGTTGACTTTTTCGGGAAAATTCTTTATACTTGATAAAGTCAGTTGCCGGTATAGCTCAGTTGGTAGAGCGGCGCATTCGTAATGCGTAGGTCGTAGGTTCAAGTCCTATTGCCGGCTCCATATGAATACTAAAATCCTTCCGAAAACGGAAGGATTTTTCGTTGCGCGTGTATCTCCATACGCGGCGCGGCGCAATGCACACGTAGGTGCAAGTTTATTGCCGGCTCCATAGGAAGATGAAACAGTCACTACGGTGACTGTTTTTTATTCCATACGCGGCGCGACGCAATGCACACGTAGGTACAAGTCCTATTGCCGGCTCCACTATTAACATCAAAACAGTCACTACGGTGGCTGTTTTTTATTCCATACGCGGCGCGACGCAATGCACACGTAGGTACAAGTCTATTGCCGGCTCCACTATTAACATCAAAACAGTCACTACGGTGGCTGTTTTTTATTCCGTACGCGGCGCGACGCAATGCACACGTAGGTACAAGTCCTATTGCCGGCTCCAGTGAACACTAAAATCCTTCCGAATGGAAGGATTTTTTATTGTGAGTGTATCTTCATTCGCGGCGCGGCGCAATGCACACGTAGGTACAAGTCCTATTGCCGGCTCCAGTGAACACTAAAATCCTTCCGAAATGGAAGGATTTTTTATTGTGAGTGTATCTTCATACGCGGCGCGGCGCAATGCACTCGTAGGTGCATCCTATTGCCGGCTCCATATGAAAAAGAAGCAGTTCCATGCTAACGCCGTTTTTCTTCATGATGTAGTGACTTCTCACGGTACGATTGTGTTTCCATCCGTTTTTTTAGCAATGGTATCATTTGTTTTCGGGGGAGCGGTATTTCTATCGGCAGTATATCGCATGGGTGGACACGTGTAAATGACGATGGGGACGACGCGAGGTAACGAAAAAAGTTGATATTATCGAAAAAAATTGATATAATGACGGCATAGGAAAGTCCGGATTTCATACGGAGAGAGTGAGGAGGAATCACGATGACAGATACGATACTCGAAGCATTGCGCGCACGGCGCAGTTTTTATCAATTGAATAAACAAAGCCCGCTCGCGGAAGACGAATTAATCCGCTATGTCGAAGACATCGTCCGCTTGGTACCGGATGCGTACGACATGAAGAGCCAGCGGGCGGTGTTGGCGCTCGGCGCGCAGCATGACCGTCTGTGGGATGCGGTCTATGACGTATTCGGCGGCAAGGTCGCCCGCGAAAAGACCGACAGCTTCAAAGCCGGCGTGGGGACGGTGCTCTTTTTCTACGATCGGGCGACGGTCGAAGGCATGCAGCGCGATATCCCTTCCGGCGCGGACAACTTCCCGCTGTGGGCGATGCAGTCGAACGGCATGCTGCAGCTGGCGCTCTGGAGCGGCCTGTGCGCGCAAGGCTACGGCGCATCGCTCCAGCATTACAACCCCGTCATCGACGAACGTGTCCGCGATCTCTTCGGCGTACCGGAAGAGTATGTATTGCTGGCGCAGTTGGTATTCGGCGGGATTGCGGCCCGGCCCGAGCCGAAGGCCGAAGAAGATATCTCCGCGCGTGTGAAAATCGCCCGCTGAGTATCCCGATACAAAAATCACCTGCCACTGTGGTCACAGTCGCAGGTGATTTTTTGTGCTGTCACATCGCGTTCGTATGCGTCGCGGTCGGCGTGCCCGCGGGCTTGCCCGTGCTCTCGGGTACGTCGTGTGCGGTTATGCCGTCATTGTGCCCTGCTGTCGCGCCCGCATTCGTGTACGTCGTAGCGGTGTTACGGTCGGCGTTTTCCCTTGTGCCGACGATGGCGTGCGTAATGGTATATCCTCGAGTATCGCCTTCTAGCGCATTCCCTTGCGCCGACGGTGTGCCGGTGGCGGGATTGTCGTGCAATTGCGTGCCCGTCGGCGATTATGCCCGCTTTTGCGGGTGGCGGGCGCATGCGGTGCGGTCGGCGTGTTCGTCGACGATTATGCCCGTTCTCGCGGATGACGGTGGTTGCGGGGCGCGGTATCCTTTGCATTCGTGTACGCCCCTGCGGTGGCGCTGCCCGCCCGGGATGCGGACCCCCTCGGCGGCATGCGGTACGTATGGCGTGCCCGCCTGTGTCCGCCCTTGCGTTGCGGAGTCACTTCACGGGCGGCGGGAGTGTCCGCCGGGCGGTGTCGGCGCTTGCCGTATGTGACGGCAGCGGCGTGGGGGCCGGGGCGGTGTTTTGCTGCTTGACATCAATCATCATGTGCAGGAGCTGTGCCAGACGGAGCGCCACGGGGTAGAGCGGGTCGGTCACGACGGGCGGCAGGTACATCACCGCCGTCTCGATATGGCGCACGACCGTCGCCCGTCGCCAGTAGACGGGGATATCCGCGCACGACAGTACCAGCCGCGTCGGTGCGTCACCGTGTGACGCGTAGCAGTCGCGGATATGGCGCAGATTCACATAGCCGAGCGTCTCGTCGCGGGCGATCCGCGGCCGCCGGACACGTAGCGGCACCAGCACCGTATCGCCCAGCGCCAGCGGCATACACAGCCGCCGCTCTTGCGTGTGGCGCTTGCGGAGCAAATCGGGACTCGCCCCGTGATGCGCCGCGATATGCTTAATCAGCGTGCGGACCTTGCACGGCACATCGCAGATACTCCCGTCCGCAAAATACGTCCGCACGACACTCCTCTCATCCGTGTACATCGGAATCCACGCCGCCACCTTGGTGATATCCTCCGTCGCGGGAATCGGTGCGCGCAGTGACAACATCGGCACTGCAGATTCGATATTCATACTATTCCTCCTTACCAATCGAACATTTGTTCGATTGGTTTTATTGTACCGATTTATCGCGACGCGGTCAAGGCATTCATGGGGCGTTTTTAGCCAAACAAAATGCATTTGCCGAAACATCTCCGCTTCGTTTTTCTCAGTGCGATGCGCATGCCCTGCGGCCAAGCGGATACGGTTGTGATATAATAACAATCACAACAAAGGAGGAATATCGTGCTGACAATCTGGCTGGCCGTCGCGGTCGTGGCGGCGGATCAATGGCTCAAATACATCGTGCGGACGCATATGGAACTCGGGGAAAGTATCCCCGTCGTGCCGGACATCCTGCACTGGACCTATATCGAAAATCACGGCGCGGCATTCGGCATCTTGGAACATCAGCAATGGTTCTTCCTGTCGATCGTCGTCGTGCTGTTCGGGCTGTTCTTTTGGTATCGGGCGCGGATTCCCCGGCGTCCGCGCTACTTCCCGATTGCCGTCGGGCTGTTGCTCGGCGGGGCGCTGGGCAATGCGTGGGACAGATTTTATCGGGGCGGGGTCGTCGACTACATCGACTTTCGCGTGTGGCCGATATTCAACCTCGCCGACATCGCGATTTGTACCTCGGTCGCGGCACTGATGTGGTACTTTCTGCGCCATGACGACGCGCGGGAGGATCGCTCATGAGCGCCGTACAGTCTGCCGCGGCGCGCATCGCCGACCTGCTGGCGACACATTGCCCCGACGGCGTGGAGTATAAAGCGGTAAAAGATGTGTATACGCGACTGAAAGGGACACCAATCACTGCGCGGAAGATGAAAGAAATCGCGAGTCATGACGGCGAAATTAAAGTATTTGCCGGGGGGAAAACCGTCATCAATGCACATGCAAAAGATATCCCGCATGCGAATATTGTTGACGTGCCGGCGGTGTTGATTCAAAGTCGGGGCATGATTGATGCGATATATTACGAACGCCCCTTTACGTTCAAAAATGAAATGTGGGCGTATACGGCAGATGACAAAGACAGCGTGAAGTATCTCTATTATGTAATAAAAAATAATATAGAGATATTTCGCAATGCGGCAGCGGGAATGGGGGCATTGCCGCAAATTTCTCTATCGGTGACGGAAGATTTTCAAATCCCCGTGCCGCCGCTTGCCGTCCAACGCGAAATCGTGCGCATTCTCGATACCTTCACCGCCCTCACGACCGAATTGCAAACGGAACGGGCGCAACGCCTTCGCCAGTACGAATACTATCGGGACATGCTGCTGTCGGAAGGATATTTGAAACAGGCGACGAATCGAATGAATTCGCGCCATAGCAGTTTGCAACGAATGACATTGGGTGATATCGGCAAGGTATGTATGTGTAAACGGGTGCTAAAAAGTCAGACAAGTACCGATGAAGAAGTGCCTTTTTATAAAATCGGTACATTTGGGAAAATAGCAGATACATTTATCAGCAGAGAATTGTTCAATCGATATCGGGAGTTGTACTCGTTTCCCAAGCAAGGCGATGTATTGATATCGGCATCAGGCACAATTGGCAGAATCGTCATCTATCAGGGAGAAGATGCATATTTTCAAGACTCGAACATCGTGTGGATTGATAACGACGAGAAGCTGGTGCAGAATCGGTATTTATATTATTTTTATTCGACGCATCCGTGGAAGGTAACGCAAGGCGGTACAATTGCAAGATTGTATATGGGGGATATCGAAAAGGTTCCGATTTTGGTGCCGCCGCTTGGTGTACAGCGGCAGGTGGTCGGGATACTCGACAAGCTGGAGCGGATTTGCCGCGATGTGACGGCGGGATTGCCGCGCGAGATGGCGTTGCGTGAGCGGCAGTATGCCTACTATCGGGAGCGGTTACTCACGTGGCCGCGGCGGGAACGCAAGCAAGGAGGGTGAGATGAGCAGGGAATGGACATGTGCGGTGCCCGAGTCGGCGGCGGGTGAGCGGCTGGATGTATTTGTCGCGGCGGCGGCGGGCGAGGCGCGGAGCGCCGTGGCGAAATGGTGCAAGGCGGGCGCGGTGACGGTCAATGCCGTCGTGCGCAAGGCGAATTATCGTTTGCGGGCGGGGGATGCCGTGTGTGCGGTCATCCCCGCGGCGGAGTCGGATGTGCTGACGGCGGAGGATATCCCGCTGGAGATTCTCTATGAGGATGAGGATATGCTCGTCATCAACAAGCCGCGCGGGATGGTGGTGCATCCCGCTTACGGGCATCGGACGGGGACGCTGGTGCATGCATTGCTCGGGCATACGGGCGGCGTGCTCGCCGATACGGGTGACGAGATGCGGCCGGGGATCGTGCATCGCCTCGATCGGGATACGTCGGGGGTGATGATGGCGGTCAAGACCGCGCGCGGTCGCGATGCATTGACAGAGCAGATTCGCGATCATACGGCGCGGCGGGAGTACCTCGCCATCGTGCACGGCGATCCGGCGGCGGATGCGGCGACGATTCGCTTGCCGCTGGGACGTGATGCGAAGGACCGCATGAAACGCGCGGTGGTGGCGGGTGGTCGTGAGGCGGTGACGCATCTGGAGGTCGTCACCCGCTATGCGGGCTATGCGCTGGTGCGGTGTCGTTTGGAAACGGGTCGTACGCATCAGATTCGGGTGCATTTGGCGCATATCGGTCTGCCCGTGGCGGGAGATGCGCTGTACGGCCGCCGCAAGGAAAAATTGCCCTTGCAGGGACAGGCGCTCCACAGTGCCCGTTTGACGGTGGCACGACCGAGCGACGGCAGTATCATCACCTGCGAGGCGCCGCTCCCCGCGGATATGACGGAATGCCTGCGCCGGCTCGAAGAGATGACGGCGCACGGCTGACAAGTCGAACGTGATTGCCGCACGGGCGACGTATTCCCGCAAGGCGAAAGTTGCCCGCGGGGCGAAGGCCGGCAGGACAAGACAGACAATTACAGGCGGCACGGCCGCCGGATAGAGAAAAGGAGACTACCCATGTGGCAAGACAAAACCGTATTATTGGACGCGCAGGCGATGGGGCGCGCATTGCGGCGCATCGGGCATGAGTGCGTCGAACGAAATAAAGGCATGGACGGGGCGATATTCATCGGTATCGAGACCCGCGGTGTACCGCTCGCCGAGCGGCTTGCCGCCCAAGTCGCCGCGATCGAGGGCGCGCATGTCGAAGTCCATGCACTCGATATCTCCGGCTATCGGGATGACCGTCCCGCGGATGCCGCCGTGCGGCTGCCCGATGTCGATGTCGATGACCGTGATGTCATCCTCGTCGATGACGTGCTCTACACGGGGCGTACCGTGCGCTCCGCGCTGAATGCCATCATGGCGATCGGTCGCCCGCGCAGTGTCCAGCTGGCGGTGCTCATCGATCGCGGTCACCGCGAGCTCCCCATTCGCGCCGATTACGTCGGGAAAAACGTCCCCACCTCCGAGCGCGAGGACATCGCCGTCCTGCTCACCGAGACCGACGGCGAGGACCGCGTCCAACTCCGCGAGCGCGTCGAGGCGTGAGATAGAAGTCAATAGATGAGGAGATAGGTAGCATACAAAGAGCTTGCCGTACGGCAAGCTCTTTTTGTGCGGCGATGTCCCGCCGACAGATACATGGTACGAATAGAGTGCATACGCGCGGGACGGGGTTTCATTGCGACGATGCAGCGCGTATGATGAGAGTAGATAGAGGCGGGCAGTCATTCAAGAGGAGGTCGGATATGAGAAAACAGGTCGAGTGGCGAGGGAAAATGTATCAGATGCCGAGCGCGGTCGAGTGGGACATACGGCCCGGATTTGAAGGATCGTCGTGGATGAATTATGCAGTAGAGCCGAGAGGGTTTCTTTTTGACGGTGAAGAGCGATTTTCGTGGGGGAATTGGGGGAAGGATAATACCGCGGCCTTGAGTGTCGATATGGATTCGACGGATATGGAGCTGTTTGGAATCGTATTCGGTGAGGTGTTGCCGGACTATGTCGGGGCATGGTTTGATATGTACGACATCAATGTGTATCCGATAGAGGCACTGGATGTACTGATTGCACGTCTACGGGAGATTCTCGATGCGCTCGCCACAATGGATTGGGACAAGATACCGTCCCGTTTATATCAGGACGAAGAAGAGGGGAAAGTCAGACGTGAGCCGGTGATGGCGCAAGAATACGGCTCGCGGTTCAAGTATGATGCACTGCCGGCGGGAACGCAGACGCTGGATGATTTGCTGACCGATGACGCGTTTCGGCGGGAGTGGAAGGCGGCAACGGAGAAAGAGCGGCGGGAGTTTAATGCCGCGACAAGCGGCATCGCCGAAAGTCTGTATCGAACGCTGTTGGATGAGTTTGAGACGATTCGCAAGGCGCATCCCGAGGCATGGTATTTCGTCATTTACGGCGTATAAGGAGGGCATATGCAGACACTGATATGGCACGGACGGGAATATGTATTGCCGGAGCGGGTGAACCCGCTGTCCGTCGGCAGGGCTCATGGTGCGTCGCACGACGGATATCCGATGCGACTGTCGGGTGGGGTGCTGTTTCGGAAGGAAGAGGAGCTCGACAGGATAATCCGCCGGCAAACGGGCGGTGTGACGAACGAGGAGATACTCCGCCGATTGCCGGTAGCGTCGGGCGCGAAGAGTGGCTATGACAAAGGATATGCATTCTTGGTGGTGTCCGAGGTATGTTTGCATTCGTTCGTCGCGGGCTTCTTGCTGAACCCGTATCTGTCTATCGCGGGTGTATCGGCTGAACGGCATCGGCTGGAATGGATGCGGAGCGGGCAACGGCTTTTGCCGGCGGAGACGACCACACTGATGGAAGCACTGGCGGCGGCGGCCGAGCGGTGGCGAGACCATCCGCGCGAGGCACTGCGCCGTGATGTGTGGCATCCGGCGGTAATCGTGCGGATGTACGGTAGGGGCATCTATCCGGAAGGTACCCCGCCGGAGCGGCAGTTCGATACGCTGCTCGGCGAGTTCAACGAGATGTCCGCCTCGGACCAAGAAGAATTGGAAGTCGTCGTCAGCACCTACGTGGCGGACTTCTATGCGCGGCTGGTACGGCGCTTGACCAAGTGGAAAACTCACTGCGGCGACGGATTCTGCGTCATGTGCGAACGGGAAGACTAGCGGCCGGTGACAAGGGAATACGGGCAAGGGACAAGGAACTTTTTCCCGCATGCGCGGGGGTATCCTTCAAAAGCTTCCTCAAAGGACGGAATATCCGTCCTTTTTAGTTGATTTTGTAATTATATTGATATACAATGAATTACAGAGGGGGTGTATTAAATGGCACAAGTGAGTGTAAGAATTGATGACGAGGTAAAACAAAAAGCAGAAGACGTTTGTCGCGAACTTGGAATGTCGATGTCGACGGCAATCAATATTTATCTTAAAAAAATTAGCAGAGAAAAGAAAATCCCTTTTGAATTGGCTGTAGATCCTTTTTATAGTGAAGAAAATCTTGCGAGATTACGTGCATCGATTAGTCAAATGGAAAGCACCGGCGGTACTATTCACGAGGTAGAGATTGATGATTAAAGCATGGACTGATGCTGCGTGGGAAGATTTTCAGTATTGGAATAAAAACGACAAGAAGATGGTTAATAGAATTTTTCAATTATTAAAGGATATTGATTGAAACGGAAATATCGGAATTGGTAAACCGGAAAGGTTATCAGGCAATCTTTCTAGATATTGGAGTCGGCGAATAGATAATGCGAATCGACTTGTTTATCGAATTGAAGGAAATGTAATAAAAATTGTTCAGTGTGGATCTCACTATAGAGATAAATAGTAAATCTTTCCTCGCGCACGCGGAGGTGATTTTTGCGGGCGACACCGAGAAATGTCTCCATGAAACGCAACTCCTTTCATTGGAGGTGTTTTTGTTTTAGTAGGTACTCATCTTTCGTCCAAAACCGCTTGACGAAACCCGGCAAACGCGCTAAGTTAAAGGTAAGAGTTCGTGCAGGATGACAGCCGGAGAAGGCGCGAGAGAGGTCACGCCGATGAGTACAAACTCCACGGTTGACGAAATCTGCGAAATGCGCTAAGATAAAGATAGCAAGAGTGCAACAAACTCTAACAAATGGAAACGAAAAGGACGGGTGGCACCCCGTCCTTTTCCCTTGCTTATTTATTTTTCCTTTCCAGCAGCCAACGTAGTATGACGGCTATCGAGGGGGCGAGCAAGGTCGCCCATGCAACAAACTCCTCCATCTGGAAACACCTCCTTTCACTGGAGGTGTTTTTATTTTAGCAGATACTCATCTTTCGTTCAAAACCGCTTGACGAAACCCGACAAATGCGCTAAATTAAAAGCAACAATTGGCGCAGAATGACGGCAATCGAGAGTGGGCGAGAGATCACGCCGATGCGTACAAACTCCACAGTTGACGAAATCTGCGAAATGCGCTAAGATAAAGACAGCAGGAATGCGAGAAAAGCCAACATGAAAAACGAAAAGGACGGGTGGCAGCCCGTCCTTTTCCCTTGCTACTTGTTTTGCCTCTCTAACAGCCATCGCAGAATAACTGCTATCGAGGGGGCAAGCAAGGTTGCCCATGCGAGAAATGCCTCCATGAAACGCACCTCCTTTCACTGGAGGTGTTTTTATTTTAGCAGATACTTATCTTATCTTCAAAACAACTTGACGAAACCCGACAAATGCGCTAAATTAAAGGCACCAATTGGCGCAGAATGACGGCAATCGAGAGTGGGCGAGAGATCACGCCGATGCGTACAAACTCCACAGTTGACGAAATCTGCGAAATGCGCTAAGATAAAGACAGCAGGAACGCTAGAAAAGCCAACATGAAAAACGAAAAGGACGGGGTGCTGCCCGTCCTTTTCCCTTGCTACTTATTTTGCTTCTTAAGCCACCATTGCAGGATGACGGCTAGAGAAGGCGCGAGCAAGGTCGCGCACGCTAGAAAAACCTCCATGAAACGCACCTCCTTTCATTGGAGGTGTTTCTATTTTATCATGTTCTTATTCTATGCTAAAGTATTCGGCGGTTTTCTGTTATGATTAATAGTGTGAGTGCCGATAAGAATCGCTTAAACAGCCAAAAGAGCTTGCCGTGGGGCAAGCTCTTTTGTATGGTCAGGTCACGATGACGGGGTGGCGGGTGGTGTCGATGTCAATCTCCAAGAATATAGAGTAGGAATATGAACGGTTGATATTTCGTGTATAATGGATAAGAGTTAGTGTTGCGCATCAGTTTATATAGGCTACATAGAATGATGCGGTAAGGAGTTGGGAGATGAGTGGTAAAACGATTTCCCCTGTGTTGAAATGGGCCGGCGGGAAGACACAAATTTTAGAATTCATTACGAAGAGTATGCCGACAGCATATAACAACTATTATGAACCGTTTATTGGCGGTGGTGCGGTATGGTTGGCTGTCGCACCTGTACAAGCAGTGATTAATGACACCAATGCGCAATTGATAAATTTGTATCGCCAATTAAAAGACAACGGTGATGCCGTACTTGCGTGGATACATAGGCTGGATGGAGTGCAGGCAAATAAGGAGTTTTATTATCAGGCGCGGGATGCATACAACCGAAAAATCGCGGCGCAGGCATTGGATGCGGAATGTGCGGCGCTTATGGTATGGTTGAACAAGCATTGTTTTAACGGACTGTACCGTGTGAACAGCAAGGGTTTTTTTAATGTACCGTATAATAACAGAGTCGGTGGAGCATCTGTTGATGAGGACAATTTTGCGGCGATAGTGGCATATTTACAGCAGGCGGATGTGATGATGACGTGTCAAGATTTTGAAGCGGCGTGTCATGGGGTACGGAGAGGGGATTTTGTGTATTTTGACAGTCCGTATATTCCGATGAGTGAGACGGCGGATTTTACCGACTATACAAAGGACGGTTTTTCGTTTGCGGATCATCAGCGGCTGGCAGAACTGTTTGCGCGGTTAGATCGAGTTGGCGCTAAACTGATGTTGTCCAATAATGATGTATCGCTAGTGTATGAATTGTATCATGGGTTTCATATCCGCTCATTTGATGTGAAGCGGATGATTAATCGCAATGCGTCGGGAAGGAAGGGAAGAGAAGTCCTTGTGACCAATTACTGATATGGGAATTTCTGTGCAGGGCATCAAGCCGTATTATATCGAACCGACAGCGGTGTTGTTTTATGCGGATACGTTTGACGCATTGGCGAAAATGACGCCGGAATGCGTGGATATGATTTTTGCAGATCCGCCGTATTTTTTATCAAATGACGGAATTTCTTGCAGTGGTGGTAAGCAGGTTTCCGTTAACAAGGGGATCTGGGATAAAATCGGCTCTCTTGAGGAAAAGCATGCATTTAATCGCAAGTGGATTCGACTTTGCAAACGGGTGCTCAAGCCGCATGGGACGATTTGGATTAGCGGCACATTACACGGCGTAATTTAGAAGAAACGTTCTATGCGATGGAACATATATATAATATCGCAGATATGGAGAATGGACTGTTTTCAGAATTGTTTCGGTAGTGTGGGAAGTATTTGATGAGCAGTGACATAGGAAGTTCCGTTCGATACCTATGATGGTAATCGTGGGAATAAAGTAAAGAGCTTGCCGTGGAGCAAGCCCTTTTGCTGTGCGCATTATGTCACGATGACAGGGTGGCGGGTGTAGTCTTGGCCGCCGGTGCGGGCGTGTGCGTCGGTGGCGCAGAGGGCGGCGAGGTCGGTGGCGGTGAGGTCATAGGCAAAGCGGCGCAGGGTGTCGGGGCCGAGCAGGGCGGGGGCGTCGGCGGTCTTGGCGATGACGGGGACGGTCGCACGGCGCAGGAGTGCGGCACCGGCGGGAGTCATGGCGAGCGGGCGCAGCCATTCGCAGGGGGCGTGGTGAGTGGCGGTGAGGTCGGTGGCGAGGATGCGGAGCAGGAGCTGGGCGGTGAGGCGGCGTAGGCGGGCGCGGGGGATGCGTTTGGTCGCGACGGTATCCCAAAATGCGCGCAGGCCGGCGGCGTGGCGGGCGGCGTACCAGCGATGTTCGAGTCCTTCGGAGAAGGTGCCGTAGCGGGCGGCGTCGGCGGAGGTGAAGTGTCTGAGAGCGGCGAGTGCGAGGAGTTCGTAGCGGGTGAGGTCGGTGCGCGGGGCGGCGGAGAGGTCGCTTGCGACAGCAGCGGGTAGGAGTGCGGCGGGGATTTGCCCAGTGGCGAGTGCGTGGCGCACGGCGGTGGCGGAGATGGGGGTGTCGGCAGCCGGTAGCGGGTGACCGAGCAGGGCGGCGGCGGTGCGGGTCGTGGTGCGCGGCAGGGGGATGACGGTGACGGCGGGCGCAAGGGCCAGCAGTGTGCGCAGGTAGTAGCCGGCGAGGAGATTATTCGGCCGGCGGGTGAGGGCGGCGGCGCGGGGAGAGAGGTCGGCCAGCGCACGAGTACGGGCGGTGCCGTAGGAAGCGCCGCTTGCGAGATAGGCGCGGACGGCGGCATCGTCGGGGGCAAGGCGCAGGAGGTCGATGTCGGCGGGGTTTTCCATACCGCAGGCGAGGGTGTCGATACCGAGGGCGAGAAGGGTGTGAATGCCGTCTGCGGCAAAGCCTTCAGCGCTGCGCAGGACGGAGAGGACGGGAAGCTCGACGACGAGGTCGGCACCCGCGCGGACAGCCCAAGCGGCGCGTGTCCATTTATCGACGACGGCGGGCAGACCGCGCTGGACGAATGCGCCGCTCATGGCGATGATGAGTTGCGCCTGCGGGTACGCACGCTTGAGCGCCGCAAGCTGGGCGGCATGGCCGAGGTGAAAGGGATTATATTCTGCAATCAGACCGATGCGC
>Ga0129315_1000600_pt1 | contig 25799 bp, 32 predicted proteins | sample Cm827metagenome_FD_94432 | JGI IMG/M metagenome (GOLD analysis project Ga0129315, IMG submission 94432) | Eastern black-and-white colobus group fecal microbial communities from Wisconsin, USA - Cm827 metagenome | ecosystem: Host-associated > Mammals > Digestive system > Large intestine > Fecal...
CCCGGCTGGGTATAAGAATAAGCAGTGCCGTAAGCAGACGTCGGTACTTAGCGGTCGTATTGTGACCGCTTATGTACCGCTACGCTCTGCGACAGAGCGCGAGCGTGCCGCGTTTCTTATACCCTGCCAAGGGCTACGGGGATTTGATAGCATTTCTTCACTAACTCTCAATTTTGCAATCTTTACCATCAAAGCAGCAGATATGTCTATGGTGTACAAATATTATGAAAAAAGCTGAACTTCCTCCTACTTTTTATCCTTTCGCAAATACATCAAAATCCCATGACTCACTCTGCCAAGACATGCTCCCACCACTGCTCCGGCAATGGTGATTCCCAGTATTTCCACATAGCGAAATCTGTTTGCCGAAAATGCCCATACGCATGCTACGACGCCGCACAGAACAATCAATCCGATATAGATATCTTTTATACTCTTATTCTCCCTCGAACTCCCGGATGACATCGCGTCATTTCCCACCAATTCATCAATGCTTATGTCGAATTGCTTTGATAAGAGAATTAATTGCTCCGGGTTCGGCGCAGTCTCTCCTAATTCCCAGTTTGATATCGTCTGCCTTGTAACATTGATTTTTTCTGCCAGCTTCTCCTGCGAAAGTCCCTTCTTTTTTCTTAAGGTCTGAATATTGTTTCCTAACTGCATCCGTCACCTCTCCTTTCGCATGAAGTATAGCATGCAATAGCTATGCAGTACTATCAACATCTCTGGGAAATTGCGCAAAGGAACTTAACATTTCCGCAAACCTCAGAGTTTCTACTGATTTGCCGGTTTCTCCGGTATTCGGCATTGTCCACATGTTCCGAGGGTTCCTATGTACCATTTTCAGGATTGCTGCCACAAAATTGCTACTACCAAAAACATAATTGCAAAACCAAATTCAATCACTGTCGTGAACCTGATTCTTCTCTTCAAAACACATACTCCCGGATGTTTTGAATGAATATAGATGGGATAAGTGTTCCCTTCTGTCATCCTCCGCAGCAGGCGATAGGGTACCGTCAATGTGGTCTGCTCATGATAAGCCGTGCCGTTACAGACGTATCCAAACACCGGTGCATAGCTGGTAATACCATAGCGTCCGGGGTAGCTGTTATATCCGCAATAGATAGCTTCTATCTTCTGATTGCAGCAAAATACAGCATAGATATCATTCACACCCAGTAAAAACAGAAACAATCCAAACACGCTCATAATCAGCAGCGCTTCGAGAGCTTCATTCCCTACAAACAAAATAACAAATGATGTGATGGCAAAACCAGCAAATGTCAGGATGATGTCCAGACATATAAAAGGTACAACCTTATATCTCTTATTTTTTATAATGATAACGGTAGATACTCCAAACAATAATGTCAATATGTATACCAGAGCTTCCATTACCATATCCCTCTCCTCCGATCCAATAAGCAAAATTTATGAGTTTTTCATTACCCAGGCAAATGCCTTCGCGGTCCGCAGCCCCGGATCTCTGAAATGATTCCCCGGATTCCATTCCAGCGTACTGCGGATCCCACACTGTTGCAGCCACGCATGAGCCGCCCAGATGCAGTCACCCACAGTAGCCATAACAGGATTTCTGGTCTTTTCCTCTTTGTCTCCGAGACTTAAATAAACTGCCCGACTCTGATTCTCGTGCTCTTTCATATAGGGCAGAAACCCGGGGAACCACACCGAGGGCGAGGCCGCCGCTATCCCCGCAAACCGATCCGTCTGATAAGATGCCCACAGAGAAAACAAACCGGCAAGTGAATATCCTCCGAGATAATAAGTTTTACTTTCATCCGAACATAAACGCAAAATTTCTTCTAACAACGAGGCTGCGCCCCCGCCAAAGTCCTCTTTTCCGAACACCGCCGGTGATCTCCACGGAGACAGATCGAGGTTCCAGTCATCCACCTTCACCGCAATCATTTGAAAATCCAATGCTGTCAGTTTCCGGATCTGTGCCACTTCGCCCTCTATTTCCGGCAGATCATGATCTCCTACCGGTTGGATCAAAACAATGGGAGCCTCCGGATTCCCATACTTATATTTAGTCATGCCGTCCTCTTTCTCTATCAAGTATCCATTCTATCAAATATCCATTCTATTTTATCAGTTTCAGAATCCTTTGCCTGTTATATCGCTGCATGATCACAAACATCATATCAAACATGGCCGCAAGGATCGATGTAATGATAAATGCCGGATATCCACCCAGCCAATGACCTGCCACAATCGGTGCAAAGCTGAGCACTACGATCGTCTCATGCCCCAGTTCCGCCTGACATGTGACCTGCGCTATTTCCTCCCAGGTGTGTTGTCTCGGATCAAACAGGCTGGGATTATAGGTAGGCATGCGATTCTTCCATTTTTTCACACGCAGCTTTTCATATAATTTCATTTCGGATTTACTTACCTGATACCAGCGTTTTCTGTAATCTGCTCTGTTATGCATGATGGAATTGTAGATAAATGCAACCACCCATCGCATGATAAAATGATAAGCTGTGGTTCCAAAGGTAATGGCAGTCGTCAACCAGATTCCTAACAAAGTTTTTTGATATAAAATAGCCGTGACCATAGTTCCGATCAGGAACACGACAGGCGCTGCCTTTAAGAATTTTATCATAGGTCATTCTCCGTTTTTTCCAACTTCATATACCCATTTTCTTAATGAGTTTTGAATAAATATGTTCCACGAACCACGGTTCCGTAGATTTCTCCAAAGCATCTTCCGGAGAGAACCACATCACTCCACTATTCTCATCGGCTTTTACGGATACCTGCTCTTCCGAATCTGCCTCCAGTAAATACGTGATATTCAGATGCAAATGGCTGGACACATAGTTCCCTTTTTTCACATGTCCGTCCACCGTCAGAGATTCCAGAGAAAAAATCTCCTCTGATACCGGTCTCACATTGGAAATTCCCGCCTCCTCCTTCACTTCCCGGATGGCAACGGACAGCAGATCCGTCTCCCCATCCGCATGTCCTCCCAACCAGGACCAGGAATTATAAATATTATGATATACCATAAGTACCTTGCTTCTGTCCTTATTTACCACCCAGGCAGAAGCCGTAATATGCGCAACTGTATTTTCTCTGGAAAATGCGTTCTCATTGTTACTGATCCATCCCAGGATCAAAGCTTTGTCCTTTTCTTCCTGTTCATTGAATGGGGGATAGTTTTCTATTTGTCTGATGGAATCCTCACGTGTCATTTGGTTATCTCCCTATTTTCAAACAACCGGTCAATTTCCTGCCAGTTTTTGCATCTCACAAATCTGTCATTGGGAAGCTCTGCCCGGCTGTTCCATGGCCGGTCGAACACGGCTATCCTGCAGTTGTCAAAATGCATTACATGCTCAAACGCCGCCGGAGAATCCTCTACCGCAAAATCAAAGGTCATGTTGTAAAGTTCCTCCAATGTCATATTATATTTGTAGTCCTGTTTCGCAGTTTCGCGCCCGTATTTGTCTACGCAGAACAAGGGAACTCTTTCCAAATGATGTTCGTCAAGCCATTTCCTCGATGGTTCATAGGAATTGAACGTCCTTCCGGTAATGATAAAAACCTCGTGTCCCTGATCCACCCACTTATTAATTGCTTCGGAAGCCCCCGGAGTCTCCTCGTAATTCAGTAGATTTTCCGGCAAATGCCCTGCCTTCATTAGAGCTTCATACTGCTCATCATTTAGATCAAATGATTTCTGGAGATTAAAAAACTGAACCTGCCGGTAAGGAACGTCAATACCGAACATTTCTTTTGCAATTTTCGTAAAATATTCAGCGGTTTCACATAATACATCGTCAAAATCTATGTAGATTTTCATTATTTCTTTTCTCCTATACCTTCGCATTATTCTTCTAATAGATTTTTAAACACCATTGTGATTTCCGACTCTCCCCCATGGTTCCATTTAAACTTAACATCACTTCCTGCCTTTGGTTTTTCATTAATATCACCCGCCAATTTTGCAGGAATGAGTTTTTCCCAATAACGTACATTATATATATCATTTTCTACAGATTCAACCACACCTAAATGTTGCTCAAAAATCTGCATAAAACCCTCCTTAACTTTTACTTTGCGGTACTCGGGAAACTCTTCACTGATTCTAAGCAACGCTGCTTCATCACCGAGCTTTTCAAAATCAGAACTTTCAATGAGCTTTCCTCTGATTAATGAAAAATCAGCATTTAATGGTAATACCATTATTTCATCAAATGATTTTCCCCTGGCATCTGTAATTTTATATTTGGAAGCTCTCTCAAATCCAAAACGCGGATAATAATAAGGTTCTCCAATAATTACAATTCCAGCTATTCCCTGCTTTTGGGCCAGTTTTATTGTTTCACGCATAAGCGCTCCACCGATATCGTTTCCTTCCCATGTTGGTTCAACTGCTAATGGTCCAAATGTAGCAATTTCATGCCTACTTTTTCCGTCTACGATCCACGCTTTTGTGTAATATATGGCTCCGACAATCTGCCCATCAATTTCTGCAATTCGGCTTATTTCCGGTATGTATTCTTGAGAATCACGAATAATGCGAGTCAATAAATGCTCCGTGCATCCGGGCCAATATTTATTCCAAAAGCTTCTCATTATCATTAATTCCGTTTTTTTATAATCTTCTTCGGTCTCTTGTCTAATGATTAAATTATTTATCATTGTATCCTTTTCCACTCCACAGGCCTCAATTTTCCTAACCATTTAAAACTAAAATTTGTCAGTTGAGTTCATTTTCCTCCTCATCATTGAAAATATACTTCGATGTTTCCTTTGCAAGGATTTTAATCTTTCAATTCTGCCTCAATCTCTTCAATTGTAGGCAAGCTTCCCTTAAATTCTTCTGGTATCAACTTAGATAATTCATAGCTGGATATTCCCAAAGGTTGACTTGTTGATTCCAGTGCATACTGTGCCTCGACTTTATCCATATCTTTACAGATTAACAATCCTAAAGTTGGATTATCATTCTCTGTTTTCATTTGGTGATTAATTGCGACAACATACGTTCCAAGCTGTCCGGCATAAGATGAGTCAAATTTACCTGTCTTAATTTCTACAACTACATAGCAATGTCTTTGTGTATTGTAAAACAACATATCGATGAATTTCTCTACTTCCCCCACTGTGATACGGACTTCGCGCCCCATATAAGCGAATCCTGTTCCGAGTTCTATTAGAAAGTTGTTTACTTTATTAATTAATGCATCCTTTAATTCCTTTTCATCATATTGTTCCCGTAATGTCAAAAAATCAAAATTGTACGGATCCTTTGTAATTGCCTGCGCCAAATCACCCTGCACTGAAGGTAATGTATTTGCAAAATTTGTTATAGCTTTTCCTTGTCTTTCAAATAAATCCGTATCTAAAAAATTTACCAGGACATCACGAGACCAATTATTTTCTAGTGTTTTTCTCACATAAAACAATGCCTTATCCACATTGTTTTTACATTTGTCTATTATTGTTCTATTATGTCCCCAAGGAATTCTAAAAACGATAGTCGAATCGTCCACAGCTTGTGGACGATTTCCGGCACAAGGATATAATTCATAGAAATAACGCATATATTTTAAATTGGTTGGTGAAAATGACTTAACATCCGGTAATACCTTTTTTAAGTCATCACTAAGTATCTTATAAAATCCTGATCCATATCCGTATTGCTTGCTCATGGTTGAAATATCTTTTCCCGTTTCACCACAACTTTTATCACCGCATCCACGATGGATTCCCCCGGCTCGATATGACCTCCCGGAAGTGTATATCCCTTCCAGTCATTTTTTATTCTGTCCTGTAACAAGTATCTGCCATTTTTATGTATTAAGCATAAAACGGTAAGTTCGACGCTTTCTGTTCTCATTTACTTTCTCCTGCAATGTTTTCGACAATTTGGGAATTTCCACTCTTCCTACAAAGATTTTCCACGCTGCCATACCATTACATAGTCTTTTTCCCCGGTAACTTCATCCAATCCTTCTCGTTGGATTTCAAAACCTTCTCTCTTTGAGAACTACAACCCCAATAAAATCAAGGCAAAATATACATTTTGTAAGCAACAAGTAAGAAGTTCAGTTATCATACATAATGAACAAAAATGAACAATCAAAACAGTGCATTTACTGCCTTCTGAACTTCATCTGCATCATATCCGACAGCAGTCAATCTTTCAACCCTTGTATCGCCATTACCCCAAGTGTCCCATCTTGAATCAGAACACTGACCGTGATAGATTTCTTTTGCTATTTCTTCCACGGATTTCTTTTTTGATGCTTCGGAAACTGCCTGACCACCTTTGGTAGTAATAAAGCAATCATAACCTTTTGCCTTCAACTTGGCAATCATGTTTTCAGCATTTGTCTTGACAGAATATGCACCCACCTGAACCTTATACAGTCCATCAACCTGAATAAGATATGTGTCAAAACCATCAGACTTCAACTTTTTCACCTGATTGTCAGCATTTTCCTTTTTGGAATATGCACCAACTTGAACACGGTACATTACATCAGTATCACCGCCTGACTTCACATCATACTGCGTTAAGTTCCACTTTTCAATGATAGAACACAACTTTTCCACATAGGTCAGGGATGTTGCATAACCACCATCTTTGATGATCTGAATTGCCTTTTTGTAATCGGTGCAGCCTTTCAATCCGGCATATCTCAACTCTGAACCGTTCTTTGCACCAAGAAGGTATGCACTGTGATCTGCAATGGAATCTTCCACACAAGGGTATTTTCTGAAATCTGCGGTAATGGTTTCATAAGTACCATCAGGGTTCTGTTCCTTGGTCTGTTTGGTGTAGATGCTTGAACCATCCCAAGATGAACCACCCCAAGTGTTCCCTGAAAGTGATTTCTTCATACCAAAACAGTTATTTGCATTCTGTGCAAGTTCAGACTTTCCATAACCTGATTCAAGTATGAACTGTGCAAAGGAAACACTTGCAAGAATGCCTGTCTTTTCCTGATCAGCAGTGAACAATGCACCAACCTTTGCAATAACCTGTTCATCAGAAAGGTTTTTCAGGTCAGTTGCCTGTAAACCAGTCTTGGTTGCTTCACCTTTCTTTTTCAATCCAAAGTATGCAGCCAAAACTTCAACTTCTGCTTTTGCCAACTTATCAAGGTTTGCATCATTCAGCAGCCAGTTGGTCATTTTGGTGTTGGTATGGAAACTGTGTTCAAGAATCAACCCCGGTGTATTTACCATTCTTGCACCATGAAGAACACCATAATAGTTGTCATTCATAATACCGTCACCGTTTCTATCACCGTCAGATTTTCTTGTGACAGTTCTACCGCCCTGTGATGCACCCATCACTTCCGCAATTACAGGTGCAAGTCTTTCTGCAATTTCCTTTGAAATGTCATCCACCTTGGTTGTTGTATCATCAACCAAATGATAAACTGCAACATAATCAACGGATTCATTCACACCATTACCAACTGCATTTGAATGATCAGAAATAAATAAATCACATCCGGCAGAACAAGCACCCCTTTCAAACAATCCCTTATCAGTTGCCTGATTTGGTCTTGTCGTGATGACTGTTACACCTTCATACTGTTCCAAATATTTCTTCTGTAACAAATGCAGTTTCCACACCATATCACTTTCATAATATGCTGCAACTGCGGGTGAACGATTATATTTGCCATAATGTCCGGCATCAATACAAATCTTCATTTCTTATCACTTCCTTCTGCTTTTTTCTGCAAAATATCAACAGCCTTTGTAATTACTGCCGGGAGTGGCAAGCCCATAAGACCCGCATTTTCTACAAGGGAAATGGTTTCATTGGCAATGAATGCAATAATAACTGCATCCCTGATATAATTTACACCAATGACCAAATCAAGCCTGTATGCAACCAATACAAACGCAAGGGTCATACATTTTCTACATAAGCCTTTCCACCCGGCTTTACTTTCAAGTGTCCCGGTGTCAGTCTTGGTACTGTTGTGGAACACACCCGCAACGATAAGACCTGTGACATAATCAAGACCCATGAAAATCAAAAGGGTTACCAATCCGGCATCCCAACCACCAAAAAAGGATGCGATTGCTGAACCAATCACACCCAAAATGCTACAAATCGTATGTTTCATTTTCTCTGTCCTTTCCGCACGTAAAAACAACCCCGCCTGACCTTCATATAAGGTCATATAGGGGTTGTTTTAGTGCATACGATAATTTGTGTGACTGCTTTTCTTACTGTGCTAAATGACCGCAATCAAGGTCAATCAAAACTTCCTTCACCTGATCTTTTAACTTGTCAGGTACATCAGCAAAAGTTTTCTTGCCCTTAATAATAAGGGTTGCGTAAACAACTGCCATTTCATTCACCGCCTTCCTGAATAATATTTTTATGATCAACCAACGTACACACATTAGTTGTCACCTTCTGCAAGTTCCGGGTAACCCCTTTCAATCAAAATCTGCTTGACTTCATCCTGTAACTTTGCCGGAACTTCATTGATGGTTTTCTTACCCTTGATAATCAAATCTGCATATACCGCTGCCATTGTATTCACCCCTTCCTTAACCAAGCAGTTCATACACTTCACAAAGTGCCAACTGCGTACTTGTGACTTCTTCTTCCAAGGATGCGTTCTTGTCATCCATCATCTTGATGTATTCATCCTTGTCATACTGGGTCTGATCATACTCAAAACCTTCAAACCCTTCCTTGCCATCTTCACCCGGTTCACTGACAGGTGTGATGTTGGTATTCACCCAAACAGAAAATTCATCAATAACCTTCGGTTCAGGCTGCTGCGTGCTGCGTACTTTCTTGTACTCTTTCATGCTTTTTACCACCTTTCTTTTTCTTTGCCTTGATTTTGGTTTCATAATATCTATCAGCATAAGGCTGAATAGGTTCAATGTATTTCTGAACTAAATGGTAACTATCACAATGTTTTAACCAACCCTTGTATGAATTGATTGAACACCACTCTGAATAGTTCATTTCCTGACCGCTTTCAACTTTCTTCCTGATTGCAGTCATCTTGACCTTCATCTGATCACAGGTGGACTTTCTCAAAAGGGTATAATCTTTGAAAATCCTATACCCAACAAAATCTACACCACGGACAAATGAAGGGAATATCTGATAGTTGCCCTTTATCCTTAGATTCAAGTTCGTTCTCAAATATTGGTCAACATCAGCAAGTATCTGATGCAGTTCTTCTTTTGTGGATGCGAAAATACAAAGGTCATCCATATACCTGTAATAATGCTTTACGTGCTTGACCTCTTTTATCCAGTGGTCAAATTCTGACAGATAATAATTTCCGTCATACTGTGAAAAATAATTGCCGATAGGAATACCGACACCATCAATGAACTGTTCACCGTTTTCAGCGGTCACAATTCTGATTTCTTTTCCCTGACTTCTATAAAACGTGATATTTTCATCTGTTGCCGGGCAAGTGCTGATTGAATCAATGATTTCATCAATCACTTCTAACAGTTCAGGGTCTTTATACTTTTTCCTGTATTTTGCTTTCAGGATGTCATGGTCAACAGAAGGGTAAAATTTCTGACAATCCAGTTTGCAACAATAGGTCATTTCTTCCGGGTGTTCATCAACTGCTTTCCGTAATTTCTTGAATGCTGCGTGAATACCTTTGTTTGGAATTGCTGAATAAGTGTCATCCGTGAAGAATGCCAACAACTGCGGTTCAATTACCTGTAAGATTGCCCATTGTGCAATTCTGTCAGGGTAGAAGGGCAGTTTGTATATTTCCCTTTCCTTTTTACCGTCCTTTTTGAAAAATGAAGAATATTCTGATGTATGGTATAAGTGATTTTTCAGCATATATTGCAGACCCGCTAAATAATAGTAGGGTCTTTCTTCAATCTGCTTTACTTCTGCATACCACCCTTTTCCTTTCTTTGCGTTTTTGAAAGCAAGTTCAAGGTTTTCCATTGAACAAATCTTTTCAAACAGATTTCCATAACGTTTCACAATTATCCCTTCTGTATGCACTAAGACCGAACTTTCAACTTGTACAAATGGGTACAACCTACTAATACAGTCTATTTAGTATTTTGATTTTTTGCCAAGTGGCACGGTAGTCAGGGTTTATTGCATTGTTACATTCAAAAGAAGAACACCCACCTAAATGAAGATGGGTGTTCCTTAGTGCATTTACTAACTGACCTGAAATATTCCGATTACGATTACCTGAAACATTATTAAGATTCCAATAGAAGCCCTCTGCTTTAGAAGAATTATTCCAATTCGCACTGAGTTTAGTGACTGAAATTGGTTTTTTTTTCACTTCGTTCAGCATTGTTTTTCATTGTTTGGTAAAGTCATCTGTATATTCAAATCTGACTACCTTTTTCAAATATGATTATGCTGCGGTTAGGCAGCGGTTTTTAGGCTGCGACTGCGGTTTTCTTGTGGAACACCAACCGACCCGAAATAGTCCGACTACGACTACCCGAAACATCACTAAGATACCAACAGAAGCCCCCCGCCACAGAAGAACCAATCCAAGTCGCACCGAGCACAGCGACCGTCCAAGCATTTGCCTGATAGTTCCAAAAATAGTCACCAACAGGAAGATTACTGTCACCTGATGTTTCCCCGGCAATAAATAACCAGTCAAATTCTTCTGAATAGCAGAATGCAGAAACATAACCGTCTTTGGTACTTGGTGAAATTCCGGCATTTTCATAAGGTGCTGCACCAGTGTCATCAGTGAAGCCATGATCAGCAATGTAAACGATATTTTCACCGTTGTTGATATGTCTGTTCAGACCATCAACCCACTTCCAAATATTACCCCAAGGGTTTTCTTCACCACGGTATGAAACAATCTGAATACCATTGTCATTGACAACCGCACCTGACTTGTTACCAAGGGAAACCGTTGCACCAGTGTTTTCTGCCATATTGGATGCACCGTCATCAGCCTTATTCACTGCACCCGCACCAATGGCAGTCTGTGTGTTGAAGGTTGCATATTCAATCAGCATCAAAATTTCAGTGGCACAAGCAGCCTGAACCGTCAACTGTTCCCAACCCGCACCACGTTTTTCAGCCAACTTTCTTGTATTTCCACGTGTAAGATTCTGATTTACACCTGAAATCGGTTTTGCACCCGCAATACTGCAAAGCATATCATTTGCGAAATCAGCAACCTGTGAATCATCCAAAACATAGGCACTTGCGGAAGCATCCCAAAGTGAACCTTCAAATGCTGAATGATATGAATAATCATTTTCAGCACCATTCACGATAAAGTCAGGATGCAGTTTGAAGCCCGCCTTCGGTGTGTCAGAAACATACCATCTACCTTTGCGGATGATCGAACCTTTTTCACGAACTTCTGTGACAAGTGGAACAACCTTGTAATAGAATTTTGGCTGCTCAACCATTACCTGAACGATTGTGCCAACAGGGTAAGTGACTGCTGCTTCACCTTCACCAACAGTGACTGCCTGTGTAAGTTTTCCAGTTGTTGTGAATCCGACATCACCCTGATATGCAATAACATTTCCGCTATTGTCAATGATGCAACGTTTTCTTCCACCAAATGCCCTGATGTTATCAAATCCTGAACCCGCTGAACGGTTCTTTGCCCCGGCAAGTCTTGTGAACTTCTTATTTTTGAAATCCACTTCCACACCATAAATGTCATCATCTGTCATACCAACAAATGCTTTCAGGTCTGCAATTTCTGCTTCAAGTGCCTGAACATCACCGATTGTGGCAAACGCACCGGGATTGACCTGTAAAGAAACACTGTCAGCATTTCCAACAGTCTGATACATTTGGATGTATGCACCTGTGACTGTCACACCGTTGTACGGTGGAATGTAACAGTTTCCTGATGTTTCAATACATACTGCATACAGGATTTCACCCGCATCCGGGTCAACCGCATAAAGTCCAAGGGTACGCATATAATACCCGGCTGACAAGTCAGCATTGGAAAATGCAGTTTCAATTTTGATTGCAACGTCATTTGTGCGGGTAACCTTGGAAACAAGACTTGTCTGCTTGACGTTACTAAGTGAAGTCAGTGCTTCCAACTGCGTGATTTGGTACTGGGTGGATGAAGCACACACTTTTGTGAACTCAACATTTCCCTGACCCGCAATCATCTTTGCCTGTAAAGCCTGACCTTTGGTTGTAATGACTAACTTTGAATATTCTGCCATTATCTTCCTTCCTTTCTATGATTTACTTTATTTCAATGAAATCCACTTGAACTGTACCTGATGCAATATTTGCATCACCGTCTGCCCTTATGGTTTCATTAAAATCTTGTGTGATTTGTACCTTTGCGGTTTCAACCAAGCCACCGCCAAACTTCAATGAACCGTTCACAGAATAACTTTCTTTGAAAGCATCTGTTGACTGAACAAGTTCAGTCTGAACAATTCCACCGCCAAATGCCGCTGCACTCTGAATGTTGTATATTTCCTTGAAATCGTTGGTCATTTCAAACATATTGGTGAAGCAAATACCACTACCAAAAAGAACAACACCCTTTGCAATGCAAGGGATGTTGTTCTTTGAAATTACAACAATATTTTCAGGAATCATTGTTCTGATGATGTTTTCCAGTTCTTCCACCTGTCCGTACAATTCAAGGTCTGTGTCAACAAATAGTGTATAACCTTCTGTGAAGTTATTGGTCAAACTGAAATCACTATCACCACAAAGCACCGTCAACTTGGAAAGAAGAACTTTCCAAGTGTACGGAATCATATTGAACCACTTTGACTGCACCCTTGACCTTCTACTTTCAAGGGTGTCATCCGCTGACGGAAATATTTTCAGCATTTTTTCAAATCTGCTGATACCGTATTCATCAGCGGTTGAAATAAAATGATTGTACAGGATGCGGTCAGCAGCCTTCCAAACAATAGTAAATTCAGGTTCTTCCGCTTTTAGTGCTTCAACAGGTTCTTTGTACTTCTGCATAAATGGTGGCAAGTAATAATCTACGAAATCAACTTCCCTGATCATGCAGAAACACCCCCTAACAATGGAATATCATTTCTTCCAAGTGTCATGTTACTTGCAACACCATTGATTTTTGTATTCTGAATATCCACAACACCCTGAACACCAAGAATGCGGTTTTCAATCTGTGAAATTCTGACAATGATGCCAGTTTCCAAACCTGACCATGACTTTCTTAATTCCAACAGATAATCACCAACTGCTTCTTCAATGGCAGCCTTACAATTTGACCAGTTGTAACCTTCTTCAAATACCACTGTGGTTTTCACCTGAATAAATACCGTCCCGGCACTTGCCACACTGACTACATGACCGATTGGTGCAAGTCCATAACCTTCACCTGAATGTTCATCAGGGTCAAGTTTTTGCTGAACACTGCGAACAAGTACCTGATTTGCTTCACCGTAATCATCAGAATCAACAATGTTCACACGAACTGTACCGCCAACAGTCAGTTTCTTTTCTGATGCAGCGGTGTACACTGTATCAAGCCACTGGTTTACTTCATCCGGGAACGTACCCTTTACAGAATCATACCAATTCTTTACGGTTTCATTTGGTATCATTTCAGCGGGTCTTATATCACCATTCCATACACGTGTCAGTTTACAGTCACCGACACCTTCAATACTTCTGACCTTGGCAAGATAATCAGCACGGTTACCGCCAAAAGTCTGTTCATTGAAACTGTCAAAGTACCTTTGTCTGAACACTTCTGTATCTTCTTCATCTTCACCCGGAATCAATACTTCTGTCAGTGTGGCAGTTTCCAAACCGTCAATATAGTCCATAGGAATCATCTGACCAAGGTACTGATTTCCAACAATACCAGTGTTTTCACACTGAACCTGATACTGACCGGGTGCGATTTTATCACCCACTGTATAATTCATTTCACCGATATTGAACCGCTGCCCTGTTAAATCAATAGTTGTAGGTGTGAACTCACCTTTCAGAATGGCATTGGTTGCGGGTTCAGGTGACAACCCACGGTCTTTTGCAAGTAAGATAAGAAATTCCCTTGCAGCAGTGTCACCGTATGAATTTTTTATCAGATATTCCAACTCAATGTATAAAATCTGAAATTCAATGGCGGTTGCACTGTGTGTATCATATATCGGTGAACTTGGTCTTTTATCAATGCTATCTGATACCCGGTCTAACATTCTTTGAAGAATTACTTCATAAGTTTCCTGTTCATACATTTATATATTCACCTCTCTTTCTGCTTTCAGATTTCCATATATCGTGTGAACCGTGAATGAAGTATGAACAACACCCTTCACACTAAGATCATGTTCAAAGTCTGTCACACTGGTGATGCGGGAATCCATGGAAAGTGCTTCTTCAATTCTGCGTTCAAGTTCCGGGCAAACGTATGTGACAGGCATACCGTATAAGTCAACGGTTTCAATTCCATACCACCAAGGGTATATAATGAACACATAACGTTCAGTGTTCAGTATTCTGAACACCGTCTGTTTCATTGCTTCAAGACCGTCCGTGAATCCACGAATTGTGTTACCATTCAGGTCAATCATATATACCTTTGTGGGTTGTTCTTCAATTTCAAAATCTTGGTCTAAAAAACCAACGGTTGAAGGTATCACAATCAAACACCCCCTATCCTGTCAATGACAATATACTTTTGACCACCTTGCTGCCTGATCAAGATTACCTGTTCACCTTTTTCCAGTGCATTGTGAATGGTCATCTGTTTAGTTCCTTCAATATCGTGCGTATGCTTCGCATTCTGTGTTTCAGTGTATGCAGAAACAATTTTCGCACCATCATCAGTGCTGATATTCTTTAACTGATGTTTGTGGGTAAGTTCTTCCTTTTCAGTTTCCCACTGAACTGTGACCATAGTGGTGTATTCTGTAACATTCCGGGTAAGAATCAACTGCTTTTCACCAAGTATCATTTTTTGTTCAACATTTATGGTCAGGGGTTTTGCGGTTTCTACAATACCAAAATATACATTGACTGGTTTTGTAGATTCCATAGCATCTATTGCAGCCCTTTTTATGGTTTTCACCAATTCAACTGCATCAGGATTTTCAGCCAACGAACTCACCCCCTCTAAGTGTCAAATCCATCCAGTGTTCACTTTCCTTGTATATGTGCTTGCACTTTTCCACAAGCATGAAGTTTTTCAACTTCACATCACCAAGGTCAAGGTTCACCACTATCATTGAACCCGCCCTGACACGATTGTCACCAATCGCATTTGTAATTGTCAGTTTGCGGGTCTTTTTATTGTAAAGTGATAACAGTGCATCAGCCTTTGCCTGACCGTTTTCACCCTTTGATAAAGTGTCAAAATACTGCAAAATACCCCAACGGTTTATATTTGAACCGTCCTGTGCAATATATACTTCACGTTTTCCTGTGTCCTCATTGTCATAGGTCAATTTGATGCGGTTATAGGTATTTTCATCAATGGATGACGTATAATCAAGATTCTGACCTGTTTCTTCATCAATCATCAAGTACCCTGACTTGTCATCACCAACATACATATCACCAATGAACTTCAAGGTAAGACCGCCAAAGTTATCATACAGAATGTACATATTCCCAAGGTTGGTCAATTCCAAATCCAGTGCATTTTCAATCATTTCAAAAAGGGTGGTATTTTCTTCCACCCTTGATTCAATAGTAAAGTTTGTTGGTGCTATGCTTCCAACGTTCAGGGAATAATCTGCTGCAATCATCTTAATAAAATCAGCAGCAGTTTTATTCTCATACACCTTGGTGTCTTTGTTTTTCAAATATCGTAATTGGTCATAGGCGGTGACAGTGATCAAGTCCCTTTCACGTGACCTTTGTTGTTTGAATACAAACCCAAAAAACACTTTGTGACCGTCCACAACCAACCTGACCGGGCAACCTTCTGTGAAGTTAAGTGCATCATCCTTCAAAACCTTGAAGGTAAGTTTTCCGGGGGTGCTTCTACGTTCTGTTGACCATTCAATCCCTTCCAGTGTGGCGGGCTTGTATGCAACATTTCCTGATTCTGCACCAATCAAAAGTTCAACATTCACATTCCACACCCCCCCTATGCTGCCGGAATAGTCAAGACCTGTCCGGGATAAATCAGATTAGGGTTGCCACCAATGACACCCTTGTTTGCATTGTAGATGACCGTATATTTTGAACCGTTGCCATAAAATTTCTTTGCAATGTTCCATAAGCAGTCACCTTTTACCACCGTGTAGGTTTTGGAAGTGGAAGGTGCGGGTGCGGGTGAATTTGGTGCTGCTCTGACTGGTTCAGGTGCAGCCTTTGGTTTCACACCGCCAACCTTGATTTTTACAACCTTTGTTCCATAGTCCCGCCATTGCTTCAATTTGATTTTCACAATGATGTCAAAACCGTCCTTTACATCCTCAACGATTTTGTAATCTTCCATTGAAACCTTAATATTGGTGTTAAATAAAGCCTTTCCGTTTGGCTTCTGTCTGCACACAATGAATTGGAAAGGCTTTTGATTGGTTTTTAATTGTTCAAAGTATTCCAAGAAGTATTGTGCCTTCCTGAAACCACTTGCATTTGTGTACCGTGCATACGGTCTTTTGGTCTGCGGAATCTCACAATCAAATTCCACATCAGTCAGTTCCGCTTTTTTCAGAAGATTGATTTCACCTTCATTGATAAGTTTCACCGTTTTGTTTCCGTTGTTTACCTTTATCTGTAACTTTTGGGGTGTGACAGGCAGTAAACACTTATCCAAATAGAAATCATATCCACTTTTTGCCATTAGTCATGCACCCCTTCCGTTATAATATCAACTGCTTCATTCACTGCATCAGTCAAACCGCTGACAACACCGTCCAAGTCCATACCGCCTGATACATTGTTGTTATTAGTCTGTTCAATGGTGATTTCTGCGGTTGTGAATCTGTTCACTGCTTCCTGTTCAGCAATATCACGCAAATACTTCAAATCTTCTTCGGTTATATCCATAGAATCCTTGATTGCCTTGGTGTTGTCTGCGGTTGACCCCATAGAATCACCAAGACCCGCCGTATCTATTGCATTAGAAAAGCCGGATGTATAATCATCCACGTTTGGAATATTTGTATCAACATTTCCAAAACCATCCATGAAGTTTGAAAGCCCATCCATGACCCCATCACCCCATGCTGCACCTGAATCAAAGGCATCAGCAGCCCAACCGTCTTGGAATGTATCAAATGTTGACATACCATCATTGAAGGCATCCGCAACACTTGTATATTCTTCCTTGTTTCCGGCTGCTTCTGCGGATTTTGCTGCATATTCATCTGCTGCATTTGTGATACCTGAATAATCAAATTCCACAAATGGAAGTTTGTTCAGTGCTTCACATATACCCGCAACTACTGTCAAGACTGTGGAAAGCAAATCATACCACCAAGCCTGAACAGAACAGATTGCATTATGAAATGCGGTCATAATATTGGATGCAACCGCTGCGATTGCATTACCAATACCAAGGGCAATGTTTGCGACCATCAGCCCCAAATTCTTGAAGAACTGAATAACCACATTGATACCACCAGTGATGACACCGAAACCAGTGTTTGCCACACCAGTCATATTTGCGATTGCCTGACATACCGCATAGATGATTGCAATTAAGGCAATGATCAGTGCAATAATCCAAGTCAACGGACAGGCTGCAAGTGCTGCATTCAAACCGTACTGTGCTGCGGTTGCTGCAAATGTTGCCCCGGCTTGCATCATTTCCGCTGCTGCATGAACCGCTGCGGATGCTGCCATAATACCGTTGATAATATTGACAATCGTGGAAATTGCTGCGTATGCTGCAAGTGCTGCCACAATACCGTACACGATTGGTGCAATTACTGACCAGTTTTCAGAAATCCATGAAGCAGCAGCCCCCATCATTTCAAATGCGGTCAAGGCATATTCTGCCAATACTGCAATGGCATTGATTGCGTTATCCACGAACAACTGAAAATCTTCACTGTTGGCAAGTTCATTTATTTTATCAAGGACAGGTTGAAAAGCAATCAGTGCGGTGTTCTGCATTTGCTGCCATACTTGCCCCCAAGTCATAGGCATTGCATCAAACTTTGCGTTGATTTCATCTGCACTTGCAAAGATTGCTGCCTTTACCACATCAGCGGACAATTCACCTTCCTGTGCCATTTCCCTGATCTTACCGATAGGAACATCAAGGTAAGTTGCAATAGACTGAATCAGGTTAGGTGCTTGTTCAAAGATACTGTTTAATTCATCACCACGTAAGACACCTGAACCAAGTGCCTGTGATAACTGCAACATTGCGTTTGATGCTTCTTGTGTACCCGCCCCGGCAATAGTCATCTGCTTTTGAACCAAGTTGGCAAAAGCAACAACTTCTTCGGAACTACTGAAAGCATCCCTTGCATTGTTACCAAACCTTGCCACAACATCAGCCATATCACCAAATGAACCACGTGCATCTTGTGCAGCAGCATATACCATATTGGTCAATTCCTGTGTTGATTGCAGACCGTCATTCATCATATCCAGTCTTGCAGTGGTCAAGGTAAGTTCATCAGAAATGTTCAGCACATTTCCAATAGTCTGAATACTTAGGTAAGCAGCAGCAGCCTTCATTATTGTACCAACAAGGTCATTTGCCTGTTGTGTACCTTGCTGAACTGCGGTGTTGAATCTTCCCTGTTCATCAACATTGTCCCTAATATACCGTTCTGTATTACTTACAGTTTGTGATAATCTCAAATAGGCACTATTGATTTCAGAAACATCCATACCTTGCATTGCACGGTTCAAATCTTCCTGTGCATCAATAGCCTGACTTAACTGTGAACGCAACTGTTCCATTTCCGCATTTGCTTCATCTGTACCAAGGTTCAGTGAATTATTGGAAATCTGCTGAACACGCTGCTGAATCGTCTGCAATCTCTGTGACATTGCAGCAATATCTTGTGTTGCCCCCTGTGGCAATATATCAAGACCACTTGCGGTCTGTTGAATCTGACTTTGTGTTTGGTTCAGTGTGTTCAACATATTGTTTGCACTCTGAACTTCTGACTGAAACCGTTCAATTCCTGTGTTAGTGAAAACTTCCAAATTGTCGGCTTGCCATTCAACCGGGACTTCAACCGGGTCAGGCGGTGCATTTGGTTGTACTTCCAAAGGCACAACATCAGGATTTTCCACTAATGGGTCAGGAAGAACAGGGTTCACATCAACGTTGACCACTTGATCAGTACCGCCAACATCAGGTGTTTGAATGTTCACATCAGGTGCGGTCATACCTTGCATTGCAGCCTGTAAATTGTCAACCGCAATGGTTGCCTGATTGATTTCATCACGCATACCTTCAAATGCACTGGTGTCAATATCTGCGTTCATGGTCTGCTGCATATCTTCCATAGTGGAAACCGCCATGTTCACTGAATTGATAATACCGTATAACACACTTGAAAATTGGTCATTCAGTTCAATACCTGTTTGGATTGATGCCACCCTTGTCACCTACCTTTCTTTTCCAATTTCTTCTTGTTCTTTTTGTCATCCTCAATCTTTAATTTGATTGCAGCAACAACAAATGCTTTTTCCTGTTCATCCATTTCCAAGAAAACAGATGGCAGTATATGAAGTTTCAGAAGGGCAAAGTAAGCAATGTTTGCTTCCCAATCCCCTTCTTCGATTAGTTTTTTGCTTCATCAACCTTTTCATCAAAGGATTTGGAGAATCCCTGAAACTTCTGCATCCAAACACTAAGTTCCTGATACTCACCCGCATCATCAACCAGTGCATAAAGCAGTTCTTCCGGGGTCTTGACACCGTAAGAATCCTGTAATTCAGAATCGTACAGATCAGGATAAACAGTTGCAGCCACGATCATCTTTGCAATATACTTGCTTGTGTTCACTTTAGGTCTGAACAAGTTCGGCTTTCCTGTAATCTGAACATCCATTGTGCATTCCTCACGGATTGCATCATTTTCCTTGGAAGTAATGTGTCTGAACTCCCATCTGACAGGCTGACCATCTGAACCAACCAGTGAAGTTGTTGGTGCATACTTTTCATTGCTTTTCTGCACCTTGTTCTGTTTCATAAACATAGCGAATTTTGACATAATATCACCTATTCCTTTCAGTTCTACATTAAAGATAAAAAACCCCTTATATGACCGTTATATAAGGTCACACAAGGGGTTCTATTCAGTTTAGGTTGCTGCTTAGTTGGTTTCAAACCCCATAAGTTTCTTGAAAGATTCCGGCATATCGAAATCATCAAAAGTACCTTCAAGTTCTTCATCCAATGTTTCACCATCAGCATCAAACTTGGCAAGGATTCCACCATCAGTATTGCAGTCATACAGAACAATGGTCTGTCTGCCCGCTGCACTGCCGGGGTCATCATTTGTGATCTGCATCTCAAAGTAAGTATCTTCACCAGTGTTCTTGTAATCAAGCAATGCCTGACGCATTACAGACTGGTTATAATGTGCAGTACCACTGAATGTACCTTCCATACCAACTGACTTGTGACCGTCCATGATAGCACCAAGGCGGGGAACTTTCTTCTTCGTCTTGTCAACCTTTGCTTCCATGTCGATCATCTGCATGAAGTTGTATCTGCGTGTTCCAATGGTGATGAAGCATTCAGCCAACTTTGCAGCAATGGTATCTCTACCTTTCATTGTTACATTATTGATCATCAGTTTTCACCCCTTCCTTACGCAACCGTCACTGTCATATAAAGTTTATCCATAGCATTCACAACCGTGATGCCACTTGTTACAACAACCGCCTTCTTGGTATCACCCTGTTCAACCACAACATCAGCACTTGTAAAGTTCTCAATAGCACCAATGTCAGCCAACTGCTGACGGATTTTTACAAGGTCAGACCAAAGGGAAATTCTGCCGGATTCATTGTTAGGCACAACACCAAGGTACTTTGTGTTGAAAAGGACTGCATCATCATTACCAATCTGATCAATGACCCTGATTGTCTGATTGTCCTTAAAGATTTCACCCTGTGTGTCAGAAGTGGTCACCATTGTATTGATGTCCTTCAACACACGAATGTCACCGTTCACCTTGTGGAAAGTGAACTCACCCGCCTTGATTGCTGCTTCCAACTGGGACTGTGTATAGTCCGATTCAATGTGGAATGAACCGTCATATTTCTTATTCTGAATTGACTGGTTTACTTCACAACCACTTTCTGCACCAGTTACCCAGTACACAAGTGATGCTTCTGACCAACCTTCATCAGTTACCTTGTTCTTCACACCGATAACACCCATGAAGTCCGCTGCAAGGTTGTAAACAACGCACTGAAACTTGATACCAAGTTCATTACGCATACGTTTACAGAATGCTGCATACAGTTTCTTGGTTGTGTCATCCGTAACCACCGCACCCATTGTGTTGTAGGTGTAAGATTCAATCTTATCCAAGTAGTTCTGATGACTTGTACCACTGACCACACCATTTGTACCACCTTCAAGGGCAGTTCCGGCAGTTGCGGAAAGTGTTGCATCCGTCTTGAATACAACAAAGTCATTTGCCACCAAATCAGCAGCAGTTGCAACGGTCTGTTCATCAACAATGTCAGTACCAAGTACGGTCTGAACATCCCACTTTGTCTGATCATCTGCGTTCTTCTGAATGATTATTTTCAGGTCATTACCACGCACACCGCTATACTTTGCAGTTGCGTAAGTGTTTGCAGCCTTAACACCGCCACCATTCAAACGGTATGCGTAAAGTGTTCTTGCACCCATGAACAAATCAACCAAACCACGCATCTTTTCATGGTCATAGGAATAACCAAAGATTTTCGTACTGTTCTTCTGAAAATCTCCACTGGTTACTTCAAAGACTTCACCTTCTTTGCCCCAGTCAAGTTCAAGGGGCATGGTTGCAATACCACGTTCAGACAATGCAGCGGATGCAGATGCAGCCGACACAAAGTTGATGTATGCACCGGGAAGGATTTTGTTTTGTGTAGTAAAACTACCGCCACCTAAAGCCATTTAATTCACCTTACCTTTCATAAAATTTTCGATCATGTTATCAACCTGTTCCAAAGTGTACTTTTTACCGTCAACCAGTAAGGCATCCACTAAATCCCTTTTGTCACGGTACTTGGAACTTTGTACCAACTGTGACTTACTGAACAATTCAGGTTCTTCAACCTTCTGTTCAGGTGTTGCGTTTTTCTTTCCCGCCATCTTATTCACCTTCCTTCACTTCTGTGGTAGAATCCATACTTTCCATTGGTGTGTTTTCTTCTGACCGATAAATATAACAGTCAAAATTCACAAAGAAGTTCAACACCCCATCCACAACCTTGTACTGCATCTTTGTACCAAGGATGTTCTGACCGTCTGCGTTTATGCTCTGTAAGCACCAAACCATGCGTTCAGCCACTTCATTACATTCACTTTCTTTGTCAGCACCCTGTGGGAAATACTGAATACAGAACTGGTTCTTTCTGAAATACCGCCTACCAAGGAAACGGTCTATTGTGGGGTTCAGACACGCAATAAAAAAGCAAGGTTCTTTCAACCCTTGCTTGATTTCTTCCATGTGGATTTCATACCCAAATTCAGCATCTAAGGAAATGCTGATTGATGCGATAATTTTATTGATCACTAAAAAGCACCCCCTAAATACTTTTTGATTTTTGCTTCTAAGACCTTCGGGGCAATAGTTTGAAGTTCCTGTTCAGATATAGTCATCATAAATTGACCTTTTACCCAACCTTTATGATTGACAGTCCTGTGACCATATTCAACATAACTTGCATATTCCACCGGGTTCACGATTTCCACAACATACGTGTCACCAAAGTGATTCACATTCATTGCTTCTGCATACCCTGTTGCGGATGCCTGACCTTTGCTTCCAGTCCATCCCCTTCTTAACGTACCGCCCTTTTTGCCTGACCCCTTTGGATAATCACCGACAGGGGTTCTTTTGATGACCATTCTTAACAACCTTGCAGCCAATTCTTTGATGCACGATTCCACAAAATCATCAGGATTCTGTAACTTGTTCAGTTCATCCCTGAACTTCTTCAAATCGTTTGCATTGAACCCGCCCATTTTTGCCATTAAGTCCAGTCCTCAAACAGATCAAGAATGATTTCTTGGTGGGTCTGATATACTGCCGGGATTCCACTGCACTGATAATCAGTTGTGACCCCCGCCTGTGTGACGGTTATTTTTGACCCCGGCTTTATCTCAATATCAGGTGATACAAACAATTTGGTAGTTTGTGCAACCGCTGCTGCTGATTCTGACTGAATTGCAGTCTGTATTTTCTCAAATGACAACCTACAAGGCTGATCATCCAAAACAATCACATCCTGATACCCAGTTATTTTTGTGCTTTCATCTTTTACCTTCTGATGTTCGGTTATAGTAAGAACACCTTCATAGGTGCTTTCAATGTTCTTGCGTGCAACCTGAATTGCAGCCTTCACCATATTCCCTACCATACCAACCGCCTATATGCTGAAAATTCAGCCCTTCCATAGTTCATCAGGTAATCAATGAATGCGTTCAGTCTTTGTTCACTGGTCTGACTGCCTTCACCAATGGCAAAAGCGGTCTTTGTGTCACCAAGTGATATTTCCTTGACTGCAACTTCCAAATTAAGGTTTGTCAGGTCATCAGGTGCAAAGGTTTTCTTTGAAAAAAGGAACTCACCGCAAGCCATATCAACTGCGATTTGCCCCAAGCCTTCCGGCACATCCTTTTGATTGGTTTCAGCCTTGATTGTATTGCGTACTTTCTCAACGCAAAAGGTCAAGGCAAATTCATCATCTGCCTTGACCTCATATCCAAATGACTTCAACCTAAGTTTTACAGTTTCTACATCAAACATGGTCTGTCACCTGACCTTTCCCAATTAACCCCTTGAAATGATGCGGGCAATAGGTACTGCCTTGTGTTCAATGGTCTTTGTGTCAGATGCAACGAGTGACCAGTTCTTTCCGTTCTCTAACTCTGCGTTAGTAGGGGAGTTTGTTGCCTGACTTGCCTTGGTGTAAGAAATACCAGTAACAGAAACCGCATGACGTTTTCTTGAAATAAGGGTATCTTCACCACCGTGTGTCTTTGCATCACGAACCATTTCATAAGGTCTTTTTGCACCCACATCTTCAAAACCAATAGCACCTTCACCAAGGATATATGTGGTGTAAATGGAAACATCACCGCCAGTTTCACCGACATTCTTGACTTCAACAGGTAAAGAATCGTCAATCACTACCAGTCTACCGTTCCAAGTACCCATTTCAAGATCACGTTCCATACCATCAGCATCCGTGTACTTTAAGTATGCAAGCAGTTTCAGGTTTTCAAGGTTGGTTGCAACTGCACTGTGACAGTAAACCAACTTGAACTTCTGCTTGTTATCACCGCAAGCCTTCTGAATTGCAGTGTTCAGGGTTGTTGCATCCATCTTCATTGTGTCATCAGTCTTTGCATCAGTACCGCTTGCACTAATATCAAGGGTATGTGCATCAACAAATGCTGCATTGGCAGTCTTGATTGTACCTGTACCAGTGTTTGACATTAAGAAAATACCCTTTAAGATTGAAAGGATAACATCCTGATCTACACTGTTCCAGTAATCATTGATCTGATTTCTTACGTTTGCCATGAAGTCAGTACCACCAGTTACATCATAACTGAAATCTGCTTCTGTCCAACCGTTCATTCTTCCGTAAGTGAAAACACCCTGTTCATAGGTGTCAGTCTTGCCCGGTGTAACATTGTCAACACCATCATAGTTCTGCGGTGTGCCGGAAAGCAAACCAAAGAACGGAAGCACTGCATATACAGTACCAGTTTGTGAATTGTTCACGAATGTGTCACGTAATCTCTGATCACCAACAATGGCACGGGATTCACGCAACTTATTCAGTTTTACATTAGGCACTGCACTCATGTACTTGCCAAATGCCTTTTCGTTGAAACTCTTAGCATCAAATTTTGCCATGATTCAATTTACCACCTTTCTTCATCATTGTTTGTGTTACGCATCAGGGTTGGCTTCCATGTACGCAACCAGTTCGTCATAAGTCATCTTGGAAGTGTCAACTTCCGCACCCGGTTTCTGCTGCTGACTTGCAGCACCCGGCTGAAAGCCCTTGAAAGTAGTCTGCTGCTGAACTGACTGCTGCTGAACTGCATCAAACAGGAACTTGGTGCTTTCATCTGCAACCAGTTTGTCAATCTGTTCCTGTAAACCCTTGACGTTGCCTTCCTTATCCAGTTTTGCACCTTCAAGGTCAAGCAATGCCTTTACTGCCTTGATGTTCTTTGCCTTTGCACCTGTCAGTGCCTTCTCAACTGCAAAATCAACCTTCAACTGTGTCATTTCAGATTCATGGGCTGATACTGCATCAGCATTTGCCTTCTGCAAATCTGCGATCTGTGTTTTCAGTGCTTCATTGTCCCCGGCAGCAGCCTTCAAGGTTTCCAACTGGGTGTCACGTTCCTTCACCTGACCCTTCAACCCTTCAACCTCTGTCTGCATATTCTTAATTTCAGCAGCAGACACACTTTTTGCATTCTCAATGTCATCACCATTGATTTTCATAATTGCATCTGCCTGTTCCTTACTCAACCCTAAATCTTCTAACTGCTTTCTTGTCATTTTTCATTACCATCCTCGTATTATATAGTAGTAGTTTTTAGAGACCCTCTCCAAGGTCTTCATAACTATTAAGTCATAGTCTTTTCTTTACCTTTTCTGTAGGTTCGACTATGATATTTAAGATGCTGTGGA
>Ga0129315_1000605_pt1 | contig 25529 bp, 28 predicted proteins | sample Cm827metagenome_FD_94432 | JGI IMG/M metagenome (GOLD analysis project Ga0129315, IMG submission 94432) | Eastern black-and-white colobus group fecal microbial communities from Wisconsin, USA - Cm827 metagenome | ecosystem: Host-associated > Mammals > Digestive system > Large intestine > Fecal...
TCAGACCGATGCGCATGATTTCCTCCGTGTATGAATAAATCGGGCGGCCGCTCTTGCCGAGTGATTACGATTTTGCGTTTTCGCAAAGCGGGTGCGTGTCCGTTTTGGGGCGACGGCGGGCAGGCCACGCTGGACGAATGCGCCGCTCATGGCGATGATGAGTTGCGCCTGCGGGTACGCACGCTTGAGCGCCGCAATCTGGGCGGCATGGCCGAGGGGAAAGGGATTGTATTTTGCAATGATACCGATAGGCATAGGTTCCCCGAGTGCCGGAACGGTGTCGCTGTGGTGGCGGGTCAGGAACGGTCGTCCGCAGGGGTGTCCGCCAGGTAGCCGGCGTTGCGCAAGAGGACGCCTTTGCCCCGCCACGCCCAGGCGCGGTCACCGTAGGCGGCCTGAAAGGTACGGTTGCTGTGGGCGGCGAGTGTCGCCGCATCGATATGGCGGATATGGTCGGCGGCAAATTCCGGCAGCGGTGAGAGGGTGGCTTCGGCGTTGTGCGGGCAGACGTCTTGACAGGTGTCGCAACCGAAAATCAGCGGGGTTTTGCGAATAATGGCGATTTCTTTTGCAGGGAGGTCGCCTTTTTTTTGGGTGAGATAGGATTTGCAGCGGGTATAGTCGAAGTCGGTCGCGGTGAGGGCTTGTCCGGGACAGGCGGTAAGGCACCGGCCGCAGGCGTAGCAGGAGCGACGGAGCGGCGTAGCGGGGGGAAAGACCGCGGTGGTAATCAGGCCGCCGATGGCGACGTAGGTACCGTAGCGGGGATTAATCAGGCAGCGATGATACCCGAAAAAGCCGAGCCCCGCGGCGTAGGCGAGGTAGCGGTCGGGAAGCGGCGAGGTGTCGACAAAGGGGAGAAAGAGTTCGTCTTGGAGGTAGGTCGCCAGGCGGGCGGCCAGGCGGTCGAGGTATTGCGTGCAGATGAGGTGGTAGTCGCGTCCCCAGGTATAGCGCGACAGGTTGGCGGCGGGGTCCGTATCCCGCTCGGTGCGGTAGGGAAAGAGGACGACGATGACACTGCGCGCGCCGTCGAGCAGCATCTCGGGGCGGGTGCGGGCGCGGATGTCCTGCGGCGTAAAGGGGCAGGGCGAGGTATCGCGCGCGAGATATTCCGCCAGATGCTCATCCAGCGGCAGGGAGACGGTGCCCACTTGGTCGAGACCCAGCCGCTTGGCACAGCGGTGCAGTATAGCCGATGCGTCCATCGTGCTCCTTTCTTTGCCGGCGGGCGGCAATAAAAAGGCGTTGCCCTGCGGCAACGCCTTGGTTCAATCGCGCGGGCCGAGACGTTCGCGAATCAGAGCGATGACATCTTCGGTCGGCGAATCGTCACTGTCGTAGACGAGCCCCTTGCGGCTCTTGACGATGAGCCGATCGAGCGGTGCGTCCTTGAGTACGGTGACCGTCTCGAGAAAGCGGTCGCAGGCGGTATGGTAGCGGTCATAGGGGATGATGCGCGCCAGGACGGCGGCCTTGAGCAATTGCTGTTGGTAGAGATATTGCAGTTGCAGCCACGCGTCTTCGCGCGAGCAGGCGCGCAGATGCAGTTCGACTCGGTAGCCGGCGGCCTTGAGCCGGGCCAAGCGCGCCAAGCTGTCGGCGCAGTCTTCCAGGTTGGATTCCCAGAGCAAATCGGCGCGGGACTCCAATGTGCGGGTAAATGCCGCTTCCGCGAGGTATTCGGCAATATAGCGGGTGACGTAAATCGCATAGATGCCGTATTTGTCTTGCAGGGCTTCGTATTGCGGGTGAAATCCGAGCAAATGATGCGCATCGCAGGCGACAGGGTCGATATCCGCGTCGGCGAGAATGCTGGCGGCAATCAAGCTTTTGCCCGAGCCGGGTTGCCCGCCGATGATGTAGGCGGTGGGGTGTGCTTTGCCGGTCTCGGCGTGCGCCCCGATGAGCGGCCAGACTTGCGTGGCAAAGATGCGGTCGGCATCGGCACGATGGAATGTCTCTTCCGGTCTCGGCCGCGGCGGTGCGTCTTGCGTTTTGTCCGCCGTTTCAAAATCGATTTGCGGGACGTACTTGTCTTTGATTGTCAGCGCGGTCGTCAGCATCGCGAGCTGATCGTCGACGTCGGGGGGATAGCCCATGCGGTTTTCCACGTCGTCGATGGCGTGAATCGTGCGTTCGCGCAGCTCACCCAAGCGGAGTAAATCCATGGTGCACTCACGCGAAGGAGCGGCGTTGGCCGCTACGATATTGCGTAATGTAGTAAATATTTCGGCATTGACTTCCAGTTGCGCCCGTATGGGAACGCTTTCGGCCGCTTTTGCCATGGCTTGTTCGGTTCTCTCGCCATACGGCATTCCGTCATCACTCTCCTCGGTATCAGTGTAGCAAATTTGTCGGTAAATGTCATGTTTTTGTCCAAATAAATCGCCAAGGAAATGTCTTGCCGAAGGTGGCGTAGTCGATGCCGCATCGGACGGTCGTGCGGACTTCGGCGGCGGGGATGCTCGGGCCGTGGCGCAGTGTGAGGTGGCCGCGCAGGAGTGTACGGCCGTTGTCGCGGCGGGTGAGGTCGAGGGCTTGGGCGAGCTTGCCGGGGCCGTCGCTGAGGCGGCTTACGGGGACGTGACCGCGCCGACGTCGGGCGAGGTCGAGTCCCGTGAGGATACGGACGCCGCGGATGAGGACGGCGGCGGGGATGCCTTCGCGTTCGGTGACGATATTCACGCAGTGATGCATGCCGTAGACGAGGTAGACGTAGAGGATGCCCGGTGCGGCAAACATGGGGGCGTTGCGCGCGGTGCGGCCACGATGCGCATGCGAGGCATCGTCGGGGTGGCCGTCGTAATCGCCGCCGTAGGCTTCCGTTTCGGTAATTGTCGCGATGATGAGCCCGTCGGCCGTGCGGCGGTAGAGATACGATCCGAGCAGGGCGCGGGCGAGTGTCGGCGTCGGGGCGAGGAGTTCATCCGCGCGCCAGCGCGGAGGCAGCGGAGTCATCTCAGACCTCGACTTTCATGCCGGGTTGCCAGCGGTCGGAGGGATGGGTGATGACACGGTCGCCGGGGCGCAGGCCGTCCAAGATGACCCAGTCGGTGGCGGTGGTGTAGGCGGTGACGACAGTACGTCGGTCGATGATGCCGGAGGCATCGACGACGGTGAGACTGTGGTCGCCGCTGCGGGCGCTGCGCGGCAGGTGGGTGACGGTCATGGTCGCATCGCCGGTCAAGGTGACGGGGACTTCCGTTTCGACGGGGAGTGTATCGTCGGGATTGGCAAAGCGCAATTTGGCGATGACGGCGGCGGGGTCGGAGGTGTCGACAGCGGCGAGTTCGCCGTGGTGCATGCCGTTGGTGTCCAGGGTGACGCTCGTGCGGACGGCAAGCGGGTCACGCAGGAGCGGCGCCAGTGCGGGCGGAATGACGAGGGCGGCGGTGAGGGTGTCCGTCGCCTGTACGGTCAGCGCGGGCATGCCGGCAATGAGGGAGCCGTCCGGTTCGATGTAGACCTGACCGATACGTCCCGTCATGGGGGCGGTCAGCGGATAAGCGACAGGCGCGGCGGCGGGTGTGGCGGCGCGGGCGGCGGGCGTGGTCGAAGCGCCGACGAGACGGTCGTGTTCCGCGCGGGTGATAATCCCCGCAGCGAGCCAGGCGTCCGCCTGTGTCGTATCACGCGTTGCCGCGGGCGGCACGGGGGCGGCAGCCGGCGGCGCGGTGAGTGCCAGCACGGTCACGAGGACATCGCCCTCGCGGACGAACGCGCCGGGCGTGGGAACCGCGCCCTCTACCCGACCGGATACGGTACTCGTCACCGTCTGCGTGTGGGCAGGATGAAGCAGCACCGTACGGGTGAGCCGCAGCGGCTCTTGTACGGTGACGGGCGTCAGTACGTCCGGCGCGGCATGGTGCCATATTCGCAGGGTGATGCCGCCGAAGATGATGAGGATGATGAGTACGCCGAGACCGAGTCGGCGGTATTGCTGAAATAAACGCAGGGGCATCGGATTCACCTCTCTGATAGTTGCTTGTATTATAGCACGGAGATGATGCGGATACGCATCACGGCGGGAACGCGGCAAGAAAAAAACGACCCCGGATGAGGTCGTTTCGCTCAGGCGCCGAGCCGATGACGGATCGTCTCACTGCGCCACAGCAGGCGCATGACGATGACGCCGATGACACTGACGGCGATGGCTTCGCCCAGTGCGATATAGGCCATGACCGCGGGCAACGACATGCCGTCGAGTGCGCCGAGAAAGGCCAACTCCAGGCCGATGATGACGCCGTTGCTGATGACCGGCAGCAGCGATGCGAGGTACAGATTCGGTACGAATCGCATGCCGTAGACGGCAATCCAGGTGGCCAGCGTCCCGACGACGATATCAATCGCGCCGAACGGACTGGCGAGGTTCGCCAGGGCACACCCGATGACCAATCCCGGTACGAGCTTCGGATTGACAAAGGCAAGGAGCGTCATCCATTCGGACAGACGGACCTGAATCGGGCCGTAGCTGAGTGGCGCGAGTGCCAGTGTCAAGGCGGCGTACACGGCGGCGACCGCCGCGTTCATCACCATGGTTCGCGTATTCATTTGTGCATTCCTCCTCTTGTTTTTGTTGGTGAAGTGGGTACCAAGAAAACACTTCAGTTGCTAGTGTACCACAAGGCGCGGCATGCGGACAAGTTTACGAAAAAAGTGTTTATTATTGCCGCTGTTTAGTGTATACTATACAAAAAACAAGGACTATCGATGCTACAACTGAACTGTCTTGTAAAACGGGGATGTCCCGCGGGTTTTACGGACACAGGCAAAAAGGAGCGAGTCGGCGATGTCGAAAGAAGAGAAGGAGAAGGAAAAGGAGAAGGGAAAGAAGAAAATGAAGAAACAACGGTTCATGGTGTATTTGCGTGGCACACGTTCCGTTGTCGCCCTGCTGGAGCGAGAGAAAATCGTCAAGAAGACCAATGTCAATCGGGTGCAGGACGCCATCGCCCGTTATACGGCGTTGATGGGGGCGACGAAAGCGCCGGTGATGAATGATGAGGAGAAAGAGGTGTTGTACACCATTTTTACTTCATTGGTCGGGGAGGTTACCGCGGTGAAGCTGCACTTGCTGCCGGCGCTGGTGCGTGAGAGCGGCGTGCCCGGTGCGGCGGAGTTTGCGGAGCGGATGGCGACGTGGTCGCCGGTCGAGACGATACGAGCCGTCGAAGCGGTAGAGAACATGGAGGAATCTGCTGAAGGGGTGGACTAATCTGTCGCTTAGACGCTATACACAAAAACGCAAATGTAAAATGTGGTATAGATACCTTCCAATGCGTGCGTATTATGGTACACTATATATGCAAAAGATATGACACTATCCGATTGAAATCACGTAAAGGAACGGATGACGGAGGTAGAATGATGGTACGAGTGGCAGTCATCGGCTCATGCTCGGTGGATTTGGTGGTGGAAGCGGAGCGTCGCCCGCAGGCGGGAGAGACGCTGTTCGGCACGCGCTTTTTTACGACGTGCGGCGGCAAAGGCGCCAATCAGGCCGTCGCCGCGGCGCGGTTGGGGGCTGCGGTATACATGGTCGGTGCGGTCGGTACCGATTGGTACGGTAAGACCGTACTGGATAATCTGCGCGCGCAAGGCGTCGATACGACCTATGTCGCCCGGCGCGATGAGGTCGCGACGGGGACGGCGCATATCACGCTGGCGGAAGGCGACAACAGTATTCTCGTCGTACCGGGGGCGAATTTTTCCGTGACGCCGGCGGATATCGATGCGGCGTGGGAGATGCTGCGCGAGGCGGATGTCGTGCTCTTGCAGCACGAGATTCCGCTCGAGACGGTGCGCTATGCGGTCTTGCGCTTGGCGGCGGCGGGTATCGATGTCGTGCTCAATCCCGCGCCGGCGGCGGAGATTGCGCCGGAGGTGCAACAGGCGTGTCGCTATATCACGCCGAACGAGCACGAGATGCAGCTCTTATTTGCGGACGGAGATATCCCGCCGCGGATGCGCGACAAGTTGGTGATTACCCGCGGCAGTGCGGGGGTCGATTATGATGTGGACGGGACATGGGTGCGGGTGCCGGCGTTTTCCGTGACGGCGGTCGATACGACCGGCGCGGGGGATACGTTTTGCAGTGCGTTTGCGGTGGCGATTGCGGAAGGTGAGCCGCCGGCGCAGGCGATTCGCTTCGGCAATGCGGCGGCAGCGCTTGCGGTGACCGGTTTCGGGGCGCAGGGTGCGATGCCCGCACGGAGCGCAGTGGAGGCGTTATTATGCAACGAGTAGGCATACTGAACAGTGCGATTGCCAAGGTGTTGGCGGATTTGGGACATACGGATACGGTTGTGATTGCCGATTGCGGTCTGCCCGTACCGGACGGTGTCGTGAAAATCGATTTGGCGTTGCGGCTCGGCGAGCCGGCCTTTGCCGATGTATTGGCGGAAGTGCTCAAGTATATGAAGGTCGAACGCGCGACACTGGCGACGGAGATGGCGACGCACAACAGCGAGTTACAGCGCGAGGTGCTGGCGCTGCTGGGCGATGTGCCGCATGCGGTCTGCCCACACGAAGAGTTCAAGTCGCGGACACGGACAGCCAAGGCCGTCATCCGCACGGGCGAAAATACGCCCTATGCGAATATCATTTTACAAAGTGACTGTATTTTTTAAGGAGTACCTATGAATATCGAAATGCGCGGCATTTCCAAGTCGTTCGGCGAGAATCAGGTGCTGCTGGGGGTCGATTTCAACGTCCGGTCGGGCGAGGTACATGCCTTGATGGGGGAAAACGGCGCGGGTAAGTCCACGCTGATGAATATCCTGACGGGCTTGCATCGTGCCGACGGCGGGTCGATTGTCGTGGACGGCACGGAACGGGTATTTGCTTCGCCGCGGGAAGCAGAGCGCAACGGCGTGGCGTTCATTCATCAGGAGCTGAATATCTGGCCGAATCTGTCGATTTTGGAGAATCTGTTTCTGATGAACCCGCCGAAGACGGCGCTGGGGACGCTGGACTTTGCGGCGATGCGTCGTCGTGCCGAGGAGGCGTGTACGGAGCTCGGGATTACCCTGCCGCTGGATGCGCCGGCGGAAGAGTGTTCGGTCGGGCAGCAGCAGATGACGGAGATTTTGCGGGTGCTGATGCTGCATGCGCAGATTGTCATCATGGACGAGCCGACGGCGGCGCTCACGGAGCGTGAGACGGAAGTGCTGTTCGGCGTGATGAAGCGGATGAAGGCGGCGGGGGTCGGGATTGTCTATATATCGCACCGCATGGAAGAGGTCTTTGCCGTGAGCGATCAGGTCACGGTCATGCGGGACGGGGTGGCGGTCAGCACGTTGCCGACGACGCAGACGGATATGGGGCGCGTTGTGCGGGACATGGTCGGCCGCTCGTTGACGGAGTACTATCCCGCGCGGACACGGACGCCGGGCGAGGTGATTTTCGCGATTCACAATATGCACAGCCGCGATGTCTTTACGGATGTGTCATTTACCTTGCGCGAAGGGGAAATCCTCGGCGTCGCGGGGCTGATGGGCGCAGGACGGACGGAAATCATGCGCGCTCTCTTCGGTGTAGACCGCAAGGACGGTGCGCAGATTCGTCTGCACGGTGAAGAAATCAAGATTGATACCCCGCGTGATGCGATTCGGGCGGGTATCGGCTTTATTACGGAAAACCGCAAGACGGAGGGACTCATTCTCGATTTTTCCATCGGGGAGAATATCTCGCTCCCGTGTATCGACCGCTTTGCGGCGCATCATATCGTCAAGGCCAAGGAAGAGGATGCATTCATTACCTCGCTGGCGGAGCGGCTCGGTGTCAAAGCGGCCTCGACGGAAGTGTCGGCGGGCACGCTGTCGGGCGGCAATCAGCAAAAGGTCGTCATCGCCAAGTGGGTCGGGATGCAGCCGTCGATTTTGATTATGGACGAGCCGACGCGCGGTATCGATGTCGGCGCGAAACGCGATATTTATGATTTGATGAATGAACTGACCGAGGCCGGGGTGTCGATTATCATGGTCTCGTCGGAATTGCCGGAGGTCATCGGGATGAGTGACCGGATTCTGGTCGTGCATGAGGGGCGTATCGCCGGTGAGCTCTCTCGGGAAGAAGCGACGCAGGAAAAAATTATCACGTTGGCGACAGGGGGAGAATAATCGTGCAAGCGAAATCCGTTATCCGCAATCTGGGGCCGTTAATCGGTTTGATCGGGCTCTTGATTGTCATTACTATCCTCAATCCGTTATTTATCGACACGTCGAACTTGATGAACTTGCTCCGGCAAGTGTCGATTAACGCATTGATTTCTTTCGGGATGACATTTGTCATTCTGACCGGCGGGATTGACCTGTCGGTGGGCTCGCTTCTGGCGCTGTCAAGCGTATTGATGGCGGGCCTCATCAAGGGCGGCATGGATCCCGTCATGGCGATGGTACTGTGCTGTCTCATCGGGACGGCGCTCGGCGCGGTGAACGGCATCATCATCACGGCGGGACGGGTCGCCCCTTTTATTGCGACCTTGGCGACGATGACGATTTTCCGCGGGGCGACGCTGGTCTATACCGACGGCAAGCCGATCAGCGGGCTGACGGACAACCCGATTTTCACGGGCTTCGGCGTCGGCGATATCGGCGGAGTGCCGGTACCGGCACTGACGATGTTTTTCTTCTTCTTCCTGTTTTGGTTCGTCCTGACCAAGACACCGCTGGGGCGCAAGACATATGCGGTCGGCGGCAGTGAAAAGGTATCGTTTATCGCGGGGATTTCGATTTCCAAGGTGAAGGTCTTTGCCTATGCGGTGACGGGTCTGATGTGCGCGGTGGCGGGGATTATCATCACCAGCCGGCTCAATTCGGCGCAGCCGACCGCGGGCACGGGCTACGAGCTCGACGCGATTGCGGCGGTCGTCCTCGGCGGTACGAGCCTGGTCGGCGGCAAGGGACGTATCACGGGTACGCTGATCGGCGCGCTGATTATCGGGACGCTCACCAACGGACTGAATATACTCAATGTTTCGAGTTTCTACCAACAAGTTGTCAAAGGGGTTGTCATTTTACTGGCGGTACTGATGGACCGCAAAAAGTAAATGATTGTACAGATGAGGAGGATTAGCATGAAAAAACTGTTACTCATGATGATGTCACTGTGCGTAGTCCTGGTCATGGCCGGCTGCGGCGGTGATAAGGAACCGGCCAAGGCGGACACCAAAAGCGACGTGACGATTGGATTTTCCGTATCGACGTTGAATAATCCGTTCTTCGTCTCCGTCCGTGACGGTGTCGAAGCGAAAGCCAAGGAAATGGGCGTCAATGTCAAGACGGTCGCCGCACAGGACGATCCCGCCAAGCAGGCGAATGACATTCAGGACTTGATTCAGCAAAAAGTCAGCGTTTTGCTGATTAATCCGGTCGATTCGGCCGCGATTGTGACCAGTGTCGAAGCGGCCAACAAGGCGGGTATCCCCGTCATTATGCTCGACCGTTCGTCGGACGGCGGTGACGTGGTCTCGCTGATTGCCTCGGACAATGTCAAGGGCGGCGAAATGGCGGCGCAGCACATCATCGACAAGCTCGGTGAAGGTGTCGTCGTGGCCGAACTCGAAGGTATCCCGGGCGCTTCGGCCAGCCGTGAACGCGGCGAGGGCTTCCACAAGCTCGCCGACAGCAAGCTCAATGTCGTCGCGAAACAAAACGCCGACTTTGACCGCACGAAAGGCTTGACGGTCGCGGAAAATATCCTGCAGGCCAATCCGGACGTACGCGCCATCTTCGCGCAGAACGACGAAATGGCATTGGGCGCTATCGAAGCGGCGAAGAGCGCCGGCAAGGATCTCTTCATCGTCGGTTTTGACGGTACGGCGGACGGCATGAAAGCCGTCGCGGACGGCAAGATGGCGGCGACGATTGCCCAGCAGCCGAAACTCATGGGTGAAGAAGGCTTGGCCAATGCGGTTAAGGTCGCCAAAGGCGAAACAATCGAAGACCATATCGCAGTACCGCTGAAATTGGTCGTCAAATAATCTCTTACGGACAACTTGGTGGATGAACTGACCGCCCTCACTCGAGGGCGGTTTTATATGGCTCGATATCACGGTGCGTTGAGCAAAAATGCTAAAAAGATTAAAGTTAGATTGACATTGAATCATGAAAATGATAATTTGTAATCAAATAGAGAGGAGAATCGGATTGTCGTCGTAAAGGGGGAATGTGGCCGTGAGTGATGCAACGGACAAGCTATTGGAACCGCTGAAGTATTATGAACGCGAATTGAAACAGCGCGCTGAGGAAACGGTGGCGCAATGCTTTGCCGAGTTGAGCGCGCAGGCGGGAATCGACCTTGCGCGCAATCGCGAGCTTGCCGCCGAATATGCAGAGGCGGAACGGCACCGCGTCGGCTTGACGCGCAAAATCAAGGTGATGACATGGGTCAAGCGTGCCTTCACCGTGGTTAAAGTGCTGTGGGGCATGATTCTGGTGTTACTGTGTCTTGGCATTCTTGTTTTTTCTCACGAAGGTTTTTGGTTTTGGCTGAAATGGTCGATTGATCCGCTGATCTTCACATTGGTGCTTTGGGGAATCGATGCCGGTCTCATCCGCCGACCGATCAAGCGTTGGGAAACCCGAATCGAAGAGACCGATAATCGCTTGGCGGGAATCGCGCGCAAGGCGAGTGAGACGCTGGCGCCGCTGTATGATCTGCTCGGCAGTGAGCTGACATATACACTGATGCGCAAAATCTTGCCGGAAGTGAATCTGGATGTGCAATGGAACGGGAAGCGGCTGGCCGAGATGGTGCGCCGGTACGGGCTCGCGGAGCGCACGGGCGACACGATGGCCACGGCGAATCTGGTGTCCGGAGATGTCGGGGGGAATCCTTTTGTCTGCGTCGAGCAGTGGGAAGATACCATGGTGATGTATACCTACACGGGCAGTCTGCCGGTCGATTATACGGAGTACTATACGGATGCCGACGGCAACCGGCAATCCAGGACGAAGCATGAAACATTGACCGCCTCCGTGCAGCGCCAAGGGCCGAAATACATTCGGCGCGTATCGCTTCTGTACGGCAGCGAAGCGGCGCCGCATTTGTCGTTTTCCCGCGGGCCGACGGTCGAGGCGAAGAAAAAGAAATTTTCATTGCGTAAATCGGCGGTGGAAAAAAACATCCGCAAGTTCCGCAAAAAGACGAATGAGGGCACCGGCTTTCAAATCATGACCAACGAAGAGTTTGACGGGTCATTTAATGCCGAGAATCGGGACAATGAACAGGAGTTTCGCATGCTGTTCACGCCGCTGGCACAGGAGAATCTGATGGTTCTGTTTGCGCATTCTCCCTATCATGACGACTTTTGGTTTCATAAGCGGGGCAAGCTTACGCAAGTCCGTACGGAAAACAGCGACGATTGGAAGATGAATCCGCATCGGGAAAGTTATGATAATGCGTTTTATGACCGTTTGCAGGAGAACTTCATCGCGTTTCATCGCCAATATTTTGAACACTTGTTCTTTACCATGTTGCCGATTTTATCGATACCGCTGTACCGGCAGGAGGCGAGTGCGGCATACGATGAGGCGGTGGCCGACGCGGCGGACGGCGGTTACCACAATTACCTGACGGAAGCACTGGTGAAGAAAATGAACGTCAATCTGTTCCGTCCGGAAAATGCCACCAAGCATGCCCGTGTCGGACTCTTGCTGAAGACCTATCCGCAGCAAACCGCGGCGCATTCCGAAATCATCCGTGTGCGCGGGTATTCGTACCATGTGACGCCGCGCGTCGAGTATGTGGCGGCCTTTGCAAGTGACGGCCAAAAGCACCATGTGCCGGTCCATTGGGATGAATATACGCGTGTGTATCGCGAGCGGTTGGTGGAAGTGATGCGGGTGGACACGGCGGGAGACCCGGAGCGGGTACGGCGACTGGAGCGTTATGAACGGTCAGCGCAAAATGCGAACGGCTCGTTTATCTATCGCAATCACATGGCGGCGAAATTGTATGATGAAAACCGGCCGCTGGCGGAGTTGGTCGAAGAAATTATGGAGGCGTAAGGAGGAAGCGTCATGGCCAATCAATTGGATGAAATGAATGCCGCCGTCTTGTCGGAAGGGCGGTCGGTCGATGTCATCGCAACACAACTTCCCGTCACGGTGACGGCACAGGAGCGGATGCTTCCGCAGCTATTGATGACGGCGGGGGCGGTCGCGGCGATTGCCGGGTGGTGGCTGGAATCATGGCTGATTGTCGGCGCGGGCGCGGTACTGGCGGGATATACGTGGTGGGCGTTGCGACAGGCGAGTGCGGAGCTGAGCATGCTGGAGCAGCGGATCCAGACGGCGGCGGCCGAGATCGATAACTACATGGAGCAACGCGTAGTCGTGCTCGACAACTTGGCACGCTTGCTGGACCGGTCCGTGCAACTGGACAAAGAACTCCTGCTCGAGGTGACCAAGTATCGCAGCGGCGTGATTACGGATGAAAATCGCAATGCCGTCGGCGGAGGCCTCCGTGAGCTGAGCCGGCAGTTGCAGATCGCGGTGGAAAACTACCCCGAACTGAAGGCGCAGGACGCCATTCGCGACGCGATGCGGCAAAATTTGTATTTGCAACAGGAAATCACGGCGGCGCGCTCGCTGTATAACGACACGGTCAATACGTGGAATCGGGAGATTTTTCGTTCCCGTTCAAAAAAATCGTGGCGGCGCAAGAGGGCAAGACGACGCGGATTCCCTTTGTCGCATCGAGTGAAGTGAAGGCACAATCCCGCGGGGTGTTTTTCTGACATGTCATCGCGGCAAAGGAAGGCGTGGCGAGGAGCGGTTTCCTGCCGTGTAGAGTTGTCTTAATTTATTTTTTAACGGTACGAAAGAAAATCATTGTCACCACGGATGGAATCGGGTATACTAAAGAAAGTAACAGTCAATTGACAGAGGAGGATTCTCATGGCAGACGAAAAGAAAGAGGAAATGCTCAACAAAGAAGTGAAGGCAGTGGAAGTAAGCAAGGCCAAACGCCTGCTTGCGTATTATGAAAAAAACAGCCCGGGAACATTTGTCCCGGAAGAAGTCTCGGATGAATTGCATACGACGGTCTTGCGTTCCAATCTCATCGTAGAAAATCAGCAATTGCCGATTGCGATTTTTGTTGACGACAGCATCTATGTGATGGTACGCGTCCAAGTCGCCACCGGCGTTATCCGCAAGGGTAATCAGGCGCAAATCATCGAACATCTGAATGAACTCAACCGTTCGTTCAAAGTGTTCAAGTACTTTGTCACCGATGACGGCATGATTTTGTTGGATTCGTGCATTCCCTCTTCGGATGCGCATTTCGAACCGGAAATGGTCGACGTGGTCATCCGCGTCATCTTGGAACATTTGACGGACAAATATGCCGACTTGATGAAAAAAGTGTGGGCATAAACCGACATACAAAAAAGAGCAGTCGTGTGACTGCTCTTTTTTGTTGCCGCGCCTATTCCGTCAAGGCGCGTCGCAATCGGGTCAGCGCCCGTCGATGCGTATCACTGACGGCCTGAGGACTGCAGCCGAGTAGGGTCGCGGTCTCGGCGCGTGATAGCCCGCCGTAGTAGAGGGCGGTGAGGACTGCGTATTGCCGTGCGGTCAGGGTGGTGAGTGCCTGCGTGAGCCGTCGGCAGAGGTCGGCCTGCAGGCAGGCGGATTCCGGTGTGTCGATGACGGCGGTCTCCGGTTCAATCGGGGTCGCCGTGGTGACTTCCCGCGCCCGGCGCCGCAGGATGCGCTTGCCGGCGTTTTGGGCGGCGTAGCGCAGGCAGGCGTCGAAGTAGCCGGCGGGACGGACTCCGCGCGCGGGGTCGTAGCGTGTGACCGCTTGCCAAAAGGCGTGCAGGAGTTCCGCGCGAGCATCGTCGACGGCACCGCGAAAAATCGGGCGCACGCTCCACTTGCCGATCAGCGGGGCATAGCGCTCCAAGAGCAGACGATAGGCGCTGTCGTCGCCGCTTCGGGCGGCACGGATTAAGCATTCGTCTGTCGGTAATGGTGAAACAGGATACATAGATTCTCTTTTCCGAGGCCTCTGTCATATTTGCGCATGTCTACTGTAGCGCGCGGCGGCGGAATCGGCAAAAGAGCAGGATAGCGGCCGGAGTAGCGACGCGGGTGCAGTCGCGTGTACTCGCGGCATCGCGGCGGCATCTGTCGGAAGCAATCGGGGCGGCGCCGAGAGGGCGGCGGAAATCGGTGCACGAAAAAACCGCCACGCAAGCGCGTGGCGGTCGGCATCGTCAGAATGCCGGGAAAATCGCTCCGTTGTATTTCTTTTCCAAGAATGTTTTGGTGGATTCGCTTTGCAGCGCTTTCATCAATTTTTGGATTTCCGGACGGTTTTCATCGCCTTGGCGTACGACGACGATATTGACGTACGGCGAGTCTTTCGATTCAATTTGCAAGGCATCCTTGCTCGGGACAAGCCCCGCTTCCATGGCGAAGTTCGTGTTGATGACGGCCAGTGCCACATCATCCAGCGAGCGCGGTACCTGCGCCGCTTCGAGTTCGCTGAAGGTCAGCTGTTTCGGATTGTCCGTGATATCGGCGACCGTTGCCATGATTCCCGCATCGGGATTGAGCTTGATGAGGCCCGCTTCCTGCAGGAGCAGGAGTGCCCGTCCGCCGTTGGTCGGGTCGTTCGGAATGGCGACCTTGCCGCCTTGCGGTACCGCGGCCAACTCTTTCACGCTGTGCGAGTAAATGCCCATCGGTTCAATATGCACCGCACCGACCGAGACCAGTTTGAGCTGATGCTCGCTGATGAAGTTGTCCAAGTACGGTTTGTGCTGGAAATAGTTGGCATCGAGCTCTTTGTCGCTCAGTGCCATGTTCGGTTGGATGTAGTCGGAAAATTCGACGACTTCCAGTTTGATACCGTCTTTGGCGAGGGCGTCTTTGACATTGTTCAAGACTTCGGCATGCGGCACGGGACTGGCCCCGACTTTCAACGTGACTTGATTGCCGTCCGCTTTTTTATCGGCGGTCGCCGCATCATTGCCGCAGCCGGCCATGACGATAGCACCTGCCAGTAAACCGGTGCCGAGTGCGACTGTCCATTTGTTGTTCATACGAATGACCCCTTTCTAAATACCTTTTGGTTATAATACATACAATGTTAGCATTTCTTACATGAGTTGTAAATGGTTACGGCGCGAATTTTGTCAAGAATGTAATTGAAAATTGGGAAAAGAAAAATTATAAATGCTATTGAAAATCGTTTTCAGAAATGGTACACTGGACAAGAAGTGATTCCGAACGGGAGCGGAGGCGACTGCAGCAATATCCTTACCTCTCTCAAACGATCGTCAACAGACGGGTTGCTTTTGCTCCGACGTTCGGGGGTGACAAAGGAGGTCATGTATGAAAATCAGTTGGAAACAAATCGCGACGGGATTGCTCGCGGTGATGATGTTGGTCGTGGTCGGTTGCGGCGGCGCGAAAGACGGTGCCCAGCCGGCGGCGGAAAAGAAGCTCAACGTCGTGGCGACGACGACGATGCTCGCGGACTTGAGCCGGCAGATCGGCGGCGATGCGGTCGAAGTGACGGGATTGATGGGACCGGGGGTCGATCCGCATTTGTATCAGGCAAGTGCCGGTGACGTGAAGGTCATGTCCGATGCGGATGTAGTCGTGTACAACGGTCTGCATTTGGAAGGCAAGATGGGAGAAATCTTCGGCAAGCTCGAGCAGGATAAAAAGACGACGATTTGCGTCGCCAACAACCTCGACCAAGCGACGTTGCTCAAGTACGAAGATGATGACGGGGTCGAAGCGACTGACCCGCATATCTGGTTTGATGTGAAGAACTGGATGCTGGCGGCGGAAGAAGTGTACAAAGGATTGGCGGCGAAAGACCCGGCGCACAAGGATTTGTACAAGGCCAACTATGATAAGTATATGGAAGAACTGAAGAAAGCCGACGAATATGTCGCCAAACGGGCGGCGGAAATTCCGCAGGAACAGCGGGTGCTGGTCACGGCGCATGACGCGTTCCAGTATTTCGCACGGGCGTACGGCTTTGAAGTCAAAGGTTTGCAAGGCGTCAGCACGGCGGCGGAAGCCGGTACGATTGATGTCCGCGAACTGTCCGATTTCATCGTGGATCGGCAAATCCGTTCGATTTTCGTAGAATCTTCTGTCCCGCATAAGACGATTGAAGCGGTGCAGGAAGCCTGCAAGGCCAAAGGCTGGGATGTAAAAATCGGCGGTGAATTGTACTCCGATTCGTGCGGCGCACCGGGCACGCCGGGCGGCGATTACATCGGTATGGTCAAAGAAAATATCGATACGATTGTTTCGGGCCTGAAATAAGACTATGGCGGCGGGTGCGGAGAGAGCGCTCGCCGTTTTGTTGCATTCATACATGAAAGGAGATTCATATGGAGTGGGCGGTAGAGGTCGAAGATATGACGGTGGCCTATGACGAGCGGCCGGTCCTATGGGATGTGGATATGCAGATTCCTAAAGGGTCGTTGGCGGCTATCGTCGGACCGAACGGCGCCGGCAAATCGACGTTGATTAAAGCGATGTTGGGACTGTTGACGCGGATTTCCGGCTCGGTGAAATTTTATTTGGACGGGCGGCTTGCGGTGTCGCGCGATGATTTCAAGCGCATCGCCTATGTACCGCAAAGCGGCAGTGTGGATTGGGACTTCCCGACGACGGTACTGGATGTGGTGCTGATGGGACGCTACGGTCATCTCGGCTGGTTCAAGCGGCCGGGGCGCGCGGAGCGGGAGATGGCGCACGACGTGCTCAAGAAAACGGGCATGGATGCGTATGCCGATCGACAAATCAGCAGGCTTTCCGGCGGTCAGCAGCAACGCGTGTTTTTAGCGCGGGCGTTGATTCAGGAAGCGGATATTTATTTTATGGATGAGCCGTTCAAAGGGGTCGATGCCAAGACGGAAAAGGCCATCGTCACCTTGCTGCAGGAGATGAAGTCACGCGGCAAGACGGTCATCGTGGTGCATCATGACTTGGCGACGGTGAAAGAGTATTTCGACTGGGTGACGATGATTAATCTGCGGCGGATTGCGATGGGGCCGGTCGATGAAGTGTTTACAAGCGCGCATATCGAGGCGGCGTACAATGCCCGCAATCCGTTGCGGCGGGAGGCGCAAGATGTGGGCACCGCTCAGTGATTATACGTTTCAGATTGTCGCGGCGGGGACGATGCTGTTGGGATTGGCGACCGGCGTGACGGGGACATTTGCGGTACTACGCAAAGAGAGTCTCATCGGTGACGGCCTGTCGCATGCGTCGTTTCCGGGGGTGGTGCTGGCGTTTATGCTGCTGGCGGTGAAGGATTTGGAAATCCTGTTGGCCGGTGCGGCGGCGGCATCCTTGCTGTGTATGGCACTCATCGCCGCGACGGTGCGCTATACGAAGGTCAAATTTGACGCGGCACTGGCGACGTTTTTGGCGGCGTTCTTCGGGACGGGCATGATGCTGATGACCTATGTCCAGCACACGGACAACCCGAATCAGGCGGGATTGTCGAAATTTATCTTCGGCCAGGCGGCGACGATGCTTGCTCGCGATGTCGAGATTACGGCGGCGGTGGCGGCGCTGATTTTGTTGCTGGCGATAGTCTTTTGGAAGGAACTCAAATTGGTGGCGTTTGATGCCGATTTTGCCCGCAGCCTGCAGCTGCCGGTGAAGTTGACACAGGCGGTGTACGGACTGATGCTGGTCGCGTCGATTATCATCGGCTTGCAATCGGTCGGAGCCATCTTGATGAGTTCGCTGTTGATCGCACCGGCGGTCGCGGCGCGGCAATGGACGGATAACCTCGGCACGATGGCGGTGCTCGCGGGCCTGATCGGGGCGGTATCCTGCGGCGTCGGGACGTATGCGAGCGCGGTGGTAAGCGGGTTGCCGACGGGGCCGGCCATTGTCGTGGCGGCGTCGTTGGTGGTCGTGGCGAGCCTGTTGTTTGCGCCGGGGCGAGGCATGATTGCACGCGCCCACGTTCGTCGTGAAGCGCGGCGGCGGTGGAAGGAGGGCGATATCGATGTCGGCGCAAACTGAGATTATCATCATCGCGATGTTGGCGGCGGTGGCCTGTGCGTTGCCCGGGGTCTTTCTCGTCCTGCGCAAAATGTCCATGGCGGCGGATGCGATTACGCATACCGTGTTTTTGGGGATTGTCATTGCCTTTTTCGCGACGGAGAATCTGAACTCGCCTTGGCTCTTGGCGGGGGCGACATTGATGGGGTGTTTTACCGTATGGTGTACGGAGACCCTGCAGCGTACCCGACTGGTCAGTGAAGACGCGTCCATCGGGATTGTATTCCCCTTGCTCTTTTCCGTCGGGCTCATTTTGGTCAATCTGTACGGCAGCAATGTCCACTTGGATACGGACTCCGTCTTGCTCGGTGAGCTGGCGTTTGCACCGTTTGATCGGGTACGCATTGACGGCGCGGACCGGGGCGCGGTATCGATGTGGGTATTGACGGGTATTTGCCTGTTCAATACGCTCGTCATTGTGGCCGCCTTCAAGGAATGGAAACTGGCGACCTTTGACACGTTGCTGGCAGCGATGTACGGCTTTTCGCCGATTTGGATGCACTACCTGCTGATGACGCTGGTGTCGGTGACCGTCGTGGCCTCCTTTCAGGCGGTGGGGGCGATTCTCGTCATCGGGCTGATGATAGGCCCTGCGGCGACGGCGTATCTCTTGACGAAAGACCTGCGCAAGATGCTCGTACTGGCGGCACTCATCGGGGCGCTCTCGGCATGGATCGGGACGGAATTTGCCTTTTGGGTGGATGTGTCGATTGCCGGCGCGATTGCGGGGACGATCGGGCTGGTCTTTATGTTGACGGTCGTGCTGACTCCGCGCTCGGGGATTATCGCACGCTATCGCCGACTCAAACGCTTGCGGTTGCAGTACGGTGAAGAAACGGTTCTCTTCCACCTGCTGACGCATGAAGGTACCGCGGTGCAGGCCCAGGAGGCCGGCGTCGGTACACTGTATGAACATCTGCGCTGGCGGCCGGAATTTGCGGACTTGATTTGCCGGCGGCTGGAGGCAGGCGAATTTATTCATATTCACGGCGGCACGGTGCATTTGACCGAGCGCGGCCGCGAACGCGCCTATCGCGTCTCGGAAACGCTCTTTGCGGAGCAATAAAAGCAAGTATAAACGCCCTTCCCGTTCGGGAAGGGCGTTGCGGTATCGCGCAGGTTTATCCTCACGGAAGGTGAGCGGCCGGAGATACGGTTGTACAAAGCAGCTCTCACATGCGTGAGAGCTGCTTTGTGATAGCGATTATTTGTTTTCAAATGTACCGAAGACGATCGGCGCGCCGTTTTTGACCATGTGGCGGCCGTTGGCCCAGACGTGGGCGACTTCGTAGTCGTCGGTCAAGGCGACGAGGTCGGCGTCGCGACCGACTTCGATTTCCCCTTTGTGGGGGAAACGGTAGAGGTCGGCGACGTTCTTGGTAATAATCGAGAGTGCTGCGCTGAAGTCGACGCCTTCGTTCGTGACGGCGTCACGCATTTCCGTGAGCAGCGAGGCCTGGTCGGCAACGCCGACGCCGATATTGTTGCCGGCATCGTCAAAGAGCGGGACGGAGCCGTTGCCGTCGGAGCTCATGAGGATGTGCGAGAGGGCGACGCCGGCGTCGAGCAGACGACGAATCGCAACCGACGGTTGGACGGCATCGGCCGCACTGTTTTGCGGGTTGACACCGCTGGTGACATCGACGAAGCCGCCGCCTTGGGCGTAGTCGATGGCATCTTCAAAGAGGTGCGCATTGCGGTTGATGTGCGTCGGCAACATGTTGGCGTAGGGGAGCTCGGTGTCGGTGACGATTTTGCGCAGGTAGTCGAGGTGGCGTGTGCCGTCACCGGTATGGAAGTCGACGATACCGGCTTTGCCGGCGAGCATGCCGCCGACGCGGACTTGCGCGACGATATCGACGTATTCTTGCCAGGTCGGTTGCGCGCTGCGATGATCGGAAAGCGCGATTTCCCCCGCGCCGATGACTTTGTCGATAATCATCAGGTCGCTGCGCAGGCTGCCGGTAAAGGTCGGCGCCGGGACTTGGTAGGCGCCGGAATAGATGTAGGCGGTGATGCCTTCGGCTTCCAGTCCGCGCGCTTTGGCGAGCAGGTTCGGCAGTGAGCGCGTGACACCGTCGGTACCGAGCAGACCGCAGACGGTGGTCACGCCGCAGGAGGTCACAGCCGAGAGTTGCAATTCCGGTGTGCGCGTCGCAAAGCCGCCTTCACCGCCGCCGCCCGTGATGTGGACGTGGTTGTCGATGAATCCGGGTACCAGGCGCGCGCCGCCGAGGTCGATGATTTCCATATCCAGTCCCGTGATATCGAGACGAGGCGCAATCATTGCAATCTTGCGGTCGGCAATCAGCACATCGCAGATTCCCAAATCCTGCGGGGCAAAGACATGTGCATGTTGAATTAAGGTAAACATATACTCATTCCTTTCTTGCGGCTACGGGGTAACCGCGTGTGACGTCAAAACAGCGTGAGCAAGAGCTCCATCGCCCAGATAGAGGCCAACGCGTTGAAGACGCAGACAAAAATAATGATGCCGTAGTACTTGCTTTCGACCTCCGCCGTTCCCAGGCAACGGCCGACGTTTTGGACGGGGTTGCCCATCAGGTAGCAGGCGGGGACGAGGACGGTTGCTTCGTACGGACCGATAGCGCCCGAAGCGAGCAGTGCCGCCAGCACGCCGATGGCGCCGCCCATGCTGAGCAAGGAGGCGAGCAGGACGGTAATCGTCACACCCGGCAAGAACCACAGTGCCATGACGGGGCCGGCGACATCGCCGATCCATTTTAACAGACCTGTCACGTTCAAGGCGTGAATCAGGATGAAGGCGAGCATGACGTTCGGCATCATGTTGCGCATGCCGATACCGAGTCCCTTGACGACACCTTCGGTAAAGAGACTGATAAAGTCGCGGTTCAAATCGACTTTGGCTTCCTGTGTGGCCGGGTTGACTGTGTCTACTGCGGGTTTCATGCGTGTTCGCCTCCTTTACCTTCCGTCATGCGAATGTACAGGCGGACGATGTTGCCGCCGATGAACTTAAAGACTAAAATGACCAGCAAGGGCAGTCCGACCGGCACGAGCAAGACGGGGAAGACCGCGACGGCCGATGAGAAATAGTTCGTAATCGGTGCCGAGCCGGTAATCTGGTACCCCGAGAAAATCGCGCGTTCGCGGCTGTCAATCAGCCCCTCCTGATGCAGTACCTTGGTCATGCCGGCGCCGGCGTCCGTCGTCTGCAGGTTGGCGATGAGTGCCAGACCGCAGGTACCCGGAATGCCGAGCAGCGGTCGCAGGAGCGGTGTCAGCCATTTTTTGGCGACGGCCAGTCCCCCGTAGCCTTCGACGACGTGAATAATGCCGATGGCAAACAGCAATGCGGGGAGCAAGGTGATGGCGAAAATAAATCCGTCTTTGGCACCGGTGCCGCCGCTGCCGCGGAAGGATGCCATCTTACCGGCCGCGGTTTCCCATGAGCCGAATGACCCGTTGAGGACGGTGAAGTCCATGACCTTCGTCCAGTTGTTGGCATCGGCAAAGATGCCTGAAAAGAAAATGAGCGCGCCGATAAACGCGACATAGCTTTCCCAGGACAATTTTTCTTGGCCCTGTTGTTCCATACAAATTCCTCCTTTATGCTAAAAGACTTATGTCCATTGTAGCGAAACAGGCGTGAAAAATCAATGGAATCAAGGCATGCGGCGAATGTATACATAATCATCTGTGTTCGGGTAGCCGTCGAAGGAGACGCGGGTATGGTACAATCAAAAGAAATGAGAAGATACGGAGAAAGGGGACAGGATGATGACGATGAAGGTAGTGATTACCGGTGCGTCCAGCGGTATCGGCAAGGCGACGGCGGCACGGTTTGCGTCGCGGCGGTGTGAGCTGGTATTGCTCGCCCGGCGCGATGCGGTGTTGGCGGAGGAGGCGCAGGCGTGGACGCGGGCATACGGCAATCCGATTCACGTGTATGCGCTCGATGTACGCGATCGTGCGGCGGTCGAGGCGGTCGTCGGGGAGGTGATTCGCAGTGTCGGCGCACCGGATGTATTGGTGAATAATGCCGGCCTGGCGCGGGAGACCTTGCCGTATCAGGACAATGACTGGGCGGATATCGAGGAGATGATAGACACCAATGTCAAAGGCTTGGCGAGTGTGACGCGTGCCTTTTTGCCGGCGATGGTCCTTCGCAATGCGGGGCATATCATCAATCTCGGCTCGACGGCGGGGCAGTTTGCGTATGGCGGCGGGGCGGTGTATTGTGCCACGAAAGCGGCCGTCAAAATGCTCAGCGACGGGATTCGTATCGACACGATTGCCACGGATATCAAAGTCACGACGGTGATGCCCGGACTGGTCGAGACTCCGTTCAGCGAGGTGCGATTCCGCGGGGACCATGCGCGGGCGGCCAAGGTATATGCGGGGATTGAAGCATTGACGGCAGATGATATCGCCGAGGTCATCGAGTTTGTGGCGACACGGCCGCGGCGCGTGCAGATTACGGATATCACGATTATGGCCAATCAGCAAGCGACAGGATTTACGATTCATCGGACGGATGATTGAGGTTTCACACGACAGTTACGCTGCGAGATAGCCTGTGCACATAAAAAGCAGTTCACCCGGGTGAACTGCTTTTGTGTATGCGTCTTAGCGTCGATGCGGATAGCGCAGGGCTTGCGGCATGGCCAAGACCAGCACGATGACGAGCATCGGCACGAGCCACGAAGCAGCCGGGAGTACGCTCGTCAAGTACGTACCGACGATGCGGTCGGCGATTATCATCGACCCCGCCGTGTAGCCGAGGATGGCCGCACCGAGCGTCACCAGCCACGGGAAGCGGCTCATCAGGCGCGAGAGCAGTGTACTGCCGCCGATGACGATCGGGATACTGACCGCCAAGCCGAAGATGACGAGGATAAACGAGCCGTGCGCCGCCCCGGCCACCGCCAAAATGTTGTCCAGGCTCATCACGACATCGGCGATAATAATCGTTTGCACGGCGGAACGAATGCCGCCGTCGGTGTGCTTCTCGCGAATCTCATCGCGTTTGGGGAGCAGCAGCTTGACGGCAATCGGGATGAGAATCAGACCGCCGGCCGCCTGCAAGAGCGGGACGGTGAGAATCTCGGCGGCAATCACGGTCAGCACGATGCGGACCAAGACAGCCCCGGCCGCGCCGATAAGGATGGCACGCTGTTGCAAACGGACCGGCAACTGCCGCGCCGCCATGGCGATGACCACCGCATTGTCGCCGGCCAGCACCATATCCATCATGATAATCGACAGCACCGATACCCAAAACGACCACTGTGTGAGCTCTGCTAAATGAAATTCCATGTACGTTATCGACTTCCTTTATTTATTCCTATATAGTGCAGCGATTAGACTCGCTTGTACACATAATGCGGTACGACCAGTACCAAAATCGTTGTCGCCAGCGGCACGAGGTAGGCCATCCAAGACGATTGCGCCAAGAGCCACGCACCGACAATGCCGTCGTGCATAATCATAGAGCCGGCGGTATACCCCAAAATCGCACTGCCGACCGCAACGAGAATCGGATACGTATCCATCAGCTTGGAGATGATGCGACTGCCGCCGACAATCAACGGGATACTGATGATCAGCCCGATGACGACCAAGAGAAAATCCCCGTGCGCCGCACCGGCAATCGCCAAGACATTGTCCACGCCCATCGCGACATCGGCGATGATGATTGTCTGAATCGCCGCCCGCATACTCGACGTATGGAGCGTCACCCCTTTGACCTCCGTGTGCGGCTTGAGCAGTTTAATCGCAATCGGCAGCAAGATGACCCCGCCGAGTGCCTGCAAAAACGGGATTTGCAACAACCACGTCGCGACAATCGTCATCACCGCACGGATGATAATCGCCCCCGCCGTCCCGATGAGAATGGCTTTGTTCTGCAACTCCTGCGGCAAGCGTCGCGCCGCCATAGCGATGACCACCGCATTGTCACCGGCCAGCACCAAGTCTAAAATGATGATGGATCCGAGCGCAATCCAAAATTGTGCACTGAATAATTCCACAAGTCACGTCCTTCCTGTTTTCTACTGTAACGAAAATCATAAATGTACTTATTTATTATATCACATCGACAGCCGCTTTTCGGTGACCGATTGTCGTCGCGGGCAGAAAGGCGGCGCGCGGGTTTGTCAGACCGGCCGCGACGTGCTATTATCAAAGAACATAGAGCAAGAGAGTACGCAGGGGAAAGGGAAGAAGTATGCATCATTGGCGTCGTATCGGCGTGCCGGTCGTGCTGGCACTGCTGGTGTTGGTGAGTCGGGGGATGGTGCCCGAATTGCCGACCGCTTCACACAGCGGACGGTTTATGACAGATGAAATGGGAACCACGGTCGAGCTGCCGAGCCGGCCGCAACGCATCATGGGGACGTCCAACGCCCTTGATGCGGTGCTGCTCGAGCTGCTGCCGCCGGAGCGGCTGGTCGCGGTCACTGCTGACAGCCAGTCGCCGTTTTCCTCGTTGATATGGGAACGCGCGCGCAACGTCAAGCAGACCCTGTCGCGCCTTCCGGGGACGGAAGAAATCGTCTCACTCGGGCCGGACTTGGTGCTGATGCCCGACTACACCTCGGCGGATATCATCGAAGGCGTGCGCGCGATGGGGATTCCTGTCGTCGTCATCAAGACACCGGACCGTGTCAGTGATGTCCACACCATGGTGCGGCAAGTAGCCACGGCACTCGATGAGCAGGCTGCAGGTGAACGCTTATGCCGCCGCTACGATGCGGAAGTGGCGGCCGTCACCGCACGGCGCGACACCATCCCGCCGGCGCAGCGGCGCAGCGTATTCTTTACCTCCGGCATGACCGGCTACGGCGGGACCGGCAGCCTGTTTGATGATATGACATCCTATACGGGGCTGATACATGCAGCACACGCCGCCGGCATTCCGCCGAAAACGGAATTCACCGAAGAACGCATTATCCTGATGAACCCCGACGTCATTTTCGTACCGACCTACAGCAACCGCTATCAGCGGCAAGTTGACATGATTTATGCCGACCCGGCCTTGGCATCTGTTCGTGCGGTTCGTGAACGGCGCGTCTATCCCGTACGCCCCGCCTTCATTTACAGCTCCTCCGTGGCCATTCCCACGGCCATGACGGCGCATCAGGCCTGGGGCTACGCCGACCGCTTCCCGCAGCTTGCCGAAATCTACACCGCTCCCGTACCCGAGCCGGACAAGACCAAGCACGCGCCAAAGCGCGGTGCCGACAAAGGCAAAACAAAATCCTGATTTATCCTTGACACACCGTAAAAAGGGTGCTAAGATAATAATCGTCGCTGATGACAAGGCGGAGAGCGCCACATCACCGACAGAAAAAAGTCCTTGACAAGACGATTTGAAAAGTGCTATACTTACAAAGTCGTCGCAAGGCGCACGGTTCTTTGAAAACTGAACAATGCAAGCAAGAACGCCAATGTGCGGACTCATGAAAATGAGCCCGGTCA
>Ga0129315_1000606_pt1 | contig 25418 bp, 20 predicted proteins | sample Cm827metagenome_FD_94432 | JGI IMG/M metagenome (GOLD analysis project Ga0129315, IMG submission 94432) | Eastern black-and-white colobus group fecal microbial communities from Wisconsin, USA - Cm827 metagenome | ecosystem: Host-associated > Mammals > Digestive system > Large intestine > Fecal...
AAAATCTACAAAGGTTATATATAATATATTTTTATTCATTAATTTTCTCCTTACTTCTTTTATTATATACAATTATAAAAATACCTATTAACCAAAAAGTACATCCTGATACTGTTTGCAGCAAATATGGTTCCATTGCGTTAAAAATTATAAAAACAATCATATATGTTCTTAATAAGCGTTTTTCGAATTCAGTGAAATTATTTATACTTTTAAAATAAATAAATATAATTATTAATATTAATATTAAACCTATCAATCCATTTTGCAAAAAAACTTCTAGAAATCCGTTATGTGAATGTGCAGCAACTCTTTCGTAAATTGGAATAACCTTACCCCTAAATAATGAATCTATACTATTAAATCCATTTCCTATTATAGGATTTTTAGAAAAATGGCTAAGTGCATAATCCCAAATATATCTTCTCCCACTAAAGGATATATTTTTATTAAAAACTCCTCCAATAAGATTATTTAATAATGCTGAATTAAAATTTATTATAGGAAGTAATGCTGAAAAAATAGTTGAAATTATCAATAAAACTGTTGCTCTTCTTTCATTCTTAATCCATAAAAATATTGGAAGAAATAAAGCCACAATTATAATTCCTGTTGAACTTTTTGATAATAAAATCAAAAATATGCTTAAAAGAATCATAAATACTACTGATTTCTTTACTCTATAATTAATTTTTTTAAAATAATATAAGTAATATAAATAAACAAAAATACATAAATTCAAATAAATTATTAATGTGCTTCTACTTAAGTGTATTCCTCTTATTACGTTAGAATCAGCCATAAATCCTATATCTTTAAATAAGAAAACAGCTAAAATTTCAAAAACCACTAAAACATTGCAATAATTTTTAAGATATAAAATAACTCTATCTTTATCTACAATATTGAATAATACAATAAAATAAGATAAAACACCTATGAAGTTGATATAGACCTTTATAGCCTCAAATTTTTCTGGTGTTAATAATATACTTCCACCTACAAACAAGATAAATATTATTAATAAATCATATATTTTAAGTTTTATTCTTTTTGTTAATATATAATAAATCATCAAAAGAATAAATATTAAATTCATAAGTAATCTAGTAATACTAATTATACTAGGACTTATATAAAATTTTTCAAATAATGCATCACTAATAGATGTATTAATAAATAATACAAAAACATTAAATAGTACATTATATAACAATACTCTAAGTAACATCCTTATTATCAATTACCTCTCTATATATAGAAATTAGTCTAGTAGCAACTACTTTTTCTGAAAAATTATTTTCACAAAAGCTACTAATATAATCTTTATCATATTTTTCATATTCTTTATACATCTTTATCATAGCATTTTTTATTGCTTCAACATTTGCATTTTCTACCAACAATCCACACTTTTCATTTATGAAAGTATCTGGCCCCCCTGTTATTGTTGCAATTACAGGTTTTCCAAAGTTCATTGCTTCAATGTATACAATACCAAATGTTTCATTTCTGCTTGCTAATATAAAGCAATCACATTCTTGCATATTAATAGCTACTTCTTCTCTATTAAGTTCTCCTAATAATTTAATATTATCATTTAACCCATAATTATCAATTAATTCTTTGAGATTATTTCTTTCCTCTCCATCTCCTCCAATTAATAATTCAACATCATTAAGCTTATCTTTTCCTAAATTAAAAGCTTCAATTAACAAATCCATTCCTTTTTTATATGTTAAGAATCCCAAGCTAAAGAATCTAAACCTTTTTCTATTTTCTGTTTTTACTTTTAATAAATCACCCTTTGGCATTTTAACTAAATTTGGAATTATCTCTATACGTTTTTTATCAACATATGTTGAAATATCATTTTTTAGCCCATTGCCTACCACTAATACTCTATTAGCCTTTTTGAATACATTTGGTAAATATTTTTTTTGTACATTATTAATTAAATTCCTGGAATACTTAGTTGAATGTTCAGTTATCACATAAGGATAATCTATTCCAGACTTATCATATGCAATTCCCATATCAAGAGCAGAATGAATATGAACCAAATCTATTTTACCATCCTCTTCAGCTATTATTTTCACTAATTTCTTAACTATACGAGAATAATAATTTAAATATAACTCTTGCATCTTTGGGAAATAATTATAAGTATTATACCTATATACTTTAATTCCATTTTCATAGGATATTTCTAAACTATTAAGCTTTTTTTTGAAATTTATTTTCCTTATATCTTCAATATTTATACTAAGTACAATTACTTCTATTCCCTCTTTATAAAGAGCTTCAGCTTGTTCTTTAAAAAAAACTCCATTCAATGGTCGTTCATTACTCGGATACCAAGAAGGCAATAATAATACTCTCATATTCTATCCTCCTATCTTATCTACATTCTCTCAATATGCCTTTTGATAAATATATGATGAATAATAGATGATATTATAAATACAAATAACGTTGCATATGCAGCTCCAATACTTCCATATTTCTTAATTAACACTATATCTAGAATTATATTAGCAACTCCAGAAAAAACTGCATTAATTAAATTTGCTTTTGCATCCCCTAAGCTAGCCAATATATTACCATAAGGTATTCTAAATGTTCCTGATATAAAATATCCAGCCATAAGTATCCTAAAACAAGGTATAGCATCCATATACTTAGGAAAAAGTATATAGAATATAGGTTTAGCTAGAATTATTCCTCCTAAACTTATTAATAAATTTACCACGCCTAAACCTTTAGTTAATATTGATATTTTTTCTTTTATCCATTCTTTATTATCTTTGTTCTGTGCAAAATATGGATAAGCAAATATCAATAATGATATAGGAATAAAGGTAATATTGAATGGTATTGTAGTTGAAACTTTATAGCTAGCTAATATCTCTTCATTCTTAGTAAATACACCTACTAATTGTGTATCTAACAAATAGAGAATTTGTGACATAGCATTACTAAGTACTGTAATGATAGAATATTTTAAAAACTTAATTTGAGTACTCTTACTATTAATCTTAGTAAACTTAAATAACTTTATGTCTTCTCTAATAAAATAGGCACCCAATATAACAGTAGTAAGATATGCAATATACATACCTAAGATTAATCCATTTCCTCCCATTATATATGATAAAGAAACTGTAGCAATAAAATATATTACTGTATTAAATACTGTTAACCTACTAAATTCCTTATTTCTAAGAGAGGCTCTTAAATATACTTGAATAGCATTATAAGTAATATTTAGTACTGGAATAAAAGACATTATAAAAAGATACTGTCTACTCGATGGTATAGCTACCGGTCCGATAATAGAATAAATCATTAATGCTATACTTACTAAAAAATTGAATAAAAATCCAATTTTAATTCCGAAGCTAAAAAATTTATATTTTTCTCTAGTTTCCTTTTCTACACTTGAATATTGCAATATACCTGATGTAATTCCTAGTCCCTCAAGAAGAAGTGCAAAACTCATAGTATTTTGTGCATATGAAAATGCACCGTATTCATTTACTGAAATAATATTAGTAAGAAATAGTACAGTCATAAACTGCACTATTTTATTAATAAAATTAGCACTAAATATTTGAATTAATCCCTTACTTAATATTGATTTAATATCTTCTTTATTCATAAATATTCCTTATCCTCTTCATAAAGTTAAGTAATGTCATAACTTGTGTTTTTTCAATAACATTTCCTTCCTTAGCTATTATTTCACAATCATTTTTTATATCTGTATAATCCTCTAACAGCCAAAAATTGTCTTTAATATAGTTGTTGATAAATCCCCTTAAGCTTTCATTTTCGCTATACCATTTATTAAATGGGTTCATGTTATTAGATTGAGAAAACCTCAATTGTATCTGTCCATCAACCACTCTAAATACTTTTCCTGCAAAAGTTCCCATAAATTTAGTATTAAATTTAGTAGGCCTTAAATTCCATTTCTGCCATTTATACTTAGTTGCTTCTGGATAATATTTTTGTATCATTTTTAAAAATAATGCTTCTTTATATTTATATTCTGGTTTCATTCTACTGCAATAAGCTATTAAATCTTGATTAGTAAATGGCTCACAGGTTTCAGATATATCTAAGGAGCTTACTGATCCATTATACATCCCATTTATTCCTCTATTATAAACAGCAAATCTTTCTTCATTTCCATACTTTTCTTTAACAAAAGGATTAATATGTTCAACCTTATCTTTAAATCTTCTAGAATACATCCAATTTCCTATCTCAGGACTAGTATGTCTTGGGGCAGCAATATAATCTCCATGCATAACATCTGCTAAGTTTCCATTATGAATAAACCCAAATTTATCAAAATTTATAATTTCATTGGCTGAAACTAAATGAATTGCACCTGAATATATATTTTGTCCAAAATTAGCTTCCACAGCTTTATCAACATTCTTTAAAAATTCTCCATTATTCAAGCTTTTAAAGATACTATCAAACTTAAAATCTGCTGCTATCTTTCTAGCAATTTTCTCATCCCTTGAATAATTTTCTGAAAAAGTTATAGTTGTAATATCCTCATATCCCAATTCTTTTGCAACTATTGAAACCATTCTAGAATCTAATCCACCACTTAAATAAGCTACATGATTATATCCATTTTCCACATCTTTTTTAAATGCCATATCAATAGATTCTCTAAAAAGCTCATTCATATTATAGATTATTTCATCTTCACTATCTTTTAAATAATTTTCATTATCTAAGAAGAAATATTGCTTGCTTTCTAATGAATTATTATTTAACTTTAATATTGTTCCTGGCTCAATTCTCTTAATTTCTTTTATTAATGTAGTGTCTGCAATCATATATCCAAAAGTTAGCATATAATAAGCCCCAAGTTCATCTAGGCTTACCTTAATACCCATATTTTTTAAAGCTTCTATTATATTGAAAAGATCACTTCCGGCAACAAAAATTTCCTTTTCTTTATTATGATAGTAATAGACTGGTTTATTACCTAAATGATTTGTAAATACAAAAAATTCATTTCTTACTTTATCAAGAATTACTCCATAAAAATTTCCACGTAAATCCTTAACAAAATCTATTCCCTTTTCCTTATACATTTTAGATACTAAATCAAAATTGTCTTTACTATGATATTGTTTATTTAATTTTTCATTATTTAATATTACACCATCTATTACTACTACTAAATCATTTGATTCATTAAATACTTTTTCTTTTTCAAACTTTTTATTAAAATTTTTATAGATAATGTAGCCTTCTCCAGATATTGAGTCATATTCATTTTCTATATTTTTATTAACTCTTATTGAAGAAATTAAAGTAGTTCCTCTCATTATAGAACCTCCAATCATTTACGCTTATAAGTATAATATTTATTTCTAAATCTATCTCCAAAATTAAAAGCTATACCTATTAGATTTGAACTTAAGTTATTTATATCATTAATTGTAGATTTTATAATATCCTTCTTTGTAGACTCAGCTTTAACAACAAGTATGCTTCCATGAACTTTTCTTAACAATAATTTAGCATCAGCTGATGCTTGAATTGCTGGAGTATCTATTATTATATAATCATAATCCTTATTAAACGCCTTTAATAATTCATCAAAAGCTTTTGAATCTAATAAAGACATAGTATTTACATTAACATCACCTGTTGAAATTATATGCAAGTTATCAGTCTTTTTAACTATAGCATCTTCAAGTTTGGCATTGTCAAATATAATTTCTTTCAATCCAATGTTTGAATCACTTCCATATATCTTACTAATTTTATTATTAATATAATTAGAATCAATTAAAAGTGTTTTATTAGAATTACTTAAAGCTATAGCTAGATTAATAGCAACTATAGTACTTCCTTCTCCGCTAACTGAAGATGTAATTGCAATACTTTTTACTTCACTATTATTTTTACCATACTTTATTTCTGCAGCTAATGAATTAAAAGCCTTATTAAAATCAAAATCTGTTGTATTTTCAGATATTAATTTAGAATTTGTTTTGTTGATTTTAGGAATATCAACAATTATAGGTAGTTTAAGTTCTCTTTCAATTTCTCCTTTAGTTTTAAAAGTCTTATTGATGCATTCTAATATAAATGCAGCTATAAAGGCTAATCCCAAACCGCCTACAAATCCTATAACTATAAGTATTTTATTATTTCTTATATCTTTTTTTTCAATAATTCCAACATTTTCTTCTATAGAAACTGTTGCATCTTCATTATACTCTTCTGCAACATCTAATAATTCATCTCTAATAGCAGTAATAATTTTTTTAGTTTGTTCTTCATTTTCACTTGAATATTTAACCTGAACAAAATCAGATTTCTCAATATTAACTAAAGTAAGATCACCTAAAACTTGTGGTGCAGTTAATTTTAAATCTGTTCTTTTTATTGCATTTTCAGCAAAATTTCTTGTTTTCATAAGTTCTATTAAGTTTTGTATTAAGTTCGGCTCTTTTTTTACAACTGTTCCATTATCAGTTACTATTACATCACTTCTAATCAAAGTTTTAAAATTTCCTTGATAAGTAATAGTTTCATTAGATGTGCCAGATACTAAAGCACCTAATATAGTTGTAAAGATAGCAAAGATTAATATACTCTTCCATCTTTTAATACATCCTCTTAATATATCTTCAAATTTTAATATTTCTGGTTCCATACTTTATACCTACCTTACAATTCTTAAATAAATCTATTAATTTTATTTTTTTGTTAAATCTAAATATATTGCATTTATATAATTAAAATTATCAATATAATTATAATTTTCCTCTACAAATTTCCTTGCATTATTACCCATTTTTTCCCTTAATTTATTATCATATAATAATGTTTCAATTTTCTCTACCAAATCATTTACATCTTTTTTCTTGAATACTAAACTTGAGTATTCAGGACTTGTTGCTTCCATTAATCCTCCAACATCAGAAACTATTACTGGAACTCCACATGCTTCTGCCTCAACTGCTGCAACACCAAAACTTTCAAATATAGATGGAAAAACTGCTATATCAAAACTATTAAATACATTTGGTACCTCTTTTTGATCTACGAACCCTAAGAATTCTACACGCTCTTCTATATTAAATTCCTTACAAAGATTTCTTAGTTTGGTCTCTTTGCTTCCCTTTCCAGCTATTCTTAATTTAAGATTTAAATTTTTATTTCTATTTATAACTTCATTAAATGCTTTTATTAAATAATCTATACCATAATTATCTTCTAATGTTTTAACAGTACCAATAACTATTTCGCCATTATTTTCTTTAATTGTCTTATTTGGCTTAAACTTATTTATATTAACACCAAATGGAGTTATTGTAATTTCTTTGTTTGTATATTTATTTGTTTCTTCAGCCATAACCTTACTAGTAGATAAAACTAAATCAGCTTTCTTTAGGTTATATTTCAATATTTCCTTGTGAATGAAAGATTTTTTAGGAAAATCATATACATCGCTTCCCCAAACTGAAACTACATATGGCTTATAATTTACAAGAGAACCTATTAATCCATAGCTTGTTGCATAATGAGCATGTAGAATATCTGGATTTATATCTTTAATTATTTTCTTTATTTTCATAATATTTTTTAAGTATCTAATTTTAGAGATTGAATTCCCCTGATTTTCAATCTTCATTTCCATGCTATAAACTTTTACTCCATCTATTTCTCCATCATTTAACGAAATTACAGATACATCATATCCCTTATCTCTAAAAAAATAACATAGTTTTTTTGTATGAATACTATTTGCATCCCCTAAATAACATATTTTCATAATACACCTCACAACAGAGTACTCTTTAAATTTTGCCCTAAATAGGCATTATATTTTACTTAATTATAATATGTTTATGTATAAATTGTCTATAAAGCTATTTCTTTTTAAGAATAGTCTTAAGTATTTCCTTAATGATACCTCTATACATAAATATAATTAATACAGCACTAAATATACTTAAAAGTAAAATTACATAATTAAATTTATATATACTGGAATATGTAGCTAATACATATACAGCCGCTGTACAAGTCCAGAATTTACTTAAGTTAAGCTTAATATTGTAGTATTTATTTCCATAGTATGTTCTAGATATAAAGAATACTATATAGGAAAGTCCTGTTGATATAGCTGCTCCTTTAGCTCCTAATGATGGAACTAATATTATATTTCCTATTACATTGAATATAGCTGAAAAACTAGCTATATAAATATGATATTTTGTTTTCTTCTTAAAGTTTATTCCTAAAACAGTGGTTTCAGAAATAGTATACATTATTGGCATGAAGACTAAGAAAGGAAATATGAACTGTGCTCCTCTATAATCTATTCCTAACAATCCAATAACAATATCTTTAGTAGCAATTAATCCTACAGACAGAAGTAACATAGCTACTGATACTATTTGATTTATATTACTAAAAAACTTTATATCCTCAGGATTATTTTTATATTTTTCATAGGCGACTGGTGTCCAAAAAGTAGTAAAAGCTCCTTGGAAATTGTTCAATAATGCGATAATAGTCATTGCTCCAGTATATAGTCCTATTTCTTCATAAGTACTAAATACTCTTAGTGAAATTCTATCTACTGATTGAAACACCCATGTTATTGCCATTGAAAAGATAAATGGAGTTCCATATGTTACAAGTTCTTTAGTTGTAGTATTAACTTTATTTAATAACTTAATCTTTTTCCAATCATTTTTCTCGCTGATTATCGCCCATATTGTTTTTACTAAATTAGATAAGATAGTTGCAATAATTATAGTCATATAATTATCTTTAAAAATTACAAATAACAACCCTACAAAAATCAAATACGAAGCTTTGTTAACTACATTTAGTAATGAATATAATTTCCCCTTTTGTTTCATTCTTACATGAATCATAGCAAAATTTGAAATTATACTAAAAACAGTGTGAATTAATATTAATAAAACTAGTGGGAATGAAACTTCATCAACTATAAATATTGATATTCTTCTATAAAAAAATAATAGAATACTAGTTACTAGAAGATTTAAAAATATTGTTATAAATAAGCTTTTACCTAATAGTCCTCCCCTATTATTTTCATCTTCATCATAATAATACCTTATGTATGCTTGATCTATTCCCATCATTACAACTACAATAATTAAACTTGTAAAAGTTGTAAACATAGATGCTTTTCCTAATTGCTCTGGAGTTATTAATCTAGAAATTATAGGTGATGAAATAAAACCTAGAACTAATACGATTCCATTTCCAACAGCAAACTCAATAAACTTTTTAAACAAACCCTTCATTTATTTATCCTCTACAATTATTTTTTGACCTCATTATATATTACCACAACTAAAGTAATTAAAATTAAAATATTTATTAAATTTTAAATTTAGAATACTTTTAATATTTTATTATATTATAATATAGAAGTTGCCATAATTTAAACTTGGAGGATATTATATGAAAAAAAATCTAATGAAACTATTTTTCTTCATAACCATTACCTTAAATCTATTTGTAATTAAAACTTATGCATTAGATTTAAATTATATAGATGGTTATGATAGATATGAAACAGCAGCAATGATTGCTGACACAATGAATTACAATACAGCTATACTAGTTAATGGCCTGTCGACAGCAGATGGTTTATCAGCTAGTGGATTAAGCGGGACTTTAAACTCACCAATTCTATTAACAAGAGATAATGTTATCCCTTCAACTACTCTTGAAAGATTAAAAGCAACAAATAAAATATATATTGTTGGTGGAGAAACTGTTATATCCCAAAAAATAGAAAAGCAATTATCAGATATGGGTAAAACAGTAAAAAGACTATCTGGATCTAATAGATATGATACTTCCATAGCAGTAGCAAATGAAATAGAGCATATAAAAGGTGTTCAAGAAGTCTATTATGTAAATGGTCTAAAAGGCGAAGCTGATGCAATGAGTATAGCTCCTGTGGCTGCTTCTAGGCAAAACCCTGTAATACTTACAAATGGGCAAAGCACTACATATAGAAGAAATGTAGCTTCATATTCAATAGGTGGTACCACAGTAATAAATTCAAATTTTGATACTTTTACTGAAAGAATTTCTGGGATAAATAGATTTGAAACTAATAAAAATGTTATCAATAAATTCTTCCCTAATAAAACTCATGTTAATTTAAGTAAATCTGATGTTTTAATTGATGCTCTTACTTCATCAGCTTTAAAAGAACCAGTTGTGCTTATTTCAAATGATTCCGATAAAAGCATTATAGCTGGTGCGAAAAGTGCCACTGTTTTTGGAAATATTAATACAACTGCAGTTAATAGAGCAAAATCATATTTATTTGGAGATACTGTGGTTTTCTATACTCAACATCAAGATGATGAAACATTATTTGCAGGAAGCACTATAGTAGATGCTATAGAATCTGTTGGAAAAGAAAATGTATATGTTGTATTAATAACTGACGGGACAGGCTCTGAGGTATTTAATTGGAGCAGATATAAAGATATTTCAAACGAAACTAAAATAGCTCTTAGAACAAATGAATTTAAAGCTTCCTTATCACAATTAGGTGTTTTAGAAAATAATATAAAGCTATTAGGACAACCTGAAAATAATATAGATAAAAATATTATTGTTAATACTATAGATTATTTTGAGAGTAATTTTAATAATGTAACTCATATTACTCATAGTTATAAATATGATACACATCCACAACATTTAGCTACAGGTGAATTATTAAACAATTTATATATGAATGGATTTATCAAAGATTGTAGGTTCTTTATTCCTCCATCTGAGTTAAATAAAATACCTGAAGCTCAACTTATAGAAAGTATATCAGATAATATAAATGAAAAAAATAAAGTTTTAAATGCTTGCAATGAATATATTTTAGATAATAAAGATATGGTAAGAGAAGGAATTGGCTTTAAATCTGTTCCAGGATTATTTAGAAACCTAACTTCTGATCCTAAGGTTTCTTCTTATTTACATTTATCAGGAATATAAAAATATAGGTTTCAGTTATATAACTGAAACCTATATTTTTATTATCTTATAACATCTATTCCTAATCCAAATAAAATATTATCTGAAATTACAACATTACTACCAAGAACGTAAACATTGTTTAAGTATGGTTTTATTTCAGTAATAACATTTCTAACTGTCCATTCAGATTGTCTTATATTAGATAATAATACAAAATTACCACCTTTTGCAGCTATGGCTGAAGCTGATAGAGCATCTGGGAATGATAATCCAGAAGCTATATAAATAGAACTCAAATTAATTTCTGATTTAAATCTATTAAATACCATTGAATTAGTTTCATATCTATTGGCTCCACCCAATCTCTCAGGCCCCTTTGTTTGAGATACTACTGCATCAGAAATTACTGTAGTTGATCCAACTACATAAGTCTTATTTATATTATTACTATTTATAAAATCCTTTGTAGCATTTGGAATTGAAGTATCTCTTGTTAATAAAATAGGCATTTGTTTTTTAGCTGCAATAGAAGCTATTGATAAACCATCTGCAAAGCTTAATCCATAGGCTAATGCAACTTCTCCATTATTAACCCCCACTTCTTTCGCTATTAAAGCAGAAGTTTCATATCTATCACTTCCACCAATTCTTCTAACATTAATTCCAAGCGCAGAAATTTGATTTTGAATAACTTGTGGAATTGCAGTTTGTCCACCTACTATTATTACATTTTTAACACCTTTGTTAATAAGTGTTGATTTTAACTCTGGTTGAGAATCAAGGGTAGTATTTCTAGATAGTAAAATCGGCGCATTATATTTTCCTGCTAAAGGAGTAGCTGTTAATGCATCTGGATAATCTACTCCTGATGCTAGAATAACAGTATCTGAAGTATCCCACCCTTTATTAAATAAGTTATATGATGTTTCATATCTAGTACTTCCATATATTCTTTCAGCAACTAAAGCATCTAAGCTAACATTATTTTTCAAGAAATTATAAGTTCCATCAGCTATTGCACTAATAATTTTATTTTGGTAATCTGGATTTTTTAAACGATTAGCTTCATCAGGATTAGTAATGAAGCCACATTCTACTAGTGATGATGGCATATTAGTATTTTTAATTACATAAAAGGCCTCGTTCTTTACCCCTCTATTATATGCATTTGTATTAGCAATTAACTGACTTTGTAAATTACTTGCTAATATTCTATCAACTTCTCCCTTATACCAATATGTTTCAATACCATTTGCTGAAGGATTAGTAAATGAATTTTGATGTATTGATACAAAAACATCTGGATTAGCTGCATTTGCACCTTTTGCAATATCCTCCAAAGAAACAAACTTATCAGTATCTCTACTCATATAAACAGTAATACCCATACTTTGAAGTTTATCTCTAACACCTAACGCAATCTTTAAATTAAGATCCTTTTCTATTATTCCATTTCCACTAGCTCCAGGGTCGGTACCGCCGTGACCAGGATCTAAATATACTACATATTTACTTTTTCTAGCATTAAAGTTATTATAACTAGAATATGAAGTTCTAGCGGAAATTATATTTTCTGGAACATAAACTTGTCTAACATAATACTTACCATTACTTTCCCCAACTAAAAAAGTTGTACCTGAAGATAAAGATTTTACACTATCATCTGTGACTTGTAAAATACCATTATCCTTACTTTTCCAATTAATATTTCCATTATCTGATAAATCATTTAAAGAAATTACTTCATCTTCTTCTAGAACAATTCCATCATCAAATATTATGTTACCTTCACCATACTCATTAATTATTTCTTTAAGCATAGCTTCTACTCTTTCAGAACTACTTAAAGAGCTAGCATAAACTTTATAATTAAAAGTTGGCACTACAAAACTAAAAACAGTAAATAATAGTATAACTGCAATTAATTTCGTATAATTTTTACTTAATTTCACACACTCCCCCACCTTTCTACATAAATGACAATATAAATTATATACTAACATAAACCTATATTCAATTGACAGTAATAAACTTAATAAATTACTACATTTTTCAAATTATTTCCCATTAAATTCCTCATATATATTTAACAATTTTTGTATAACTCTTTCTTTACTATAAATATCGTTACAAAGTTCCCTAATTTTATAACTATCATACTTATTATAATTTTTATACATATAGTACATTTTTTCTCCAAGTTCCTCTATATTATCTATATCCACTAATATTCCATTAAAATCATTAACTATATCATTAGCACCACCATTTCTAGTACTAATAATAGGTTTTCCACTTGCTAATGCTTCAATAAGTACAACTCCAAAGGTCTCAAATCTGCTCGGTAGAACAAAGGCATCGCAATTACTCATTTCATTTTTAACCTCTTCACGAGATAAAGCACCTTTAAAAATTATTTGATCTGAAATTTCTAATTCTAATGCTAATTTTTCTAAGTTTGCTTTTTCTGGTCCATCACCAGCTACTACAAGTACTACATTTTCACCTTTAAAATATTCACTAAAAGCTCTAATTAGTATATCTACTGCCTTATTTATTTTCAAATAACATAAAGATAGAAAAGTAAACTTTCCACTGCTAATTTTATTTTCTGATTTACAGTATAAAAATTTATTAAAGTCTACCATATTAGGAATTATATCTATGTTCCCACTATAATATTTTGAAATTATCTCTTTTAAATAGTTACTTACTGAAATTACTTTACTTGCATTTTTAAATGAATATTTTATTATTTGCCTTTCGAAAAAATTAACATTAAATCTACCATAATAAGAGCTATGTTCAGTTATAACTAAAGGAACTCTTAACTTTTTAGAAATAAAACTCCCCGCCAATCCTCCCCATATACAAGAATGAAGATGTACAATATCTATCTTTTCTTCTTTAATTATTTCTCTATATATTTTTCTTAGTCCTTGTCTAAAAGCAATAGCTGTGCCAAGATTACCTGTCTTAGGAATCTTACCTTGAGTTATTCTATAAGTTTTTATACCATTATCATTAATTACTTTTACTTTATTCTTTCTACTTTCATTAGATAAAAGACTAACTTCTACAAAGGCTACTATTACATTATTCCCTTTTTCTTTTATGCCATGAGCTTGCTCTCTAAAAAAGTTTCCATTAGTTGGATTGTTATCAGTGTTATACCAAGAAGGTATAATTAAAATATTCAAGTTTGAACCTCCTACTCTAAATATATTATTCTATATTTTTCAGCAATTTTACTCCAAGAAAACAGTATACTATTTTCAATACATTTATTACTGATATCATTATAATTTTCTAATATTTTTAATATAGCTTTAGTTCCTTCCTCTACGCTACTATAATTTATTGGATATCCCACTTCACCATCCTCAAAATATTTATCAAACCCCTGATTTTTAGTATAAACAATTGGTATTCCCCTAGACATAGCTTCTGGATAAACAAGTCCGAAAGTTTCATACTTAGAAGGCATTATTAATATATCACTGTTATCATAATATTTTTTCAGTTCTTCCTTACTAGTTTTATTATTAAATTTTACATAGTTTAAATTACTATATTTCTTAATTAACTTTTCTTTTTCAGTACCATCCCCAACTATATTAATAAAGCTTGCAATACCCATTTTTCTTAATTCTTTAGCTATTTCTATAGAGGTATAAACATTTTTATTCCTGTCAATTCTACAAGGCTGTATTAAATGTACTTCTCCTTTTTTTATTATATTTCTTCTATTTGTAAATATATTTTCTATCCAGAAATCATCAATTCCATTAGAAACAACTTGGGACTTTTCAATTATTTCTTTTTTATCTCTTTCTTTAACAAAATTGTTTATTACAAATTCTTTATAGCTTGGCGAAATAAATACTATCTTTTTAGCATTTTTCATTATTTCTACACCTATTTTTCTTAAATGCTTAGCAATTTTAAAATATCCATTTACATCAGTATTTCTTACTGCAACTATATAATCAATTCCAAATTCTAATTTAGCTTTATAAGCTAAGTAGCCATTCTCGAATAAAGAGTGAGCATGTATTATATTATAATTCCTCACAGACACTTTTTTCTTTAAATCTTCATATATATTATTATTTTTTTTATAAAATTCGTATTGTCCTATTATATTTATGCACTTTTCATATATACTATTTCCATTCTTATATACACCATAATAGTATTCATTTTCTTCAGATTTAATTGGAATATTTTTAGGCCTACATGGAATATAAATATCACTTTCTATACCTATGTTATTTAACTCATTAAATAAATTTCTATATAAATTATTTATTGCATAAAAAGAACATATCTGCAGTACTTTCATTTTTTACTCCTTTATTTCTTAATTACTTATTAAAAATTTTACTACAGAATTGAAAGATATCATAGCTTTATGATAAAATATATCCTTGAAAGGGAGTGTAATTATGCCAGGTATTGAAAATACTAGTAATGTAAAAAAAAGAAAAAAGAAAAAAAAGAAATCTATTGGTTTTAAAATATTTATAGGCTTTCTATGTGTATTGCTTGCAATAGCAGTATTAGGTGGGGGATATGTTATAGGTCTATTAAATAAAATGGATAATGTGGATTTAAATAAAGATAACTTAGGAATTGTAGAAGATGATTTGAAAGAATATGATAATGTAAATAAAATAAAGAATATAGCCCTATTTGGACTAGATTCAACTGATGGAGAAACAGGTCGTTCAGATTCTATTATGATTGCAACTGTAGATCCAGTCCATAATAAAGTTAAACTAACATCTATAATGAGAGATTCTTACGTTTATATTGATGGCCATGGTCAAGATAAAATAAACCATGCTTATGCCTATGGTGGACCTGAACTATCAATTAGAACAATAAATGAAAACTTTGGTTTAAATGTTGAAGATTTTGTATCAGTTAACTTTTCTTCATTACCAATAATTATAGATATTCTTGGTGGTGTGGATATAGAAATTACAAATGAAGAATTAGAATACATAAATAGTTATATAGGTGATATTAATAATAAAGATGGTTCAAATTCTCCTTATATCTCTTATGCTGGTGTTCAGCACCTAAATGGAACTCAAGCACTGGCTTATTCAAGAATAAGGTACACAGATGGAGGAGATTATAAGAGAACTGAAAGACAAAGAACAGTACTTGAAGCATTGTTTACTAAACTAACTTCTGCTTCAGTTGGATCATATAACTCATTATTAAATGAAGTTTTACCATATGTTCAAACTAACTTAAATGCAGGAGATATTCTTTCTTTAGGTACAAAAGTACTTGGAATTGGTAACAATTTAGAACAGGATAGATTCCCAAGAGATGGCTATGGTGAAGGTGCAATGATTGATGGAGTTTACTATTTAACTTTTGATATTGAAACAGCAAAACAACAAATGAGAGATTATATATTTAACGATATTAAATAAATAACCATACAATATAAAATATCCCGACAGTAATGTCGGGATATTTTATTTGCCCTAAAAAGGTTATTTAATAATATAAACAACCCTATTTTTAATATTATTACAAATATTTCTACTTTTCAATATAAATAATATTTTTTGAATAAAATTTATTATTTATACATGTTATTATAATATTTTTCAGTTGCTTTAATATCAACATTCTCATTAATATACTTAATAACTGTATCTACTATTTGGATATTAGTTCTTTCGTTATGTCCACCAACATTATAAACTTCACCAAGCCTTCCATTGTTTATAACCATATCTATGGCTTTATCATAATCTTCAAGATATAACCAATCTCTTATATTTAAACACTCTCCATAAATAGGTAATTCCTTTATTGGAATACAATTCTATATAAGAGTTGTGTTAACTCTTCTCGCTATTTTATATAATCATCAATAATTCAAATATTATTATTCATAAGTTTAAGAAAATGATTTTTCCCACTCAGTAAATTTTTCTACACTTCTCCTAGAAAATAATCCAATAATATATAAAAAATATTATCGGTACAATATATACTACTAAAATAGCGATTATATAAATAATTTTATATAAGTAATATGCTATTACTTCATAAATATCTGTGCTAAATTTTATCTCCTTTTTATTTAGAATTATTACCACTATACTTATTAGTATTATAATAGAACTTATACTACTACCTAAAATTAATCCTTTTGGTGTGTATGTCAACTCAATTCTATTTTCTCCCTCTATTAAAGGAATAGAAATAAAATTATCAAAAGTTTTTTCAATGGTACTAATATTACCATTAATATTACATTTAAAACCGTCATCAAAGGGTATTGCGATAAATAAACTTTCTCCTAATTTCCCTTGTACCGTAGAACTAATTTTATTCTTATTTACAATAATACCTGATGTTACATTTTTATACTTATTAGATAACTGTTCTAACTTATCAGTATCTAATAATCCTAATGACAATTCTTTAGCATCAAAATTCTTAATGACTTCAATTACTACTTTTAATTTCCCATTGTCAAATTGTCCCAAATCTAATAATCCATTATTTATTTCAGTTGGAAACTCATTTGATTCTATCCCATCAAAATAACTATTATATGGTTCTCCATTAACATTTATTTTTAAGCTATTATATAATACTGAATTCTTAGAATTTTCTAAGTCTCTAAGAACATTTAGATATACTTGCTCTTTATATAAGTTATCTATATCAAATTCAATATATGCCTTTTCATTTTCATTAATTTTTCTATATGTTTGATATCCTTCTTCTTCTTCTTCTTTAATTAAGTTAATTAACTTAAAATCTGTTAATTCTTCAATTATATTTTCATTACTATTACTTATACATTTATATAAATTATTTTGTGCTTCAAATACACTATTAGCTTCTAATATATCATCTATTACATTATCTTTAAGTATTTTTATTCCATTAGGAATATAAAACTTATTTTCATATATTTTTATATTATTAATTTCATCAACATAATTATATAAATTGCTATTTAATTCTCTATTAGAAATTATATACTTAACATTGAATAAGCTATCTGTAAATACCGTTCCTCCACCATCATATGTCCTAGTCCAATTTGATCCATATCCTAACTTTTTCATAACCAACATATGATTTTTGTTTGTAACTGACGTATAATGTGCTAAGCTATTTTTATTTATAACAAAAGGTGTATTTGCAGTATATGTAGTATATATTTGATCTATATCTTTAAACCTATAATAATCTTCTCCATCATTAAACTCATAATTATATATGTTATTCATATCATTATACTTTTCATTGATTCTAGTCATCATACTTTCTATACCTATATAGTTGTATAAATTAAACACTGAGTAACTACTTATAAGAATTATAGATATTAACTTTACAAATATATTATTATAATTACCTCTTTCCATAGTAAAAATAATTAGTGAAACTAATAAAATAATTCCTGCCGCTAACAATAACAATTTAAAAACTTTTAAATTAACATATAAAGTTAAACTACTTATAGCTTGCTGAATCTGATCATAAAAAATTTTTTCAATAAATATTAAACTTGATATACATAATACTAACAATAAAATTTCTATTGCAAATCTTCCTATTTTAAAGCTATAAATCTTAAAAGATTTGCTTTCATATTTATCAATATAGTATGCAGCCATAATAATAAATATTAATGTTGGTATAAATCCATATCTATATGGAAAACTTGAATATGACCCCATATGCCATAATCTATTTATAGGGTCTATAACTACAGGCAATAATGTGAATATAAGGGCTGATAAAGTTAATATTAAGAACTTCTTGTTCTCTTTATATTTCAAAATTAATAAAAGAATTAACGGATATATTATTGCTCCAGAAAATAAAAATGATATCCTATCATACATATAACTAGTATGTGATTTTAATATATCAATTATATTACCACCAACTCTACTAGACTCAAAGGTTTGAATAATAGCTGGCAATATTTTGATAGAAGCTATTAAAATAGCTGATATAGTTCCAATTCCTAATAAAAAAATTCTATTTTTTCTATCTTTTTTTTCAACGTACAACTTCATATATACTGCTGAGGTAAATAATATAAATAAAATTACCATAAATCCTAATTGATAACTCATTAACATAATTAATGTTAATGAAATCATATATGGTATAACTTTTTTATTATCTAATAAGTTTTTTAAAAAAACTAATAATATAGGAAAAATAATAACTATATCTAACCAGTTAATAATTTGATACATTATTAGATTATAACTAGAAAAAGCATATAGAAGGCTTAGAAATACAATCCAATATGTTTTTATATTATTAAAATACTTCTTTAATATCCAAGTACAACTTAATCCACATCCCATAATCTTAGCCATAAACACTATATTTATACCTAAAATTATATTTTCACGCTGAAATAATAATATTATATAAGAAAATGGACTTATAAAATATCCAGATATTGTACCAAATATATTAAACCCCATTGCAGTATTAAAATCATAAAATATACTAGAATTATCCTTCATGATATCATAAAACTTATAATAAAATGGAGTTACCTGCTGAACCATATCTGCATATATAATTGAATTACTTCCGAATGGATATAACCCTTTCAAGTAATATATAAATAACGTCAATACCATAATGATTATTGATGTTATTATATACACTTGTGTATTTCTAAGCTTCAAACTTATATTTTTAAACTTATCCATTATGCTTTCCCCTTATTTTACTGTAATTTATAGATATACACTAAGTAAATTATTTTACTTAGTGTATATTCTTACTTTATACTCATTATTACAAATTACTATCTTCAATATCAATATTCTCATTATTTATAATATTTACTTTATATACATTCGTATTATACATAGTATTTACTATATCAAATGACACATCGAGATTATATGTTTCCTTAAAGTAGGTTATATACATATTAACATGATTGCCTCTATCTACAAAGAAATAGTTATCTTTCTTAATTAAATCATAAATTAAATTATCTATTCCATTTAATTCTTTAGCATATTGAATGTTTTTACTCCTACTTCCCCATCCACCCGCACTTATTACATTTTCTTTACTTCCAGGTAAGTTCCAACGTAAGATAGAATTTTCTTTTACAAGACTTCCATTGTAGTCCATAGATGTTAAATATACGTTATTCTTATCATTACATAAAGTATGATATACCTCTATACTTTGCTTTAAAATCTCATTTTCACCAATACTTTTCCTATTGCGATAACTTTCATATAATGGATTAATTGAGATAATAATTGATGTAATAATTATTATAGATAATATGCAATTAATTGACTTTATATCTTCTTTAATCTCTTTATTATTAAGTGATAATTTTTCGTACTCATTAGATATTAATAATAATAAAATTACAGACATAAAGTAATGAGGATAAACCCCTCTATATGGAGCCCTATTAATTAAAATAAAAAACATATGCATTATAAATGGAAATATAGATACAAATATGCTCATTATTTTATTTTTAGAAAAATACACATTATATGTACTTATGATTAATATTAATAATATACATATTTGTATAGTAAATTCTTTATCTATATCCTCTATCAATTTCTTTATAGCTTCAGTATAATGTTTGTTGCTTTCAATAGACTTTTTATATTCATAAATTTTTTCTAAATTACTCGTTGAAAATTTTACATCTTCTGGAAACGAATATGAATTGAATATATTATAATCATTCTCGCTCCATCCTACACTATCATAAATTCCCTTATTAGTATGATAATTAGGCAATCCAAAATCTATTAAATTTGAACGTGCTATATTAAATTCTACATATTGGCTCCAAACACTATCTTTATAATACTGATTCATACTATAAGCCCTAAAACCAAAAGAAAAAATACAATTAATTACTATTACTCCCCCTAATATCATTACTTTCTTAATATTAGCTTTTCGTTCTTTTATTAATTCCATTATTATAAATCCACAGAATAAAACAATTCCAGTATATATACATTTATATCTAATAAAAGATCCATTTATAAACATTAAGGTCCCTAATACATATAAAACATTTTTAATTGATTTAATATCTGAATAGTAGCCCTGTACTATTAATACAATCCCTGCTAATACAGCTATATATGCAATTATAGTAAATGTAAAATATCCAAGCACAGGGATAAAGCCAGAGACAACTATCGCCATATATATAGTACTTCCTATTTTAAGTCTCAGCCTTTGAAGTATAACTGCACCAATAAATGTAAATGATAAATAACATGTACCTAATAAATATAATCCATACCAATTTATATTTGCCCATATCATAGCTAATTTTGATATTAAATAGGATGGTATGAAATTAACAAATACCGAGTATCCTGGAAACATTCCCTGTATTCCTGCCATTAATCCACTCATTGCTGTATCATCATTCATAGCAAAGTATATTCGAAAAAGTTTAAAATAAACAATTAAAATTATAGCATTAATAAATCCTACAATTAACAAATTGTACCAAAACCTTTTTTGATCATTATCTATATAACTTTTTTTTATCTTAGTTAATAATTTATTAAACTTATCATTCATTTTTATTGCTCCCAATTAATATGTTGTTTTATATTCTAAACATATAAGTTACTCTAATTACCAAATATAATAATGCCTATTAAAATTAAAGCATTCCCTAATATCTTTCTTTTTGTAATCTTTTCTTTTAAAATTAATGAACTTAATATCATTATAAATATATAGCTGGTAGACGCTATAACTGGACCTAATTTATATGGTATTCCCTGATATGCAATAACATTTAAAGATAAAGACAACATAAATAACCCATATCCAAATATAACCCTAAAATTTAAGTATTCCCATATTATATTTTTATGCTTTTTATTAGCACTACTCTTTAAAATACATTGTGATATTGCTACTATAAATGAAGATATTAATATTATTATTATAGCTAAATTCCTATTTATCATAATTAATCACCATTATACCTATTATAATTATTAATGCACCTACTATATTTTTAAATTGAAGTTTTTCATTAAACAACAGAACAGACCATATTAAAGTCCATATTATAGATATACCTTTATTTGCATAAGCAATAGATAAATCTATATTTTTTATTACCTGTTGCCACACAACTGCGTATAATGCTAATATAAATATTAATCCACCTAACATTGTAATTGTTTTAAATGCAATTATTCCATTTAAAGCAAGAGAATCAGATGCAAGTTTTGAAAATACTGATGAAAATGTATAAATTAAAATAGCAATATGTAATTGAATATATTTATTTTTTAATATTTTCATTTAATTTTGCTCCTCTTCTAAGGTCCTTTTAATATCTTCTATCATATCTATTAACTCATATTCACATTCAAAATCTAATTCTTTCTTAGCTTTCTCTATACCTATCTTTTGAATGCTTAAATCCTCAACTTTATCTTTAAGATAAACTATATTATTATCATTATTAAATACTCTACACATAGTTTCTGCTAATTCCGAGTTAGATATTGTTTTATTGCTAGCTATATTATAACATCCTTTACACTCACTTTTTTCTAATGATATTATTATAGCTCTTGCCAAGTCCTTAACATATATATAATTTCTTTCTCCTTTACCTTCACCATACAGATATAAAGTTTTTTTATCTAAACAACTATTTAAAAAAACACTTAACATATATCCTTCACGTTCACCAAGCCCCAATACCTGTGAGACTCTTAGGGACTTTATTTTCATATCGTACTTATCGTTATAGTATTCGGAAATTAATTCTATAGTAGCTTTTGAAACACCATATAAATTCATAGGATTAAATTGTTGTTCTTCAACATTAATTTTTTCTGCTGAATTTCCATATACTGCTCTACTTGATAAAAAGACAATATTTTTTATATTAAGATCATTACATACACAGAATAAATTCTCAGTTAAAACTATATTATCTAAGTATCTTTGAAATTTTTCTTTCTGATTCTTATCAAACCTTATAGATGCAAGGTGAATAACGCTATTACAATCTTTTAATACTTCTTTTAAGCTATCTTCTGAATAATCCGTTGTGCAATAAATTACATTTTCATGTTTAAACATATTTTGGGACGCATCTAAATTTCTTGTAAGCACTTTAAACTTATACTTGTTGCTATATAACTTTAAAATCCATTGACCTATAAACCCAGTTCCTCCAGTAATAGCTATCATAATTAATTCCTCTTTTCTTTATAATCTAGTTTTTTTATTACTTTAGCAGGATTACCAGCAACAACTGTATAATCTTCTACTGGCTTTGTTACTACACTACCTGCTCCTACTACTGCGTGTTTACCTATAACACCTGCACTAGGTAATATTATAGCCCTAGCACCAATCCAGCATCCTTCTTTAAATGTTACTGACACTGGTACTATTTTATCTTTAACTCTCATTATCCTATCTTCATCTAACACATGATAATGAGAATGTACTTGGCTCCCCTCTGAAAACCACACATCATCCTCTATTTCTACTTCTCCTGAAGAATCTATTTCTACATTCTTAGCAAGTAATACTCTATTTCCTATTTTTATTTTTCCTTTTGTCATTTGATGAACCCTATATATTTTTACATTTTTTTCAATTATAAGATTTTTACCAATCTTAAAAACTGCTCTATATGCTAACTTTCTTAAAGAGTTTAATACCGGAAAATCAAATATTTCTAATCCAAATATCATTTGAGTTAATTTTTTAATTGATTCATTTATAAAATATTTAAACATTACTAAATCTCCTCAATTACATATCCACATTTCTCCATATATCTATTCATGGGTTTAACTGCATCATTATTTTCATAGTACCACTCACAATAAATATTATTATCAATATTGTATTTACTTCTATCAAATAATTCATGTGGTTTTTCACACATAAATCTTAAACGATAAGTACCTTCTTTATAATCTTCTTTAAATTCTGCATTTTTATTAAATAAAAGTTTTTGAAATGTCGCTGCTAATATGTCTACTCCACAGTAGTTTTTAATTAAATTCCACATATGGCATCCATCTAATCTTGGTGTTACTTCAATTAATATTGGATTTTCTCCATCTAATTTAATTTGAAAATATACTGGTCCATTATTTATGTTAAGTTTTTTTATAGTCCTCTCAACTAAATCTTTTACTTTTTCTACTGTATTTTGGTTAGCAAATGAAGTAGGAATTATATGTTCCTTTATTATTCCACCAGGGAATTCATCAAAAACAATTCTATCAGATACTAAACATAATTTTAAAACAGAATCTTCAACATATGCATTTACAGATATCTCTGGCCCATCAATAAATTTCTCAATTATCAATTTTTTAGAATTTGAAAACTCAATAGATTTTTTGAAAAAGCCCTCCATTTCATCTTTAGAATTTATCTTATAAACGCCTCTTTGCCCTTGTGAATCTACTGGCTTCATTATGCATGGAAATACATTAAATGCCATAGCTTCTTCTAATGTAGAAGCTGATATATATTCTATATTCCCAACAAAATCTTGTCCTAAATACTCACGTAATAAATTTTTATTTTGACATATACTAGCTGTTTTCGATGATATAAAGTTTGGTAACCCTAAATCCTCATTTACTTTACATACTGTTGGCATTGCTATATCTGACCCAACAGAATATACTACATCAGCTTTAATTTCTTTAGCATATTCACTTACTGCTACAGCATCTTTTATATCAATTTGTTTAAAATAGTCTAATAGTGGTATCCCTCTATCAGTATTAGTATAACTACATCCATATACTTCATAATTGTTTTCTTTACAATATCTAATTGCATCAATTTGAGCATTTCCAGCTCCTAGAATTAATATCTTCTTCACGTTTACCTACCCCTTAAATAATACTTTTTTCAATTATTTTATCGTTCTTAACATTTATGGACTCTCTTATTACATATTGAGGTGATTTATTTATACTAATAAATATTCTTCCTACGTATTCACCTACTAACCCAATAAATAATAAATTCAGCCCTGAAAAAAACAACATCGCAGACATCAAAGAACTCCATCCGCTTGCAACATTAACGTACAATATCTTTCTAATAATTATGTAAATTGCACCAAGAAAACCTAAAGCAGAAAATGTGCAACCTAGCATTGTTGCAATTCTTAGTGGCACTATTGAAAAGTTTGTACAACTAGCCCATAATTTAAGTAACCTCTTCATTGTATAGTTTGAAGTTCCTTCTACTCTCTCAAAATGCTCTATATCAGCATTACCTATTTTTTTTGTTGTTCTTAAAAATAATCCTTGCAAATGAGCATACGGATTTTTATA